>Ga0315280_10000672_pt1 | contig 62598 bp, 47 predicted proteins | sample YL17G06_40_MG_FD_203697 | JGI IMG/M metagenome (GOLD analysis project Ga0315280, IMG submission 203697) | Sediment microbial communities from Yellowstone Lake, YNP, Wyoming, USA - YL17G06_40 | ecosystem: Environmental > Aquatic > Freshwater > Lake > Sediment | place: USA: Wyoming | collected... | reverse complement strand
CAAGCTCTCCTGGCTCACGCTGGCCTTCGAGTGGCTCAACGCCCTCCTGCTTCAATCGCTCTTCGATGCCTTCCCCGACCTACCCATCCCCCTCCAGGAGGTCAGGGAAAGTGGGTAACCGTGAGCGCTTATCCCTCTTGACAACCTTGCTATCAAGCCCCTACAATCGGGTACACTAACATGGCGCTGATCCGGGCGGAACGCCGGTGCCTAGCCCTAGAGACGGTGATAGGGTGCTGGCCGGAGCGCCAGGAGGGCAAGAATGGCCAAGGTAATCGGGATTGACCTGGGGACGACGAATTCGGTGGTGGCGGTGATCGAAGGTGGGGAGCCGGTGGTCATACCCAACGCCGAGGGCAGCCGTCTGACGCCGTCGGTGGTCGGATTCACCAAGAGCGGAGAGCGTCTGGTGGGCCAGCCGGCCAAGCGCCAGGCGATCATCAACGCCGAGCACACCGTCTACTCCATCAAGCGGTTCGTGGGCCGCCGCTACGACGAAGTGGAGTCCGAGCGCAAGATCGTCCCCTATCGTGTGGTGGAGGGGCGCAACGGTATGGCCGTGGTCAGAATTGACGAGAAGCAGTACACGCCCGAGGAGATCTCGGCCATGGTGCTGCGTAAGCTCAAGGAAGACGCCGAGGCCTACCTGGGTGAGAAAGTGGCCAGGGCGGTGATCACCGTGCCGGCCTACTTCAACGACGCCCAGCGCACGGCCACCAAGAACGCGGGCGAGATCGCAGGGCTGGAGGTGATGCGGATCATCAACGAGCCCACTGCGGCCTCTCTCGCCTATGGCTTCGGGCGCGATTCAACCGCCAAGGAGCAGACCATCCTGGTTTGGGATCTGGGCGGTGGCACCTTCGACGTCTCCCTGCTGGAAGTGGGCGAGAACGTCTGCGAGGTGAAGGCCACCAACGGCGACACCCACCTCGGGGGTGACGACTGGGACGAGCGCATCGTCAACCACGTGGCCGACCAGTTCCAGCGTGACCAGGGCATTGACTTGCGCAAGGATCGCCAGGCCCTTCAGCGGCTCCGCGAGGCGGCCGAGAAGGCGAAGGTGGAACTCTCCACCATGGTGCAGACCAGCATCAACCTGCCGTTTGTCACTGCCGACCAGACCGGTCCCAAGCACCTGGACATGAATCTGACCCGGGCGAAGTTCGAGGAGCTGACCCAGGACCTGCTCAACCGGATGGTGGGTCCGTTCGAGCAGGCCCTGGCGGACGCAAAGGTCAGCGTCAAGGAGCTGGACGAGGTGGTGCTGGTGGGCGGCGCCACGCGCATGCCGATGGTACAGGACCTGATCCGCAAGCTCACGGGAGGCAAGGAGCCCCACAAGGGCGTGAACCCGGACGAGGTGGTGGCGATGGGGGCGGCCATTCAGGCCGGGATCATCGTGCGCGAGGTGCACGACGTGCTCCTGCTCGACGTCACGCCGCTCTCCCTCGGCATCGAGACTCTGGGCGGGGTGATGACGCGACTGATCGATCGCAACACCACCATCCCGACTCAGAAAACAGAGGTATTCACCACGGCGGGAGACGGGCAGACGGAGGTCGAGGTGCATGTGCTCCAGGGAGAGCGCTCGATGGCGGGGGACAACCGGAGCCTGGGGCGGTTCCGCCTCACCGGCATTCCGCCCGCACCGCGCGGCATCCCGAAGGTCGAGGTGACCTTCAACATTGACGTCAACGGTATCCTGAACGTCACGGCCAAGGACATGGCCAGCGGCAACAAGCAGGAGATCACCATCTCCGGCTCCAGCCAGCTCGAGCGTAACGAGGTTGAACGTATGGTCAAGGACGCGGCGGGCCATGCCGCGGAAGACCAGCAGCGCCGCGACCAGGCCGAGACGCGCAACCAGGCGGAGACTCTGATGTACAGCGCGGAGCGCAGCCTGCGAGACCTGGGAGACAAGGTCCCGGCGGCCGAGCGCGAAGAGGCGCAGAAGGCGATAGACGCCGTGAAGAAGGCGCTCGAAAGCCAGGACATGGACCGCATTCGCAGCGCGGCCGACGAGCTCCAGCGGGCCTTCGCCAAGGTCTCCGAACAGGCCTACCAGCAGGCGGCTGGCTCTCAGGCCGCGGGCGCGGGGGCGAGGCCCGGCCCTGACCAGACGCAGGAGCCCGGCGGCGAGGGCGGAGACGAAGGGGTGATAGACGCGGAGTTCCGTGAGACCTAGGCCCTGCGGCCGGGAGAACGAGGCAGGAGTGAATGTCTCCCAATCGCCGGGACTACTATGAGGTGCTGGGTGTCGGGCGAGACGCCGAAGAGAAGGAGATCAAGCGCGCGTTCCGCAAGCTGGCGCGCAAATACCATCCCGACGTGAACCCCGGCAACAAGGAGGCGGAGGCCAAGTTCAAGGAGGCGAGCGAGGCCTACCAGGTCCTCAGCAACGCGGAGAAGCGCAAGCAGTACGACCAGTTCGGGCGGGCGGGCGACCTGTGGGGTCAGCCAGGCGCCGGGGGACCCGGTGGTTTCACCTGGTCCACGCGCTTTGGCGGCCAGAGCCTGGATGAACTGCTGGAGGAGCTGATTGGCGGCCGCTCCGGGTCCGGGTTCGGGTCGCGCCGCCGGAGGGGACAGGATCTGCGCTTCGAGATCGGTCTCACCTTGGAGGAAGCCGCCCGCGGCGTCGCGCGGGACATCACGGTCCCGGTGCCTCAGGTGTGTCCCCGGTGTCAGGGCGCCGGCCTGGTGGGCAGAGGCGCATCCTGCACCACTTGCCGCGGGACCGGGCAGGTGGAACAAACCAAGCGGCTCCAGGTGAAGATCCCTCCCGGCGTGCACACGGGGTCGCGCATCCGCCTGGCCGGACAGGGCGCGGAGGGAGGCGACCTGTATCTGGTCCCCAAGATCACCCCCCACCCGGTCTTCAGCCGGCGCGGTGACGATCTGCACTCCGACATACCGGTCACCTACTCGGAGGCCGCGCTGGGCGCGGAGATCGAGGTGCCGACTCTGGAAGGGAAGGTCAAGCTGAAGCTCCCGGCAGGCGCCTCCTCGAAGCAGCAGTTGCGCCTGGCCGGCAAGGGGATGCCGCGGGCGGGCGGCGGCCGCGGCGACCTCTACGTGCAGACCAGGATCGTGGTTCCCAAGGATCTCAGCAAAGAGGAGAAGGAGTTGATCGCGCGTCTTGGCGAGCTGCGGCGGCAGAACCCGCGCACCCGCCTGCGCGCTTGACGGTATGGCGACGGAAGAAGGCGGTTGACATGAGACAAAGCATTGGCGAGCCGGTCTACGTGATCAGTATCGCCGCGAAGCTGGTGGAGATGCATCCACAGACGCTCCGGCTCTATGAACGCGTCGGGCTGCTGAAGCCCGCTCGGACCGGGAACAACATCCGCCTCTACTCGGATGGGGATATCGAGCGGCTGAGGCAGATCCAGCGGCTCACCCAGGCGGGGCTGAATCTGGCCGGCGTCGAGATGGTACTCGATCTGCTGGCCAGGATGGAGGCGATGCGGGCCGAGCTTCAGCGGGAGATGGAGCTCCGGCAGGCGGAGCTGGCGCAGGAGATCAACCGGCTGCGCGAGCGCGCCGGGAGCGTTGTGAGGTAGCAGGCTGATGGCACTCCTGCGCGCGGCATCCTGGTTGCCGGTCTGGTGTGCTATCGGGTTCGCCGTCGCCTGCGTGGCGGCCTCGGAGATCCGAGAGCTGTCAGGGTCGAGACGGCTGCTCGTGCGCATCGCCGCGGAGATCGGGGTGGCGGGAGGCGTGGCCTACTACCTGGTCTCGACCTGGGTGGGCCTCACTGGGGCCTTTGGGGCAGTCGGCGCGGGCAGGTGGGTGCTCGTGCAGATGGGGATGGTGGCCGTGATCTGGAGTCTGGTGTGCTGGCCCTTCACCATGTGGAGGCTGGAGCGGCGGCTGGGCATGCCCTACTACAAGTCCTATGATGCGACGACCAGAATCTGCGGCGTTACGCTGCTGCTGTTTCTGGTAGTCACCGCCGTGCAGCACGCCTGGGCCGCGTTCTCGGCGGTCAGATGGTGACGCGGGAGAGACTGACATGGATGTGAGCAAGTTCACGGACCGAGCGAAACAGGTGCTGATCGCGAGCCAGGAGATGGTGAGGCGCTATCAGCACTCGCAGGTGGACGTGGAACACCTGTTGCTGGCGCTGCTGGAGACGACCGAGGGGCTGATCAACCAGGTAATCGAGCACGCCGGTGGTGATGCGGCGGCCGTCAAGCGCGATCTCGAGGCGGCTCTGGCGCGCAGCCCGAAAACCACGACGGCAGGCGGCGGCACGGGCCAGATCTACGTCACCCCGGCGCTGCTGGAGATCCTGGAGCGGACCGCCTGGGAGCAGGCCCAGCGCATGGGCGATAGCCTGGTGGCGGTCGAGCACCTCCTGCTGGCGATCCTGGTGAGGGGGGGCTCGGAGGCAGCCCGCCTCCTGCAGGCCCATCGCGTGACGGTCGAGGGGGTCGAGCGCGCGCTGGTGGACATCAGGGGAGGCCAGAGCGTCAAGGACCAGGGAGCCGAGGGCCGCTACCAGGCGCTCGAGCGCTACAGCCGCGACCTGACCGCGCTGGCGAAGCAGGGCAAGCTCGACCCGGTGATCGGAAGAGCGGGCGAAATCCAGCGCGTCATCCAGGTGCTCAGCCGCCGCACCAAGAACAACCCGGTGCTGATCGGCGATCCGGGTGTGGGCAAGACGGCGGTGGTGGAGGGGCTGGCCCAGTTGATCCTCTCGGGGGAAGTGCCGCGGACGATCAAGAACCGGCGGGTGATCGCGCTCGACCTGGGCGCGATCGTGGCGGGATCGAAGTTCCGGGGCGAGTTCGAGGAGCGACTGAAGGCGGTGATGGACGAGATCCGCCAGGCGCAGGGTCAGATCATCCTGTTCATTGATGAGCTGCACACCGTGGTCGGCGCGGGCGCCGCGGAGGGCGCGATAGACGCCTCCAATATGCTCAAGCCGGCCCTCGCCCGCGGTGAGCTGCAATGCATCGGCGCCACTACCCTGGACGAGTACCGCAAGTACATCGAGAAGGATGCGGCTCTGGAACGGCGGTTCGCCCCGGTCTATGTCGAGGAGCCAAGCGTCGAGGATACGATCCAGATCCTGCGCGGGCTGCGCGATCGCTACGAGGAGCATCACCAGGTGCGCTACGAGGACCAGGCCCTGGAGGCCGCCGCGCGGCTGGCCAGCCGCTATATCACAGACCGCTTCCTGCCCGACAAGGCGATTGACCTGGTCGACGAGGCCGGGTCCAAGAAGCATCTCCAGGCAGTGATGGCGCCGCCCGATATCAACCAGCTCGAGACCCGGATCGCCCGGCTGGAGGAGCAGCGGGAGGCCGCCGCGCTCCGCCAAGACTACGAGACCGCCGCCCGGCTGAAGCAGGAGATAGAGGTGCTGCGCGCCGACCTCGACCAGCGCCAGCGCAAGTGGCAGGCGGAGACTGACGGGAAAGACTCCCGGGTCACCGAGGAGGACATCGCACAGATCGTGGCCTCCTGGACCGGAATACCCGTCGCCCGCATGTTCGAGCAGGAGAGCGAGAAGTTGCTGGGCATGGAGGAGCAGATCCACCGGCGCGTGATCGGTCAGGAGGAGGCCGTCCACGCGGTGGCCGAGGCTATACGAAGGGCGCGGGCCGGCCTGAAGGACCCGAAGCGGCCGATCGGCTCGTTCATCTTCCTCGGCCCCACGGGGGTCGGCAAGACGGAGCTGGCGCGAGCGCTGGCCGAGTTCCTCTTCGACGACGAAGAGGCGATGGTGCGGCTCGACATGTCCGAGTATATGGAGCGATTCGCCGTCTCCCGCCTGGTGGGCGCGCCTCCCGGCTATGTGGGCTACGAGGAAGGCGGACAGCTCACCGAGGCGGTGCGCCGCCGGCCCTACCGGGTGGTGCTATTCGATGAGATCGAGAAGGCGCACCCCGACGTCTTCAACATGCTTCTCCAGATTCTGGAGGACGGCCGCCTCACCGATGCCGCGGGCCGGGTGGTGGACTTCAAGAACACGGTCATCATCATGACCAGCAACCTGGGAAGTCGCCACGTGAAGTCCGCCAGTCTCGGCTTCGGGGCGGAGGAGAGGGACGACTTCAACCGCACCCGCGACGAGATGCTCTCCGAGCTCAGGCGCATGTTCCGCCCGGAACTCCTCAACCGTATTGACGAGGTGATCGTCTTCGAGCCCCTCAGCAAGCCGCAGATCGAGCAGATCGTGGACCTGATGCTCGACCGGGTGCGAGCGCAGCTCATGGAGAAACACATCAAGCTGGAGGCGACCGAGGCCGCGCGGGCTCTGCTCGCCACCGAGGGCTTCGATCCGGAGTACGGCGCGCGGCCGCTGCGGCGCACCGTGCAGCGCCTGGTGGAGAACCCCATCGCCCGCGGCATTCTCCAGGGAGAGTTCCGCGACGGCGACACCATCGCGCTGGACGTCGTGGATGGGAAGCTCACGTCGAAGGCTCTGGCGCGGGCCGCAGAGAGCACGTAGGGGCGCACCGCTGTGCGCCCCTAGCGGTCGCGTGACCGCGAAGTGCCGCGGTTCCGTCACAGTTCTTTCACCGCGCCGGTCTAACCTATCCTAGGCCGGGCATTCCCGCCATAGGCGGGCAGGCCCGCCGTAGATGGAGTGTTCCGTGCAGACGCTGGGGCAAGCCGTAGATCTCTTTCGCTGCTGCATCTTCACCATCAAGGCCCTCACCGTTGTTCTGCCTGCGTTCCTGATCGCCGGGGCGGTGGTCGTGTTCGTCTCCAGCGAGTCCGTGATGAAGTACCTGGGTGCGAAGGCAAACCGGATCGTCTCCTACGGTGTGTCTGCAGTCTCCGGCAACGTGCTGACCGTCTGCTCGTGCAATGTGGTGCCCATCTTCGCCGGCATCCTGCGCCGGGGCGCGGGGATCGGGCCGGCCTTCTGCTTTGTCTATGCCGCGCCGGCGGTCCACATCGTAAACACCATTTTCACCTACCGGGTCATCGGGTGGCAGCTTGCCCTGTGGCGTTTCTTCTCGGTGCCGGTCATTGCGGTGATAATCGGAGTGGCGATGGCCCTGATCTTCCGGCGGGATGAGAGGGAGAGGCAAGAGCAGGTCGCCGCCGGCGCAGTCGCTCTGGTCGGCTCGGACCCCGGTCACGTGCGGCGGGGCGAGGCCTTCGTGGGCTTCCTGGTTATCGTGTTGGTCTTTGGCGCCTGGGTGGGCTTCGAGAGGTTCTTCCCCAGGGGCGTGGGGCAATACGTCCAGCTCGGCCTGGTGATCCTGGCGGTGGCCGCTCTCGCCCTGCTGGCTGCGAGGTGGTTCGGCCGAGAGGAGGCCGCGGAGTGGGGGAGGCAGACCTATCTACTGCTCGGCATGATCCTGCCGATCTTTATCCCGGCCGTGATCGTGATCGCCCTGATCGTCGCCCACATCCCTCTGCGGTGGATCACGCCGACCCAGGCCGAGGCCGTCCAGCAGCATGGCATCGCGTTCGGGACGCCGGAGGGAAACAGTTTGCTCCCCACGCTGATCGCGGCTGTCTTCGGCACGCTCATGTACTTCCCCATGCTGACCGAGGTGGCATTCGTCAAGGGGCTGCTGATCGAGAAGTTCGCCGTGGGCCCGGCCCTCGCGCTGCTGCTGGGCGGCCCCGGGCTCAGCCTGCCGGGGCTGCTGTTGGTGAGTCGGGTGGCGGGATGGAAGAAGGCCCTGGTCTACTGGCTGTGCACCGTCGTCCTCATCACCGCCGTGGCCTACTTCTTCGGCGTCCGCTACGGCCCGTATCTATGTCCCTGCCAGCAAGCGCCGCCGCAGCCGACGTAGTCTCACAACTCCGGCCGCTCGGACGGCAGGTTCCGGCGCCGTTTCGCAGGAATCATTACCGCGAGTCCTTGTGACCAACACTCACCTGGGGCGAAAGGTGCGCTGATGGCGCGAGTCAGGGGAAGGCTGCGGCGCAGACCCACAGCCGCCGTTCTGGTGGCGGGCGGAGGGGCCGCCGGGCTGGCCGCGGCCGTCGCCTCCGCCCGATCGGGCGCCGACACGCTCCTGATCGAGCGGTACGGGTTCCTGGGCGGGATGGCCACCGCCGGCCTGGTGAACCCGTTCATGGACTGGCACGCGGGCGGCGAGTCGCTGGTCGCGGGCATCTTCCAGGAGGTGCTCGACCGGATGAGGGCCGCCGGCGGGTTCGGGCACGGGCGGGAGCCCAAGGCGTTCGATCCCGAGGTGCTCAAGCTGGTCGCGGACGAGATGTGCCGCGAGGCGGGAGTGCGCGTGCGCTTTCACACACTGGTGGCCGCGGTGACTCGCGCCGGCGACCGCATCTCGGCGATACGAACTGATAGCAAGTCCGGCCGCGAGAGGTGGTCCGCCGACGTCTACGTTGACTGCACTGGCGACGCGGACCTGGCTTTCCTGGCGGGAGTCCCCTGCGAGCAGGGCCGAGAGGAGGACGGCCTCACCCAGCCCATGACGCTCAACTTCCGCATGGCGAACGTTGATACCAAGTTGCTCCCGGCCCGGGGGGAGATCAACCGCCTTTTCGTCCAGGCGAAGGCCGAGGGCCGCCTTCACCAGCCGCGGGAGAACGTGCTCTTCTTCTATACGCTCCGACCCGGAGTGCTGCACCTCAACACCACCCGCGTGGTCGGGATGAGCGGCGTCAGCGCGGACGACCTGAGCGGGGCCGAGATCGAGGGTCGCCGCCAGGCGCACGAGCTGGCGCGCTTCCTGGTGGACAAAGTGCCCGGGTTCAAGCGCGCTTATCTGGAGCAGTCGGCCGCCCAGATCGGCGTGCGCGAGACGCGGCGCATCCGCGGCGACTATACGTTGACTGGCGATGACGTGGTGCAGGCCCGCAAGTTCCGGGACGCGATCGCCCGCAGCAGCTACCCCGTAGATATCCATAGCCCGCTTGGGGAAGGAACGCTCATCCGCGAGGTGCCGGCCGGCGACTACTACGAAATCCCCTACCGCTGCCTGCTGCCCGTCGGCCTCGACAACCTGCTGGTGGCGGGGCGCTGCGTCTCCGCCACTCACGAGGGCCAGTCATCCCTGCGCGTGCTCCCGCAGTGCTTCGCCATGGGTCAGGCGGCGGGCACGGCGGCCGCAATGGCGGCGGCAGCTGCTGTCGGCCCGCGCGAGGTCCCGGCCTCAGAGCTGCGCGCGGCCCTGCGGAAACAAGGACAGATCGTATGACCGAGCGCGTGCAGGTCGCGGGCTTGCCCGCCAGGCGGCAGGCGGGCGAGCCCTATGGCACCTGCTCGACCGGCCCGGCCATCACAGCCACGTATCCCTCGGGATGCAACTTCTCCTTGGCCGCCGCCAGCACTTCGTCCGCGGTGATCCCCCGCAGGATGTGCGGGTACTGGTACGGGAAGTACGCGCCCAGGTCGTAGAAGGCGGCCAGCACCAGGTTCTGGGCGATGCCGCCGAAGGTCTCCATCTGGCGGGCCACCGTTCCCTCGACGTAGTCCTTCCAGAGGTTCATCTCCTCCTCGGAGGGCGGGGTCTCTTGCATGCGCTTGACCTCCTCCAGCGCAGCGGCGAGAGCCTGAGAGGCATTTGAGGGGTTCACGCCCATGTGCAGGACCCACGGGCCGGGTCCCCAGTAGGCCTGGAAGTTGCTCCAGACGTAGTAGACAAGCCCGAGCTTCTCCCTGATGTGCAGGTTCAGCCGGCTCATGAACCCGCCCCGGCCCAGGAGGTAGTTCATGAGATCGGCCTGGTAGTAATCGGGATCGCGGCGGCTGATGCCGGGGAAACCCAGCGCGATGTCCACCTGCGTCTTGTTCGGCACCGGCACTCGCACCACCTCAGTCCCCGCTGGAACCGGCGCCTTAGGCAAGTCCGGCCGCACCGGCTCTCCCAGCCGCGGCCATCCCCCGAAGGCTCGCTCCACCAGGGCCGCGGCCGTTGCCGGGTCTATGTCACCCACGATTGCGAGGATGGTGTTCTCGGGCCGGTAGTAGCGATCGTGAAAGGCCACCAGGTCTGCGCGAGCGATGCTGCTGATCGTCTCTCCAGTCCCCAGTCCTGAGTAGTGAAGCGGGTGGCCCTCGGGGTAGAGTCGGGCCAGCAGCTCCTTCTCCGCCACCTGGTAGGTATCTTCGTCCCGCTGCTGTTGCGCGGCGATGAGCAGCGACCGCACCTTCTCGATCTCGTCTTTCGGGAAAGAAGGCTGTATAAGCTGCTCGGCCGCCGCTTCCAGGAGCAGAGGCAGGTCGCCCGTCAAGCACTGGCCGGCGATGGTGCCGACCTGAGTGCCGGTGCCGAAGCCCAACTCGGCGGCAACGAAGTCAAGGGCATCCTGGATCTGACTCCAACTCCGCCGCTGCGTGCCATGGGACAGCATCTCCGCGGTGAAGCTCGCCAGGCCCGACTTGCCGGCCGGGTCGAGGACCGGGCCGGCCATGACGTTGCCGTAGATGGTGACGAAGGGAGCCGTATGGTGCTCCTGTAGTATCACCTCGAGACCGTTGTCCAGACGGAGTCGGCGGACAGGCGGCACCGCGCCCAGGCTCGGGGGAACGGGCAGCGGTGCGGGCTCGAGCGTGGTAGTCAACACCGGCGCATTCCCCCCAGGGAATGCGCGCACTGGCGCGGTCCGACCGAACCCCGGCTGCGGGGTTGCTCCGCAGCCCCCGCTGTCCTGACGGCCCCGGATGTCCGACGGGCGTCCCCCTTCCGGCGCCGCCCCACCGCCTGCCTCTCCGCCCGTCGCGAGCAGCCACCCAACCGTCCGATTGTCGCGGACCAGGTACTTGCGCACCACGCGCCGGATGTCGTCGGCGGTGATCGCGTCCACTCGGCCGGGGAAGGTGCGCAAGTAGTCGTATCCCCGGCCTGCGGGGCCCTCCGCAGGCCCCGCGGGGATGATGGTCTCGTAAGCGCCGAGCTGCTGCCCCAGCTTCGTCACGCCATCGGCGGCGTAGACGAACTGGGCCTTGGTCTGGTTCTTCGCCTTGGCGAGCTCCCGCTTCCCTACCGCCTTCTTTTCGAGGTCGGCGATCACTCCGTCCACCACGTCCTGTACTCTCTGGTGGGTGACGCCCGGGCGCAGGGAGACCTCGAAGGCGAAGGCCGTCGGCTGTGGGTTCTCGTAGTCCCACCCACCAGCGTCTGAGGCCAAACCGGTGTCAACCAGGGTCTGATAGAGGCGACTGGTGCGTCCCCCGCTCAGGATGTTCTGGAGCACCTCGAGCGCGACATGATCAGGGTCCTGGATGGGTGGCACCTCGTAGACGGCCTGCAGGTAAGAGGTGCGCCCAGGGAGTTCGAGCTTCACCCGCTTCTCCCCGGTGGAGCCGCGCCCCGGGTTGGGCAGAGAGGAGCCCACCTCTGCCCTCGGGATGGAGCCGAAGTACTGCTCGGCCTTGGCGAAGACCTCCTCGGCCCCAATGTCCCCGACCACCACGACCGTCGCGTTGTTGGGAGCATAGTAGCGGTGGTAGTACGAGGCCACCTTCTCCCGCGTGAGGTTGCGCAAGTCGTCCTTGTTGCCGACCACGGTGCGGCCGTAGGGCTCTCCGGGGAATTGCGCCTCCATCACCGCCCGCCGGAGCAGGAACGACGGGTCGTTCTCCGCGCCCTCGAACTCCGAGATCACGACCCCCTTCTCCGACTCGATGTCCTGGGCCGAGAGCGCGCAGCGCGCCATTCGCTCCGATTCCATACGGAAGGCCAGATCCAGCGCGTCGCGCGGCAGAGTCTCGACATAGGCCGTGTAGTCCATCGAGGTGAATCCGTTCAGGTAGCCGCCGCGCATGGTGACCAGCCGGTCCATCTCCCGGCCGCTGATATGCTCGGTTCCCTTGAACGCCATGTGCTCCAGGAAATGCGTAAGGCCGGACTCACCGGGCCCTTCATTGCGGAGCCCAACCCGGTACCAGACATAGGAGCAGACAAGGGGCGCGGCGTGGTCCTCCAGGACCAGCACGGTGAGGCCGTTGGCCAGAACGCGCTGCTGAACCGCTCCGATGGCGCTCGTGCTTTGTGGGGCGGTCTGGGTTGCGCTGGCGGGCGCGGCGCTCAGGATCAGCGACAGCGCGGCAAGCATCGTCGCGGCCGCCAACAGCGTGCCCATCAAGACCCCGCCCTGGGTAGTGAGTCCCAACATCATCTGCACTCCTGGGAGGCAACGTTGGCCCGTGAGCAGCCGCGCGCGTCCCGCCCTCCGCGTGCGTGGGGGCACGGCGGCCGCCGCCCAGCGAGCGACTGCCTGTGACCTTCGCCCATTACTTAGCGTGAGGCGCCTCAGCTTCCGTGCCGACGAGGCGTAGGTCAAAAGCGATCCTCATGCGGCTACTCACTGGGAATCTCCTGACACCCTCCGGGAGGTCGAGGGTTATCTCACCATTCGTGGTGACCAGGAGATGTCCCTTGTCGCGTAGCACGACACCCTTGTCCACGAGGATGTCAAGCTGCGAGACCTGTGTTTTGGTTCCTGACAGGCGTGTCGTGAGACCGATCCCTTCGCTCGCTTCAGCCAGCGAGAGAGGACTCGCGCATGTGGAACTGAGGCGGACGACTAGCCCTGAGGGACCGTTGACGAAGGAGACCAGCCGGGTGGTCTGCCGGTCCGCGTCCTTCTGCCACTGCCAAGTCTGGCCCTCCCCGATAGGCCCTTCGGGAAGGACCACCAGGCCGCCGGGCTGCGCCATCAGGGAACCAAAGGCGCGGCGGAGGGGGCCATAGGGGTCTTCGTGGGGAGTCCTCGAAGCGAGCACCTCTCCCCGGGTCGTGACCTGAAGCTCTATCTCGGCGGGCCCGTTGCGTGCTGCGGCGGCGAAGACTCCTGACGGGTCCTTCACCCTGACCAGACGGGCCTTGGTCCGCAGCCAAAAACCCTGGGCCGGACTGGTGGCAGTTGCCTGCTCTCGCAGCTCGAGTTCGGCCTCCAGTCGCACCGGTCGCCGCTCACCCAGGCTGGTCTGCTCCCCCTCGGCTCGCAGCGTGAGCCGGTAGACCGCGACCTGGCCCAGATGCGGATGGTATCGCAGCGTGACCGGCTCGGTGGCGAACGCTGGCATTGCGAGCGCGGCCGCGCCCAGAGCCGCGAGGAGGGTGATCGTGTTCCTCATGGGTGAGCGCGGACCTCGGCACTGGGGGAGGCGGCGTGCGCCTGTGCAAGCCAGCGGGGGCGCTGATCGGCCGGGAGCAGCGCCGCGTCGAAGACGTGGCGGGCGATCGGCGCGGCCACCGCGCTCCCCATCCCGCCGTGCTCGACGAGCACGGCGATGGCGATGCGTGGACGGTCCGTGGGAGCGTAGCCCGCGAACCACGCGTGCGGCCGCCCCCCCGGGTTCTGCGACGTGCCGGTCTTGCCCGCGATCCCATACCTATCGGTTGCGATGCCGTGGGCCGTCCCACCGGCGTTGATGACCGCCTCCATTCCGGCCCGCAGGGCAGCAATCGTCTCGGCCTTCAGGCCCACAGGCCGTCGTGCTGGAAGTGGACGCTGCTGCTCTTCGCCTTCGACACGGGCGATCACGTGGGGTGTGACGAGATCGCCTCCATTGGCCACCACTGCCACCTGCCTTGCCACCTGGAGCGGCGTCACCAGGCAATCGCTCTGGCCGATCGCCATCTGCGCGGTATCGCCCGGCCGCCAGGGCTGCTTGCGCACTCGTTCCTTCCACTCCGGGCTGGGTATGAGGCCCGCGGCTTCGTCAGGCAGGTCAACACCCGTCGGCTCGCCCAGGCCGAACCGCCGCGCCATGGCGGCAAGGCCCTCCGCACCCGCTCGGCGCCCGATGGTCGCGAACATCACGTTGCACGACTGCCCGAATCCCGCCAGGAAGTCCTCAGAGCCATGCCCCTCGGGCTTCCAGCAGCGCAGGCGCCAGTCGCCCAACGAATAGGCCCCGCCGCAGTAGAAGCGGTCATTCAGGCTCGTCACGCCCGCCTCCAGGGCCGCCGCGGCGGTGACGATCTTGAAGACCGATCCCGGCTCATAGCGGGACGCGATCGCCCGGTCCTGGAGGGGATGCTCGGCGCCGCGCAGGCGCTGCCACTGCGCCGGCGTCAGCCTGCCGGAGAAGAGGTTGAGGTCGAAACTGGGGTGACTCACCAGGGCCAGCACCTCACCGGTGTCCGGGTCGAGCGCCACCACCGCGCCGGGCCGATCTCCGAGCGCCTCCTCCGCGGCCTGCTGGATGTCCAGATCGAGTGTCAGCCAGACGCTGCGGCCGGGCTGGGGCGGGACCGTGCCAAGTGTGCGCACCCGCCGGCCCCGCGCATCAACCTCGATCTGGTCGCCCCCGTCCGTCCCCCGGAGGGCCTGCTCGGCCACCTTCTCCACCCCGGACTTGCCGATCAGGTCGCCCGGCCGGTAGCCCGTATTCCCCGGCTGCGCCAGGTCGTCAGGGCCTATCTCCCGCACATACCCCAGGACGTGGCCCGCCACTGCGCCGCGGGGATAGTGACGCAGGGCATCGGCGACCACGTTGAGCCCTGAGAGGTACACGCTGTTCTCCTCATAGCGCGCCATCACCTCCGGCTCGGCATCTCGCCAGAGTACCAGGGGCTCGTAGGCCGCGGGAGTGCGCTGCGCCAGCGCCGCCCGCACCTCACCCAGGGGCAGGCCAAGCAGGTTGGCAATTCCTGCCGCCGGGTCGGCCCAGCCCGTGGCCTGCAGCTCCGCCGGGACGGCGCAGAGGGAGAAGGCGAGACGGCTGCCCGCGAGTGGGCGGCCCTTGCGGTCGTAGATCACCCCCCGGGGGGCGAGCCGTCGCACCACCCGAATGCGGTTCTCATCGGCCAGCCTTCTGTTGTGCGCTCCCTCGACGACCTGCAGCTGGATCAGCCGGACGAAGATCAGCCCCAGCGCAAGCACCACCCCGGCTCGCAGCAATGCCAGACGGCGGGCCATCACCTAGGCCATCTCCTCGCGGGCATGGGCCAAGGCGCGCCTCGCACGGATCGTCAGAGCGAACGCGAGAGGTGCGAGCGCGCCGTGGTAGATGGCTCGCAGGCCGATAATACGCCCGGCCTGGTGCCAGCCGCCGGCCTGCGACGTCAGGAGGAAGGCCGTCTCATTTACCACGGTCAACAGCATCGCGCAGACCGACGGGACTGCCCAGTTATCCCTGGACATCTTCGTCGCCAGGAGGCCGGCCGCGAACCCACTCACCATCTTGCTGAAGGCGAAGCTGCCCATCCAAGCCTGGGTTAGGCACCCTTCCAGCAGCCCCGACCCGAAGCCGGTCAGCGCACCCAGGGTACGCCCGCTGAGAAGGCCTACGGTGACCGTCCATACGAACAGCAGGTCAGGGGCGACACCGCCGAGGGCTATCCGGCCGCCCAGAGTGGTCTGGAACACGGCTAACGCATAGGTGACGATGATGCCGGCGAGGACGCATCGTGCCATGGACTGAGTTCGCGTGTCTGGAGAGCGGACCGCGGCGCTCCAACGCTGCTGCAATCTCGCGCGGGCTGCGCAGCAACCGCGCAGCAGTTCTGTGTGACCTTCGACCCAAGGCCCCGCTGACCTGCCGCCGGCCACAGTAAGAGGGCAGGTTGCCCTGCCCTCTCTCCTCACTGTCGAACTCTATCTCGGCCTCACGGCCTCTTCGCCTGTCCTGCTCCGCCCCTTCGGCGGAGGATGCGGCCTGTCCGACCTACAGGATAGCGGGGGCTGCGGAGCAACCCCGCAGCCGGGCTGTCGCCAGAGTCATGCGACGGCTGCCGACCAAGGTCGCAGCCGCCGCGGCAATGCTTGTCACTGCGACGCGGCCCGCGCTGGCTTGCGCCCGCCGGGCTGCACCCGGGTCGCTGGACGTGCCCGCTGCGCGTCGAGAGCACGCCGCCTGAACGACATCTCGATCTGCTCGTACCAGCTCAAGACTGCCTCTTCGTACGAGCCCCGCAGTGGAGACCATCCTGCTTCGATAGTGCCTTGCCTCTCCATCGCCTCTAGTCCCCCGATGTTGGCGTTCTCCGCTGGTGGTATCCCTCGGTCAGAGCACCGAGGCCTCCCTCCACACGACAACATCACTCCTACCGCCGGCCGCCTCCTGAAGTTCTTTGACACACCAGACTACTTCAGGCCCCGCGACTGGTCAATGCAGAAGTGCCACCAAGCGCGCTGATTTGTTCGGAGGAAACTACACGGCGCGCATTCCCTGGGGGGAATGCGCGGGTATGCGAAGCGCCGGTCTGGCTCCAAGCTATGCCCACGGCTGCGGCGTTGCTGCGCAGCCGCCGCGGTGATGAACGAAAAGAGGGCCGGCCAGCAGGCCGGCCCTCCGAAAGGTGCGAGTCAAAGAACCAGGTCAGGCTACAGGTCGCCCTGTTGGATGGGCTGCGAGTAGTAGACGCGCTGCCTCAGGACGCGTCCCGTCTTGGTGTCCAGCACCACGTATCCCTTCACCAGGTCAACGCTTGCGACCGGGCGGCTGATCACATCCAGGCCGACCGACCGCGTCACCGCGGTCACGTAGCCGGCCACCGAATAGCGTCCGACCTCCTTGCCGGTCGGGTCAACTGGCGCCTCGAGCGCTCCCCCCTTGGCGCTCACCAACCTCCCCGTCGCCGTGTCCAGGACAAGGTCGGGAGCTGCCGCCTGGTAGCGCCCGATCACCTCCTCCTCAGCCGCGCCTCCGGCAGCCTTGCCCATGATCACCGCCGTCAGGCCGAACAACAAGATGGCCAGTGCCAGCCCTATCGCCATTCCGCGTCTTCCCACTGCCGTCTCCTTTCATCGTGCCCCGAGCCGGGTAGGGCAGGTTTGGGACCTGCCCTACTTCAGGGCCGCCTGTCTCACCCGGAATATACCACACCCGCGCATTCCCCGCGAGGAATGCGCGCCACATACGCGGCGGCCGTGCAGTCCGCCGGGGCGGACCGCAGCCGCGATTGCTGCATGTCAGGAAGACTCTCGAGAGCACTCCTGGACGAACAGGCCCCGGGCGGCCGCTGTCGGGGTGCGGGCAGGGAGGCGGGATGATCTGCCAGAACTTGGCGAGCATGACCGTGCCACCGCCCCGGCCGCGGCCGTTCCGGCTAGCCGCGCTCGATCTGGACGGCACCCTCCTCAATGATGCCGGCGCTATTTCTCCCGCGGACGCGACGGCGCTGCGGCTGTTCGCACAGTCGGGCGGCCTGATCGTGCTGGCGTCGGGGCGCATGACCGCAAACATCCGGCCCTTCTTCGACGAGCTGGGCCTGGACGGGCCTACCATCGCCTACAATGGCGCGCTGTCCCGGGAGCCTGCAGGCGCGAACCGAGGTTGGTTCGCGCCGCAGTCGGCGGGCGACCTCCCCCGGGAGCCGCAGAGCGCGAACGGCAAGATCATCCTGGAGGCATCTCTGCCCGCGCGGTATGCCGATGAGCTGATCGAGTACACGCGGCAGGAGCGCTTCCATCTGAACTACTACCTGGACGAGGTGCTCTACGCCCGCGATGACCCAGAGCTGCGGCGCTCCGCTGACCTCTACTCCCGGCAGACAGGCGCGGCCTTCCACTTCGTGGCCGATCTCGGTCGTTTCCGTGGGCGCGAGCCGACCAAGCTCATCATCGTCACGGACCCAACAGTCCCGGGCCAGCCCGATCCCCGCCACCGGGACGAGCTGTACGAGGTGTGGCAGGCGCGCTGGGGCTCGGAGGTCACGGTGATGCGGACCAACCCGGAGTATCTGGAGTTCTACCACCGGGCGACGAGCAAGGGCGCGGCCCTGGCCGCGGTTGCTGCCCGCTATGGGGTAGCGCGCTCCCTCACCCTCGCCTTCGGTGATGGCCATAACGATGTCGCAATGCTGGAGTGGGCTGGCTGCGGAGTGGCGGTGGCGAACGCGCATCCCGACGTGAAGGCCTCGGCGGACTGGGTATCGCCGCTCAGCAACAGCGAGAGCGCGGTCGCGGACGCGCTGGAGAGGCTAGTGGCCCGCGGCTAGCGGTGCAGGCCAGCGAAACGTGCCGCGCCGGTCGAACCCCACCTCCGACAGCTTCCCCTGAACCCGGACGCGTGGGTGGCGCCGCGCCTCTGGCAGCAGCCCTTCGGAGACCCACAGCCGGCCCAGGTGCAGCGTGTCCTGGATGCGCACGATGCGGACGCGCCGTGGGTCCGGGTGTCCCAGGGCGATGAACGCCGCCTGGAGCAGCTCCCGGTCGTCTGCGAAGGCCAGCGGGATCTTCGCCCGGTTCAGCCAGCCGGTATGCAGGACATTCGTCTTCAGCGCCTCCATGTCCACCTTGCGAAGCAGGCGCTCAGTGATCAGGTCGGCGATGCCAACTCCGAGGGCATTGCCGTGGGAGGCCTCGGTCAAGTCAAGCGCTGCGATGAGCTGGATATCGGCGCCCCGGAACTCCGGCTCGTCCCAGATCATCCGGCGGCAGACCACGTGTGTGTCCATGCCGATCCCGCTGACGTCCTTGCCGATCCTGTCGAGGATGAGCAGGTCGATGGCGCGGAAGGGCAGCCGTGCGGCGTTCCGGCGAACCCGCTGGATCAGCGCCGGTTCCCGCGTGGGGATGTCACGTGCGGCCAGCCCCACGATCTCCGCCGGCTCGTTGTAGCCGTTCTCCAGGATCGCCAGGCCGGCGATGATGGGCGCGCGGTCGAGCATCATCCGGGCTGCTTCCGGCACGTCCTCTCGCAGGCTGGCGCAGCGCCGCGCGTGCATGGCGGCCGCGCCCTTGCGCTTGCCCAGGCCGATGGCGAGCATCTTCATCAGCCCGCTCTCGTACTCCCCGCCGAAGTCGGTGTGCTGCTTGATCCGATTCATCACGATCACACCATCGGCCCGGAGAGCTTCGCGGCTGACGTAGACATCGAGCCCGTGCGTGGTCTGCCCCAGCCGTGCGACCGCCATGGCGGCTCGGATCGGCGCCCCGACTGACTGGGGCGTCACTCCGAGCGAGGCCAGCACCGCGGTCTGACCCGCGGCTGTGGCGCCGCCGTGGCTACCCATCGCGGGCAGGACAAAAGGGCGGGCGCCCTGCTGCTTCAGGACTGCCACCACTGCTCGCGTGATCTCGGCGATGCCTGCGATTCCCCGGCTCCCGACCGTGATGCCGACGCGGTGGCCGGGCCGGACACGCCGTCTGAGCCCAGCATCGGCGCAGGCGCGCGCGACGGCCGCGGGGATGTCATCCGCGCGGCGAGCGTAGAGCCCCTGCTCGACCTCCACGAAACGCGGGAACCGCATGGCCTCTGCCTTTCCCGGAGCCCGCAGGCGCGAAGCGCAGTTGCTTCGCGCCGCAGTCGGCGGGCGACCCGCGGGCCGTCCGACCCGCCCGCGAAGTTCGCTCTTGTCCGGCATGGTCCTGTTGCCGCGGCCGCGGCAGGAGCGCGAGGCCGAGCCGTCAAAGCACGCCTTCACCCGAATCGGCCGTCGCGCGGTCGGGCAGGAGAGCGATCATGCCAGATGCCATCGCGCTGGGCGAGCTGTTGGTAGACTTCGTCTCTATCGAGAAGGATGTCGCCCTCGCCGACCTCCCGAGCTTCGCTGGGGCCGCAGGAGGCGCGCCGGCGAACGTCGCGGTGGGCCTGGCGCGCCTGGGAGTAACCGCGGGTTTCGTGGGCAAGGTGGGGGACGACCCATTCGGGGATTTCCTCCGGCGCACCTTGGAGGCGGCAGGGGTCGAGACCAGTTGCCTCCGCACCGCCCGCGGCGCCCGAACCACACTCGCCTTCGTGGCGACTCGCAGCGATGGGCAGAAGGACATCACCTTCTACCGCAATCCGGGCGCGGACATGCTGCTCACGGCGGAGGAGGTCAGCCTCCCGTACCTGCAGTCCGCTCGGCTCTTCCATTTCGGATCGGTCAGCCTCAGCCGCTCCCCCGCGAGGGAAGCCACGATGCACGCGGCCCACATGGCCCGGGAGGCCGGCCTGCTGGTCTCCTACGACCCGAACTGGCGGCCCAGTCTCTGGGATGATCCCATGGAGGCGAGGGGGACGGTGTGGGAGCCCTTCTCCCTGGCGCACGTGGTCCACTGTGCGGAGGAGGAGTGGGAGTTCATCACCGGCGCCTCCGACCTCGAGGCCGGCGCGGCGAAGATCAGGCAGGCGGGGCCTCAACTGGTGGTCGTCACGCAGGGCGAGCGCGGCTGCTACTTCGATGACGGCCTCTCGCGGGGCCGGGTTCCGGGCTACGAGGTCGTCGTGGTGGATCCGCTAGGGGCCGGAGACGCCTTTGTCGCCGCCATGCTGTCGCGGCTGATGGAATCGGGGAGCGGGATGGAATCGCGCCTTGGCGGAGAACAGCTTCGCGGGATCATGACCTACGCGAACGCGGCCGGTGCGCTCGCCTGCACCAAGCGCGGGGTGATCCCGGCTCTGCCCACCGCCGGCCAGGTGCGGGAGCTCCTGTCCGCGTCGCGTGCGACGGAGGCCTAGTAGGGGAGGTCGCGGACCGGCCCTACTCCTGGAGCTCGCGGGCTGCGTCCCGGTTTACGATCAGGCGCATGGCGGCGGAGCTGGCCAGACGCACGCTGGCGTCCGGGTCACGCAGGCATTCCGCCAGCGCGTCGAGGCAGTCGCTGGCGCCGATCCGACCTAGCGAGCGCGCCGCCTCGCACCTTACCAACGGGTCGGGGTCGCGGAGCGCACGTCGGAGGCCGGAGGCCGCAGGCGGCCCGGCCTCTGCGAGCTGACGGGCCGCGTCCGCGCGGCGAGCGGCATCGGGCTCGCCGAGCGCGGCCACCACCTGGGGCCAGCCATTCGCCGCTTCGCCTTCCCCCGGGGACACGAGCAGCGAGGGGTCCGACTCCTCGGCCGAGCGCACCGCCCGCACGATCTCGTGATCGCTCAGCCCCAGGATCCTCAGCCCGACAGTGATCGCGGCCTGTAGGCGGCGCGCCCCCTCGTCCACCACCTCGATCGCGTCAGCCTGGTCCGAGCCCGCTGAGATCTGGGGCTGGAGACCCTCCAGCGCGTCGATGAGGAACGCGGCCGCGCCTGGCGCGTTGCTCTCCGCCATCAGCGTGTAAGCCCGGCCCCGCACAAACCAGTCGGGGTCAGACTGGGCCAGCCGTCGCAGCTCCGCCCAGGCTAGTTCGCCGCCCACCCGCGCGAGCGCTTCCGCGGCCGAGGCGCGCACCTGCGCCTCCGGCTCGGTCTCCAGCAGTGGTGTCAGCAGAGCTGCGAGCTCAGGCCGGCCGATCGCGCCCAGAGACTCGACGCCGAGTCGGCGCGCCTGGGCGCTCAGGCTGGCGAGCTGGCTCACGAGGGCCTCGATCGCCTCCCCGCCCAGGTGAACCAGAGTGGCCGCTGCCGTCTCGGCGGTGCGGCGGTTCGGTGAGGACAGCGCCTCGGCGAGCCGGTCTGCCGCGTAGTCCGGGTCGCGCGCCAGCACGGCGCGAGAGGCGGCCCGTGCCACCCCCGGGTCATCGTCGCCCAGCACCTCTATCAGCTCGGCAACCGCTCTCTCATCTCCCACCTGACCCAAGGCATGGATCGCGCGCAGCTTTCCGCGGTAGCCGGCGCGGTGCAGGTCTCGCGCCCAGTTGTCCAGGGCCCTCGTGCGTCTGAGGATCTCCACGGCGGCCGAGCGAACGGCCGGCTCCTTCTCATGCAACAGCTCCTGCGCGGCCACGACGGCCGCTTCTCCAGGATCGAACTGCACCAGCTCCTCGATGGCGGCCGACTGGTCCTCCACCTCCGCCAGTGTCGTGGCGGGATGACGCAGCCGAGCGGCGATCCGCCGCGCCCGCGCCAGCGCGGCCGATCGGCCCCACCAGGAGAAGAAGCGGACGAGCAGCGCCGAAGCCGCCAGCGCGGCGACGAGCAGCGCGATGCCATTTACCGGACCGATCTCAACCGTCATTCCCTGGTACTTGCCTCGTCTACCGCATTTCGCCGAAAGAGGTTATGGCGAAATGCGGACAGATCATGCCCCAGACGGGCGCAGGGCTTGGGTCGCCATCACTTCTTTGTGCGACCATCGTTAGGGCGGACGCCCCTAGCGCCGCACACGGCGGCTCAAGGTTCCGGCTGCGGGGTTGCTCCGCAGCCCCCGCTGTAATGGTCTCGCCCTGTCAACTGACCACCGTGCGGGCCGCGCGGGGCGCTCTGACGGTCTTCTCCCAGCGGAGACGCTCCTGCCTTACCACGTCCAGGTAGTGGGCCTTGGCGCAGACGTAGAGCCACACCTGGCAGTAGCTGAAGTACATCGCCACCGAGACCAGGAGATTGAGGGGTGTGTTCTCCCCCTCGATCGCCAGCGCGACGGCTGTTTCCAGCAGGAAGAGCGCCACCGCCAGGGCCCAGAGCCCGATCAAGGGGCTGCTCCTCGCCCCCACCGCGATCCCAGTGATGAGCCCCGAGATCAGGATGAAGTCAGACAGCACCATGGCGGCAAAGAAGAAGTCGTAGATCGTGAGCAGGTGCAGCACCTCCAGCAGCAAGGCGCGAGTGCGCAGGCGGCGAATGCGGGGGAGGTACTTCCTGAGCACATAGGTGCCGCCCCGCGCCCACCGCAGCCGCTGCCGGAGCCAGACCCCCCAGTCCTGGGGTTCCGGCTCCCAGGTCACCGCATAGGGCACGAACTTGATGTGGTAGCCCTCCTGACTCAGCCGGACGGTTAGCTCGGCGTCGTCGGCGATGGCGCCTGGGTCCCAGCCGCCGGCGCGCTCCAGGGCCACGCGGCGGATCACGTAGTTGGTGCCGGGAAGGGACGACAGGCCGAAGAGCCGCCACCGCCCCGCCTGCACGATCCACTGGAAGCTGATGAACTCGATCGCGATGCATCGCGTGAGGAAGTTCGTGGCCTGGTTCAGAGTGCGGACCTTGCCCACCGTGGCCGCCAAGCGCGGGTTGGCCATCAGCTCTGCCACCAGGTAACGAAGAGACTGAGGCTCGGGCGAGTTATCGGCGTCGAACACTGCGATCAGGTCATGGGAGGCGTAGCACAGCCCCACATTCAGCGCATACGACTTGCCTTTCCCCCCCATGCCCGGCGGGATTGCGACCAGCTTGAGCCGGCGGTCGAGGCTCATCATGTGCTCGATCACCCGTCGCGTCCGGTCGGTGGAGGAATCGTCAACCACGATCACCTCCAGCTTCCCGCGCGGGTAGTCGAGATGGAGCAGGCTCTCGATGGTCCCGGCCATTACGATCTCTTCATTGTGCGCGGGCACCAGTATCGAGACCGCCGGCCAGTCCGCGGCGCGCGGCGCTCGCCGCTTCGCCCTCTCCGCCTCGCGGGAATAGATGTATCCGGAGAGTGAGAGCACAGCATACCAGGCAATCACCGCCCAGGTGCAGAGCAGACACACGGCCAGCAGCGAGTTGTGAACCAGCCCGAGCAGATCGAGGCTCATCGCAGGCCCTCGAAAGATCCCTTGAGCACGCTCCAGGCCGCTTTGCGGTCAATCTCCGCCGAATGGTAGCACTCAACCCCATCCGGCCGGGTCACGCTCACCCGGCTGATGGTCTGGGCCATCTTCGCCGGCGTCATCTCCTGACCCCCGAAGTCGGTAAGCTCCACATGTAGGATCACCCTGGCCCGGCCGTCAGTGCGCCGGGTCAACTGCTGCGCGGCCTCCGCCGCCCAGTCCGGGTTGAACGTCTCCGTCCCATAGATTGCCGCCCACTGCTGCCAGATGATCTCGAAGTTGACCCAATCCGGCGGCCGTGGGCCGTCGAGCAACGCATCGAGATCGAATCCCGACTCCTCCGCCTGGCGTTGAGGTGAGAGGATAGCCCCATTGCTCCAGGCGTCACTGATAGTCATGATATAGGTATCGGTCCCTTCGTCTGCCACGGCCTCCAAGCACCTGGACAGGAACTCGGTGAGGCCCGCCGCCCGGAACCGTCGCCAGGTCGGGCCTCCCGGCCTGGCCCCGGGGTAGGCAGAGGCGAACTCGCCCCGGCACACCTCACAGTAGCAGGCCTGATCGCCCCACCAGTTCACCAGTGGTTCGCACAGCTCGATCCCGGCAAGCCCGGGATACCGGCGCGCCAAATCCGCCAGCAGGCCCGAGTACCAGCGGCGCACCTCGGGGTTGCGAGGGCAGAGGAAGTATGTGGCGTGCAGGCGCAGCGGGTTGTACTCTTTGCCGTCGGCGCTCCGCTCCCTCCATTCGGGATGCCGGAGCCACATCCCCCGGTCACGCCCGCTGTAGAGCCAGGCCACGACGCGAATGCCGCGGACCCGACAGGCTTCCACCAGGTGGCCCAGCAGATCCTGGCGCCCCCAGTCACTGATGGAGGCGCCCCGGTAACGCGTGCGGTAAGCTGCTCCTCCATCCACATTATACGCGTAGCAGAAGACAGTGTTGACACCGTTGCGGGAGTAACGCTCGGCCAGGGCCTCAGCCAGCGTGTCCGCCGACACGCCGAAGCCCGTGTAGGACCAGGGATCGAGCGTGATCCCCTTGACCAGGCGCCTGGGCGGTCTCTGGATCAGCGGCTCCACAACCGCCGTAGAGCCCTCGGGCAGGGCCAGGCCCTGTTCTGCCTCCTGGGGGCTGGCGAAGGAGACAGTCGTCTCTTTCACCGGCCGCCAGCGCCGGTCAAGCACGGTCCTGCGGAGCCTGGTCTTCACCAAGGTCTGTGCCGTCGCTCCGTGGAGCCTGCCGGTGACCACGGTTCGCCTGGGGTCCATCACCAGCGCATCCAGCTCCCTCAGGTCGGTCGGCCGCCATCCGTTGGCCCTCCGGGCGCCCCAGAACCGGAGGGCAGGCTCCGGCGGCGCCCACAGCCCGAACGAGACCAGGGCCACCGCGTCCCTTACCACGCCCAGCATCCGCAACCGGAGAGCGTACTCAGGAGCAATGGCTCCAGCATCGCTCACCGGGATGGGCGATGGCAGCAGACCTCCCGCCGAGAAAGGGAGTGGGTCCTGGGCGGTGTCCAGCCGAAGGCGGAACGGGTTCTCGGAGCCGGGCGGTCCGGCCCAGGCCAGCGGGTGAAGGCCCACCTCCCAGGCCATGCGCAGTCGGTCCCTGACCTCAGCCCCGGGGCCGCTGGCCAGCATGATCGTCGCGCCGAGCTGCTCGGCCTGCCGCAGACCGCGTACCGCGGGGGGCCGGTCAGAGAGCAGCACATCCCCGGTCTGGGCCGCTGCCATGACCGCCATGGGCACCCCCGCAGATAGCAGCGGCCGGAGCATGTTCGGCGCCTGTTGGGCATTCACCCACACCGGCACATCGCGCAGCACCGCCACCATGCGGCGCTGCTGCTGGTGGGGAGAGGCGAACACCTCGTGCAGCAGGTCGCCCCACACGCAGCGGCCCCAAAAGTGGTCTGCTCCCGGCAGCGGCCCGGCGGCGGCGTACCAGAGCTTCCCGCTCCCGACCAAGTATGGTCTCTGCCGGCCCGCGCTCTCCACGTGCGCCCAGAGCGTTGCACCCGGGGTCGCCCGCACCTGCGCCGCCGGACAGCGCTCGGCGTGTTGCTGCCCGTGATACGATAGCAGCCAGTCGGCCGTCTCCGCAGGTGCACCGCGGTCCTCCACATGCAGCCCGCCAAGGCGGGCCTTCCCGAGCGCGCTGACGCCCGGTCCCACCCAGACCGTAACGCCGCGCCAACTGCCGAGGTCAGCGGCGAAGGGAGCTCTGGCCGCGGCCGGCTCCGCGCCGGCGAGGTAGAAGGCGAAAGAGCAGCGAGACAGAGAGCCCTTTTCGTACTGGGAAGCTGGCACGATCGTGCTGCCGGCGTCGAAGTGCGCGACCAGCCTCCCCAGTTCCTTCGCGCAGCGCGCCAGCTCATCACCTGACTCCTGTACGATCAGCACCTGGGTGGGCGCGGCCGGCGGCGTGGCGGGAAGGCTGACCCGGGAGGGGCGCGGGGCCGTGCGATGGCCGCATCCGGGCGCGCCCATGGCCAGCGTCATCAGGATCAACACAAAGGCGCGCCGCATGGGTTAGCTCCGCCGCTGGAGCGAGACCTGCGCCAGGTAGATCAGCAGGAACAGCAGGCAAGCCCCAATCGCGAAGATGACCGCGATCCGCGCGATGGCGGTGACCGCCCGCTGGGCCAGTTCCTCTGGTTGCCCCTCCAGTGCGAACACCTCGTGGGGGCGGGACCCGGTTGGGTAGGTGATGAGGATCGCGCCCGGTTGGAGCAGGGCCTCGTTCCGGTCGTCGCGGCCTGCGCGCTCGAAGCGCTTCAAGTCGCGCCGGCCTGGCCCCAGCACGGTCGCGTCCCAGCCGCGCGGCGTGAAGTCGAGAACAGGGCCCGGCTCTCCGGTGGTGTGGATTTCCAGAGACTGGCCCAGCACCCAGTTGGTGCTGCGGCGCAGGTCGGCGAACTCGTAGTCCATCTCCCGGAGCCCCGCGATCAGCACTCTCACCGCCTCCAACGGCGCGCTCGGGGAGACGGACACCGTCACCCAGGGGTCCGAGACCACGGTGTGGCAGCGCACCTGCTCCAGGATGGTCTCAACCTCTTGGCCGCCCCGCCGAAGAGGGCTGAGGTTGTCCGGAACCACGCGTTCGCCGAAGCTGTCGCGCGACACGAGGAACGGCAGCGGCTGTGGAGCAGGCGCGAGTACACTGGTGAGGCGGCGCTCCCAGGTGGTGGAGAATCGGCGGGCGATCTCGGCATAGTCTGCAGAAGAAGCCCGCCCCTCGGGCGTAGACCAGGCCACAGGGTAGAGGCCACAGCGGCCCAGCTCTGCGATTGCCGCTCGCATTCGCTCGTCGGTGTGCGCGGGAGTATGCCCCACGGGCGGCCGGTTCCGCGCCATATCCCAGAACTCCCCGTCCTCACCCGTGGCCTTCATGAGCTGGTGGGTGAGACCCTCTGCGATGATCGCGGCGCCCGCGCGCTGGGCTCCCCGGACCGCTCCCACGAGGGCGCGCCGGCTGCTCAGGCGCACCTCGATCTCTGCCCGCGGATCGCGGAAGATCGGCACGACCGCGATGGCATAGGGGAGCTTTTCACCGGAGAGATAGCCGGCAAGCGCGCGCACGGTGCCGGCCGAAGTCTCCGCGGTCACGTTCGCAATGCAGATCATGGCGGTGCGGCGGGCCGAATGCTGCTGTCCCAGGACCTCGTGAAGCTGATCGCTCAGCACGAGGTAGCTTCCGGTCTCGCTCAGTTCCATCAGCGGGACGTCCGCGAAGTACCAGAAGCGCCCGCTCCGCACCGCATAGGCGAGGGGCGGCCCGCCCTGGTCCACACTGGCAAGCACCTGGCAGGACGGGCGATGCGTGACCGCGAGCCTCGTCAGCGGCATCCTGGGCCGTTTGAGAATCTGCGAGCGATAGGTCACGCGCGGATACGTGTCCGGCCCTGATGTGCCGTCCACCCGGAATCCGTAACGGTCGGGTGAGAAGCGGCGTGCCGCCTGGTCGAGCCCTCCTCCCAACCAGCAGACGGCATGGCTGCTGTTGCAGAGGTCGGACACCAGCGCGTCACTCAGCGCGCCCGCGCCTGGCAGCCCGAGATAGATGGCTACGTCGTGGCCCTCGATCTGTCCGGCGCGGTAAGCCCCGGCCGGGAGCACGGTCGTGATCACTTCGAAGTGCCCCAGCAGGTTCGTCAACGCGGGCACCACCCACTGGGCAGTGAGAGCGGCCTGCGCGCCCTCGCCGTAGATCATGAGCACGCGCGTCGGGCTCGGCCGCGAGGCAGTAGGTGGGCGAGCGCCGGAGGCCCAGGCTCGGCCGCCAACGAGGATGAGGATGGCCAGAATGGTTTTGGCGTGGCGCATCAGGCTTGCTTGGGGCAAGGGCAGCTCGCCCACATGGATCCCGGCCCGCGCGGCTGAGCAGATGAGAAGACCGCGGCGGCACCCTATCATGCCACGTCTGGGCCGGACGTGCAACCACGCAGACAGCTCAGGTGTGACCATTGGGGGAGGCGTGGGTGCGCACATGGGGCAGTGAAATCGTCTAAGTTCGGGAGGCAGAAACGCTGCCCGGCCGGATGCGGAGGTCATCCGGCCGGGCCTGTCCGCCGCAAGGCGGACTGCTCAGACTACGCCCCCTGCCCGGCTAACCCCAGCCTACTTCACCGAAGCGGCCCTCGGCTGCGAGGGCTGAATGCCCGGCCATGGCGGGCCTCCCCGCGCAGTCAACGAATCTGCGGGACCCCAAATCTTCTTTGACCAGGCAGCCGAGCCTTGCTCCGGTCACTGGGACCTCAGCCAGGCCGTTTGCAGGTAGCGGGCGGCGTCCTCCGTGTTGTCGAGCAAGTGCGCGTCGTAGATGTCAACGCCATAGGGCTCTCCCAGCACGGCCGCGGCAACCGTAGTCCCGATCTGCGGTCCGTTGAGAGCCCCTGTGCCAAAGTCCGTCACTTCGAGATGCGCCACCAGCCGGGCGCGGCCCCCCACCATCTCTTTCGCCTGGCGCACTGCCAGGCGCGTCCACTCCGGCGTGAAAGTGGCATGATCGTGGTAGGTCGCCGCCCATTGCTGCCAGATCAGCTCGGCCTGTACCACATCCGGCCGATCGGGGCTGGCCAGGATCGCGTCGAGGTCGAGGCCGGTTGCATCTCGCACGGTGGCGAAAGACATCAGCCCGCCATCCTTGCGCGCGGTGAACACTGTCGTGAGATGGGACTCCTTGCCGTGCGCGTGGGCCAGCCGGCTGGTCGCCAGCAGCAGACGGGTAAGCCCCGCGGCGCGGAACTGCCGCCAGTTCGGCCCCGCGGCCGCCGCTCCGGGGTAGGTCTGGGCGAACTCCGACCGGCAGTGCGCGCAGTGGCAGGCCTGGTCGCCCCAGGTGTCCACCTGGGGCTCGGCGATGTCAACCCCGTCCAGTCCGGGGTAACTGACCAGGACCTCATCAACCAGCCCCAGCCACCACTTCATCACGTCAGGGTTGCTCGCGCAGAGCTGATAGGCATCCGGCGTCGGACGGTAGTCCTTCCCATCTGCGGTCTGCTCGCGCCACTCCGGGTGCGTCTCCCACACCTGTTTGTGCTGCGGACCGTAGAACCAGGCGACGACCTTGATGCCGCGCTGATGCGCCGCCCGGATCATGTGACCGAGTAGGTCCTGTCGCCCGTAGTCCTCCATCACATTCCCCGGGTACCGAGTCCGGTAACGGGCGCCGTAGACGCGATTGTAGGCGTAGAAGTAGATCAGGTTGACGCCCTTCCCCGCCCAGGAGCCGACCAGCTCCTCGGCCAGGTCTCGCGCGCTGCGCCCTTTGCCATAGTAGTAGCCCGCGTCGAACCGGACCGAGCGAACGCTCTCCTTCGCCCAGGCCTCGTGCAAGCGCTGGCTCGGTCGGACCGCGGCGGCCGGCGGCCCTGGCTGCGACTCGACACCGACCGGCGGCGCGATCCGGGAGGCGGCCTTCGGTTCAGGAGTAGGGACAAGCAAAGAGCTGGGGGCCGGCGCTGGCCGCGGCGCGCTTGCGACAACAGGCGGCGGTTGGCTGGCGCGAAGCGCGACCTCGGGTGAAGGGGCGACGGGTTCCGGCGCCGGCCCGCAGAAATGCGGATGAGACCTGTCAGGAGAGGGCGCCTGGGTGCTTGAGGGCGGGGCGGAAGGAACGGCGGCCTTTGGATAGGGAGGTTCGGCCGTGTTCACGGGTGCGAGGGGGCGGGGAGCGACAGGCCCTTGCGCCCGGGCCTGGGGGCCCTCGGCCGGAGCGGACCTGACGTCATCTCGTTCCGGGGCTGCCGGAGAGATCGTTGGTTCGCTCTGGCAGAGCCAGCGCGCGCGGCTGAAGGCGCCTGCCAGCAGCAGGGCCGCCAGCAGCAGCGGAAGGAGAATCCTGAAGGTGCCACCTCGGGTCTGTCGTCTCATCCCCATCGCGCCCTGGGCCGCCAGGATCCGGGCAAGGCCGCCGCAGGCGGCCTCGGCGGGCTTGTGGACGAGACGAACCGGGGACGGCCGCCGCAGGGCCAACAGAAAAGCCAAGGGCTTCTGCCCTTGGCTCTGGCTGTGTCTCTGGCGCTCTGGCTCTAGATCGCGCTCTGACGCAAGTTCAGCAGAGAGTGTGACCCAGGAGACTCTCTACCGATATGTGATTGTCAGGTTCTCCCCACGGATGACGATTTCTCGTCTGCACAGCTTGCACCGGAGGATCAGCGTCTCGCCGCTTCGGTAGGCCCACCACTTGCCGCAGAGACACCGCATCCTCTGGCATTCTGTGTCTTCCGACTCAGTTCTCGCGACACGCGTGGGCGCGGTGCCGCCGGTCAGTACAGTCATCGCGTGACCGTCCCTGTTGGTCTCGTCCGTTTGCTTGTTCCATATCCGCCGAGCAATCCCACACTGGACCGCCGCACCGCGCGGAGGAGCGGCGAAGGCTGTCGCGGAGCCTGCAGGGCGCACGGCAGGGCAGGTTGGCACACTCCACGGGGGCTGCGCAGCAACCCCGCAGCCGGCCTGCAGCGCTGAACAGAGAGCCCGGCCCAAGTGCTGCCGGGCCGGGCTCCACATGAGGGCGTGGGGAGAGACCGAGGCGCGTGCGCCCCACCGAACTGCCGATCAGAGCGGAACGTAACCGAAGAGCGTCAGGATGGCGTTGTCCTTGTCTGCATAGAGGCCGACCGCGCGACGAGGCTGGAACTGGTGGTAGATGCCGCCCGCCCAGCCTGTCTGATCCTCGAAGTACTGCGTCGCCCCTACCGCCGCCGGCTCGAAGCCGACGGGGACCCTTCGGTGGTACAGGACAGCCAGGGTGAACCGGCTGGGATCCCGCTGCGTCTTCTGGTTACTCCAACGGACCCCATAGGCGCTGGCGTGCACGCCCGCGAACTGCGCGGCCTCTCCGAAGAAGCTGACGCACTCGTTCGCGCCAATGCTGACGTCGCCGCTGCGTCCGCTCTTATCGAGCAGATGGAGCGCGTTGCCTCCGATCGTGACCGGGGTCTCCGAGTTGGGCTGGGTGAGCTGCACCGCGACCCGCGCCGCCGCGACGTGCTCATCCGCTGGCGAGCTATTGCCCGCGAACGTGAACCTGGTGCCACCCGTTACAGAGGTGAAGGCCAGTGAGCCGGAGATCGCCTGCACAGTCACCCGGTCGCACTCGAGCCGGGCCTCGCCGCCGTAGATGCCCGGGGAGACCAGTATGCCAGCCGGGCCGAAGGGCACGAACTTGCGGCCGCCCGCCAGGTACACCGGCCCCTTCTGGTAGTCGAGATAGGTGTCTCCCAGGAAGGCGCGGTTATCGCTGCCGCCTGTGACCCACCATCCGCCCACTTTCGCTCCGAATCCGCCATCCAGCGGGCCGTACACGAAGGCGCTGGTCTGAACCCTGGCGCTGTCATCGGTGGACACCCCGACTGTGTAGCTCAGTGCACTCGGCCACTTCGTGTCGGCACGGGCCGGAGTGGTCGCCACCAGCAGCGCGAGCGCCAGCCCGGAGGCGGCCACGAAGCTCGCCCGCATGTACCGCGTTACCAGGCCTGTCCGCCGAGGCGGACTACACAGCCGGCGCTCAGTTGTTGCTCGCATCAGTCACACCTCTTGTCGCAGGCAATCTTGACCGTCTCAGAAACGGCTGCGGCCCGGCGGACCGCGGGTCAATCGGCGCCTATAAGGCTTCGCCTGGGCCTGCGTCCCTACCTGCCTGCTCGGCCGGCCCAATATACCACGCGGGCCCGGGTGCCACTCACGCGCCGCTGGCCCAATGCATAGGCCGAGGCGACTTCCGAGTAGGAGAGGATCACAGCCGCGGACTGGCGAAACGACCCCGCGCCGGACCCATGTAGCCGCGCAGTAGCCGCCTGGATCTCAGCGTAACCCGGGGTGCGGGGTTGCTCCGCAGCCCCCGCTGGTCAAGAGAATCGGCAGAACCGCGGCGGCTGCGCAGCAACGCCGCAGCCGGGGGTGTCGCATCTATGGAGAAGGAGCAGCTCAGAAGCCTGGCGGCCGAGATGGTGGCGATCCGGAGCGTCAACCCTCTGAACGGCCTACCGGGGCAGGGCAGGGGAGAGGCCGAACTCGCAGCTTTCGTGGAGTCGCGCTTGCTCGCCGCAGGCATCGCGAGCGAGCAGCGAGAGGCCGCGCCCGGCCGGCCCAGCGTGGTCGCGCGCATCCCGGGGCAGCGCGAGGACGCGATCTGGTTCGATGCTCACCTCGACACCGTCTCGGGGGAGGGAATGCAGTTCGATCCCTTCGTGCCGCGGGTCGAAGGAGACACGCTCTACGGCCGGGGAGCAGCCGACGACAAGGGCAGCTTGGCGGCCATGGTGGCCGCCATGATCGCGGTCGCCGAGAGCGGCAACCGACCGCCTGCCACCTTGGTGCTCACGGCCACTGCGGACGAGGAATACCGCATGCGCGGGCTGCTCGGCCTGCTGGCGGGCGGGCTTCGGGCGAAGGTCGCCATCGTGGGGGAGCCGAGCAACCTGGAGATCATTGTGGCGCACAAGGGGGTGGCGCGGTTCAAGCTGGTGACGACTGGCAGAGCTGTCCATAGCTCGCGGCCAGAGATGGGCGTGAACGCGGTCTACCACATGGCGCGCGTCGTGCAGGCCCTGGAGGCTTACGCCAAGAGAGGCGTGGGGCGGGAGACCCATCCCCTGCTCGGCAAGGCCACCCTCAGCGTGGGGGTGATCCGCGGCGGCGAGTACGCCAACGTCGTGCCTGACCGCTGTGAGATCGAAGTGGACCGCCGGCTGCTGCCAGGCGAGGAGGGGCGCCGCGCAGTGGCGGACGTGCGCGCTTACCTGGCCGATGCCATCACCGAAGACGTGGGCATGGAACTGATTGGGCCCGATATCCTCGTGCCGGCCCTCAGCCTCCCGACCGACGAGCCCCTCGTGCACGCGGTCAGCGCGGCCGTCAGACAGGTCACAGGCAAGGCCCCTCTCAACGGTATGATGGGCACCACCCACGCGGGGCAGTTGGCGGAGCGAGGCATCCCCGCGCTTGTCTTCGGCCCGGGCGCTATGGGGCAGGCCCACACCGCCACCGAGGAGCTGGATCTGAACCAGCTCGAACAGGCCGCGCAGGTCTACGAGCTTCTGATGAGAACTGGAGCCGGAATATGATCGGCGATAGGGCCGGGCTTCATCGGCGGGGACCTCACCACACGGTACGGCTGCGCGGGTTGCTGCGCAGCCCCGCGCGTACCATGGCGCGCCGGGCAAGGTTAGGCCTTCTGCTGTCGCTCGCCGCGCTTGCTCTCTCTGGCGCACCGGCACTGGCGCGGCAGACGATCGAGCTCGACGGGAAGTGGGAGTGCGTCTTCGCGGAAGCGAAGCCGCCGCCCGCGGCGGGCGCAGCGTGGCAGCCGGTGATGATTCCCTCTACCCAGGAGTGGAAGTCTGACGGCCCCCACTTCTTGTGGTACCGGAAACGGGTCTATGTGCCGCCTTCGTGGGCCGGACAGCGCATCTTCCTCATGGTGGGCGGCGCGAAGTACAGCCAGCAGGTGTACCTCAATGGCAAGGCCGTGGGCCAGCATCTGGGCGGCTTCGAGCCTACCGAGTACGACCTCACCGACCAGGCGCTGGTCGGTAGTACTAACGAGCTGTTGATAGCTGTCCAGGACTGGACCGCCCTGCTGGGAAAGGGAGCGAAGCCCGGCCCGGTTGATGCCGCTCGCGAGTTCGGCTCATGGGTGCGAGCCGGCATAGTCGCTCCACTGGGTCCGCGGGGATGGGAGGTGGGAATCTGGGGGAGCGTGTCGCTGCAAGCACGACCCCGCGTGTGGGTGGCAGACGTGTTCGTCATCCCGTCGGTCAGGCAGGGCACGCTCCGGGTGTCTGTCACTCTTCGGAACGGAGGCGTTGACGAGCAGCAGACCACTGTCACCGCTCGCGTGGCGACCGGAGGCGGTGGACCGCGGTTCGAGCCCAAGACCATGGTGATCGCGGGTGGGAAGGAGCAGGCGGCGACCCTGGAGGCGGCCTGGTCGCAGCCACGCCTATGGTCGCCCCAAGATCCGCATCTCTACTCCGTGGTGGTGGGGGCCCGCACGGGCCGGATGGGGGACTCGACCGAGGTGACGTTCGGCTTCCGCGAGTTCTGGGCGGAGGGCGACCGCTTCGTGCTCAATGGCGTACCCCTCCACCTCACCGCCGCCGCGGTCCTTCAGATGCCGGACCCCGACGCCGACCCTAACGTCGTTCTTGGTCGCGCGAGATCACTGGGGTGTACGGCCGTGGCCTTCCAGGGTCAGCCCTGGCCTTCCCAGTGGTATGATGCCGCCGACTCGGCCGGTATGCTGGTCATCTCGGAATCTGCCCTCTGGCGCCTCTCTCCGAGCTACGCCCTGGCCAGCAATGACTTCTGGAAGAACGCGCGGGAGCATCTTTCGGCCCAGATCAAGGCCTTGCGCAATCATCCCTCGGTAGTGATCTGGACCGCCGAGGACGATCTGCTGGCCGGCGGCGGCACCAAGGTCAAGGGCACAGAGCAGAAGCTCGGGGAGCTGGCCGATCTCATCCGTGCCACCGATCCTTCCCGGCTGGTGATGTTTGAGGGCGACGCCGACCCGGTCGGGAAGGCCGACATCGTGAACCTCCACTATCCGCACGAGCTGGCGCAGTGGCGACAGTGGCCGGAGGCAGCCTACTGGTACGGTGCGCCGGCGAAGCTTGACAGCTACCCCGGCACGGTGTGGGAGTGGGATCATAGGAAGCCGCTCTACCTCGGCGAGTTCGGCCGGGTGGCGCCGGCAGAGGCGGCCGATATCCTCTTCGGGGACACCATCTACCCGGACGTGGAGGGCGCCGGACGCCAGGCGGAAATCCTGGTGCGCGAGACGCAGACCATCGCGGCGCGGGACGCAGGCGTGAGCGGCATCTGCGCGTGGCACATGGATGACCCCAGAGCCTGGTCAGACCGGGCGGCGGGATCGGAGATAAGGGCCTGCCTTCCCACGGCCGTCTTTGCCCGCGAGGCCGGGACCCACGTGTTCGCGGGCACCGTAATCGAGCGAACGCTGATGGTGTTCAACGATACCCCCGTGCCTCGGTCGCTCGACCTCCGCTGGCGGCTGGCCCCGGCCGATGGCGCATGGCAGGTGACCGGTTCCATGCGCCTTCGTCTCGGCCCGACCGACCGGGAGCGCGTGGTGGCATCGCTCGCCCTGCCGCCCACCACCGCGGAGGTGACCACGGCGACATTCAGCGCCGAGTTGTGGGAAGGCGGCAGTCGTGTCTCTGGCTCTTCCCAGGACTGGAAGGTCTACGGAAGGTCTGCGCTGTCCGGCAGGCCCCCGGCCGCGCCCGCGCAGGTACCGGTCTATGATCCGCCGGGCGAGACCACCCGGCTGCTTTCGCAGATGGGAATCGAGTCACTTTCGCTCAGCCGCGATAACGCTCGCCGGCTCTTCCACTCTCTGCCCCTGATGGTGATCGGGAAGGGGGCGCTTACGACGATCGAGACGGCCGACGAATGGCTCCTGCCGGAGCTCCAGAAGTATGTGGCAGAAGGCGGCTCACTGCTCGTGTTCGAGCAGGAGCGCTACCCCGACCGGCTTATCCCGATCACCGTGACAGGAACCGCCTCCACGATCACGTTCCCCAGGCTCGCCGGCCATCCAGCCCTGGCCGGGCTGGAGGCGGCCGACCTTGTGCAGTGGCTGCCCGACGGCTTGGTGACGCGACGTGAGATCGCCAAGCCCACGCGCGGCGGCTTCCTCGCGGTCGTGGACAGCGGAAGCGCGGCGGGCCTCGAAACGGCGGGGCTGGCGGAGCTGCGCGTCGGCAACGGGCGCATCCTGCTCTGCCAACTCGATGTCACCGGCAAGTTCGGCCTTGACCCCGTGGCGACGCGCATAGTGCGGAACCTGCTCGTCTACGCCGCCGAGCGTCCCCGGCGGGCCGCCAGGACGGGGGTCTTCTGCGATGACGCAGTCGCGCAGAAGCTGGACGCGATCGGGCTCGAGTATGACCGGCTGACCTGGCCTCTGTCGAAAGGAACGCTCCACCCCTACCAGGTGCTCCTGATCGCGAGCCCTGAGCCTGGGATCGGTGAGCCGGCGCGCGTGGAGGAGTTTGTGCGCGGCGGCGGCCGGGTGGTGCTGCAACACGTCACACCCACCGCGCTTCCGACGGTCCAGCGTTTGCTTGGCCAGCGCGTCGGCCTTCGGCCCATGGGCTCGGAGTGGCTCAGCCTGAGCGACCGCGCGGGTCCGGCCGCCGGGCTCAGCAACGAGGATTTGGCTTGGGTTGGTGCAGTGCCAGGCGGCGTGGCGCCACCTGAGTCAGTCGGCATCGCTGACTACATCCTCTCCCCGGTGGCCGAGGTCACCGCGCCCATCACGCTGGCGCCGACCCCTCCCACCTACCACACTGCTCCCGGCCTTCTCGTCTCGTCTCGTCTCGGCCGCGGGCTCTGGGTCGTGGACGAGGTCCGCTGGGACCGCCCCGGGCCGAACGAAGCCAAGGCGGACCGCTACCTCTCCACCCTCCTCACCAACCTGGGCTGTGAGTTCATCGTGGAGGCGAAGCCCCCGGCCAGGTAAGGCCGGAGGCGAGGAGAGACGGAGGTAGGCGCTGCCGTGCTCGGTCGCTCCTTGTATTGACACTCCTCAGGCGAACTGCTACATTACGCTTGCCGTTCTGACAACTGCATCACATGCGTCAGCCAGTTGCGAAGTTGGGAAGACGGTGTGAGTCCGTCGCTGCCCCGCAACTGTAACCGCAGACGAAACCCGCACGCGGCCGAGTGGACTGACCGGCCGCCGCCACTGTCCCACCCCGGGATGGGAAGGCGCGGGGACTAGGACGACGCGGAAGCCAGGAGACCGAGCTGGCTGATGTGCTGAACGCCACTTCGCGGGAAGTGGGCGCGGCGTAGTCCGCTCCAGCGGATTCGCGCCCCGGCCCTCATTTCGGCGGCCGGGGTTTTTTGTTGGCCGCGCGTCACTTCTCCCCGCGGAGGTCCACGAGGGAGGGACGCTCGTGCTACGTACCGAACGACAGCTACTTCGCAGCGTAGCGATGGTTAGCAGGCGGGGTTTCACGCTGATCGAGCTGTTGGTCGTAATCGCCATCATCGCGATCCTTGCCGGTATGCTGTTCCCGGTGTTCGCGAATGCCCGCGAGAAAGGCCGCCAGGCGGTCTGCATCAGCAACCTGCGGCAACTCGCGATGGCGATGGTGATGTACGCCGAGGACAACAACGGGGGATTCGTCCCTGCGCAGAGCCCGGATAACCTGATGCGCTGGCACGGCCGGAGGGATTCGTGGGACCAGCCCTTCGACCCCAGACGCGGGCCCCTCTGGGATTACTACGGCACCGAGGGCCTCAAGGTCTGCCCAAGCTTCGACGTCACGTCGGGAAGCCCCGGGCAGTTCGAGCAGGGCACCGGAGGCTACGGCTACAACGGGCAGTACATCGGCGGATCGCCCGGCGACTGGCAGGATGGCTCCATGTACATGCCCGCCCGCGAAGGCCAGATCAACGACGTGTCGGCCACCATCATGCTCACCGATGCCGCGTTCCTGGATTGCGAGTACAAGCTCACCGAGTACTCGTTCTGTGAGGCGCCGGTTTACCAGTATTGGGGCACCCCGGCCAACCCGTCAACACACTTCCGCCACACCGGAATGACCAATGTCGCGTTCTGCGACGGCCACACGAAGGCCATGCCGATGGTCATGACTCACACGACCGGGTGGTGCCCGATGCCGCCCGCCTCTCCCTTCACCGAGGAGGACTACCGTAAGGCCCGGCTCGGCTTCCTCGGTCAGGACAACTCGCTCTATGACCGGCAGTAGGCAGGACAGGCGCAGATGAGCGCAGGGAAAGAGCTTATCCTGATCCTTGGCGGAGTGCGCGCGGGCAAGAGCTCCTTCGCCCAGAAGCTGGCCGCGCAGATCGGCAGTTCAGTGACATTCGTCGCCACCGCGGAGGCCGGTGATGAGGAGATGCGACGACGCATCGAGCAGCACCAGCGCTCCCGACCGCTGGGCTGGCGTACCGTGGAAGCGCCTCTGCATCCCGCGGCTGCACTCCGCGGAACGCCGCCAGCCGACGTCGTCTTGTTGGACTGCCTGACCCTGCTCGTGTCGAACCTGATGCTGCGGGAAGACCCCGGGCCCGTCGCGGAACGGGTCAGCGCCGAGGTCAGCGATTTGCTCGGCGTCTTCGAGCGCGGCCCATCGTCCTTCATCGTCGTCTCGAACGAGGTCGGGCTGGGCGTCGTCCCTCCCTATCCGTCGGGCCGCGCCTTCCGCGACCTGCTGGGGTCTGTGAACCAGCGCTTGGCCCACCGCGCTGACCGTGTCTACTGGATGCTCGCGGGGCTGCCACTGGAGATGAAGGCTTCCGGCTTGGTCGCTTCATGGGAGAGGCCGCATGGCCACGATTGCTGAGACCATCGCCCGGATCGGCCCGCTCGACGAGGCGGCCATGGAGGCGGCCCGCCAGCGCCAGGCCGTGCTGACCAAGCCCCACGGCAGCCTGGGCAGGCTGGAGGCGCTGTCGGTGCAGGTGGCGGGCATCCAGGCGCGGCCCCGCCCGGCGGTGTCAGCGAAGACCATCATCGTGATGGCGGCCGACCATGGCTGCGTGGTGGAGGGAGTAAGCGCCTACCCGCAGGAGGTCACCGCGCAGATGGTGGCCAACTTCGCTGCCGGCGGCGCGGCCATCAACGTACTCGCCCGCGGCATCGGCGCACGCGTTGTGGTGGTGGACATCGGCGTCGCCGGCCCGCCTGATGCGCCTGATGGAGTTCTCTCGCGCAGGATCGCTCCCGGCACGCGCAACCTGGCGGCCGGGCCGGCGATGTCGCGGGAGGAAGCCTGCCGGGCTCTCGAGGTGGGAATTGAGGTCGCCCAAGCCGAGGTCGCCCGCGGGATTAGCCTGATAGGCACTGGTGACATGGGCATCGGCAACACCACTCCTTCGGCCGCCATCATCGCTGCCTTCACCAGCCTAGCCCCGGCCGTGCTTGCGGGCCGAGGCACTGGCATTGACGACGCTCGCCTCGCCAACAAGGTGTCGGTGATCGAGCGCGCGCTAGCGGTGAACCAGGCTGACCCGACGGACTCCCTGGACGTGCTGGCGAAAGTCGGTGGCTTCGAGATCGGCGGACTCGCGGGGGTGATGCTGGCGGCCGCCGCCCATCGCGTCCCCGTAGTGATTGACGGCCTCATTTCTGGCGCGGCCGCGCTGATCGCCGCCGGCCTCGCGCCCCTGGCTCGCGGCTATCTGATCGCGGGGCACCTCTCGGTCGAACCAGGCCACCGGGCCGCCCTCGGCCACCTGGGGTTGGAGCCACTGCTCGATCTCGGCATGCGGCTGGGGGAGGGAACTGGCGCGGCCCTCGCCATGAGTATCGTGGAGGCGGCGGTGAGAGCGCTGAACGAAATGGCCACCTTCTCCGGGGCCGGCGTTTCCGAGGCACTGGAGTCAGGATGCTAGGGCTGCTCACCGCGTTGGGGTTCTTGACCGTCATACCCGTGCCGTCTCGCCAGGAGGTGGCCCCAGGCGAGCTGGGTCGCGCCACCATCTGGTTCCCCCTGGTCGGCCTCCTCGTCGGCCTCATGCTCGCCGGACTGGACTGGTGCGGCCGCACGCTCTGGGACCCCTCCGTCGCCTCCGGGCTGATCATCGCCGGCTCTCTTCTGCTCACCGGAGGGCTCCATCTCGACGGATTCATGGATTCGGCCGACGCTTTCTTCAGCCACCGCGATCGGGCCGGCATGCTGGCAGTTATGAAGGACAGCCGAGCCGGGGCGCTGGGTGCGGCTGCCGCCGTCGCGCTGCTGCTCATCAAGTTCGCGGCCTATGCGCGGCTGGCCGGATTGGCGCATTGGCGGCTGATCGCCGCCGTACCGATGCTGGGTCGTGTGGGCATGGTGCTGGCCCTGGCTTGCTTCCCCTATGCGAGAGAGGAGGGGACCGGGGCCGGCTTCGCCGCCGGGACCCGCGTGCGCCATGCGGCGGCGGCCGGGATCATCGCCCTGGCCGCAGCTTTCGGTCTGCTCCACGTGCAGGGACTGGCGCTGGCCGGGGGCGCCGCCGTGGCGGCCTTGCTCTGCGGCGTATACTGGCTGCGGCGGCTGGGCGGTCTGACTGGCGACATCTATGGCGCGATCAACGAGGTCGTGGAGCTGGTCGTCCTGTTGGGCGGCAGCGCCGCGCTGGCGAGGTGATATGTGAGAGTCTTTTCACGCGATCATAGTGGCAATCGCGTTCCTCTTCGTGCCACGGGGGCAGTCATCGTCGCGGCCATCTTGTGTGTCGCGTGCGGCTGCGCCAGGGAGCGGCAAGCGCCTTCGTTGTCGCCGTCGCACGCAGGCACGCTTCCGGTGACTCTCAAGGACGCTCAAGGGGACCTGGTGCGGGTTGAGCGGCGGCCCCAACGCATCGTCTCGCTCGCGCCAAGCGTGACCGAGATGCTGTTCGCCATCGGCGTGGGCGACCGAGTGGTGGCGGCGGCCGACCCGGCCGACTACCCGCTGGCCGCGAGCAAGCTGGCGCGCGTCGGAGGATGGTTCACGCCCAGCGCCGAGAGGACCCTGGGGGCCCAGCCTGATCTGGTCATCGCCTCGCGCGGCAATCCGCCGGAGTTCATCGCCCTGCTTCGCAAGTCGGGATGCACGGTGTTCACCATTGACCCGAAGACCCTTGAGGACACCTTCACCGCGATCCTTGACATCGGCAAGATCACTGGCGCCGGCCCCGCCGCGGCTGACCTGGTGGCGCGGCTGCGGGCACGCCTGGCGGTGGTCGCCGAGAGGCTAGGGGAGGTCCACGAAGCCAAGCGGCCGACGGCCTATGTGATCGTTAGTGTGAGCCCGCTGTGGACGGCCGGATCGGAGACCTTTCAGGATGACGCGATCCGCGCGGCCGGCGCGCACAATATCGCCGCCAAGCTCAAGGGGTTCCGTCCTTTCAGCCCGGAGTCGCTGCTGGCCGCCGATCCGGACTTCGTGCTCTTGCCGGTCACTCCCGGTGACGCGGACCACATGAAGCGCGACGCGACCAGCGATTCTGTACTCAAACGGCTCTCCGCGGTGCGCCGCGGCCGGGTCGTCTTGCTCGAAGCCAACCTGATCATGCGCCCGGGCCCGCGCATCGTGGACGCGATCGAGGCAATGGCGCGGGCGTTCTACCCCGGTCGCTTCAGCTCGCCGCCCAGGTCCAGCTCCGCCGCGACCAGCCGGCGGTAACACTCGACTGCCATCCTGGTGATCGGTCCCGGCGCGGCCGCCATGAGGTGGCCATCAACCGAGGCGACAGGCAGAATCTCGGCGAGCGAGCTGGTGAGGAAACACTCGTCGGCTCCGTGCAGTTCGGCGAGAGAGATGTCACGAGCTGAGCACTGGACCTCCGGCCTTTCCCCCATGACCTCCAGGACCGCCTCCCGGGTGATCCCCGGCAAGAGCCCCCGGGACAGGGGAGGGGTCACCACCGCGTCCCTCAGCACCGCGAACACGTTGCGCATCGCCCCCTCGACCACGAAGCCATCAGGGTCAACGATGATGGCTTCCTCCGCACCGGCCTGTGCAGCCGCACGCTGCGCCATCAGCTTGTCCAGGTAGTTGAGCGACTTGATGCTCCTGAGGGGGTCGGCCATCGCATGGGCCGCGGTGACGGAAACCGCACGGCAACCCGTTGCATACCACTCGGCCGGGGGCAGCGCGAGCGGCCGCACCAGGACGACTGCCGTCGGCTCCCCTCTTTTCGTGGGCCCAGGTGTGACCGTCAGGCGGACTGAGCCATCCTCCAGTCCGCTGGCGCCCAGGGCCTCGGCTATCGCGTTCTCCAACACCTGGCGCGCCGGCGGGGTCAGCCCGATCTGGGGCGCAGCGTCGAGCAGGCGGTCGAGATGTTGGCTCAGCCGGAAGACCCGGCCGCGATAGGCGCGCATGGTCTCGAACAGGCCTTCGCCATATAGGAAGCCGGGGTCGAGAGGCGAGATCGCAGGCTCCTCCGGTGCCGCCAGCTTGCCGTTGACCCATGCTATCCCGGCCACCGCACTCCCTCCGCCCGCGCCTCCGCCGCCAGCCCTGCCGCCAAGGCGCGCGCCTTGTCTATCGTCTCCTCGTACTCCAGCTCTGGCTCCGAGTCGGCCACAATCCCGCCGCCGACCTGAAAGTAGGCCGTGCCATCCTTCACCACGACCGTGCGGATGACGATGCTTACGTCCAGGTCGCCCGAGAAGCAGAGATAGCCGATCGCCCCCGTGTAGACGCCGCGCCGAGTCGGCTCCAGCTCCTCGATGATCTCCATGGAGCGGACCTTCGGCGCGCCAGTGATGGACCCGCCCGGGAAGCAGGCGCGCAGACAGTCGAGCGCGCTGCTCTCCGGCCGCAGTCTCCCCCGCACCGTCGAGACGAGGTGATGCACGGTGGCGTAAGACTCGAGCGCGAACAGCTCGGGCACGTGCACCGAGCCGAACTCGCAGACCCGGCCAATGTCATTGCGCTCCAGGTCCACGATCATCACATTCTCGGCGCGATCCTTCTCGCTGGCTAGGAGTTCGGCAGCCAGCCGCGCGTCCTCCTCGTGAGTGGCGCCCCTGGGTCTGGTGCCCTTGATCGGCCTGGTCTCAACTTCCCGGCCGCGAATCCGCAGGAACCGCTCCGGCGAGCAGCTCACAATCGTCGCCTCCGGGGTCTCGAAGTAGGCGGCGAAGGGTGCCGGGTTCTCCCTGCTGAGACGGCGGTAGAGTGTGAGCGGTGTGGTGGCCAATGGGGCAGAGAGCCGCTGCGACAAGTTCACCTGGTAGATGTCCCCGGCCGCGATATACTCCTTCGCCTGCCCGACCGCGCGCAGGTAGTCGTCTCGCGTGAAGTTGGAGGCGAGCGAAAGCCCTGCGCCACGGCTCTCTTCTGCTGTGGAGGGCGCGCCTGTCGCGGCACGCCCGTCGAGCAACTCCGTCAGCTCCCCGACCCGCGCCTCGGCCACCCGCCTCGCAGCCCGCTCGTCATCCTCCGGCGCACCGGTGGCGCTCACCCACGCCCGCCCGGCCACATGGTCCACGCTCACCACCGCGCCGTAGAAGCCGAGATGGCAGTCAGCGACTGGCACATCATCGCGAGTGGTCTCTGGGAGACGCTCCACAAAGCGGCCCAGGTCATACCCGAAGTATCCAATCGCCCCGGCGATCAGCGGCGGCGCGTCTGGCAGCCGGTCCAGGCGGAAGCTCGCCAGCAGCTCGCCCAGCACGGCAAAGGGGTCTCCCTCGCGCTGCTCTCGGCCCCTGGCAGATTGGATCTCGATACGTGGTCCCTTACTGCGGAATGTCAGGAATGGGTCGCAGGCGAGGAACGAGTAGCGCCCCAGCCTCGGCTCCCGGGTAGCGCTTTCCAGCAGAACGCTGCCGGGCCGGCGCGCGATCGCGCCAAACGCGTCCAGTGGAGACAGGGGGCAGGGAATCTCGCGGATAAATGGAGTGAACGTAGGCAAGGGAGTTCCTTCGGGACCATTTCCTTCAACGTCCTCGCGGCCGGCTCCTGCCGCCGCAGGACACAGCGAACTGGAGGCGGCGGTAGTGAGGAAACCCGACCGAACGGTGTGGGCTGCGATCGCCCTGCTGGCGATCTTCCTGGTCGCCGGATGCGGAGGCGGACCGCGCCGGCCGGCCGGCCAGACGGCTGGCGGTAAGATGCTGGTGGCGGCCAGCATTCTGCCCATGGCCGACTTCGCCAGGCAGGTCGGAGGCGATCGGGTTCAGGTCGAGCTGATGGTCCCAGCCGGGGCCAGCGAGCACACCTACGAGCCCACGGCGGCCCAGCTCGAGGTGCTCACGAGGGCGAAGGTCCTGGTTCTTAACGGCGTGGGGCTCGAGTTCTGGGCCGATAGCCTGGTGGGGGCGGCCGGCAACCCCGGCCTGAGAGTGGTGAAGGCGGCGGAGGGGCTGCCCATTATCGCAGAGCAGGGAGAACAGGGAGCCACCGGGGACCCCCACGTCTGGCTGGACCCGATCAGCGCCATCCATCAGGTGGAGCGCATCCGCGACGCGTTCGCGGCCGCGGATCCGCCCGGAGCGGCGACCTACCGGCAGAACGCGGCCCGCTATGCCGGCGAGCTGACTGACCTGGATAAGGAGATACGCGCGCAGGTGGCGACCTTCTCCCATCACAAGTTCATCGGGTTTCACACTGCGTGGGCCTACTTCGCCCGTCGCTACGGCCTGGAGCAGGTGGCCGCGATAGAGCGGTCCCCCGGCCGCGAGCCGTCTCCGGCTGAAGTGGCCGAGATCGTTCGGACAGCCAAGACCATCGGGGCCAAGGCAATATTCGCCGAATACCAGTTCCCGACCAAGGCGGCCGATGCCATCGCGGCCGAGACCGGGGCCAAAGTGCTGGTGCTCGATCCGTTGGGCATCCCGCCCGATTACAGCTACATCAAGACCCTGCGATACGATGTGGCGGAGATCGCGAAGGCCTTGCGGTAGGGCAGGTCGGGAACCTATCCTGCGGACGCCGCGGCCGGCCGAAACACTGAAAGCATGAATGACCTCCAACCCGTCGTCGAGATGGAGAACGTCACCGTAACCTACCAGCAGCAGATCGTGCTGGAGGACGTGAGCTTCCAGGTCATGCCCGGGAGCTTCCTCGCGATCGTCGGCCCCAACGGCGCGGGCAAGACGACCCTGCTCAAGACCATCCTCGGCCTGACGGTTCCAGCGTCGGGCACGGTCCGGGTCTTCGGGAGGCCGCCGCGGGGTATGGGGGAGGAGCGCCATCGCCTCGGCTACGTACCCCAGATCTCGACGGTGGACATGGCGTTCCCGATCCTGGCCAGAGACGTGGTCCTCATGGGGAGGTACGGCCGCATCGGGCTCTTCCGCCGCCCCTCTGCGGCTGACCGGGAAGCGGCTCGACGAGCCATGGAGCGGGTCGGAGTGGCCGACCTGGCGGACCGGCCGATCTCCCACCTGTCCGGCGGGCAGCGGCAGCGCGTCTTCCTCGCCCGCGCGCTCGCCAACGAGCCGGTGCTCCTGCTCCTGGACGAGCCCACGGCAGGCGTGGACATGGCCGCCAGCGAGTCGTTCTACGATCTGCTCTACCGGCTGCATGGAGAGGGGATGACCACACTCTTCGTGTCGCACGACGTGGGGGTGGTGGCCAAGTACGCAGACGGGATCGCGTGCATCAACCCTGCCCACGGACGCGCGATCCACCCCGCCGGCCGGGTGGTCGTCCACGGGGGACCGGATGAGGTCGAGGCGGAGACCGTGCTAGCCTGCATGTACGGTCCCCAAGCCATCCTCCTCGGGCAAGGATCAGTCTCCGAGCTGTGGGGCCTGGCCCGGCAGCGCGGGCCCTTGGCGGCCCCAGATCACGAGCTAGAAGTCAGCGACGAGACCGCTCATGGCTGAGATCCTCAGCTATGCCTTCATGCAGCGCGCGCTCGTCGCGGGTGCCGTGATTGGGGCGATCTGCGCGGTGGTCGGGGTATACGTTGTTCTGAGGGGCATGTCGTTCGTCGGCGCTGGTATCTCCCACGCCGCCTTCGGAGGCGTGGCCCTGGGCTTCATCCTGGGACTGAATCCGGTGCTGGCCGCGGTTCTCTTCTGCCTCCTCACCGCCTGGGGTATCGGCCTGATAGCGCGGAAGGGGCAGGTCAAGGAGGATACCGCGGTGGGCGTGCTGTTCGCCGCCACCATGGCCCTCGGCATTCTGCTCATCGGCCTGATGCACGGCTATCGGGTTGATCTCTTCGGCTATCTCTTCGGCAGCATCCTGGCCGTGACCCCGCAGGATGTCTGGATCACGTCCGCCCTGGGAGTGTTGGTGCTGGCGACGGTGGGGCTGCTCTTCAAGGAGCTGTTGTTCATCACTTTCGACCCGGAGATGGCCCAGGTCTCCGGCCTGTCGGCGGGGCGCATTTACTTCGTTCTGCTGGGGCTGATCGCGCTCACGGTGGTGGTCTCGATCAAGGTGGTGGGGATCGTGCTGGTCTCGGCGCTCATCGTCACGCCGGCCGCCGCGGCCTACCAGTTGACCGAGGATTTCCGCAAGATGATCGCGCTGGCTGTGCTCTTCGGCGTGGGCGCCGCGGTGGTCGGCCTGATGATCTCCTACTGGCTCAACACGGCCTCCGGCGCGACCATCGTGCTCCTGGCCACCGTCAGCTTCTTCCTCGCCGCCGCCCTCTCCCCGCGCCGCTCGCGGCGGCACCTCGCGAAGCACACCGGGCGCCTCTCCTGACCAACTGGCCCCCATCCCCAAGGTTGAAGGACCATCCGCGATGTGGCATTAGACGTACCGTAGACTGGGCCGGGGGAGCGGCAGCAGTCGCCTTGGTGCACCGAGCGGTTGGCATGGCAAGGAAGGAACACGTCGCATATGTCCCATACGCGGAGCTGATCCGCGCCTTCCAGGGCAACGGGGGCTGGACGTGTGCGGTCTGCGGGGGGCGGGTGGTCTTCCTGGCCTTCGGGCACGAGCCCAGGCCACGGGTGCCGCTGTTCGCGTGCACCGCTTGCGGCCGGCAGTCGGACGGCTGCCAGACCTTCGAGGGACATCACCTGCTCTACGGCTACTGCCCACTCGCTGAGAATGTCAGCAGCCGGTGCGGCTACTGGCTTGGCGAATGGGCACGGCCACGAGGCGCCTGTCCGGTGTGCGGGCGCGGGCTGGGGGCGCTCCTCGGCGGGCCAGAAATCAGAGAGGCCCGGGGGCAGACAGCTCCCCGGGCCTGACCGATCGTCTGCGAGGAACCGTCGGCTGACGGGCCCTCAGGGAAGAAGGACCACTACTTGCAGCAGGACGACTTGGTCTCCTTCTTCTCTGTCTCGCAGGTCTCTTTCTTCTCGGTCTCACACGTTTCTTTCTTCTCCGTCTCGCAGGTCTGCTTCTTTTCCTTCTCGCAGCATCCCATCTTTGCTATCTCCTTGATAGTCTTATCTGGTACGCCCGCGCAGGCTGCAAACCTGCGCCCAGTGGTCTTTCGCCGGGCAGGAGGCAGGCTCCTGCTTTACGCGCAACATCCGCAGTGGCACCGATGGTGCCCATGGCCTCCGTGCTGTCCGCGGTGAGCGCAGCACCCCTTCATCATACTCTTGAATGCCATCAGCAGCAAGAGGCCGACCGCCACCGCGGCAATGGCACCTGCGCCGTGCGAGCACCGGCAGGATGAACCGCCCGAGTGGCACGAGCACCCGCAGGAGCAGTGGCACCCACAGCGGCAGTGCTTCCCTTCAGTGGTGCAGCACTCGCCCTCGGAGCCGCTGGCCTTCTCCGCCTCGCTCGTAGCTGACATCTCCGCTCCTCCGCTTCTCACCCGATCTACCACATCGTTGCAAGCCGGGTTCGCCTTGTCCTGCCCGACCGCGCGGCTCCTTGTGTCGGGATCGCGCCAATCCCGCGACCGGCCGATACTCACCCTCGGCCCGAGCGCTCCCGTTCAGCCTCGATCCGATCCAGCTCGGCAAAGGTCTTCTTGATGTACTCGACTGTCCGGTTGGTGGCTTCCCGCAGCATCCGCTCGCCTTCCTCGGCATTGCCCTGGCTGGGCGCGCCCCAGAGTCCGGTCGGGCTCACCCCGCCGACGCCGGTATAGTCGAAGAACTCGCGGCCCTGCGGTGGCGAGTAGTCCGGCTTCGCCCGGTCCATCTTCACCAGTGCCGGATGCACGTGCATCATGAGGGAGGTCTCGCCGCGGCCTGCGTGCAGGTCGGCGAACTGGCCTTGCTCGATCGTGAAGGCGTCCGGCGTGGTGAAGATGACCTGCACGCCCTTACGGTCGAGGTTGATCTCACGGAGGGTGGGCTTCAGGATCCAGTTCCCACCGTGGGCCACCAGCAGCACGATCTTGCCGATCCCCTGGTGGTGAAGCGCGCCGACGAGGTCCTCGATGACAGCCGCCAGCGTTGCCGGCCGGAGCCACACCGTGCCCGCGAAATCCAGGTGCTCGCGCGAGCAACTGAACGGGAGGGCCGGCAGCAGGTAGCAGTTGCCAAGCTCCTTCGCGACGCGCTCTCCCAGTGCCTGCGCGGCGAAGTAGTCCGTGCCGACCGGCAGATGGTAGCTGTGCTGTTCGACCGAGCCGATAGGCAGAATGGCGATCTCGGGCTTCGCCTGCTCGATCTCGTGAAACGTGTTCTCCCAGGTCACCATCGTCGCTCCCTCCCGCATGAGAGTCGCCCCGCGGACGGGGCTCCGGCGCGATCCGCCCCGCAGCCAGAGCCCCTATTCAGGGCCTCGCCTCCGCACTCCTGCCCGCCGAGGCGGGCCCGGCCCTCCGTCCAGCAGTTTCACCATTCAGCGGCAGGAGACTGTAGCTTCGCGTTGCAGTTACATGGTAGGATATCATCAGAGGTATGTGGTGAACCTGATCGCTACCAAGACGGAGGACCGGCAGGTGCAGGCCCAGGGCCTGCCGCCCGATGTGCTGGTCTGGCTGGCCGAACAGGCGCCTGGCGAGCAGGTGGCGCTCAGCCAGTACGCCGACCTGCACGGGCCGGGCCACTTTGGCCCGGCCTGGGTGGTGGCGACGGACAAGGCGCTGCTGGCCTTCCGGGAGGACGCGGACGGGCTGAAGCTGCAGGCGCGCGTGCCCCTGGAGGAGATCGAGGGGCTGGAGCTGCGCGAGTTCGTTGGGAACGGCCGCCTCGACGTCGTCACCGCCTCCGGCAAGACGACGATGGTGCGCTTCACGCGCTCCCTCGCGCGCGAGGTCGAGGAGACCGGACGGGAGTTCGCGCGGCTGATCACTGAGCGGCGGGCCGTGCTCGGCCGGCCGGCGGTCGAGCTCACCGGCGATGTGGGCGAGCGGGGCGCCGCGCGCTGCCCCATCTGTGGGCGCGCGCTCACCCGCGAGGGGGTCTGCGCTCAGTGCCTCGACCGACAGCAGCTCGCCTGGCGGATGCTCGGGTTCATCCGGCCCTACCTGTGGCAGGCAATCTTGGGGCTCGTGCTGGCAGGGGCGGCTACCTTCGTCTCCCTCCTGCCTCCCTGGTTCACCAAGACCCTGATTGACGACGTGATGCTCAAGAGGCAAACCGAGCTTCTGGGCCCGGTCATCTTCTGGCTGGCAGTCATCTACATCTTCCGCTCCGTGCTGAGCTATGCCCGCTCCTACCTGCTCGCCTGGCTTGGCCAGCGTGTGGTGGCCGATGTCCGGTCGGGGACTTACCGGCACCTCCAGCAGCTCTCGGTCGGGTTCTACGAGCGCCGTCAGACCGGGCAGCTCATGTCACGTCTGACCCATGACACCGGCCACATACAGGACTTCGTCGCCGACTACCTCCAGGAGATCGTGGTTCAGTCATTCACCGTGCTGATCATCGTGGGGATCCTGCTCTACTACTCGCGCATCCTTACCCTCTTCGCCCTGATCCCGGTGCCGCTCATCGTAGTGACCACGACCTTCATCAGGCAGCGCGTCCGGCGTTACTACCGGAGCGTCCGCCGGCGCATGGGTGGTATGCAGGCCGTGCTCGCGGATGCCATACCCGGCGTGCGCGTGGTGAAGGCCTTCGCCCAGGAGGACCGCGAGTCCGAGAGATTCGACGTGCGCAATGAGGGCTACACCCAGACCAGCATCAGTGCCGCGCGGCTGCGCAGCGGCTTCATGGCGACGATCGCGCTGATCACCTCCCTCGGCTCTCTTCTCGTCTGGTACTTCGGTGCGGGCCAGTACTTCGAAGGCTGGCTCTCGATAGGGACCATCGTCCTCTTCACCAGCTACATCTGGCAGCTCTACGGGCCGATCGGCCAGATCAGCAACATGTACGAGCGCTTCCAGTTCGCCGCCACCGCCGCCGAGCGCGTCTTCGAGGTGCTCGACACCCAGTCCGAGCTGGAGCAGACGGGCAGACAGCTCCCGGCCCGGGACATCAGGGGAGAGGTTGACTTCGACCACGTCTCCTTCAGCTACGAGGACGGCGCGCCCGTCCTGAACGACGTCAGCCTCCGCATTGCGCCGGGAGAGATGATCGGCCTGGTGGGTCGCACCGGGGTCGGGAAGACCACCATCATCAACCTGATCTGCCGTTTCTACGACCCTGATCGCGGCGTGATCTACGTGGACGATCAGGACCTGCGTGACTACGACCTGCGTTCCTGGCGCAGCCAGATCGGCATGGTGCTCCAGGAGCCGTTCCTCTTCCACGGCAGCATCGCCGAGAATGTCGCCTATGGCCGCTCCACAGCCACCGAGCGGGAGATCATCGCCGCCGCCAGAGCGGCCAACGCTCACGAGTTCATCATGGGTCTGCCCGATGCCTATGACACCCAGGTGGGGGAGCGCGGTGTACGTCTATCGGGCGGTGAGAGACAGCGGATCTCTATCGCCCGCGCCATCCTCCACAACCCTCGCATCCTCATCTTCGACGAGGCCACCTCTTCGGTTGACACTGAAACCGAGATGCTGATCCAGAGCGCCATTCAGCGCCTGGTGGCGAACCGTACGACCTTTGCCATCGCACACCGCCTCTCTACCCTCCGTCACGCCCATCGCATCATCGTGCTCGAAGAGGGCGCCGTGAGTGAGGCGGGCACTCACGAGGAGCTGATCGCAAGGTCGGGTACTTACGCGCGGCTCGTGGAGGCTCAGAGCCAGATGGCCGCGCATGGCGCGCCAGTCGGGGATGAGGGCGAGGAGGACATCGGCGGCAGGGAAGAGGAGGGATTCGGCCAGTGATGGGGCACGGCGCGGGAACGCACGCTGGCGGCGGTTGGCAGGCCTCTATGCTGGACCCGGCGGGAGTCCGGGCATGGCTCGACACGCTTGGCCGCCTGGCGATCCGGCTCCCCGACGGCAGTGAGCATTTCAACGTGAAGGTATCGCCGGCCTTCCCCATTACCCGGCCGAACCGGTTCCTCTACCTGATGGCCGAAGACGGCAAGGAGCTTGGTCTCCTGGTCGAGCCGCGTCGTATGGAGCGCGAATCGCGCGATCTCCTCCTGGCGCAAGCCGACCTTGCCTACTTCATGCCGCAGATCAAGCGGATCGTACGCGTGGACGAGCAGACGGGTGGCATCGCCATCTGGGAGGTCGAGACTGACCGCGGCTGGAGCAGGTTCGAGATGGTCTCACGCGGCGAGTCCGTCTGGTTCGTCGGGCGAGACCGGGTCCTGATCAGAGACGTGGACGGCAACCGCTACCTGATCGAGGACCTGAGCGGCCTCGACCTGCGCAGCCGCCACTGGGCCGAGCTTTATCTGTAGCAACCCGGGCCGGGATTCTCTCTACGTTCCGCTGGTCTCTGCGGCGGACTCGCGGCTCCTCAGGTCGCCCAGCCAGAGCGCGGCCCCAGCAGCCTCTCGATCAGCGGCCTCACCTGCGCCCAGTCGCTCGACAGCGCGTAGCTTACCGGGAACCCGTCGTCGGTGAGTCGCATCCTGCCCTCCCGGTCCATCGCGATCCGGACTGGCTGGAAGTCGAAGGCCTGCGGAGCGATCAGCGAGAGCAGAGCAATGGGGTCGAAGAGAGTGAGGGGATCGTCCGGCTTGTCCTCACCCTCGCGGCTGCGATAGGCGCGGTAGCACTCCAAGAAGAATACCGACGCCGGGTCGGATGTGTCGAGCAGCGCCTCCACCTCGCGCCGCGGTAGCGTGTCGCTGCACGCCTCCAGCCCGACCAGCCTGGGGTTGGTCTTCCGGAACGCGATCTCGGCGGCCGCCGGGTCGCAGAGCACATTGTACTCCGGCTCGCCTTCCAGCCGCCCGGCCATGCAGGTGACCGATCGCCAGCATTCAACGATCGTCGGGTCATGCGAGATCAGCCGGCCGATGTTGGTGAGGGGGCCGATCGTGACTAGGTCGAACGCGCCCGATGCCCTCATCGCAGAGGCGATGGCCTCCAGCCGGGCCTCGTCCTCCTGGGGTGGCATCTGCGGCAGGTCGGCCGGCGCCAGCTTCTCGTAGGCGTAGAGCTTCTCATCTGGCTTGCGGCCCCGCACGGGCGTCGCCGCGCCTGCGAGCACTACCGCGGGGGCTGCGGAGCAACCCCGCAGCCGGGGCACGTCGAGCCCCGCGCGCGCGAGCAGCTCGCGCGCCAGCCACTGCTTGGCATCCACTCGCCCGTAGACCGTGGAGACCCCGATCAGGTCCAGGTCTGGATGGCGCGCGGCGCACAGCAGGGCCACCGCGTCATCAATGTCGCCGCCGATGTCAGTGTCAACCCATATCCTCAGCATACGGCCCTGATTCGGTAGGGCAGGTTTCCAACCTGCCTCATGCCACCCCCTTGCTGCTCTGCGAAGTAGCTTCGCTACGTGGCACGAGGCGAGAGGAGTAGAGGCCGAGGACCGCCAAGATTCACGGCATGGGACACTCGACGGCAGAAACGAAGCCGAGGATACTGATCACAGGTGGCGCGGGGTTTCTGGGCTACCATCTGGCCGACGGCCTGGCCGGCCGCGCGGGGAAGCTGACTCTGATAGACATCGCCCTGTTCGTCAGCGAGGAGTACCCGGCCGGCGCCGACTCGGTGCAGGCCGATGTGCGTGACAGAGCCGCCGTGCGCCGCGTTGTCGGTGCCAGCCAGTGTGACGTCATCATCCACGGGGCTGCCGCGCTTCCCCTGTGGAAGCGAGAGGACATCTTCTCCGTGAACGTCGAGGGCACTCGCAACGTGCTCGAGGCGGCGCTGGAGCAGGGAAACACGCGGGTGGTCTTCATCTCCTCCACCGCGGTCTACGGCGTGCCGAAGAAGCATCCGATCGAGGAGAGCGATCCCCTGGTCGGTGTCGGCCCCTACGGCGAGACCAAGATCATGGCGGAGAAGCTGTGCGAGGAGTACCGCAGCCGGGGGCTCTGCGTGCCGATCATCCGGCCGAAGACCTTCATCGGCACAGGCCGTCTCGGCGTTTTCGCCATACTGTACGACTGGGTGAAGAGCGGCGTCCGCATCCCTGTGATCGGCTCCGGGCAGAACCGCTATCAGCTCCTCGAGGTCGAGGACCTGGTGGAGGCGATCTGGCTGGCCTCCACCGCGCCGGCGGGCGCCGCGAACGACGCCTTCAACGTCGGGGCCAAGCGATTTGGGACCGTCCGCGAGGATGTGGGCGCGCTCTGTGAGTACGCCGGGACGGGCGCGCGCGTGATGGCCACTCCCGGTCGCCTGGGCGACCTGGTGAAGGCGTTGCTGCGGTTCTTCGAGATGTTGAAGCTCTCGCCCCTCTACAAGTGGGTCTACGGCACCGCGGACAAGGACTCGTTCGTCGCCACCGACAGGATCGAGCAGGCGCTCGGATGGTCACCGCGGTACAGCAACTCCGAAGCCCTCATTCGCTCCTATCAGTGGTATCTCGACCACTACACCGAGGTCGAGCAGGCCACCGGCATCACCCACCGGGTCGCCTGGAAGCAGGGAATCCTGAAGCTCTTCAAGCGTCTGCTCTAGAGCCTCCGCCGCCGAGCGCGAGACTGGAGGAACCCCCATGACGATGAGAGACACGATTCTCGAGCGAGACCGGGCGCTGGCGGGCTTCGCCGGCCAGACCATAGTCGAGGCCACGCCGGAGACCATCGAACGGGCCGAGCGGATCGCCAGCGGGACGATCTTCTTCTACGGCGACACTCCGGTGGAGGTCGGACTCCGGGACATAGACTGGACCGGCGCCCATCTTCACCATCAAGAGTGGCCTGCGCAGCTCAACCGGTTCGGCTATCTCGGGCCACTGGCCTCCGCATTTCGGCAGACCCGCGAGGAGCGCTTCGCCCAGGCCGCCCGCGCGTACATTGAGGACTGGGTGCGCACCGACCCTGGTCATCACGCGGCCGAGCACTGCCGGCCTCATGACAGCACGCTCAACATGAGCAGCCGGCTCGGCACCAGCGTCGCCCACGGCTGGGCCGGTGTGTTGCCAACCTTCCTCGCCAGCGCGGCCTTCGATGATGACTTCCTGCAGGCGGTGATGGCTTCGATCTCGGGCCAGGGCCACTACCTGGCGCGCCACCTCACGGCCTGGGGGAACTGGCGCATCGCCGAGCTGGACGCGCTCGTGTTCACAGCCCTGCGACTGCCGTTTCTCGAGAACGCAGGGGAGATGCTCACGGTCGGCATCCAGGGGATGCGCAACGCCTTGGCCACCCAGTTCCTGCCGGACGGCGTGCACGTCGAGCGGAGCCCTGGCTACCACGACTGGATGGCGGAGGTGGCGGCCAACTACTGCGATCTCGCCAGGCGCTTCCCCGAGGCGGATGCCAGGGTTGATCCCGAGATCATCTCTCGGGCCTTCGACTACAGCGCCCAGAACGAGCTGTTCGGCGTGAACGACTCCGGCACGAGGTACCGCGACCCCGAGGTCTTGCGGCGCGCCGAGCGGCGGGTCACTGTCCTGCGCCGCCTCTTCCCTGATCGGGAGACCGCTAGCACTCCGCCGACCGACCAGGTGTTTGCCGACGCGGGCCAGGTGTTCCTGCGTTCGGGCTGGCAGGCCGGAGCAGACTACCTCGCCTTCGACGCCAGCACCTGGGGCGGCGGGCACAGCCACCTCAGCCGGCTCTCTTTCGTCTTCCGATCGGGCGGCCGCACGCTGATTGCCGATCCCGGCATACTGAACTACGAGATGAGCGATCCGCTTGGACCCTATGGCAAGTCCACACGTGCGCACAGCACCCTGAACCTGAACGGGTTCAACCAGTCGGGGGCAGATGCGCAGCTCCTGAGAGTGGAGTCCACCTCGGACACCGCCCTGGTCCACGCCCACTATCAGGGCGGGTACTGGCCCGGGGAGTACGGCTGGAGCTTCGCGCAAGGCCGCGGGAAGGGGCTGTTCGGAAGCCATGACCGCATCCTCTTCTGGGTGAAGGGTGAGTACCTGCTGGCCCTGGACACGATGGAAGCGGACCGCCGCTGTCGCATCCACAACTGCTGGCAACTGGGCCCGATGGAGGGATGGTCGGCCGATCCGACCAGCATGACCGCGGGGGCTGCGGAGCAACCCCGCAGCCTTAGGTGGTGGTCGCAGAACCAGGTGGCGCGCCCGACCGAGGCGGGCGCGCGGGATGCGAACGTCTTGCTGGAGCTGGCGCTCTGCCCGAGAGGGGCTCGGATGGAATGCTTCGAGGGCAGTCGCGAGCCGCTGCGGGGATGGGTTGGCCAGCGGGGGCATGATGCCATCGCGGCTCCCCTGGTAGAGTTCCGGTACTCGAGCCGGGCTGGCTTCACCCCATCGGCGGTGCTGATCGTCCCCTTCCTGGGGAGTGCGAGGCCTGACTACCGTGTCAAGTCGGGCCGCTTCACAGGCGGCCGGCAGATCAACCGCCTGGAGATCGGACTTCCAGACGGGCGCACGGATCATATAGCCTGGTCGAGAGGACTGAGCGGGGCGGTGGATGATGGTCGGCCCCTAACCGCCGATGGGCCGTTCGCCTGGCTGAGGACGGACGCGACCGGGAAGCCGCTCAAAGCGTTCCTCTTGGATGGGAGCTACCTGGCGCACCACGGGGACGCCCTGCACGATAGTGGCGCCCGTGAGACCAGGTTGGTCCTCTTTTCTGCCTAGCGGTAGGAGCCCCGCCTGCTCTGACGGGAACCGAAGGGTCCCTCGTGCTACGTAGCCCAGCGGCGGCTGCGAAGCAACGTCGCAGCCTTAGAGCTACTTCGCAGAGTAGCATCGGGGCGACCCGGTGGCCCCGCAGGTCGCCCGCTTACCGCCTACGCGAAGCAACTGCGCTTCGCTCGTGCGGGCTCCCGGGGTCGGGCGCCTACCGCCTCGCGAACCAAGGGCGGTTCGCTCGTGCGCCCTCCTGGAGGTACCGTTCGGCGAGCAGGACCGCCACGTAGTCATCATAGGGCCTGGTCGGCGTCCGGAACGCGTGCGGGATAAGGCGTCGCCAGCCTCGCGGAGGGTTGTCCCGCACGAACCGCCGCCGCCCCTCCTCGCTGGAATGGTGCTCGTCCACCAGCACGGGGGTGAGAGCGAGGCCGGCCGCGTCCAGCGCGCGGCAGACGTCCTTCGCGCCGGTCCGGTCTCCCACGACCAGATGCTTGGCGCGGTACTCGGTGAGAAGTCGAGCCGTCTCCCCTCCCACCTGAGCGGCGGCGACGATCCCCTGGTAGAGCACCCGGCCGTCTTCCCCCACCACCGCGATCCCGCACTTATCCCTGCCAGGGTCTATCGCCAGCACCGGGCCAGGAGCCCGCACGAGCGAAGCGCAGTTGCTTCGCGAGGCAGTAGGCGGGCGACCCCGCGCCCCGGAACCCCCGCTGCTTCCGCCGGCAGTAGGCGGGCGACCGCCCTCTGCCCCAGGCCGCCTCACCGCGCGGCCTGGACCTGAAGCGGCTCGACGCGCAGCTCGACCGTCAGCGGCCCGATGGTCCAGACATCGTCTGCTGCTACCGCCCTCACCCGTGCCGGGCCGTTGGCGCGGCGGAGCCGGTTCATCGTCCCGAACAGGTCGTCATAGCTCATCTCACCGACCGCGCCCGCGGCCGACCCGAACACGCTGCTGCTTCCCGGCGTGAGCCGCGGCATCACGTCCTTCTTCCGGGCCCTGTCCCCGACTTCGTCACGGAGCAGGCTCACCAGCGCGCCCATCAGGGCCGAGTCGGAGAGGCGGCCATCTATCACTGTCTCGGCCAGGGTCTCGCCCTTGGCGAACACCCGGACGTTCTTGAACAGCTCGAAGTCAATGTAGACCGGCTCCAGTGGGTGCGTGTTGAACAGGGAGTAGACCCGCACGATCACATCCCGGCTGTCCGCCGGGGCGGACTCCACAGCCCCCGCCGTACCATCGCTCTCATGGATGCGCTGGGCGATCGCCTCCAACACCTGGTAACGGCGGGCCACGGTCACCTGGTTGGAGCTCGGGTCATGCACTGCGATGACCACCGCCTCCTTGCTGCCCGGAAGCGGCCGCGCCCCGGCCGCCATCACTTTGCTGCTCACCCGGTCAACCAACCGGTCGAGGTCCTGATGCGTGGCCAGAACCGATCTGCCCCCCGCGATGAGCTGGAGATCCAGCGGCTGACCAGCGCCGAATAGCACCGGCACCTCGCGACCCAGCGCGTACCCGCGTGCGGCCCTGGTCGCGGCAGACCTGAGCTCCTCCTGGATCTGGGTCTGACGCGCAAACGCCTTCGTGCCCTGCTTCAGCTCGCGGGAGAGCCGCGCCAGTTCCACCCGAGTCCTCGCCAAGTCCGCTCTGCTCCGGGCCAGCTCCGCCTCCGTGTCGGCCAGCGCCTTCTTCGCGTCCTTGAGTTCGGTCTGCCGATCCGCCAGCTCGCCCTTCACGCCGGCTAGCCTCCTCTCGGCCGCCTTGCGCGCGGCGTCCAGTTCGGTGATACGCGCGCTCAGTCCGTCAACCTGGTGTGTCAGCTCAGTCTGGCGGTGGCGCATGTACTCGACGCGCAGGAACCCATCCTTCACATCCTGCGAGACGAGCATGGCGGAGAAAAGCGTGAAGAGCGTGATGAGCATGCCCACCACGGCCGCCACCCCGATGGCGGTATGGCGGGGGCGCAGCCCGAACAGGCTGATGCGTTTCCGCCCCAGCCGCCGCGCCAGGATGTCGCCCACGAAGGCGATCAGCCCGCCCACAACCACCAGGGTCGCGATCAGAAGAACCCCGTAGAAGCCGCGCACTGCTCAGTTCTCCCTGGCCCCCGCGCCAGTAACCGGTGGCTGCGGTTCGCTACGGCGGACCGCAGCCGTTCGCATTATAGTCAGCGCGCGCAGCGAGCGTCAACCTGGAGCGCCAGCCGGGCGTTGCCCGGCGGCCGGCGGCGACCCCTGCGATCGCGCTCCCGCGCCCCGCGCCGCACGGAACCGAGGCCCCAGCAACTGCCCCAGGGGCCGGAGGGGCGCCCACCGGCTCATGATGTCCTGGCAGCGATCCAGGTAGTAATGGAAGCGCTGGAGGTGATGTTCGCCCCCGAATTTCTCCAGGAAGTTGCCGGCCGCGCCCGCGTAGACCAGGCACTTGAGCAGCGCCGCGTAGGCCACGGCACGCGGCATCCCATCGGGTCCCGTGCTGGGCAGACCCCGCTCCCCGGCCGCGGTCGCATAGTGAGCCACCATGGCATTCCAGCCTTCCGCGCCAAGGCCGCTCTCGGGCTGCGCCAGCAGGGCGGCCAGGTCGAACTCGGCCGGCCCAATGGTCGCTTGTTCGAAGTCAAAGACGTGTAGGCCGGACTCGGTCACCAGCAGGTGGTGGGGCGTGAACTCGAAATGGATGAAACCCGCGGGCCGCGCGCAGAGGAAATCCACCAGAGGCCGCGACTGCTCCGCGATTCGCTGCCACTCGCCTTCGCCGATCGCCCTGTCCCCGATGGCTGCGATCCGGTCCAGCGCGATGCGGAGCGCGTTCGCGTAGTAGTCAGGGCCCAACGTCTCCTTGTCGAGCTTCCGTATCTCGTCCGTCAACTCCCGGAGGTGGGCCTGGGTGACCGCGTGCAGGTCAACCAACGCCATCACCGCGGAGTACAGCCACTGCTCTTTCGCTGCTCCCTCGGAGGCTTCCAGGCGCTCGGCGAGCGTCTCGTCCCCCAGATCCTGCATCACCAGGATCGCCTGGTCATCCGTCAGTTCGCCGCCGTAGACGCGCGGTACCGCACAGCGGTAGCTGTGCAGCAGCTCGAGCACCCCTCTCTCGCGCCGATAGCAGGCCGAGAAGAACGCGATCCGATCGGCCGCGTAGCGCTTGGCGATGACGGTGGCTGGCCCACTCTCGGACCAGCCCAGGCCGATGCGGAACACGGTATTGCGGGAGGCCTTGGGATGGACGGCCGCGCCCCTCACCTCCACCCGGCCCCTTCCGGCGGGGGCGATCAGGCGGGCCAGCGCATCCTTGCTCACGTGCAGCTCCTGCGCCGCGCGCTGGGCCGGGTCGGCAACCGCGGTGGGAGCCCCGTCCCCGGGACGACCCGCCTCCGGCATGGGCACCGTGCGCGCCAGCTTCCCCAGCGCTTCATCCAGCTCATTCGCCTTTGCCAGGACCGAGTTCCGCGTCCGCAGCAGCAGCTCGCGACGCGCCCGCGCGGCCTGGGGGTCGGCAGGCTGTCCTCTCAGCTTGTCCCGCTCGTAGAGCAGGAGGGAGAGCAGGTCCCGGTTGAGTCGGCGCGCCGCCAGCAGCTCCGCCTCCAGGCGCTCCGGGATCTCACCCGTGCGCTCCGCCGCCGCCATCGTCCTGATGCTCTGCCGGTGCGCCTTGCTCGCCAGGTCGGCCAGCCTCAGCTTCGCGCTTCGCACCACCTCCCGCACGTTCGGCATCTCTCTCAGCCGGGAGGCCGGAAGCTGTTCCCACAGCTTGATCGCCTCCAGCAGGCGGTCCCGTCCATAGTAGATTCGTGCCAGCCGCAGCATGACACCCGGCCGGATCAGGAGGTTGCGCGTGGGAACCTGCTCCCACTCGGCCAGGGCCAGCTCGAGGAGTCTCTGGTCGGCGTAGATCTTGCCCAGCACGACGTGCGCTTCGACCTCGGTGATCGGTCTCCAGAGGATGCTCTCCACGGTCGCACCGCCCAGCATCTCCTCCGTGATTGAGGTCTCGTAGTGCAGCCCGTAGAGCGGCCGTCCCAGTAGCTCGACCGGCAGGCCGCGATAGAGGGCGAGAACGGCCGACTCGCCCGGCCGCGACCGCAGGCCCAGGAAATGGTTCGCCCGGACTTGCTTCTGCAGCGCCGCGCCAACCAGGAAGAGGGCCAGCGCGGCCAGCCCCATCAGCCACAGCGCGGCGGACCACAGTGAGAGCACAGCCCATCCCGCCATCACCGCGCCGAAACCCCAGAACAACGCCAGCACCGGCCATTCGCTCCATCCCAGCCACTGGAAGTGGTGATGAAGCGGAGTGCAGAGGAAGGGGCGCGCCTTCTCCGTGGTTTGGTGGCGAAGCGGCCGGAAGACGCGCCAGAGCCCTCGCACTGTCCCCATCTGCACCAGCACCGAGGCGGCGTCTACCACGAAAGGCGCGGCCAGCAGTGGCAGCCAGAGCTCAGCCCGGCCAAATGCCGCCAGCCCAGCCAGCGCGGCCCCGATGCCGAGCGCCCCGGTGTCGCCCATCAGCAAGCGAGCAGGCGGAAGGTTGTAGACCAGAAATCCGAGGATAGCGCCAATCAGCGGCCAGCAGGTGGCGCCCATCGCGTGCCCCCGGCTGATCAGGCCCACTCCCGCCAGCCCGACTAGCGCGATCACCGCCGCGCCTCCGGCCAGTCCGTCAACGCCATCGGCGAGGTTCACCGCGTTGGCCGTTGCCAAAATCACCAGCATGAGGAATGGAATGTAGAGCGTGCCGAAGTCAACTGGCTGGTCGGCGAACGGTACTCGCACTACGTGGAGGCCGTCCCATCGCCAGCAAGCGATCGAGAAGGCGCAGGCTGCTATCACCTGGAGCAGGAGCTTGGACCGCTCATCCATGCCCCTCCCCAGGGCCTTCTTGAGGTCATCCGCGAGCCCGATCAGCGCGTAGGCCCACGCCAGGGAGAGCGTCCAGAGAGCCGCGGGCTGTGGCGCGCTGCCCCAGAAACGAGGGACGACGAGCAGGGCGAGGGTGACCGAGACCATCATCGCCAGCCCCCCGCCTAGCGGACGCCGTGGCTTTGGGAACAGGCGATGGATCTTCTCCTTACCAACCTTGTGCTCTCTTGATGAGAGCCAGAACAGGCTGCGGCGGAGAGCGCGAGAGAGCCCGACCGCGAGCAGGAACGCAACCACTGATGCGGTGAGTAACTGGCCCATGGACTCCGTTTCGCTCACTCCGGGAGCCCGCACGGGCAAACCGTCTTTGGTTTGCCCGGTAGTAGGCGGGCGACCATTCCCGCACGGGCAAACCGTCTTTGGTTTGCCCGGTAGTAGGCGGGCGACCATTCCCGCACGGGCAAACCGTCTTTGGTTTGCCCGGTAGTAGGCGGGCGACCATTCCCGCACGGGCAAACCGTCTTTGGTTTGCCCGGTAGTAGGCGGGCGACCATTCCCGCACGGGCAAGTCCGCCTGAGGCGGATCCGCCCGACCGTAAGCAGGCTACAGATCTACGAGTAGCGGAAGATCAGCCGGTAGATCCCGATGCCGATCTCGTCGCGGTCGTGAAGCAGCTCTTCGCCGATGACCGGCTCGCGGTTCAGCAGAGTTCCGTTCGTGCTGTTCAGGTCGCGCAGGAAGAAGCGGCTGCCCTCTTGCCGTATCTCGGCATGGCGGCGCGAGACTGTGCTGCTGGGAAGGGAGATGGCGCAGTCGGGATGGCGGCCGATGATGGTGGCGCCATCCAGCAGCTCCATGGTCTGGGCGATGTGCTCGCCCTCCACGTCGAGCAACCAGATCCTTGCCCGTCGGGCGATCGCTTCCTCGGGCCGCTCATCGAAGAGCCGGAGGATGAGCGTGTCGTCATCCGCATCGGGTGAGCCCGCGCCCACCTCCGTCGGGAAGCCGCAGTGCTTGCAGAAGCGGCTCCCTTCCTCCGTCTCCTGATCGCAGCGAGGACACCGCCCCACGTCTTGTCTCCTATTCGCCTGCGGCGGACTTACGTGAGATTCTACGGCCGCCGGCCGGCCTTGTCAATGAAGCGCCCCGGCCGCCCTGGTGGCGCGGGTCCGCGACCTGCGCCCCGGGCCGTCCCTCCGCGGGGCGGTCACGGGGAGGAAGAGCGATCACCCCGTCCCCTGCAATCGGCGTGTCGAGTGGTTCCGATAGGGCGCGCACCTCCGCCAGAATCCGCCCGCGCTCCCGGCCGCGGGCCAACCTGGGCTGGAATCCCTCGATCACGCATGGGATGATCTCTGCCCGCGCCGACCCGTCTCGGGCCGCCACGTAGCGAAGCATCATGGTATGGCTTGCCGAGCCGTGACTCGGGAAGAGGAAGTTCCCCAGGCTGTAGGCGATGAGAGCGTGGCCGCGCTGCTGCAGGCCTTGTAGGACATGCGGGTGATGACCCACCACCAGGTCGGCGCCCGCGCTGACGGCTTCGCTGGCAAGATATCGCTGGTTCGTCGAGGGGAACTGCGATAGCTCCTCTCCCCAGTGGAAGATCACGATCACCAGCTCCGCCTGGCGGCGCGCCGCCCGTACCTGCTCCCGCAGGCCTTTGGCCGCGACCGGGTTCGTTCCGGGCCGGCCGGCGCCGGCGTAGAAGCTGGTGGGCAGCATGTTGGAGAAGGCCAGCACTGCGATCCTCCGCCGCGGGGAGCCGGCCTCGAGGTGTAGGACGCGCCGCGCGTCTCTGCTATCTCTTCCCGCGCCGACAGGGAGTATGCGCCGCGCACGCAGCGCGGCCAGTGTCTCCATGAGCGCCTTCGGTCCGTAGTCCGCGGCGTGGTTGTTCGCCAGGGAGATGATGTCGTAGCCGGCCTCCCGTAGCGCCTCAGCCGCCTCCGGCCTGGCGCGGAACGTGAACTCCTTGTCGGCGGGCTGGCCGCGGGTGGCGAGCGCGCACTCCAGATTCCCCATCGCCATGTCGGCCGCCGCCAGCACCTCCCGCACCGCGGCCAGCGGCGCCTGGGGTCCCCGGTCTGCGATCAGGCGACCCGCGCGCCCGGCCAGCAGGATGTCGCCGGTCAGCACGATGCTGGGGTCCCGCAGAACCGCCTTGGCCATTGGCTCCGGTGGGTTGGCGGGCCGGGGCGAAAGGGCCACCAGGCCGACCGCAAAGAGCGCCATCCAGATCAGACGGCCCAGGAGCGCGGGGACCAGCCTGCGAGCACGCCCTTGGGCTGCGCTCAGGGCGAACTCCGACATGCCCTAGAGGGCCGCCCGCGTGAAGCCAGCGATCCTGGACGCCAACCGCGGCGCGGTGAGCCCCACGCTCTCCAGCAACTCCTCCCGGCTGCCGTGCTGGACGAAACCGTCGGGGAGGCCGAGGTGCAGCACCCGGACGCAGACGCCCTGTCGCTGAAGCGCCTCGCCCACCGCACTCCCGAAACCCCCAGCCGCGCAGTTCTCCTCCACCGTCACCACTCGCCCGCAGCTCCGGGCGACCGTGCCGATCAGCTCCTCGTCCAGCGGCTTGACGAAGCGGGCATTGACCACGGCCGCCTCGATGCCGT
>Ga0315280_10000671_pt1 | contig 62643 bp, 47 predicted proteins | sample YL17G06_40_MG_FD_203697 | JGI IMG/M metagenome (GOLD analysis project Ga0315280, IMG submission 203697) | Sediment microbial communities from Yellowstone Lake, YNP, Wyoming, USA - YL17G06_40 | ecosystem: Environmental > Aquatic > Freshwater > Lake > Sediment | place: USA: Wyoming | collected... | reverse complement strand
TGGTGTCCTTGGCGTGCACGTGGTAGATGGCCCCGGCCAGCTCGCGAACCGCCTGGATGGGGTCGATCCCCTGCCAGAACAGGTGGCTGGGATCGAAGTTGGCCCCCACGTTGTCCCCCGCCGCCTTGCGCAGCCTCAGCATGGTCTCCGGCGAATAGACGACGAAGCCCGGGTGCATCTCGATGGCGATTTTTACGCCGTGGTCGCGGGCGAACTTGGCGTGCGCACTCCAGAACGGCGCCACCTTCTCTTCCCACTGCCACTTCAGCAACTCGGTGAAATCGGGCGGCCAGGGGCAGGTGACCCAGTTCGGATAGCGGGCGCTTTCGCAGTCGCCGGGGCAGCCCGAGAAGTCGACCACCGTGTCGATCCCCAGTTTTTCGGCCAGCAGGATGGTCTGGCGACTGGTCTCGATGAACTTCTCGCGTATCTCCTTCACCGGGTGCAGCGAGTTGCCGTGGCAGCTCAGCGCGCTGATGGTGATGCCGTTGTCTTTCAGCTTCTGCTGGAAGTCGCGGCGCGCCTGGTCGTCGGTCAGCATCGACAGCTTGCAGTGCGGGCCGCCGGGATAGTTTCCGGTGCCCAGCTCGAGCGTGGAGACACCCAGCTTCTTCACCTTGGTGATGACTTCATCCAGGGTGAACTGTCCGAATAAAGCGGTGAGAATTCCGAGTTTCATACTTCACCTCACTGAAAGTCCAAAGTCCAAGGTCCAAGGTCGTACGTCTTGGCCCTCTGGCTCTGGCGGTTTGAACCCAGATGTCCGATAAGTCCCCAGAAAACTGCATCGGCCCACGGTCGGACCTTGGACCCTGGACCTTGGACCGCCATTACGCCAGGGTCGCCTTGCGCATGGCCGCGTTCCAGTTGACCTGCCGCTTGGCCCGGTAAGCCTGGATGGCCAGGTGGCAGGGCGTGGCCGCCTGCTCCCCGACGGCCACCGTGCAGTTCGGCTGCTTCCGTGTTCTCATGCACTCGAAGAAGTTCCGCTGATGCACGATGACGCAATCGGTCGGATCCAGGTCGTTGGTGTTGATGGTGATGGCCTTGCGTTCCGGGTACTTCTTTTCGTAAATCGCCTCGGGGGTAAGAATCAGCGTCTTCAGGTCGAGCACCTGCAGGGTGCTTTCCGAGCCGAGATACTCTTCGCCGTAACCGAAGCGCGAGTTGCCGAACATGCAGGTGTAATCGACCGTGAAGCCGGGGTATTGGAAGATCGAGTGCCAGGTGTCGGGCACTTCGCGGCCGTCATCCCACAGGTAGATTCCGCCTTGCGAGATCACGCTCTCGGGCGCGGTTGCCCCGGTGACCATGTGCACGCCGTCGAGCTGGTGGGTCATCAGGTCGGTGGCGATGCCCTGCGAGTAGTCCCAATAGAGCCGCCACTGGAACATGCGCGCCTGGTCCCAGGGGCGCTTCTTGGCCGGTCCCAGGAAGGCCTCCCAGTTGCAGGTCTGCGGCGAAACCGGCGTCTCGGGCAGCCCGATCGGGTAGCGCCACTGCGGCGTCAGGGTGTTGCGGTACCAGAAGGCCCGCACCACGGTCACCTTGCCCAGCACGCCCGACTCGAAGATTTCCCGGGCCTTCTTGTAAAGCGGGCTGCTGCGCCGCTGCGTGCCCACCTGGACGATGACCTTGGATTTCTGCGCCGCCTTCACCAGGTCCTCGCCCTCCTCGACGGTGTGCGCCAGCGCTTTCTCCAGGTACATGTCTTTGCCGGCAGCGATGGCATCCAGCCCCATGCGGTGGTGCCAGTGCTCCGGCGTGGCGATCAGCACGGCGTCGATGTTCTTGCTGTCGAGCATCTTCCGGTAGTCGCTGAAGACCTCCGGGGCCGGCCGGCCGGCCTTGGTGGTGGTGTCGATAGCGCGCTTGATGTACCCCTGGTAGGCGTCGCAAATGCCCGCCACCTGCACGCCGGGAATGCTTTTCAGCACGTTGCCGATCAGGAAATTGCCGCGGATGCCGAGGCCCACAAAGCCGGCGCGAATCTGGTCACTTGCGCCCAGCGAGCGCAACACGGCCGGGCCGGTCATGCCGGCCAGCCCCGCGCCGGCGCCCGACTTCTTCAGAAACTCTCTGCGGGAGAACGGATCGGTCATAAGGTTCACCTCGTGTCCGGCCCGGTTAAGGCCGGGCCTCACAGAAAAATGGCGGATGGCTGCGGCCGCCGGTGGCTGCGGGATCCCAAGCCCGCCGGCGCCCCCTGCATCCTTTGACTCGGAGCGAAAAATGGCTTCCCGCCCGAGCCTCCGATTGTACTCCCCGCGCCACAAGCCCCACAAGCAGGTGTAAGGCGTTGGGTGCGCGACATGAATGTACGCATCTTTCCGCTTTCTTTTTTGGCCGCCGTGTCCTAACGTATATATACGTTAGGAGGAAGCCGGCCATGAACGACGCCCTTCGCGATCTGCAAGCCCAGCGCGCTCACTTGCTGACCGAGATATCTCGACTCGGCGATCTGCGCCCTGGCTCGGTCACTGCCATCCGTGGCCGCTGCGGCAAGCCCGTCTGTCACTGCCATCGCCCGAATGATCCCGGGCATGGTCCCCACTACCGCCTCACCCGCAAGGTGGACGGCAAGACCATCAGCGAAACGTTCCCCACGCCAGCCGCGCAGAGAAAGGCGGAACGGGAAGTCGCCGAGTTTCACCACTTCCGGGAACTCGGCCAGGCTTTTGTTGAGGTGAACGAGAAGATCTGCGGCCTGCGGTCGGTCGATGAAGAAGACCTCTCGGCGCGGGAAAAAAAACGGCCGAAGCGCTCCAGCAGGAGGTCCGGCGCGAAATAGACGCGCTCGTGCAGGTGATCTTCGCCGAACGGCGCAAGACCGGGCAACTCGATCTCGAACAGGTGGAGATGGGGTTGCGTGCGGCGGTGCATCGCGGTGGTGCCCCCGCGTTAGCTCACCTGCTTGATCAGGGCCCGCCGGAAGAACGCAAGCGGTCCTGTTCGTGCGGACGGGCGGCGCGCTATGTCGAGACGCGCTGGCGCTCGATCCTGACGGTGCTCGGGCCGGTCGAGGTCTGCCGCGCGTATTACTGGTGCAACGCCTGTCAGCAGAGCCAGATCCCGGCCGACCAGGAATGGGACATTGAGGGAACCGAATTTTCTCCCGGCGTCCGGCGCATGATGGCGCTGGTCGGCCAGGAATGCTCGTTTGACGCGGGCCGCCAGCAACTGGAGATGCTGGCGGGGCTGGAGGTCACCACCAAGGCGATCGAGCGGATTGCCGAGTCGATCGGCAGCGATATCGAGGTGCGTGAGCGGGAGACCCATCAGCAGGCGATGCAGTCGAACTTGCCCGTCGTCGTCGGCCTTCCCATTCCCGTTCTCTACATCGAGATGGATGGCACCGGCATTCCCGTCGTGGCGGCCGAAACCGAGGGCCGTGCGGGCAAGATCGAAGGCCAACCACCGCGTACCCGTGAAGTCAAGCTGGGTTGCGTTTTCACCCAGACGCTCCGCGACGATGAAGGTCGGCCGATTCGTGACCCAGATTCGACCACGTACACCGGCGCCATCGAAAGCACCGAACTGTTTGCTCGCCGCATTTATACCGAGGCCCTGCAGCGCGGCTGGGATCGTGCGCTAAAGAAAGTCGTGCTGGGAGATGGCGCGCGTTGGATCTGGGCCCTCGTCGAACTCCTGTTCCCCGGCGCCATCCAGATCGTGGATCTCTATCACGCGCGTGAGCACCTCTGGACCATGGCCGCCCAACTGTACCCCGGCGACGACGCCCGGCAACGACGCTGGGCGATGGTGCAGCAGAATCGTCTCGATCACGGCCACGTCGCGAAGATCGTCGCGACCCTTCACTTGCTGGTCGCTGATTCCCCAAAACTGTGCCAGCAATTGCAGACCGAGGCTGACTACTTTGAACGGAACGCCGAGCGCATGCGCTATCCCGAGTTTCGCCGCCAGGGCCTGTTCGTCAGTTCCGGTGTCATCGAGGCTGGCTGCAAAACCATTGGCGCCCGGCTGAAACGCTCGGGCATGTTCTGGACCGTGCGGGGCGCCAACGCCATCCTCGCTTTGCGTTGCCAGATGCTCAGTGGAAAATTTGACGACTACTGGGAGGCCCGCCGCGCCTGACTTTCACGACCATGTCGTGCACCCGATTGCGATCGCCGCGGCATTGGAACTGACCGCCGCGTGCTAAAATCATCCAGAGCGCCCGTAGCTCAGGGGAGAGAGCACCTGCCTTCTAAGCAGGGGGTCGAAGGTTCGAATCCTTCCGGGCGTGCCACGCCTTGAACCGATCCGCAGATTACCCAGGTTTGGCGCCAGGGGCGGGACATCGCCCATGTCTGCTGGGTTGATCTGCCCTACTAATCCTCGGAATCCTCGCAGCCTGCGAAGACTCACGGGAGCGTTTGCTCAACACAAAGAACACAAAGGCACAAAGACACAAAGGAAAGACACGAAAAAGCCCGGGCGTGCCCCTCTTTGTGTTTTTTTCTTTGTGAATTCGTGTCTTTGTGCCTTTGTGCTCAAGCCTCCACTCCTTGGATTACCTACGACACCGTGGCCGGGGCGGCCTTGGGCTTGCGCTGCGCGCTCCAGCGGGCGATGTCGGCCACGGCCCGGATGGCGGCGTCGATGTGCTCTTCGGTGTTGAAGGGGCCGATCGAGAAGCGCACGGCGCCGCCTGTCTCCAGCGTCCCAAGCTGCCGGTGGACCAGCGGGGCGCAGTGCAGGCCGGTGCGGGTGGCGATGTGGTGATCCACGTCAAGCATGACCCCCACGTCGGCCGCTTCCACGCCCACAATGTTCATGCTGATGGTGGACAAATGGTTGTCGAGGCTGTCGCAGCAATACAGGCGCACCCCCTCGATCTGGCGCAGGCCTTCGACCAGCTTGCGCGCCAGCGTCATTTCGCGGGCGTGGATGTTGGCGATGCCGTTCTGATCCAGCCAATCCTGGCCGGCCCACAGCGCCGCCACCCCCACCATGTTGGGCGTGCCGTACTCCATGCGCCAGGGGTACTCGTCGAGGTGATACGGCTCGGCGGAGCGCACCCCGGTGCCCCCGGCGCGGGTGTGGCGGATGTGCACGTGCTTGCCCACGCACAGCCCGCCGATTCCGGTCGAGCCCAGCAGCGCCTTGTGCCCGGTGAAAGCCAGCACATCGATGTTCATCTGCCGCATGTGGATGGGAACCAGGCCGGCGGTCTGCGCGGTATCGGCCGCAAACAGGACGCCTTTCTCCCGGCAGAGGCGGCCGATCTCCGCCAGCGGCTGCACGGCGCCGATGACGTTGGAGCCGTGGTTGACGATCACCAGCCTGGTGTTGGGGCGGATGGCCCTGGCGATTTCGTCCGGCTCCACGAATCCGGCGCCGTTGAAGGGGACGAAGTCAGCCTCCACGTTCCGATCCCGCACCAGGTGGTGGATGGGGCGAAGCACGGCATTGTGCTCCAGCTTCGTGGTGATGACGTGGTCGCCTTCCGACAGCAACCCGCCGAGGATGAGATTCAGCGCGTCGGTGGCGTTATAGCCGAAGCAGAGGCGCTCCGGGGCATCCTCGTCGCCGCCGAAAAAGCGGGTGAGGCGCTTGCGCAGGTTGTCCAGAAGCGCGCCCGCTTCCAGGGCCAGGTCAAAACCGCTGCGCCCCGGGCTCACGCCGATCCGGCGGTAGAAGTCGGTCATGAAGCTGTAAACGGCGTCAGGCTTGGGCCAGGTGGTGGCCGCGTTGTCCAGGTATATGAATGCCGGGTCCATTTCTCGCTCCCCTTATGAAGCCGCTGTGGCGGCGCCGCATAGTTTAACTGAGGAACTCGGCGACAATAAACCTCTTAGCCGCAGATTGCGCAGATTTCGTCGATTCGATCTGCGCCGATCTGCGGAATCTGCGGCTGCGTTCAGTATGTTGTAGAAGCGGAACGGTATAATGTTTGTTTAGCTTTCCGATGGCAGAGCGCCTCGAACGCCCGAGCATTTTCGTTTCCGCCGGCGAGTCGTCCGGAGACCGCTACGCGGGCTGGTTTGTCGAAGTTCTGCGTGGCCGCCTGCCGGATGCCCATTTCTTCGGCTGCGCGGGCGAGCGGCTTCGGGAGGCGGGCTGCGAGGCCGTGGTGCGGTCGGAAAGCATCGCCGTGGTCGGCCTGGCCGAGGTGCTGGGCGAGATCCCGCGGGTGTGGCGCCAGTACCGGCGCGTGGTGAGCGAGGCGCTGGCGCGGCGGCCGCAGCTTGCGGTGCTGGTCGATGCGCCCGATTTCAACCTGCGTCTGGCGCGCCATTTCCGCCGCGCCGGCATCCCGGTGCTCTATCTGGTGGCGCCGCAGGTATGGGCGTGGCGGCCATGGCGCGTGCGCCAAATCCGCCGGCGCGTCGATCGCCTGCTCTGCATTTTCCCGTTCGAGGAGCCGTGGTTTCGCCAGCGGGGAGTGAATGCCGAATACATCGGCCACCCCCTGGTCGGCCGGGTGGCGCCGCAGTTCAGCCGGGAGGCGTTTTTCGCGCGGCACGGGCTGGACGCGCAGCGCCCGTTGCTGGCGCTGCTGCCCGGGAGCCGGCGCCGGGAGGCAGCCATGAACCTGCCGCCGATGATGGCCGCCGCCCGCCGGTTGAATGCTCAGAGCATCGTGGCGGCGCCGGCCGCGTTGCCGTTGCCCGAGGTATCCGTCCCGGTCCTGCGCGGGCTGACCTACGACGCGCTGGCGCACGCCGACTTGGCCCTGGTGGCCAGCGGAACGGCTACAATTGAAACGGCCCTGCTCGGCACACCCATGGTGGTTGTTTATCGGGTCACGGAACCTTCCTGGCTGTTCGGGCGTCTTTTGGTAAGTACGCCGTTTTTCAGCATGGTGAACCTGGTGGCCGGCCGGCGGATCGTGCCGGAGCTGATTCAAGACCAGTTCACCGCGGAACGGGTAGCCGTCGCTGCCGCGCGCCTGCTGGAGAGCGAGGCGGAACGCGCGGCCATGCGTGCCAGCTTAAAAGAAGTAGCCTGCAAGTTGTCCGCGGTATCCAATCCCATGGGAGTCGCCGCCGAGCGGGCCATGGCCCTGCTGGCGGTCCAAGGGTCCAAGGGTCCAAAGGTCCAAGGGTCCGAGCAGACGGGATTCGGTTGACTTTCTGCCTTGGACCGTTGGACCTTTGGACCCTTGGACCTATCTTGAGGAGTAGCGAATGCGTTTTGGTTTTTGGAACTGTGTGCGTGCCTCGGCCGGAGCCACGGCCACGTTGGCGCTGGCGGCCGCGCCGGGACTGCGGGCGCAGGACCGGACGCCTCGCCGCATCCGGGTTGAGAAGTACGTGATCCAGGCCGAGCTGGACCCGGCCGCCCACAAGCTGCGGGCGCGCGCGCAGGTGCAGTTCATTCCCGGCGAGGACCTGTTGAACGCGACCTTCGAGCTGAACAACAACCTTTCGCCCAGCAAGATTACCGACGCGTCCGGCCAGACGGTTGTGGCGCAGCGGTACCAGCAGGACGGCACGCTGCGGGTGGGTTTCGATCGCCCGCTGCCCAAGGAGCGGCCGGCGACGCTCACCTTCGAGTACGACGGAACGCTGGCCAGCGGCGAGAACCAGCCGGTCGAGGGACTGAAGCTGGCGTACGTGGGCGACCCGGTCAGCTACCTGTTGTACGCCGGGCGCTGGTTCCCGATCTCCACCTACCAGGTGGATCGCTTCACGGCGCAACTGGACATCACCGTGCCGCAGGGATTGCGGGTGATCGCGCCGGGCCGCGGCGAGATGAAACCGGCCCCGGCCGGCAAGGCCACCTGGTCGTTTGTATACGACCGGCCGGGATTCCCGGGCAGCTTCGCGGTGGTGCGCGAGCAGCCGCAGCGTTTCACGGAGAGCGGACTGCCTGTGGAAGTCTATTTCCGCGGGCCGGAAGAATCCCAGGCCCAAGCCTACGCCGAAGCCGCGGGCAAGATTGTCTCCTTCTATGCCTCGAAATTCGGCCCCGCGCCGCTCACCTCCATGGCCCTGGTGGAGATTGACGCCGGGTCGGTGAACGGCTACTCGGCGCCGGGCATCACCTTGCTGTCGCCGCGGGCCATCGGCAACAAGCTGAACTATCGGCTGCTGTCGCACGAGCTGGCCCACCAGTGGTGGCGCGGCATGGTCAGCCCGGCGTCGCGCGCCGACCTGTGGCTGGACGAGGGACTGGCCAGCTACAGCGAGATGCTGTACGTCGAGGAGTTCGCGGGCAAAGCGGCGCTGGAAGATGTGGCCCGCGACAACGAGATCGCCGCGCTGACTAACGACAGCGTGCCCGTGATCCGCGGCGCCAGCCTCGAGGAATTCACGCCCGAGTACACCTCGGTGGTGTCCAAGAAGGGCGCCATGGTGATGCACATGCTCCGCTGGGTGATCGGCGACGAGGCCTTTTTCAACGGCCTGAAGCAGTACGCCGCCGTCTTCGCCGGCAAGCCGGCCAGCACCGACGACCTGCGCAAGATATTTGAGAAGACCAGCGGAATGAACCTGGAGGGTTTCTTTATCCAGTGGATTGAATCGAGCGGGGCGCCGGAGTTCAAGGCCGATTACACCGTTTTCCGCGTGGCCCCGGGCAAGTGTCAGACGCTGCCTCCCGACAAACAGAAGGAAGGCTGCTTCCGCATCGCCGGCAAGATCAAGCAGGACATGGACACCTTCCGCATGCCGGTCGAGATCCGCATCGACAGCGATGCGCCGGAGCCGGAGATCCGGCGCGTGGACGTGGCCGGAACGGCCTCGGATTTCAGCGTCGAGACTTTTGGCCGCCCGCGGAAAGTGACCGTGGACCCCGAAAACCGGGTGCTCAAGTACAACGACAAGGTCCGCGTTCAGGTGGCCATCAACCGCGGCCAGCAGTCGGCCGACGCCGGCGAATACGAAGACGCGCTGAAGGAGTACCAGAAGGCGCTGGACATCAACCGGAACAGCTCGCTGGCGCACTTCCGCATCGGGGAAGTTTTCCTGGCGCAGGCCAACTACCAGTCGGCCGCCAACGCCTTCCGCGAAGCGCTCAACGGCGACCAGGAACCGCGTTGGACCGAGGTCTGGGCCCACATCAACCTGGGCAAGATCTTCGATATCACCGGGCAGCGCGAGCGCGCGGTCAACGAATACAACCAGGCGGTCCGCACCAGGGACAACACCCAAGAAGCGCAGGCCGAAGCGCAGAAGTATTTGAAGGAGCCGTACCGGCGCGAGCGCCGCCCGGAAGGGCAGTGACGAGTGACCAGTGACAAGTGACAAGCGGCTGGTTTCCGACTGGTCACTCGTCACTTGTCACTCGTCACTTGTTGTTCCAGAACCTGGATGGTCTCCCCGAGATCGAACAGCAGCGTCTTCAGCAGCAGGCGGGCTTTCACGCGCTCGGCCTCAGTCCGGCAGTCGGCGAATACTTCCGAGAACTGATCCGCCTGCCCGAGGTCCATGAGGTAGCGGGCCTGCGAACAGAAGCGGGACTCGACCAGGCCTGCATCGCGCCCGGCTTCCGCCAGCAGGTCGAAGTTCACGTGGGCGGTCAGGTCCCGCTGGCCCGGGTCCCGCAGCACCTCCTCGCTGGCGGTGTGTTTCCGGTAGCTCATCAGGCTGCCGTCGAAGAAGCGGCCGCCGCCCGAGATTTCCCGCGCTCGATATCCGTAATCAAAGGTGAGGACCCAGCCGCGGCGGAGCAGCCGGCCAAGCGTCGGCATCCAGGCGGCGGCCTCCAGGCTCAGCTCGACGGTCTGCCCGTCTTCCGGCTCAATGTGCAGCCGGTCCAGCCACCCGGCCAGCTCCGGCGACGACAGCGGGCCCCGGGCCCAGGCCGGTTGGCCGCCGCGCTCCGCCACATACATTTCGTACAGCTTTCCCGACTGAAATCGAAGCACGTGCACCGGCTGGGCATCGAAGAATTCGTTCGAAAAGACGCAGCCGGAGAAGGGCGCGGGGAGCGGATCGCCGTATTCCAGCGCGATGTAGCGCAGCGAGCGGGCAAACTCCGGGTAGGCGCGCGCAGCCCAGGCCTGCGCCTCGCGGGCCAACTCGCCGCGGCCGGCGCCCATTTCCAGCAGCGTGAAGGGCCCGCCGCCGAGCGCCTGCCACATGCCCGCCCAGCGGCGCACCAGCAGGCGCGCAAACGCAGCATGTACCTGCGCGCTGGTGTAGAAGTCGCCCGCCGCTCCGAAGCGTTCGCGCGGCGCCCGGTAATAGCCGAGTTCCGGGTGGTACAGGCAAAGATGCATGTAACGCGCGAAGGTGATGGGCCCCCGCGCCCGGATTTCCGCCAGGATTTGATCGAGAAGCGTCACCGGCCTGGCCCCTGCCGGGGCACACACCACTCCTCCGGCCGGCAAACACACAGCCACACGCCGGTCCCGCACATGATAGCGGGCGCCCGCAGGCGGTGCGTTCGCGCCTCAGGCGGCCGCAGCCCTGGCTTTGGCCTTTTCCTGTTCCTCGGCCGGCTTCAGCGACGCGGCTATCCGCTCGCTGGCAATCGCGCACAGGAAGCAGGCGGCCGCAAGGTCAAAGCCGGCGCGCGCGCTGGTCACCCCGATTCCGGCCAACTTCACAATCACGGCGCCGGCCAGCCCGAGGATGCCCACAAGGTAGCTTCCCAAATGGATGATTCGCAGGACCTGATTCATTGTCAGCCTCCCGCCATCGAGATTGTGGGGCAGAGTGTATCACAGAACAACGAAGCCAAAAGCAACCCAATCCGCGGATTCCGCGGATTTTCGCGGATTGCGCGGCAGCAAAGCCGCGGCCGTGAAAAGCTGCTTTCAGTTGCCAGTCGTCACCTGCAACTGAAAACTGATGACTGAAGACTGATAACTTACTTCCGGGCGGCTTCCATGCGCTCCAGCTTGCGGTACAGCGTTTTGCGCTCGATGCCCAGGATGGCGGCGGCCCGGCTCTTGTTGCCTGCGGTGGCCTCCAGCACCTTGCGGATGTGCTCTTCTTCGAGGGCGCTCAGATCGGTGAGGGACTTCGATGACGGCGGCGCGCCGGCGGCGCCGGCCAGGACATAGGCGTCGAGAGCGGCACGAACGGCGCCCGCGTCCACCACGCCGCCGGGCGTCAGGATGACCAGCTTCTCCAGCACGTGGCGGAGCTGGCGCACATTGCCCGGCCAGGAATGCTCCAGCAGAAGGCGAAGCGCGCCGTTTTCCAGCCGCACTGGGCGGCCGTGCGCTTTGCTGAACTCCCGCAGAAAATGCTCGACCAGTTGCGGGATATCCTCGCGGCGCTGGCGCAAGGGCGGAATCTCCAGGCTGGCCACATTCAGCCGGTACCAGAGATCTTCCCGGAACAGTCCCTTACCGACCAGCGAGCCAAGCTCCTTGTTGCTGGCCGCGATCACCCGCACATCCACTTTGCGGCTGGCCGTGGAACCGACCGGGCGAATCTCTTTCTCTTCCAGGAAGCGGAGCAGGCGAAGCTGGATGGGGGTGTCGATTTCGCCGATTTCGTCCAGGAAGACGGTGCCGCCGGCGGCCACCTCCAACAAGCCGGTGCGGTCGCGGTCGGCGCCGGTGTAGGCGCCGCGCACCGCTCCGAACAATTCGGTTTCCACCAGCGTGTCCTTCAGCGCCGCGCAATCGACGACCACCAGGCGTGCCCGGGCCCGCGGGCCGTTCTGGTGGATCAGCTTGGCCACCAGTTCCTTGCCGGTCCCCGTCTCCCCGCACAACAGCACCGTGGCGTCCGTGGGCGCCAGCCGCGAGACGAACTTGTAGACCTCGATCATGGCCGGCGAATTGCCGATCATCGGCCCGCGGATGGCATCGTCGGCGGGGGCCGGTTCCGGCTCCGGGGCCAGGGCCGCGCGCAAGGCGCCGCGCACGGTTTCCAGCAGCCGCTCGACCGAGAAAGGCTTGGAAAGATACTCGAAGGCACCGCCGCGGGTGGACTCAATCACCGTTTCCAACGATCCCTTCCCCGTCATCACGATCACCGAGCAGTTGGGATTGAGGGCCCGCGCCCGGTGCAGCACATCGAGCCCGGTTTTCCGCTCCATGTAGATGTCGGTGAGCACAACGGGAAAATCTTCGCCCTCGAGCCGCTCCATGGCCCGCTCAGCCGAATGGGCCTCGGCCACGGTATAACCCTCGGCCTCCAAGGCCGCCGTGACCGTGATCACGACCGCCGGGTCGTCCTCGACGACGAGAATCTTCTTTGGAGTGTCCATGCGCTTTAGCAGCTGTCAGCTACTGCCCCGTTGTCGCCGAGGATCCCGCCTCGGCAGCCGGCAAAGAGAGCGAGAACTTCGAGCCCCGGCCCGGGACGCTGTCCAGCATCACGGAACCGCCGTGATGGCGCGCGATCTCCCGAATGATCGAAAGTCCCAGGCCCAATCCCGACTGCCCGGACTGGCGGGCGCCCTCGGCGCGATAGAAGCGCTCGAAAACACGGGCCTGGTCCTCGGTGGCGATGCCCGCGCCCTGGTCCGTCACTTCCAGGAATGCCAGCCCCAGCAAGGTGTTCAGCCGGGCCAGCACTTCGACCTTGCTCCCTTCGGGTGAATACTTGATGGCGTTGCTCACCAGATTGTACAAGGCGAACTCGATCAGCTCGGAATCGCCCAAGGCCTGCGGCTCGCCGTTGATGGTGGCCTCCATAACGATCTCTTTACGGGCGGCCAGCGGCTGGAGCCGCTCCAGGGTGCGCGCGACGACACCGCGCAATGGCACCGGGGCCCGCCGCAGTTGCAGTTCACCGGCCTCCAGGCGCTCCACGTCCAGGAAGCGCTCCACCATGCCGGCCAGCCGCTGTGACTCGCGGCTGATCATGTCGCCCAATTGCTTGCGGCGCGCCTCATCCACCGGGTAGCGGCTGATCACCTCGCCCGAGCCCTGGATGGCGGTCAGTGGCGAGCGCATCTCGTGCGAGACCATTTCCATGCGCCCGCGCAGGCGGCGGCTGGTGGCGTCGGCAGCCACGTAGCGGCGCCAGACGGTCAGGTACTGGAACACGCCGCCGACCAGCGCCGGTCCCCAGAACGCCAGGGAGAAAGAGAAAGCCGGGGCCACCTCCTGCCGTTTCACGAACAGCAGGAAGGGGGCGCCGTGGACGGCAGCCGCGACCACCGCCAGCGCCACCGCCAGCCAGGCGCCGCGCAGGGTGAGCAGCAGCACCGCCACGCAGGCGGCGGTCAGCACGACTGCGGCCAGCGCGCTGGATTCGCGCAACGGCCGCAGAAAGTTGTCGCTCATCATGGTGTGCAGCAGGTTGGCATGGATCTCCACGCCGGGCATGGGGCGGCCCTGGTTGGAAACCGGGGTAAACCAGGAGTCGCCAGTGCCTTGCGCCGTGGTGCCGATGAGGACGGCGCGCCCGGTGAACTGCTCCGGCAGCACCAAGCCATCGACCACCTCCAGCAGGCTATGGCGCACGAAGGTGCCTCCGCCAACAGGGAAATTGATCAGCAGCGCTCTCTGCTGGCTCTTGGCGGCAGGGATGATGTGAGTTCCAACCACCAAGGTCTGCTCATCTTCGAGGATGGGCCCCTCATGGCGCGTATACAGGCGCAAGGCTTCCAGGGCCAAGGCCCAGTGGCGGCGTCCGCCGGCCGACTTGGCCAGCAGCACCTGCCGGGTCACGCCATCCACGTCCGGGTCGGCGTGCACGTGGCCGATGGAGCGGGCCAGGCTTGCGAAGTCGGGGAGCGGATCGGCCCAGCGCGCCGGTTGCTGCGCGGCGCGGTCGTCCGGGACCAGCGCCGAGGCCAGAACGGTCTGCGGGCAGGCCTGCAGGGCGGCGGTCAGTGCCTGGTCGGACTCCGGGTTGGAAGCCTCCGGGAACCAGATGTCGATGGCCACCACGGCGGGACGCCCGCGGCAAACCTGAAGCAACACCGCAGCCACCACCTTGCGATCCAGCGGCAGACTCTTGTAACGCTCCAGGGTGGCATCGTCAATGGCCACCAACGCGATCTGTCGGGTGGAAACAGCTGGCCGCTCCCGCAAGCGGAAGAACAGGTCGGACACATAGGCGTTCATCTGAACGCCGTAGGCGCTGCCGCCGATCAGCCAGACGGCAGCCGCCGTCGCCGCCATAATCGGCAAGAAGAGCGCCAGCCGCGTCAGTGGTCCTCCCGTGCGCATGAGGTGAGAGAGAGAAAGCTTCGCAGTCATTGTAGCCCAAACGAGTGCTGAGTGTTGAGTGCTGAGTATTCCCAATTGCGGATTTCGGATTGCGGATCTCGCATTGCGAGCGGCCAGGCTTGAAATCCGCAATCCGCATTCCGCAATCCGCAATTCTTACTGGGCCGCAACTTTCGCAAAAGGCCGGTGTTTAAAGAAACACCAAGCGCAAAAGTGGGTGAGTCAGTAGTACACTGATCTGGACCTGAGCCGCGCCTCGGAGGCTCCGCCGTGCATCGTCGAGTGACGCTTCTGCCACTGGTTGCGTATTCATTGCTGGTTCTGTCGGCCGTGCGCGCGCCGGCCGCCAATTTCGGCACGCTGGTTCCCATCGTCGGCCAGTTCAGCGGCCTGGCCTACGACGAGCGGCGGGACCTCGTCTACCTGGCGAACTATGCGCTCAACCGGGTTGACGTCTACTCGGTGGCCCAGCGCCGGATCGTGAATTCGATCAGCACCGGTCCCCAGCCCGACAGCCTGACGCTCAGCATCGACCGGCAGACGCTCTGGGTGGCCAGCCAGCAGGCCTCGGCACTGTACGCCATCAACCTCAACACCAGCGCCCCGGCGGGCGAATACCCGCTGCAAGTGCGGCCCGACGCCATCACCACGGGCAGCGACGGGAAGGTGCTGGTTTATGGCGGCTCCGGCCTGATGCGGTTTGACCCGGTGGCCAAGGAACTCACGCAGTTGGTGATTACGCCGCCCGCGGTGCGGGCCCCGGGAACCGTCCCGGCCCAGAGTCCCCTGCCGCAGGGATTCCGCGCCGCCCTGACCGCCTCGCAGGACGGGAAGGTGATCGTGGGCATTGGGGTGGACGGCACCGGCAACGCCCCCCCGATGCGATTGTTTGTGTACGAGGTGGCCTCCGGGACGGTGCTGCGCAGCCGCGACGTGTCCGGCCTGAGCTCGATTCTTTCCGTCGCGCCCGACGGCTCGCGCTTCATGGCCGGCCCCTTCTTGTTCGACACCAACACCCTGACCATCCTGGGGCGCACGGGCTACCTGCCGTCCAATAACGTGCAGCTCACCGGCGGGAGCGTGTTCTCGGCCGACGGCGACTATGTGTTTGCGTCGTTTGCGACGCAGACGCCCATCCACCCGCTGAACACCAATCAGCCGGCCTTCGCCGGCAGCACCGCCCTGGCTGGGGTCTCCGCCACCCGGGGCGTGCTGCAGGTGCTGAACGGCTGGAATCTGACGCCGCAATTGGGCCTGCGTTTGCCGGAAAGCCCCACCTCTGTCATCATCCGCTCGCGGGACGGCCAGAACCTGTTTGCGCTCTCCGCTTCGGGCCTGCTCGTCATCCCGGTGGGCCAACTGGAGCGGTCGCCGATTCTCGACGTGGATAGCACCGGCGTGGTCCTGACGGCGGATGTCTGCAGCCGCTCCGTGGTCACGGCGGCAGTGCAGGTGCGCAACGCGGGGACCGGGCGCATGACGTTTTCGGCGGTGGCCTCGGGCGCGTCGAACGCGGCGCTGACCATCCGCCAGACATCCTCGGTGGCCCCGGCGACGCTGCAGATCACCTTCGACTCCCGCCGCGCGAATCTCAACGCCCTCGGCACCGGTCAGTATTCGATTGTCTTGTCGTCCCCGGAGGCCGTCAACGTCGAGCCGGCGATCGTGGTCAGCCTCAACTTCCGCGACGTCGATCAGCGCGGCAGCATCGTCCCCATCGACGGCTTGGGGACCGACATGCTGGTGGATGAAGCGCGGCAACGCTTGTATGTCGCCAATTTCTTGCGGGACCGGGTGGAGGTGTTCTCGCTTGCCGACCGGCATTTTCTGGCGCCCATCGCCGTAGGCAGCCAGCCGATGTCCATGGCGCAGGTGAATGCCTCCACGCTGGTGGTCGCCAATTCCGGGGCCGAGTTCATCTCCGTGGTGGACCTGGAGGCCATGAAGGAAGTGGATCGCATCATGATGGCGCCGGTTCCGCTCAGTGGCACGCCGCAATTCCCGCGCTCCATCGCGGTTTCCTCCAGCGCCATTCTGTTCACCACCATGGCCATCGGACAGCCGGGCCAGGCGCCGGGCAACGGCAATGTCTGGCAGCTCAGCCTGGCCACGCGCACCGCCTTCCCCCGCCAGAACCTGGGAACGAACGTCACCAACAGCATCAACGGCCGCAACCTGTTGATCGCTCCGGCGAACGGGAGCGCGATCGTGCTGGCCGATGCCAGCGGGACGCTGCGGTACTACGATCCCGGCGCCGATACTTTTGCCATCACCCGCGCGGGAGCCATTAGCGGTTATCGCGGGACGGCTGCGGCGGCCGCCGACGGCAGCTATTACGTGATCGATAACATTGTCTTCAACAGCGTGCTGACGCAGCGCGGAAGCATCGCTCCCAGCGGGGTGAGCGCGGCCCAGGCCGCGTCGCTGGGCGTGGCGGCGGCCGGCAACATGGCCCTGCGGGTGCAGGCCGCCACCTCACAGATCACCGTGGAGCGCCTGCAGTTGTTCGACAGCTCCTCGCTTCAACAGCGCGACGAAGTGCGGTTGGCGGAAATCGCGATGGACATCACGCCAGGCTCGACTTCCGCCGCGACGGCACAGGTGCCGACCGGCACGGTCATCATCATCATGCCGACGCCGACGCCCACACCCACGCCGGGGGGCGGAACCACGCCCACGCCGGGCGGCGGAACTCCCGTGCAGCCGCCGGATGGCAGGCCCGGGGCGGGCGGCGAAACTCCCATTCAGCAGCCGGGGACCGGCGGCATCATTACGGGAGGCACGACCACAACCAGCACTGCTCTGCCGCGCATCTGGCCCCCGGCCTCCATTACCCGCCTGTTTGGCGCGCAGGGACAAACTCAACTGTTCCGCACTGGCGTCGTGGCCGATTCCCAAAGCAACGTCTACATGCTCTCGGTCTCCGGCCTGAGCATTGTTTCCACCGCGCAAACAAGCCGCACAATTCCCAGCTTCACGTCCGCGGGGGTCGTCAACGGCGCCAGCTTTAAGGGCCCGGTGGCGCCGGGTTCCATCGTGAGCATTTTCGGCGCCAACCTGGGCGCCACCGAATCGGCGCGGCAACTGCCCCTGCCCTCGATGCTGGGCGGCGTATGCGTAACCGCCAACCAGACCTCCGTGCCGCTGTTCTACACCTCGCCTACGCAGATCAACGCCCAGCTTCCCGCGGAGCTGGCGACAGGCCGGGTAACCCTGACCGTGCGCTCACGCGACACGGGCCGCGTGAGCAGCAGCATCGCGGTGCAGGTGAATGCGGCGGCACCCGGCGTGTTCACGATGAGCGCCGGGGGCCGCACGCAGGCCGCGTTGTTCCATGCCGATGACTTTACCCCGGTGACTCCCAAGGACCCGGGGAAGCGGGACAAGGACCTGATTCTGTTTGCCACCGGTTTGGGGAAGGTGAACCCGGCGGTGGCCAGCGGTGCGGCGGCTTCCGACAAGCCGCTCTCGGCCACCTCCCAGGAGGTGACGGTCACCATCGGCGGCCATGGAATGATCGTGAGCTATGCGGGGCTGGCGCCCGGCTATGTGGGCCTGTACCAGATCAACCTTCGCGTGCCGGGGGACCGCGTGCAGGGCGACAGCCTGCCGGTGGTGGTGACCATCGGCGGGGTCTCCAGCGCCTCCTCGTCCTCCACCATCGCCTCCATCCACTGACAGGCAAATCGGGACTGGATCAAGTCTTGAGGGGTTCGCGCTCGGCCAATCGCTCCAGGTACCACCACCAGCGCGAACCAGGGGTGTGCGACCGGCGGCGCATCTCTGGCAGGTCAGCAATGGCGGCCACGCTTTGAAAAAAGGCTGGGGCGCTGCGGAGGAGCCTGTCGTCGGCTGCCTCGAGGCGGGCGCGCTGCTCCGTGTCCAGCCCGCGTTCCAGATCGGCAATCCTGCTTCGGATATCGAGCATCTCCAGAATCTCGAACCCGCTCACGCCCGGGTACTGAACGTCGACCTCGTAGCTTTCGAGCAATCGCGACGCGTCATTCATTCATGACCTCCCGTACCCGCCCGAGCAGCGAAAAGTGATGCCGCCGTACGTAGTCAGCCACGTCATCCGGCGGGAAAGCTGTTTCCAGTATACCGGGGGAGATGGCCCTTCAATATTCGTCTGTGCAGGTGCCTGGTTTCGCTGCCCGGCTTCCACACCAACTGCCTTCTCAGCGCGAGAATGGCGCGCGCAGCAGTCGCACCCGGATTCTGTTCTTCAGAGCACATAGGCGCTCACAGGGAACCGGAGGCGGCTTGGGAGAGGGCGTGGGAATTGGAGACGGAGGCCAGGTCGGCGAGCGCCTGGCGGACCCGGGACAAACCTTCGCGCACCACTTCGGTTTCGTTCGAGATGCTGATGCGGACGTGGCGCGCGCAGTCGCCGGCCGCTGAGCCGGCCGGGGCCGCGAAAAACCGGCCGTCGACCACCGACGTGTCGTACTTCTCCCGCAACAGCTCGGCGAGTTTTTCTCCCGTGCCTTGCCGCAAGCGCGGGAAGCAGATGGAGCCGGCGTCGGGCGGCACACATTCCAGGTGATCCCGAGCCAGGGCCAGGAACTGGTCCAGCAGGCGGCGATTGGCGCGCATCAGCGCCCGGGAGCGTTCATCGAGCCATTCGATCTTTTCGAAGGCCGCCGCCGCGACGATCTCGCCCAAAAGCACGCCCTCGGGATTGACGTAGTCGGAGACCAGGCGTACTTGCCGGGCCACCTGCCTGGGCGCCAGCACCCATCCGCAACGCAGGCCGGAAAGCCCGTAGACCTTGGTCAGGCTGTTGGTGGAGATGAACCGGTCGCAGCCCTGAAAAGCGGGGCGAACACCGGCGAGGAACTCCTGATAGACCTCATCGACCATGACGTACGCGCCGACCGCCGCCGCTGCCTCGCCCACTTCCACCAGCGTCTCCTCATCCAGGAAGACGCCGCTGGGGTTGTGCAGGCTGGTGAGCACGATCAGGCGGGTGCGAGGCGTCAGCGCCGCCGCCACCCGCTCCGGATCCACGCGGTAGGCATCCTCGAAGCGCCGCTCCAGCCAGTCGATTTCCGCCCCCATCAATTCCGCGGCGCGATAAAGCGGCTCGTAGCAGGGGCGCTCGATGAGCACGCGGTCGCCGCGTGCCAGCAGGGCCGCCATCACCAGGAAATTGGCTTCCGATCCGCCCCCGGCCAGGGCCACGTTCTCCAGCCGCGCGCCGTAGCGCACGGCGATGTGCTCGATCAGCGGCTCGTAGCCGTAGGGGCTGTCGCCGCTGATCTCCAGTTGCGCCGGGTCCACCCCCAGTTCGCTCCACCTGACCGGCGCCACCCCGCTGCTGACCAGGTTCCAGCGCGCCTTGGAGCGCATCTTCGCCCAGTGCATGTACTCCACCTTGCGATACGGCATGGCCGGACCGAACATGGCGCCTCCCATAGAAGAAGAGCGGAACCCGCCATAGTGCGACAACCCCGCGCCGCTGTCAATATTGCTTTCCCCGTAACGAGGTGTTGTTCACCACCAAAACACCGAGGCACAAAGGTGCAAAATGCAAACACCCAGGGGCGCCGCTGAGGCGGCGCCCCTGGGTGTTTTCTCTTCGAATCTTGGTGACTTTGTGCCTTGGTGTTGAAATCCCCCCACTCAGGAGACCTTGTAATCGACGATCTCCTGCTTCTGGGTGTCGAAGTACACCTTGCGGCCGGTCTTCAGCGACTCCAGCGCCATCAGCGCGACCACCGAGCTCTGGAGGCCGTCCTCGACGGTGGCGCTGGGCTGCTTGCGCGAACGCATGCAATCCAGGAAGTTGCCGACGTGGGCGGCGGTGGCATCGCCGACCGTCGGAGCGTTGGGCTCATTGCTGGGGCCGGTGGGGGCGTTCTTGGGCCGGGCCTCCGGCAGCCCCGGGATGTTGATCGGAGAACGGCTCCGGAATTTGGCCTCCGCGCCCTCGCCGGTGACCGTCATCTTGATGGTATCCAGCTTGCCCTGCGGCGAGTAAAACAGCTCGCTGGGGTCGTCGGAGCCGTTGGTCAGCCGGGCCTGGTAGGTGACCTGGAAGCCCTTGCGGTATTCATACACCACGGTGATGGTGTCCTCGTTCTCGCGCCCGTCCTTCCAGTAATAGACGCCGCCGCTGGCCATGCAGGAGAGGGGGTGGACGTCGCCGCTGAACCAGTGCACCACGTCGAGCTGGTGCGACAGCCACTGGTCGGGGATGCCGCTGGAGAAGTCGCGGTACAGCCGCCACTCCATGTACAGGTGCTTGTCGAAGGGGCGGGCGGGCCGGTACATCAGGAAGCGCTTCCAGTCCGTGTCCTTCTCTTCGACCTCGTTGACGTCGGCGCGGCGCCAGCGGGTGGACATCACGTTCCAGCGGATATCCACGTGCTTCACTTCGCCGATGATGCCTTCCCTCATCATCTGCCGGGCCTGCTGGTACTTGCCGTCGCTGCGGCGCTGCGTGCCCACCTGCACCACCTGCTTGGAGCCCTTGACCGTCTTCACCAAGTCCTTGGCATGCTGCAGCACGGTGGCCATGGGTTTCTCGCAATAGCAGTCCTTGCCGGCCAGCACCACGGCCTGGGCGGTCTTGGCGTGCTGGAAGTCGGCATTGGCGATGAAGATCCCGTCCACCGTCTTGTCCGCCAGGATCTCATCGATGTTCTTGTGGAGCTTGGGCTGCACCCCGAGCGCCTTGTTGGCCATTTCGGCGCCGCGCTCGCGGTTCTTCAGCCAGATGTCGCAAATGGCGACCATGGTGGCGTTCTTGTCCGGCGCCCAGGCGAAAAAGTTGCGCATCAGCGCGCTGCGCCCGCGCTGGCCCGGCCCGATGATGCCGATGCCAAGCCGGTCGTTGGCGCCCAGGATGCGGTTGTAGGAAGCCGCGGTCACGGCCGTGGCCGCCGCTGCGTTCTTCACGAAGTCCCGGCGGGTCACATCTGACATAATTCCTCCAGAAGGGATAAGAGATCTCGGGCATCATCTTATATCCGGTCGGGGGAAGAAACAAGGCTGTGGGCTGTAGGCCGTAGGCTGTGGGCTCTCCGGCCGAAGGCTGGCCGCTCTCCGAGAAGCTCGGTTGTGCCTACGGCCTACAGCCTACAGCCTATGAACGTCTGGGTCTACAAGGTGAATGCGAAGCGGCCGGGGCGGCTGACCGGCTGGCACTTCGACAGCTACTTCCGCTATCGGGGCGGCAGGCCCTACGAAATGGGCGGCGGGGGATGGATTCGCTCGCCGCTAAGCTGGGAGCGTTTGCGCCATGTCCGCGCGGGCGACCTGTTCCTCTGCTACCAGACCGAAGAGCGCCGCATTTACGGCCTGGCCCGGGCGGCTACGCCCGGTTACGAGGAACGGCCCGGCAGCGGCCGTTTCAACTGCGTCGATTTCCAGCCGCGTGGGTTGCGGCTGCGGCGCCCCCTGAATGTCGGCGCGCCGGCACAGCGCCGGCTGTTCGCCCACGTGCGCGCCTTTACGGTGCCGTCGCGCGGAACGATTCATCGCTTGGCCGCCGATGAATGGCGCCAGGTGCTCCCAGCGCTGATCGCCGAGAACCCCGAGCAGCGCGATGCCATCCTGCGCTGGCTGTAGGCCGTGGGCTGTAAAGGAACCGGACTCCGGCTTCCCGCCTATGGCCGTCAGCCCACGGCCTACAGCCTACAGCCCTGGCCGTTTCCGCCGCCATCTGCGACAATAGAACATCTAAACGACGTGGCTTACTCAAAAACAGAACGTGTCGCGGGGGTGCTGGTGCCGCTCTTCTCGCTGCGCAGCGAGCGCGGTTGGGGCATCGGCGAAATCCCCGACCTGAAAGGCTTCAGCGACTGGCTGGCCGACGCCGGCCACGGCCTCCTCCAGTTGCTTCCTGTCAACGAGGTGGCGCCGGGCGAGAACAGCCCCTACGCCTCGATGAGCGCCTTTGCCCTGGACCCCATGTATCTCTCGCTCTCCGACATTGAGGACTTTCAGGCGGCTGGCGGGGAGCAGGCGCTGGATGCCGGGCGGCGCGCGCGCCTGGAGGCAGTCCGCGAAGCGCCGCGCGTCGATTACGACGCGGTGCGGGAATTGAAGCGCCACGCCTTGCGGCTGGCCTTCGAGCGCTTCTGCGAGCATGAGTCCGCGCGCGGCTCCCGGCGCGCTGCGGCCTTCGACTCGTTTGTCGAGGAGCACGCCGGGTGGCTGCGGGACTACGCGCTGTTCCGCGCCCTCCACCACCGCTACGAGAGCCACTGGGAAAGCTGGCCGGCGGAACTGCGCCAGCGGCAGCCCCAGGCGCTGGAGGAACAGCAGCGCGCCCTGGCCCATGAAATCCTGTTCCGCCAGTACCTGCAATGGCAGGCGCACCTGCAATGGCAGGAGGCGCGCCACGCCGCGGCCCAGTTCGGCGTGCAACTGAAGGGCGACCTGCCGTTCATGGTTTCCGGCCACAGCGCCGATGTCTGGGCCTTTCAGCATCAGTTCCGCATGGATGCCTGGGTGGGCGCGCCCCCGGACGCCTTCAGCGTCAACGGCCAGAACTGGGGCTTGCCCGCCTACAACTGGGAAGCCATGGCTGCCGACGATTTCGCCTGGCTGCGGGGGCGGGCGCGGCGCGCGGCGGAGTTGTTCGATGCCTACCGGGTCGATCACCTGGTCGGCTTCTATCGCACCTATACGATTCCCAGGGACCGCTCGCAGCCTTACTTCTCTCCCGGCCGCGAGGAGGAACAGCACGCGCTGGGGGAGCGCCTGATGGGCGTTTTCAAGTCCGCGGGCGCCGTGGTGATGGCCGAGGACCTGGGCACCGTGCCCGATTTCGTGCGCGATTCGCTGGCCCGGCAGGGGGCCGCCGGTTACAAGGTGCTGCGCTGGGAGCGCGAATGGCACACGCCGGGCCAGCCCTTCCGCGACCCGGCTTTCTACCCGGAGGTGTCGGTGGCCTGCTCCGGCACGCACGACACCGAGACCATGGCGGTTTGGTGGGAGCAAATCGACGGGCACGAGCGCCGCGAGGTGTGCCGCATCCCAGCCATGCGCAGCATCAACCCGGAGGAGCGATTCTTCACCTCGACGGTGCACCAGGCGCTGCTGGAGGCGCTGTACGGCGCCGGCTCGCGCTACCTGGTCCTGCCCATCCAGGACGTGCTCGGCACGCGCGAGCGCATCAACCTGCCCGCCAGCGTCGGCCCGGAAAACTGGACCTACCGGCTGCCCGTGAACATCTCCGAGATGGGCAGCCACCCCCAGTGGCGCCAGGCCTTCCACCGCATCGCCGGCTGCGCGTTGCGCCACGGCCGCTCCAGCGCCGCGCGCGCCGCGTGATTCACCACAAAGGCACGAAGACCACCAAGATCACGAAGAACACACTTCGTGAACCTTTGTGTCCTTCGTGGCTTTGTGGTTTTCCGACCCTGCGGTCGGAGTCGAGAACCGGTCTCAAGAACGCCGAAGAGAGGCAAGTGCGGAAATCAGCGGAAATCAGCCATTGCCCTAGGGGGCTTAGAAACCTGTGTTTTCAGCCCTTGCCGTATATGCGGCTCAGGGCGTGCCCGCGGTGGTTGACAAAGAATGGCCATTTTTGAGACCGGTTCTAGTCCTCCGGGACGTTGAACTTGTCCCTTGTATCGGCAATCCACTGGCGAAGCCTGGCGATCAGCCGCTTTCTCTCGGCGCGGTAGTGGGCATCGTGTGCCAGGTTGACCAGTTCATAGGAATCGTCGTTGAGGTTGAACATCAGCCAGGAAATTCTGTCGAAACAGACGTATTTCCAGCCGTCGCTGGTGACCAGCCCGCGATAGGGCTTATTCAGGTTGCCGTTGCCGCCGCGCGAATCAACCACCTGCAGGAAGGCCGAGTCCGCCTCGCTCGGCGGTGATTTCTTGCGCATCCGGTAGTCCGAGTAGTCGTTGCCTTCCATCCAGGCAGGCTTGCTTACTCCGCAAAGCCCAAGGGTGGTGGGCGCAATGTCCACATGGTTCACCAGCACGGGAATCCGGCCAGCGTGGCGGCCCTCGGCAGTCAGCGGTTGCTCGCCGGAGATGATGAACGGAATCCGCATTGACTCTTCGTAAGGCAACCGTTTGCGATACTGGCCGTGGGAGCCGTGCATGTCGCCGTGGTCGCTGAAAATCATCAGGTGGGTATTGAAGCCCAGGCCGGCTTTATCCAGCGCCGCGCGAATACGCCCGATGTTCCAGTCCCAATTCTCGATCATCGCGTAGTAACCCGCCATCTGCCGGCGAGCGGTTTCCCGGACGGAAGCCACCGGGGGAACATTCGGCCGCAGTTCCAGGCGCTCGCCGTTGTACCGCTCCAGGAATTCGGCCGGCGCAACGAAGGGATCGTGCGGAGGCTGGATCGAGAGGGCGGCAAAGAAAGGCTTCATGCGCCCGTTTTTCGCTTCGGCGGCGCGGTCGCCGATGTAGCGAATGAGCAGGTTGGTCAATTCATCGGTTTCATAGCCGGGCAAGCGGTAATGGAAGGCGTCTTTGCCCGACCCGCCGTGCACCCAGCAGTCGTACTGGCTATTGTTGTTCTCGTAGGCGGCCCAGTAGTCGAAACCGCGGCGCCGCTCCGGCGGCACAATGTGCATGGCCGCCCGCCCCTCGCGCTCGTTGAAACCGTCCAGGTGCCACTTCCCGAACCAGGCCGTTTGATAGCCCGCCTGCTTCAGCGGCGTGACGATTGTCTGCTGTTCGAGCGGAAGGCCGTAATTATTGCCGGGCACGCAGTGGTGCGGATAGCGGCTGGCCAGCAGGGAGCCGCGGAACGGGCAGCAGAGCGGGAAACCGGAAACCGCATTGGTAAAGTGGACGCCCTGGGTGGCCAGCGCGTCCACGTTCGCTGTGCGGGCGTTCGGATCGCCGTTGCAACTGAGCGCCTGCGCGCGCCATTGGTCGGCCATCAGCCAGATGACGTTCGGCGGCGCCGTACCGGCCGGCCGTGCTCCGCCCGCTCGTACAGTCATACCTGCGGCAAGGGCCGCACCGGCCGCCGCCTGCGTTGTGTAGAGTAAGAACGATCTGCGATCCATCATAATGGCCTTCCCGGGCAATTGCGGCCTTGAAACACCGCGAAGGCCCAGTTAACCGTGCCGGGATCACGAGTGATGTTGCGCCCGGCGTGGCGGTATTGGCCTGCCCGGTTCGGCACAAAAGCGGTCGGATGGAACAGCCGCGCAATTCCGCTGGGTAAAAGTCCAACTCAGAAAATGACCTTCAACCCGAACTGGAGGTTGCGCGGGCGCGACGCGCCGCCAATCGTGCCGAAGGCTGCGTTACCGACCGCGGCATTGGGCACCCCGAACGAGGGTGTATTGGTGAAGTTGAACGCTTCAGCACGGAACTGCAGCCGCGCCCGCTCGGTGATTCCGAATTCCTTGTAGATGGCGAGGTCCATGCCCTTCTGGCTGGGGCTCGATAGCAGGTTCCTTCCCGCGTTTCCGTAAGTGTACGGGGCGTTGGCCACGAAGGCGGTGGTGTCGAACCAGTGATCCAGCGATTGCCGGTCGCCGCTCAGGTGCCAATCGTGCACGACGTTGGGGCGGTCCGAAGTGCCGGCGCTGGAGGGATTGCCCTGAACGCTGAGATTGACGACCTGGCCGCTCTCGAAGGTCGAGATGCCGGCAACGGTCCAGCCGCCCAGCACGCCCTCCAGCACTCCGGGCATGCGCGCCAAGTAGGCTTTTCCGCGCCCAACGGGCAACTGATAAACGAAACTAAGGACTAGGCGCTGCCCGCGGTGCTCATCGGCCAGCGAGCGGTCGGCGCTCAGGTTGAGCGGGTTCTGCGTATCCCCCACACTGCCCGCGCCCGACTCCCCGTGCCCATCGCTGATCGTCTTCGACCACATGTAAGAACTAAGCAGGCTCAAGCCATGGGACAGCCGTTTTTCTACTTTCAATTGCAGCGAATTGAAATTGGCGTTCGATGACGCTTCGTGGCGATAGGTGGTGGCCAGCGGCCCCACCACCACCCCGTCCTGCGGCACCAGCACCGACTTGAAACGGCGGCGCGAATTCAGGTCGCCCGGCCCCGGCAGCGCCCAATTGCCTTCGGTCCTCCGTATGAGCTTGTGCGCCGTGTTGCCGTAATAGCCGGTTTCGACCAGGATCTGGCCGGGCAGCTCATGCTGGATCGAGAAGCTCCATTGCTGCGCATAACCGCGGCGCATCTTGCGGTCATATGAAGAAGTTTCGATGTTGGAGGCGTTCTTCGGGCTGATCATGCCCGCCGGCAAGCCCTTTGAAAGCAAAATCGTCGGATCGACTCGGTTGGTGCTCAATTGGGCCTTGTAGGTGAAGGGCGGGTTGCCCTGCAGGTATTGCGCGCCGCCGAAGGCTTCGTACTGCGAGTAATAAACACCGTAGCCGCCGCGCACCACGGTTTTTGATGCGGCGCGGTAAGCGAAGCCGACGCGCGGGCCGAAATCGTTGCCATCGGTGGCGATGGTGGCCCGGTCGGCGCGCGAGCCCGGTTTCGCGGGTACCAGCGCGGCGCTGCCCGGGTTGCTGTCAATGTCAAAATTCGACCAGCCGTTCTTCGTCTCTACCCAGGGCAGATGCAGTTCGTAGCGCAAGCCCGCGCTCAACGTCAGGCGGCTGTTCACGCGCCATTCGTCCTGGCCGTAAAAATCGTAGAACGGAGCGCGCTGGTTCATCCGCGTGTACGTCGAGTTCTGCGCCTGCCATGGCATGCCAAGCAAAAGATCGGCCACGGAGTTGCCTTCCTTCGCGGTCTTCGGATTCCGCGTGTAGCTGCCGTCGAAGGCAAATACTCCCAGCGCCTGTTGCGGATTGAACAGGGAGCTTTGCAGCCAGCTAAAGTTGATGCCGAACTTCACTGAGTGCTTGCCGCGCATCCAGGTAAAATCGGAGATCAATTGCCGGTTTTGAGAGCCGACCAGGTTGGGAGTCTGGGGCCCCAGGCCCAGGTTGCTATAACCGGAAACGGTGAACTGGGCCATACCGGGCGTCGTCGTATCCACGCCCTGCAAGCCCAGTTCGCGATTGTAAACATGCTGGTCGGGCGGCTCGCGGTCGGTCAGCAGACGGTTCCACGCAATCTTGCTCGACATCACGAGCGCCGGCGTAAACACGCGGTTGTACCCGAGCATTACGTTGTTGCCGGTGTGCGTGAAGTCGCTGGTATCCGCGCCGGCGCCCCAGGCCGGCGGTGGAAGCGGCGGAGAGCGGGGCTCGAGGTCGCGCTGGAAGCTGTACCGGGCGTAGAGGCTGTCGTGGGACGACAAGCTGTGATCGATCTTGATGTCCCAGTGGTCGCGGTCGGTCGGGTTCGCCGGATTGTAAAGGAAGTTGCGCGTAAGCCCGGACTTGTTGGGAGCCGGATAGAGAGCAGCCAGCTTGGCGCCGATCGCATCGAACCTTGCCTTGGGAATCACATTGTTGGCAAACGCACTGCGCAGCCCGGTCGCCGCGTCGTAGGCGAGCGGGTCGTAGATCTTCGTGGCCGGCAGCAACTCCGAGAAGTCTCCGCCGACCATTGCCGGAGTCGGAATCGTGTTGTTTACCGTACGCGACTCGCGAATGCGCGATGCCTCGTAATCGCCGAAAAAGAAGGTGCGGTTGCGAATGATCGGGCCGCCCAGCGAGAAGCCATACTGGTTGCGCTTGAAGGGCGGCTTGGGGGAGCTGGACAGGTCGAAAAAGTTCTTCGCATCCAGCTTCTCGTTGCGCAGGAATTCGAATGCCGTGCCATGCAGCCGATTGGTTCCCGATTTCAGGCTTACGTTGACAATTGCGCCGGTTGCCCGGCCGTACTCGGCCGAAAAAGAATTCGTCATCACCTTGAATTCCTGGATGGCATCCACGTTGGGCTTCACGGCTTCGCCCTGCCGGCCCTGGTAGGCGATTTGTGCGCAGTTGTTGTCCACGCCGTCGAGCAGGTAATTGTTCTGAGTCGCCCGCATTCCGCTTCCCGAGAAACCTGCGACCCGCCCGCCGGGCGCCTGCTCGTTGGTGCCGGCAGAGATCAGCGCCAACTGGATATAGTCGCGGTTGTTGAGGGGCAGATCGACCATTTTCTGGTTGTCGATCACCTGCCCCTGCGTGGCTTCGTTGACGACAAGCAGGGCCGCCGCCGCCGTGACCGTCACTTCCTGGCTGACTTGCCCGACTTGCAGCGCGAAATCGACGACCGCGGTCTGCTGGATCTGCAGCACGATGCCCTCGCGGACGATCCGCTTGAATCCCGGCGTTTCGACGGACACCGTATAGGTGCCGATGCGCAGCGGCGCCGATTCGTAGCTGCCATCGCTGCGCGTCGCCGTCTTCAAGCTGATCCCGGTTGCGGTGTTGGTAAATGTGACAGCCGCGCCGGGCACCACCGCGCCGCTCTGATCCTTGACGGTTCCAATTACGCGCGCAGTCTCCACCTGCGCCAGCGCCACGCCACCGATGCACACGACTGCCAGTAGAGTTAGAAGAAGCACGCCTCTCATAATTAGACCTCCGCCCCTCGTTCTTTGCGACATTTGCACCGCAGGCATTTCTTTGCGACGCCCCCTTGGAAGCATCCCAATCTTACACCAAGCCGCGATGAAGCAGCAACCGTCGGGCCGGCGGGCGGGTGTGCGAGATGAGAGCCCGTCTCAAAAATGGTTCCTCGGCCAAGAAGGGAGTGGCATGACGAGAAGCGCGTGGGGCAAACTGAAGCGGCTGACGATTCGACTCGAGATTAAGCGGATGCACGGACGCTGGGAGCTCAGTGATGAGCAGTGGAGTTTGCTGGAGCCGCTCTTGGAGCCCAAGCGGCGGGCCGATGGGAAAGGGCGACCGCCGGCGGATACGCGAGCGGTACTTAATGGGGTCTTATGGATTCCGGGCACCGGGGCGCAGTGGCGGGAGTTGCCCAAGAAGTATCCTCCGTACCAGACCTGCCATCGGCGATTTCAGCACTGGGTGCGTTGCGGGGCGCTGGAGCGGGCCCTGAGGAAGCTGGCGGAACGGTTCCGGGACGAGGGCCGATTCCACCTGGAGGAGGGCTTCATCGACGCGACCTTTGCAGCCGCGGAAAAAGGGGGCTCGGAGTGGGCCCTACCAAGCGAGGCAAGGGGACAAAGATTACGGCTATCGCCGCTGGCAGCAGTCTTCCTATCGCCGTCAGGGTTCAAGCTGCTTCGCCGCACGAAAGCCAAGTGGTCGAAGAACCCCTCGGCAACAGCTTCCTCGACGAGCTTCCGGCGAGGCTGATCGGGGACAAAGCATGCGACAGCGATTCGCTCGACCGCGACATGCAAGAACAGTATGGCATCGAGATGATTGCTCCCCACCGCTGCGACCGGGCACATCCGACACAAGACGGCCGGCCTCTACACCGCTACCGCCGGCGTTGGACGGTCGAACGTCTGTTCGCTTGGCTGCAATGGTTTCGCCGGCTGGTCACGCGCTGGGAGTATCACGTCGACAATTTCCTCGGCATGATGCGGCTCGGGTGCATGAAAATCATGCTTCGCTGTTTTTGAGACAGGTTCTAGTCGGGTGGCCCTCTCATTCCTTGCGGTGGCCGATGAAGGCCAGCGGCTCGCCCTGGTTGATGGGCGGCGTATGGACCACGTACAGCACTTCGCCGGCAAAGGGCGCCCGCACCTCCGCCAGCCGCTTGCCGAAGAAGTCGGTGACGATTCCCAGCAGCGTGCCCGCGGCCACCGTATGGCCTTTCTGAACCACCGGATACCAGAGCCCGGTGTGCTCGCTGCGCAGCACCTCGGTCCTGTCCAGCCAGACAGGTGGCTCGGCGGTGTACCGCGGCTGTTCATCGATCATCTTCAAAAAAGCGAGCACGTTCCTCACGCCCCGCTCCAGCAGGGTGATGGATTCGTCTACGGCCAGGTAGCCGCCGGGGATTGCTCCCAGGCCGCCCGATTCCACCGTGATCGCGGGCTTCCCCCTGAGGATCGCGGTATTGGATGAATAGACGGAAGCGGCCGGATCCTTGGGGCGGTCCGCGTCGATCACGATATGGTCCAGGCCGAAAGCCAGCGCCATTTGGCGCGATGCTTCGTCCACCTTCGGCTGCCCGCTCTGCGTCCAGTAAGCATAGGGGCGCAGCGATTCGTTGCCGTCGCCGCAGTGCAGGTCGATCAGGTAATCGGCGCGCTCGATGACTTGCCGCGTGAGGGCATAGGCGATTCGGTCCGAGATCGTCCCGTCAGCCTTGCCGGGAAAGACGCGGTTGAGGTTCTTTCCGTCCACCGGGCTGTAATAGATCGTGCGCCTGAGGAACGAGGGCATGTTGGCGACGTGAACCAGGATCACGGTTCCCGCCAGCCGCCTGGGATCGATCTGCCCGCGCAGTTTCTGCAGGGCCAGGACCGGCGAATACTCATAGCCATGAACGCCGGCCAGCACCGCCAGCACCGGCCCGGGGCTTGCGCCGCGAACCACGGTGACCGGGATGCGCGTTCCCTCATCGACACCGGCCGGCACCTCGAGGAAGCCGGAGGCCGCCTGGCCCGCGGCCACCTTCCCGATGTCCAACGGTTCCTGCGCCAGGCCGGCCGCCGCAAACAGCACGATCGCGGACATCAGCATGCGGATATGAGACCACAAAGACACCAAGAGCACAAAGGTTCACAAAGAACTTCGTGAACCTTCATGGTCTTCGTGGCTTTGTGGTCTATTCCTGCCGTTGGATCCAGCCGCCGCCCAGCAGCAAATCGCCGTCATAGAAGACGGCTGCCTGGCCGGGGGTGATGGCTCGCTGGGGTGAGTCGAAGTGGACGCGGACCTGGCCGTCATCGAGTGGCGTGACGGCGGCCGGCGCCGCCCGGTGCCTGTAGCGGATCTTCACTTCAGCTCGAATCGGCGCGCGGGGCGGAGCGATCGAGACCCAGTTGACGCCCGCCACCGACGCCGTCGTCGCCAACAGCTCCGCATCTTCGCCGACCGTGACCGTGGCAGTCTCCGGCTCCAGGTGCAGCACGTAAAGGGGATGCCCGACGGCCACGCCCAGGCCCTTGCGCTGGCCGACAGTGAAATTCTGGATGCCCGGATGCTGGCCCAGCACGCGCCCGGCCCGATCGACCACGGGGCCGGGCCGCGCCGGCACGCCGTGGCCCTGCTCCGCAAAGTAGGCGGCGATAAAGCGGGTGTAATCGTTGCCGGGCACGAAGCAGATTTCGTTGGAGTCGGGCTTGGCGGCCACCGGCAGGCCGGCGGCCCGCGCCCGCTCCCGCACCTCCTCCTTGGTCATCGCGCCCAGCGGAAACAGCGTCCGGCCCAGTTGTTCCTGCGTCAGCCCGAAGAGGAAGTAGGACTGGTCCTTGCCTTGGTCGACGCCGCACCGAAGCGTGCAGCGGCCGGAGCCGGAATCGCGGCCCACGCGGGCATAGTGGCCGGTGGCGGTCGAGTCGGCGCCAATCTGCTGCGCGGTCAGCAGCAACTGACCGAACTTCAGCAGCGAGTTGCATAGCGCGCAAGGAATTGGCGTGCGCCCCGAGAGGTAGTCGTCAATGAAGGGACGAATCACCTCCCGCTCGAAGCGCTGCTCGAAGTTGACCACATAGTAGGGCAGGCCCAGGCGCTCGGCCACCCGGCGCGCGTCGTACACGTCGTCCAGCGAGCAGCAACGGCCGTGGACGCTCACCGGCATCCCGGCATAGCCCGCCAGCCGCCGCTGGTTCCATAACTGCATGGTCAGCCCGATCAGCTTGAGGCCCTGCTCGTGAAGCAGCAGCGCGGTGGTGGAGCTGTCCACGCCGCCGCTCATCGCCACCGCTATGGTCTGGTTGCTATTCATGAAAGTGACAAGTGACGAGTGACAAGTGACGAGTGACCCGGGCTCGTCACTCGTCACTTGTCACTCGTCACTTCTTATAGGCCGGCGACAGTTCGCGCAGGTGGGCGACGACACCGGGCAGGATCTGGAGCAGGCGATCCACCTGCTCCTCGGTCGTCTGCCGGCCCAGGCTGAAGCGGAGGCTGGCGCGCGCCTGCTCGGGCCGCAGGCCGATGGCGGTCAGCACGTGCGAGGGCTCGATGGCGCCGCTGGAGCAGGCCGCGCCGGTCGAGCAGGCCACGCCCTTCAGGTCCAGCGCGATCACCAGCGCTTCTCCCTCCACGTAGTCGAACCGCAAATTGGTGGTGTTGGGGACGCGAAGGAGCGGGTCGCCGTTGACGGCGGTGTCGGCCACCTTCTCCAGGATGCCGCGCTCCAGCCGGTCGCGCAGGGCGGCCAGGCGCCGGCTCTCGGCGGCCAGCGACTGCCGTGCCAACTCCGCCGCCCGGCCCAGACCGACAATGCCGGCCACGTTCTCGGTTCCGGCCCGGCGGTCGCGCTCATGGTGGCCGCCGTAGCTCAGCGGCTGCAGAAGGGTGTTGCGCCTGACGAACAGCGCCCCCACTCCTTTCGGCCCGTAAATCTTGTGGCCGCTCAGCGTCAGCAGGTCCACGCCCAGTGCCTTCACGTCCACCGGGATCTTGCCCACGGCCTGCACGGCATCGGTATGCGCCAGCACGCCCTGGGCGCGCGCCAGTTGAGCGATCTCGGCCACCGGTTGTATGGCGCCGATCTCGTTGTTGGCGTACATCACGGTGATGAGCACGGTTTGGGGACCGAGCGCCCGGCGCACATCGTCGATGCTCACGATTCCGCGGCTTCCCGCCGGCAGGTAGGTGACCTCGATGCCCTCTTTCTCCAGCGCCTGGCAGGCATTCCATACGGCGTGGTGCTCGATGGCGCTGGTGATGACGTGTCCAGGCCCCGGGCCCTTGGCGGCCGCGGCCCGCACCGCGCCGAACACCGCCAGGTTGTCGGCCTCCGTGCCGCCCCCGGTGAAAACGATCTCGTTGGGCCGGCAGTTGATCAACGCCGCCACCTGGGCGCGGGCTTGCTCGACCGCCGCGCGTGCCTGCTGGCCGAAGTGGTGAATACTCGAAGGGTTGCCGTAGTTGTCCTTCAGGTACGGCAGCATGGCCTCCAGCGCTTCGGGCAGGAGGGGCGTGGTGGCGTTGTGATCGAAGTAGAGCCGTTCCATAAGAGGCTGGAGACCGGAGGCTGCAGGCTGTAGACCTGCGCGCCCATCACTCAATTCTAGCATGCAGCCTCCGGTCTTCGGCCTCCGACCGCCAGCCGCCGCTTGACACCGGCCCGCAATTCGCTGATATTGCTGGCTATGGCCCGTCCACTCATTACGCTCACAACGGACTTCGGTTTATCCGACCATTTCGTCGGCGCAATCAAAGGAGTCATTCTGAACCTGAACCCGGAAGCCGAGATCATCGACATCTCCCACGAGGTCCGTTCCCACGACATCCTGGACGGAGCATTCACCATCGCGCAGGCCTACAGCTTCTTCCCCAACCACACCATTCACGTGGTGATAGTCGATCCGGGCGTGGGCAGCCAGCGGCGCCCCATCCTGGTCTCGGCGGGCATCTACCGTTTCATCTGCCCGGACAACGGCGTGCTGTCGTTCATCATGGCCCGGGAGGAACACGAAGTCCGCCACATCACCTCGGACCATTACTTTCTCAGTCCATTGAGCAATACCTTCCATGCGCGCGACATATTCGCCCCCGTCGCCGGCTGGCTGAGCCGCGGGGTGGAGTTGGCCAAGTTCGGCGATCCCATTACCGACTACGTGCGCTTTGCCGTACCCCGGCCCAAGGCTGTGAACGAGAAGACCGTGAAGGGAGTGGTCCTGAAGGTCGACCGGTTTGGCAACGCCATCACCAACATCAGCGCCCAGGACGTGCCGCTGCTTTTCCAGCAGAACCCGCCGCCCTTCCGCATCACCGCCGGCAAAGGCGAGATCACGAAGCTCAACCAGTTCTACGCCCAGAGCGCGCCGGGCGACTTGTTTGCCATCGTGGGGAGCGGCGGTTACCTGGAACTGGCGACGAATCGGGGGTCGGCGGCCAGGCTGCTGGGTGTGGACCGTGGGACCGAAGTAGGGGTCTTCTTGGCCTGACAACACCACGCGCTCCAGAAGACAGAAAATGGGTGCCGGTGGCCCGAGGGGAAGCAGTGTTCCATCAGGAGGCGGCGGTCAGCTGCCGTACGCCGAGGTCCAAAGCCGCCGCGTACGCCACCCAGGCGAGGTAGGTGAGGGCGAGGAAAGCGGCGGCACGGCTGAGCGGCCAGAATGCGAGGATGGTTGGCGTGCGCTGTGCGCGGGAGAACGTCTTCGCGAGCTGAGCTGTCAGTACGGCCGGGCGACTCCACCCCTACGCTTTAATCCGAATCCCTTCAGGTATAGGTCCCTGGCGTCCACACGGCCGTCGGCTCGGGAATAGAAGATTCCTAGTTCAATCAACAACTGGAGCAAACTGTGTCCGGAAGTTTCGGGCGGCCTCTCTGATGTACCGGCCCAGTCGATCCCCAACAGGCGTTCCAGCTCCCACCGCTCGATCGGGACCTGGGGGTGTGCTGTCTGCAGCCGGCTTCGCACCGTTTTCATCCACGGAAATTCCTCGTCCTCGATCTCTTGGACACGGCTGAGCGAAACCTGGTCGACCGCGGCCCGCATGGATGTGTGATGCAACAATCGCGGAGGCTCCGCCTTCTGGTTTCGCCGCTCGATTTCTGCGGCGCTTTCAAAGAATCTGACCATGGAGCGCGGAAGCACCCGGCGGGCGCCGTCCTGGAGGTGGTTGATGATCCAAGTGAACGATTGACCCTTGGTGGGTTCGGCACCCATGAACTTGCCGCACATGCGCTCGATGAACTTCCGGTAATCCTCGTCCTTAGGTGCAGTGGGGCACCACCCAAGCTCTTGGCGATCCTCCCCTGGAGGCACTACCGAATCGAAGTACTGGCGCAACAAGGGGCTGTGGTTCACCAACCGCTTCGCCGACAGAGCGTAAAGATTGCGGGCCGTCCAGACCAGCTCGACGCGTTGGGCAGCTATTTTAGAAACGTCGGGACCGAACAAGGCTACCCGGTCGAACAGGTCCCTGCGCAGGAAAATCTTGGGGCGTAGGCGCTTCCATCGGCGGGAGTAGCTGGACCAAAATTGAACCAGACCTCGCAGAATAGTTCGCAACTCATTCCAGTCACCCGCGCTGACGCGATCCAGCTCATCATAATTCACAAAGACCCACCTGTCCGTTTCCGCTGAACCGGCGTCTATCCGATCGAGCGTCCGGAAGCACTCTTCCAGCTCCTGCTGAATCGCCCTAAAGAGGATGGGCAGCGCGCAGTCAGATGCTAGTGCTCGTTGCACCTGCGGAGGAAGCTGGTTCGTGAGGGGAATGTTCGCACGATGGAGACAGCGAAGCAGCAAGCCGAGCCATAACAACTGCAAGTCAGCCGGTTGCTTGTCTCTCGAAAATTCTCGAAACACCGACTGTGCGGGGTACTCCGTGCCGGACGTGGAGTAGCCGACGAGCCAACTGCTCTTCGAGGGATCCGGCAGGCTCCCAGCCGTCGAGAGCCGGCGAATCTCGCGCAGACCCGCTGGAAACCGAATTGCCCGGAAGAGTTCGGTCTTGCCAGCCCCTCGATCGCCAATAACGAGGACGACCTGCGGATCGAGCGCGCGGGCGTGTTCAGGCAAAGGCAAATACCTGGAAAGGAAATTCGCGTCCGGCTCCGCCTCCGCGCTCCCGGCGCTGCCCATCTCGGCGATCAGCGTCAAGAGTTGCTGCGCGTCTTGTTTTGTGAGCTTGGCCATTACAGCGTCCTCCCAACCCTCTCGAGTATCGCTTTCGCCAGAGCACGGTATTCGCCCTCACACAGGGAGTCCGCAATATCGGATGGGGACGAATAACCCGCGATCTTCTCGTCCCGTGTCAAAACAAGAGGATAATGGGGGCTCTCGGCTGATTCAGGGTCAGGTATGGACCACTCAGCGTCTGGCACATCGGGCTCGTCGTAGTAGTTCTCCGAAAAGACCTGGAAGGAGCGCTCTCGGAACGCCCGAATCTCGTCTTCGCGCGGCCGACCGAGAGGAGGGACCATGGCATGCACCATCATGCACTCGCGTTGGCGCTTGCCGGAGAGAAGCAGGTCCTTGCCAAGGTGTGAGATTGTCAGCGTGAGGCCCTCCCAGCTCTGCTGGGACGCTAGGCCGAAAAAGACCTGAAGGTGCGCGATGCCGCTGACTGTCAGCCCGCCAATGTCATGGAGGCCCCCCCGCGAATCCAATAGGATTACATCTGGGCGAGCGGCGCTTCGAAGGGAGCGCAGCAGATCGTGGAGCGGCGAGCACGCAGCGCCTGTTTCCATGGCGCTGCGGTACAGATACTCGTAGTTAATGCGAGCCAGTTTCTCCAGATACCAACCATCTAGCGCGCCCGACGTTACGACGGCAATCGGCTCGCCATCCCCTATGATCCTACGGTCGTCGCAGAATCGGTAGAATTCCGCGATGTCAATGACCCCAGGCCCGACGAGGGGCCGCTCCAAGAGATAGTCGATCACGCCCAGATCCGCGGGCGCGCCCCCCGACGGTTGCAGCAACGAACCGGCGCCGGGCGCCTCCAGGTCAAGATCGATGACCACAACCCGTCGTCCGAAACGGGCGAGGTTGGTCGCCACGGCGATGGCGGCGGTGGTGCGACCGACGCCGCCCTTGAACGAGTAGAAAGAAACGATCGGAGGGGTGTGTTCAGATTGCGGCCACGGTGGGTCCAGCGGAGCGCCAAGCCACGCGTCCTTGGAGAATCGCCGGTCAATGACGAAGGTCTTATCCTGTCCACGCGGCTCCGGCCTCGCTTGTTTCCAAGCTGCCTCAAACAGGGCCCCTTCCGAAGGTGACTGGGGCGCCGACTCGACCCACACCTCGTCGGTCCAGAAAATGTCCGCGGCCAAAGTCATAAGCGCACGGATTCTCCCCTGGACTTGCTCCGGATCAGCCCCGCCACTTGGCCTGATTAGCACGCGACATCTGCCGCGCAGGTCGACAATCAAACACACTCTCTCCGCCAGCCCAGCAATTCCCGTGCTTTGCAGCGCGGCTACCGCATCTCTACGCGCCTCGATGAAGTGCTTCATAGGACCTCTGTGCAGCCGTCCAGGATACGCTCGATTAGGATTCCGCGGTAGACTGTCTCGGCTGCCCGGATCCAGTCTCCAGCAACAGTCCGAACCACGTGACCCGTTGGCCAATAGCGCATTGCCGGAGTCCACTCGTTCAGCAAACGACCCAGTTCGGGGGACGAGGGAACGCCGTAGCGACGCACTGACGGCGCTACTGTGCATGCAAGCAGCAAGACGTCACCTGCCAGTGTCGCTACATCGTGGCTGAACGGTTTCGGTGCCATGCCGGCCGCTTGGATCAGTGCCTTGAGGCAACACTCGACCACGTAGCCACTCAAATACGCGGCGTTGTCGAACCGGTTCGCTCGAAAAAGCACGGCTGCGTCGTCCCAGTGGCGAGCGGCCGCAGAACCGAAATCCTCATTCATGGAGCACCTGTTCTTCGACGCCTATCGACGAACTCGCGCGGCAGCCCTGCGGACGGGGAGCAGACCGCGCTCATCTTCGATGCGTCACAGCAAGATTGTGCCAAATAGATGCACGCCATGCACAAGAATCTGCGCGCGCGGCGCGCAGTCAGGAGGATTGAGCGGTTGACATTGCCGGGAGCAACAATGCCTGTTTTGGGAACGTCCCCGCTCGCGCCGGCTGGTCGGGGACCTTCGGCAGAACCGCCGGTGTCTCGACTCCGGCGATTCGGCCATTCCTGCCTTTGAGCTCCTTCATGGTAGAATCCGCGGCGAGAGGAGCCGGACGATTATGATCAAACTCGATCTGTCGCGTCGCGGATTTCTGGGCATGGCGGCGGGCACGGCCGCCGCGGCCGCCGCCCCGCACACTGATGAAGCGCCCACGCCGGTCGTCAGCGAACTGTATCCCACGGCCGAAACGGGGCCGACCCCGGCGACCGTGCGCATTGTGACCAGCCAGCAATTCACGCCCGAGGAGGCAGCCGCGGTCACCAGGCTGGCGCCCAAGATCGAGCTGGTGCAGTGCCGGAACCGGGACGAGGTGTACGCGGCCATCGCCAACGCCGATGTCTTCTTCGGCGTGGCCGATCGCGAGACGATCAGGCGCGGGGCCCGGTTGAAATGGATTCAGAACTCGGTGGCCGGCGTCGAGCGCCTGGTTGAGATACCCGAGCTGCTGGAATCCAAGATCGTGCTGACCAACATGCAGCGGGTGTTTGCCCCGGTCATCTCGGAAACCGCCATTGGGCTGCTGCTGGCTCTGGCCCGCGGATTCCCCACGTACGTCCGGCAGGGCGATCAAAAGCAGTGGAAGAGCGCGGCCAACCTGATGGAAATAAGCAACAAGACCCTGGGCGTGATCGGCTTCGGAGGCCTGGGCAGCGAGACCGCCCGCCGGGCCCACTACGGCTTCGGCATGCGCATCATCGCCACCGACGCCAAGCCGCTGCCCAAGCCCCACTGGGTCGATGAACTGCGCGATCCGGGCTGGCAGGCGGAGCTGGTCAAGCAATCGGATGCCGTCGTTGTGGCCGCCCCGGAAACCAAGCTGACGCGCGGCATGGTGAACGAAGCGTTCTTGAAGAGCATGAAGAAGACGGCCCTTTTGATCGCGATTTCCCGCGGCACGCTGTACGACGGCGCGGCGCTGCTGCGGGCGCTGAAGGAGGGCTGGATCGCCGGGGCCGGGTTGGATGTAACCCCCCGGGAGCCGCTGCCGGCCGATGACCCGCTGTGGACCGCGCCCAACGCCCTCATCACCTGCCACACCTCCGGCTATGCGCCCGAGCGGCGGGGCCGCGTCATGGCCTTGTTCGCCGAAAACCTGCGCCGCTACGTGAACGGCCTGCCGTTGATGAATGTGGTCGATAAGGCGCGCGGGTATTGACGCCGGGGACCAATGAAGAGCCACCGGGGCAGGCCGGACTCCGGCCCCTACATGCAGATGTAGGGCGCGGCTTTAGTCCGCGCCGACTGACTTGGCGTGGGCAGGCCGGTTGGAGTTATACTGTCCCGGTTGCGACAGGCACTGCTGATCGCCGGACGTTTGTCGAGAAGGCCGCCTCGGGCTGGCCCGGAGGGCGGCTTTTTTGTCTGACCGGGTGGGCGCAAACCAGGGAATAAGCGCCAGTGGGCCGCGCATCGAAGAAAGGACGACATGGCGAAACTTTACGTCGGGAATCTGCCCCATTCAGTCGAGGACCAGGACCTGGTGGACTGGGTGACAAACGAAGGCTTCAAGGTCGAGAGCGCGCGCGTGATCCGGGACCGGGACACCGGCCAGTCACGCGGATTCGGCTTCATCGAACTGGGTTCGGGGGAGGACCTGGACCAGGCCATTGCCCGGCTGAACGGGATGCAGTGGGAAGGCCGGACGTTGCGCGTCAACGAAGCTCGGCCGGAGACCGGCGGTTCCCGGGGCGGCCCACGCCCGGGGGGCGGCGGCCGCTTCGGCGAGGGCGGTGGCGGTGGCCGCCGTTTCGGCTCCGGGGGGCGCGGCGGCGGCCGTGGCCGCGATCGCTGGTAGCCCCTGCCTGCCGAGGTACCCAGTGCTGAGCGTGACCTGCTGGGTGAGTAGTTCGCTCTCGCCATCGAGCGCCCGCTGCTGTTGGTCGGCGGCGGGGGCGGCCTGTTTGCGATTTCCGCAATTCCCGGACCCGGGGCCAGATCTCCATTGACATGCGTAAGGGCAGGCGGCACATTTTGCAGAAGGTGACACCGCGAGAACGCTGGCTGGCCGTGCTGGACGAGGGGCATGCGGACCGGGTGCCCTGCGACTACTGGGCAACCGCGGAGGTGACCCGCCGCCTGCTCCGCGAACTGGGCTGCGCATCGGAGCGCGAGCTTTGGGAAGCACTGGACATCGACAAATGCGTTTTTCTCGCACCCAAGCACCCGCGGGCCAAGGAAGACACCTGGCACATCCCCTCGCTGTTCAGTGTCTGGAATATCGCGACCGCGCTGGTGCCGTATATGGACGGGCTGGGGGTGTACGAGGAGGCGGTCAACCCGCCAATGGCGAACGTCAAGCAGGCGGCGGAAATCGAATCCTTCCCCTGGCCACAGGCGGAGGAATGGGACACCAGCCGGCTGCGCGATGAGTGCCTCGCGTGGCGCGACTATCCGATCGTGGGCGCCTCCTACGAACCCTTCTACCTCTACTGCCGGCTGCGCGGCATGGACCGGGCGCTCGAAGACTTGGTGACCGACCCGGACATCGTGGACGCCGCCATGGAGCGCATTTTCGAAATCCACGCCGGGATCGTGCGCCGGGCCATGAAAGCGGCCGGCGACCTGATCGATTTCATATACGTTGCCGAGGACCTGGGAACGCAAGAGTCGCTGTTGATGAGCCCCGCTGCCTTCCGCCGCTTCATCAAGCCGTGGCTGGCGCGCATGGTGGAGCTGGCCCGCGGCCTCGGCGCCCGGGTCTTCCATCACGACGACGGCGCCATTTACCCGCTCCTGCCGGACCTGGTCGAAATCGGCATCGACGTGCTTAACCCGGTGCAGTGGCGCTGCCGCGGCATGGACCGCAGGATGCTGGCGCGTGAGTTCGGCGGCGCCCTGGTGTTCCACGGCGGCGTCGATAACCAGCGCACGCTCCCCTTCGGTTCCCCACAGGACGTGCGGCGCGAGGTTGCCGAGAATATCGAGATTTTCCGGCAGGCCAAGGGCTACATTGTTTGCCCCTGCCATAACCTCCAGGCCAATACCCCCACGGCGAACATCATCGCGCTGTATGACGCGGTAAAGGAGTTCGGATCATGAAAGCAATCATCACGCTTGCATTGACGGCGGCCCTGCTGTGGCACGCGGGCGCGGTTGGCGCGCAGGTGACCGGCTCGCTCAGCGGCACGGTGCTGGATCCGTCCAGCCTCCCTATGCCGGGCGTAAAGCTCAAACTGGTATCGGAATCAACCGGGGCCATGCGCGAAGCCGAGAGCGGCGCGGAAGGCAACTTCGTCTTCAATGCCGTTGCTCCCGGCTTCTACACCCTGACGGCTGAGTACGCCGGGTTCCGGAAATACGAGCGGAAGAACATCGAGCTGACGGCCAGCGACAATTTCTCGGCCGGCCAGATTCGGCTGGAGGTGGGCGCGGTGGCCGATTCGATTACCGTCGTCGAGCAGGGCGCCAGCGTGCAGATTGCCAGCGGCGAGCGCTCCGGCGTGGTCACCAGCGCGGAGGTGGAGAACCTGACCGTGATCAACCGCGATTTTGCCGTGCTGGTGTCGCTGATGCCCGGCGTGGTTGACAACCCCGGGTCGGAAAGCCAGGGGTTCGCGGGCGGCTCCAGCGCGAACTTCAACGTGCAGGGCGGCAGGAACACCGGCAACAGCATCACCATCGACGGGCAACCGACCGAAAGCGCGCTGATGTATGCGCGCAATACGGCCATCAGCATGGAGGCGGTCTCCACGGTCAAGATTCTGGTGAGCAACTACCAGGCGGAATTCGGCCGCAAGCCCGGCGCCAGCATTCAGGCGGTAAGCAAGGGCGGGAGCAAGGGCTTTCACGGTTCCGTTTACTGGTACAAGCGCCATGAGATGTTGAATGCCAACAGCTTCTTCAACAACCGCAACCGCGTCCCCGAGTCGGTTTACCGCCACCTGCTGGCCGGATTCAACGTGAACGGCCCGGTTTACGTGCCCCGCTTCTCCGACCGTAAGAACCCGAAAGTGTTCTTCTCTTTCACCCACGAGATTCTGGGCGAGGCGCGGCCCCAGGCCATCCGGCAGTTGACCATGCCCACGGAACTGGAGCGCCGCGGCGATTTCAGTGACTCGCGGGATCTGAACGGGGCCCTGATTCTGGTTAAAGACCCGCTGCTCGGGCTGACGTGCAGCACGACCAACCGGGCAGGTTGCTTCCCCGACAATGTGGTTCCCGCGAGCCGCATCAACGTGAACGGCCAGAACTACCTCAAGATCTTCCCGCTGCCGAACCTGGACGCCGCCACCGCCGTACTGGCCGCGCGCCGCTATAACTGGCAGACCCAGGAAAGCCTGGACGTCCCAAGGAACACCCAAACGCTGCGGCTCGACTATAACCACAACCCGCACACGACGTTTTATGCGCGCTATCTTCGATGGGACGAAAAAGTCGGCGGGTACGCCGTACCGGCGGCGAACAGCAATTGGGGATTCCTGCCGGCCGTCTATAGTGACAACACCAACGCGTTGACACTGTCGGGCACGCGCATTCTCAGCCCCAGTCTGATCCTGGAGGCCTCGAGCGCTCTGTCGATCTTCATTGAAGGTTCCCGGCCGCGCACCCCGGAGGACCTGGAGCGCTTGACACGCAAGAAATCCGGCGTGAACATCCCGCAGTTCCATCCGGAAATCAATCCGCTGAACCTGATCCCGGCGGCGACTTTCGGCGGCGTCACCGGCGCCGTCTCGACGGCCTACGAGGCGAACGGGCGCTTCCCCTACGACGGCAACGACGTCACGTTCAACGAAAACGTTACGGTGAGCAAGACCCATGGGCCGCACGTAGCCAAGCTGGGCTTCTGGGCCATGCGCTGGCGGCAGTCGAAGGGCCTGTACGGTAACGGCCCCGGCACCATCGACTTCAGCAGGAACACCAGCAATCCCAACGACTCCAACCATCCCTTCGCCAACGCACTGCTGGGCAACTTCGCCTCCTACACGGAGTCAACATCGCGGCCGCTCTATCTGCACCGGCAGACGGTGATCGAGTGGTTCGCGCAGGACAACTGGCGCGCCACACGAAAACTGACGCTTGATTTCGGAGCGCGCTTTGGCTGGTCTCAACCCTGGCATACCCCGAGCGGGAAAAATGAGGCAGCGTTCCTGCCGCAACTGTGGAATCCCGCCAAGACCGTTTCGCTGATGATTCCTGTCAGGGTGAGCGGAACGCGAAGGGCCCAGGACCCGATTAGCGGCGCCCTCTATCCGGAAGCCGCGATCAGCGCCGTCGCGCCCGGCAAAGGTGATCCCTACAACGGAACGATCACGCTGGCTGCGAACCCCTCGTACCCACGCGGGATGCGCGACCCGTCGGGAATCAAGATCGCACCGCGTTTCGGCTTCGCCTACGATCCATTCGGCAAGGGGCGCACCGCAATTCGCGGCGGGTTTGGCTCGTTCCGCGATACCCAGGAATGGAATGGGTCGTTCAACTCGACCTTCCGCAACCCGCCGATCCGGCTCGATCCCATCATCTACTACAACAACCTTCAGACTTTCACGCAGGCGGAAGGACTGAATTTCCCATCCGCAACCATGGGCTTCGACCGCGCCCGCCCGCTGGCGCATACCATGAACTACAGCATTGGCGTTCAGCACAACATCGGCTTCGGCACGGTTGTGGACGTGTCCTACGTGGGAGCGCTCGGGCGCCACTTGATTGAAGCCCGCAATGTCAATGCCGTGCCATTCGGCACCAATTTCCTGCCGCAGAACAGGGATACGTCGGCGACCTCGGCCACCGCGGTGTTGCCGGCGCCGTTACTCCGACCCTACATTGGCTATAACAACATAACCTTCTACGGGTACGACACCAATTCCAGCTATCACTCCCTGCAGGTGACGGCCAACCGGCGGTTTGCCCGCCGCTTCCAGTACGGGGTGGCCTGGACCTGGTCCAAAGCCATGGACTACGTCGATGGCGATACCACTGCGGTCAGCACGCTCATCAACCCGAAGATCTGGAACTACGGGAGAGCCGGGTTCGACCGGACGCACATACTGAAGTCCTCGTTCATCTGGGATGCGCCGAAAGCCAGCCGTTTGTGGAAGAACTCGGTCATCAGGACCGCTTTCGATGACTGGCAGGTCTCCGGCATCGCCACCATGATGAGCGGGGCGCCGCTCGGGGTCAGCGCGACGTTGGCTTCCACCAGCGATATAACCGGCTCGCCGACCGACACGGGTGCGCGCCCGGTTGTACTCGCGGATCCGCGGTTGCCGAGGAGCGAGCGCACCTTCAGCCGGAACTTCAATACTGATGCGTTCGGCCCGCCGGTGATCGGCACTCCAGGGAATGCGGCGAAGGATCTATTCCGCGGCCCCGGCATCAACAACTGGGATTTGTCGCTGTTCAAAAACTTCCGGATTCCGTGGGAAGGGTTGAGGCTGCAGTTCCGTGGCGAATTCTACAACGCTTTCAATCATACCCAGTTCAGCAGCATCGATACTGCCGCGCGGTTCGATGCGCAGGGTAAGCAGACCAACACGCGCCTAGGCGAATACACGGGGGCGCGCAGCCCCCGGCGGGTGCAGTTGGCACTGCGCCTCACGTTCTGAGTTCAGCCGGATTGTGAGGGATCGACGACGACTACGCCCGGCGGCGCGGGATCGAAGTGCTGGCGGTTGAGAGTCAACAGTGCGTCGGCTCGCGCCAGGCAGGCACACTCGGCTATGACGGCATCGTAAGTTCGCCCGCCGGAGATCTGCTGTCCTGCAAGCTGGCCCAGGAGCCTGCGGTAGGCCGCGGCGCTCAGCGCGACGATGGCGCGGTGCTCGACGAAGTTGGCCGCCACCAGGCTCCAGGCATCAGCAGGCGCCAAACGATGCGGAGAAGGAAGCCGGGTGAGGACGGCATAAGCCTCGATCAGCGTGGGCGCCGCCACAGCCAGCCGCTCTCCCCGCTCCAGACGCGCTTCGATCCCCGCGCTCGCCACGCGATGATGCTCATGCCACGTGCAGACTGCCGCAACCATGCAACTGGTATCGAGCATGAAAACAGGCATCGGCATTACCCTCGGGCGCCGCGGCGGGTCAGCAGGCCGCGTCGAGTCGCCTCGACGGTCGCCGTCCGGAGCACCGGCACTTTCGTGGCCGGCTTTGCGACCAGCAGCCGTCCCTTTCGTTGCAGCGCTACAGCAAGCGGTTGTGGCTCAATCTCGACCACCCCGTCGCGGAAGCGCACTTCCAACGGAGTGCCAGGCTCCAGTGCGGCTTCCCGCCGGATCTCTCTGGGAATGACCAATCGGCCGGCAGCGTCAATGGTACATTGCATGGTAGATATCTTACCATGGCTGCCCTGGAAATATGGAGCGGCGCCGTCCCGGCGGCCCGGGGGCCGGCCGGAGGCCGGCGCTCCATAGCCGCTTTTCATGGTTTCTGGGTGCCCTGGAAGGGCATGTGGGAGTGGAATGAAGAAGCGTCTTTTAATTTTGCTTTTGGGGGGCGCGTTGCTTGCCTGGGCGGCCCCGCCGGTCTCTCTGGAGCAGGGCTTTCGCAACCCGCCGCCCCAGGCGCGCCTGCGCTGTTACTGGTGGTGGCTCAACAGCAACGTAACCAAAGAAGCGATCACGCGCGATCTCGAGCAGATGAAGGCCAAAGGCTTTGCCGGCGCCATCATCGTCGATGCCGGCGGCGCCGAGCAGCGCGGCAACTCGCAGGTGCCTGCCGGACCGATCTTTGCCGGGCCGCAGTGGCGGGAGCTCTTCCGCCACGCCCTGAGCGAGGCCAACCGCCTGGAGCTGGAGCTGAGCCTCAACATCCAAAGCGGGTGGAACCTTGGCGGGCCGACCGTGAAGCCCGAGGAAGCGGCCAAGCAATCGACCTGGTCGCGTGTGCAGGTCACGGGCCCGTCGCGGTTCGATGGCGTACTGGAAGCGCCGCCGCGCAAACTCGACTTCTACCGCGACGTGGCGGTAGTCGCCTATCCGCTGAAGCATGGAGCCGCACCCCAGCGAGAGCCGATCCGGCAGTTTGATTTCAAGGCGTCCTTAAAAGAGGCGGGGTTCTCCACGCCCGACACCCGGCCGCTGTTGACCGACGTACCTGCCCGTCCCGGCGAAGAGGACACCATTGGGACACGCGTCATCGACCTGACAGCTCGGATGCAGCCCGACGGCCGGCTCTCCTGGCAGGTTCCGGAAGGCGAATGGGAATTGCTGCGTTTCGGTTATACCGCGTCGGCCGCGCGGGTTTCCACCTCCAGCCAGCCGTGGCAGGGGCTGGCCCTCGATTACCTGGACCGCGGCGCGTTCGAATCGTACTGGCGGCAGGTGGTGGCACCGCTGATCTCCGATGCCGGCCCGCTCGCTGGACGCACTTTGAAGTACCTGGTCACGGATAGCTGGGAACTGGGCGGTGCGAATTGGACCGCCAACTTCCGGGAAGAATTCCGCCGGCGCCGCGGCTACGATCTGCTGCCCTACCTCCCCGTCTTTGCCGGACGCCTCGTTGACAGCCGGGACGTCAGCAATCGCTTCCTGAATGACCTGCGGCGCACCGTCGGCGACCTTATAGCGGAGCGCCACTATGCTGTATTCGCCGAGCTGGCGGGCCGGCATGGCATGGGCATCCATTGCGAATCGGGCGGCCCACACGGCGCCCCCGTGGACGCCTTGCTCAATCTGGGGCTCAATGCCTTTCCGCAGATGGAATTCTGGGCGCAGTCGAAAACCCACCGCGTCCGCGATGAAGATCGCTTCTTCGTCAAGGAAGCCGCCAGCGCCGCCCATATCTGCGGAAAGACTTTCGTGGCCGCCGAGGGCCTCACCTCGATCGGGCCCCAGTGGGAGGAGCCGATCTGGGACAATCTGAAGCCGAGTTTCGATCGGGCCGTGTGCGAAGGTCTGAACCTGCTCATCTGGCATACCTTCACTTGCTCGCCGCGTGAGATGGGCAAACCCGGCCAGGAGTATTTCGCGGGCACGCACTTCAACCCCAACATCACCTGGTGGGAGCAGTCGTCCGCCTTTCTTTCCTACATCAATCGCACTCAGTTCATGGCCCAACAGGGCCATTTCGTGGCCGACGCGCTCTACTATTACGGGGACCATGTTCCCAATTTCGTGCGCCTCAAAGCGTCGGATCCCGCGGGGGTTCTGCCCGGATACGACTACGACGTGTGCCACGAGGACGTGCTGCTGCGCCGCGTGAGCGTGAACAACGGGCGCATCACGCTGCCGGACGGCATGAGCTACGCGCTACTGGTCCTCCCGGATGTGGATGTCATCTCAGCGGCGGCGCTCCGAAAAGTGCGCGACCTGGTGCGTGAAGGCGCCACAGTGATTGGCAAGAAGCCGCAACGCAGCACCGGCCTGCGCGGCGATGAGGAAGTCGCGCAGATGGCCGCCGAGCTCTGGGCTGGCCAGCGAACCGGCAAAGGGCGCGTGATCGCCGGCCGCACGGCCCGCCAGGTGCTTGTCGCCGACGGCCTCCAGCCGGACTTCGAGTTCACGGCCCAACCCGGCGCCAATCTCGACTACATCCACCGCCGGACGCCCGAAGCCGACATCTACTTTGTCAGCAACCAGGGGGAGCGGCCGGAGGCAATCGAAGCGATCTTTCGCGTAACGGGGAAGGCGCCCGAGCTGTGGTCCCCCGAAACAGGAGAGGTCCGGCCGCAGGCAGTCTTTCGGTCAACCGGCGATGGCCGCACCACGCTTCCCTTACGGCTCCATGCCTACGGATCGGTGTTCGTCGTCTTCCGCAAGCTTGCTGGCGAGCACTTCATTTCGGTGACCAAAGACGGGCGTCCGGCCGCGGTGGCGGTTTGGATTGACAGCAACCGCGCGGCGAGCGTGGTGGACGCGGAGCCGGGACAGTACCGCCTGGCCCACTCCACGGGCCGGTCCGTGACCGTGACCGTTCCGCCGGCGCCCGAACCGCGCATCATCGCCGGCCCCTGGAACGTGCGCTTCGCCCCCGGCTGGGGAGCGCCCGCGGCAGTGCTGTTCAAGAGCCTCGCATCGTGGACGCAGCACGCCGATGCGGGTGTGAAGTACTTTTCCGGCACCGCCGTTTACGAGAAAGAAATCGAGGTCGCCGCCGAATTGCTGCGGCCCCATCAGGCCCTCGAACTCGACCTGGGCGACGTGCGAGAGCTCGCGGAGGTGATCCTGAATGGCAGGAACCTGGGCATCGTGTGGAAACCGCCGCGCCGGGTTGACATGACCGGCGCCGTTCACCCCGGCAAGAACCGGCTGGAAATTCGGGTGACGAACCTCTGGCCCAACCGCATCATCGGCGATCAGTTTGTGCCCGAACCTCAACGCCTCACCCGGACCAATATTCGGAAGTTCACAAAAGAATCCCCGCTCCTGCCATCCGGACTGTTGGGCCCGGTTGTACTCCGCAGCGTTGCGCGAACAAACGTGCCGGCGCTTCCGAGCAAGGCCCAAACCGCCGGTCAGGACTGAGCGGCAAGCAGGAAGCCGCCTCGACGGCCGGCTCGGCGCACGGCTTGGTGGGTTTCGTTGTCGATAATGGCCGCCAGGCCGCCAACCCGCTGCTGCATCTACTTCGCGGCCGACATTCAACATGCGCCAGACGGCGGTCGAGTGGTACACTCAGGACGACTGGAAGGCAAGCCGCAGGCTTGTCATTCGGCGCGCGCCGCTCCTTGCTGGCGGTATAATTCTTTTGAGCAGGCCGCGCGGCCGGCAGGGAGCTGGGCCGACATCGTCATGGTAGGCGCGGGGAGCCGCCTTCCGAGGCTGGGGCCCAAGAATCTGTCTCAGGAGAGTGGATGAGCAAAGAAGATTTGATAGGTGTGGAGGGAACGGTTGTGGAGAAGTTTCCGGGCGGCGTCTTTAGCGTCCGCTTCGGCGCAGACCAGGTCGCGTTGGCCCACCTTTCCGGCAAGCTGAGAAAGAACCGCATCCGCATTCTTGCCGGCGATCGGGTCGCACTCGAGCTTTCCCCCTATGATCTGACTCGCGGTCGAATCACTTACAGGTATCGTTAGCCCGGCGCGCCTTCGGCGGCTGTCCGCAGCGCGCCGATCAGGGAGCGAACTGCGTCGATCTTGTGGCGGGCGCAACAGTGGGCGATCTCCTCGATGATGCGGACCGGGGCGCGCGGGTCGGCGTAGGTGGCGGTGCCCACCTGGACGGCGGAGGCCCCGGCCACCACAAACTCCAGCGCGTCGCGGCCGCTGGCGATTCCGCCCATGCCGATCACCGGGATGCGCACGGCCCGCGCCGCCTGGTACACCATCCGCAAGGCCACCGGCTTGATGGCCGGGCCGGACAGTCCCCCGGTCACGTTCGGCAGCACCGGGCGGCGGGCCTCCAGGTCGATGGCCATGCCCACCAGCGTATTAACGAGCGAGAGGGCATCCGCGCCGGCGTCGGCCGCGGCCCGGGCAAACGCCGTGATGTCGGTGACGTTAGGCGAAAGCTTGACGATGATGGGCCGGCGGGTGGCGCGCCGCGCCGCCGCCGTCACCTCGGCGGTCAGTTGCGGGTCGGCCGCGAAGCTGATGCCGCCGCGCTTGGTGTTGGGGCAGGACACGTTCAGCTCGTACCCCGCCAAACCTTGGCCCTCTTCCAGGATGCGGATCACTTCCACGTAGTCCTCGGCGGCATAGCCGAAGACGTTGGCGAAGACGGCGGTCTGGCAGCCGCGCAACCCCGGCAGCTTCTCGCGCACGAAGGCGGCGGCGCCGATGTTCTGCAGCCCGACGGCGTTCAACATGCCCGACGCCGTCTCGTGCAGGCGGGGCGCCGGGTTGCCGGGCATAGGCTCACGCGACAGGCCCTTGACCACCAGCCCCCCGAGGCGGTTCAGATCCAGCAGCGGGGCGAACTCCACCCCGTACCCGAACGTGCCACTGGCGGCTATCACCGGGTTCTTCAGCCGGATTCCCGCTATCTCAACGGATAAATCGGGCGACATCGGGTTAGTCCCACGTCCAAAGTCCAATGTCCAGCGTCCAAAGTCAAGAGCGTTGGCTCAATCTGCCGCTTTTTGCCCCGGACTTTGGGCTATGGACTTTGGACCGCCAGGCGGTATGATATTGCGTTTGCCGCCTATGCAGCTTCGCGAGAAAGGGCAACTGATGAGCGGGTCGGAGATCGACCGCACGCTCACCCGCCTGGCCCACGAGGTCATCGAGAAGAACGACACGCTGACCGGCATGGCCCTGATCGGCATCCGCCGCCGCGGTGTCCCGCTGGCCGAGCGGCTCGCGGAGAAGATCACGCAGTTGGCTGCCTGCCGGGTTCCGGTCGGCGTGCTGGATATCACCTTCTACCGCGACGATCTTTCCACCGTGGACCAGAAGCCGGTGGTGCAGAGTAGTGATATCGGGTTCCCGATCACCGGCAAGGACATCATTCTGGTGGACGACGTGCTCTATACGGGCCGCACCACGCGGGCCGCGCTGGATGCCCTGTTCGACCAGGGACGGCCCCGCCGCGTCCAACTGCTGGTGCTGATCGACCGCGGCCACCGGGAGCTGCCCATCGAGGCCCGCTACGTCGGCAAGTACGTGGAAACCACGGACCGTGAGATCATCGAGGTGAAGTTGCAGGAAACCGATCAGGACGAGCGAATCCTGATGGTGGAGAGAACCGACTGACCATTGCGGATTGCGGATTTCGGATTGCGGATTTGAGCCGTGCCTGAAATCCGCAATCCGCAATCCGCAATCCGAAATATGAAAAAGGGTCTTTTGGGCATCGAAGCGCTGACCACCGAGGAAATCCAGGCCATCCTGGATCGCGCCCGCCATTACAAGCCGCTGGAGCGCACCGGGCAGAAGCTGGACCGGCTGCGCGGCAAGACCATCATCCACCTGTTTTACGAGAACTCGACCCGCACGCGCACCTCCTTCGAGCTGGCGGCGCGGCGCCTGGGCGCCGACACGCTGAGCATCACGGCCCAGGCCTCGAGCGTGCAGAAAGGCGAGTCGTTGCTGGATACGCTGAACACGCTGGTGGCCATGCACCCGGATGCCATCGTGATGCGGCACTCGGCCTCCGGGGCGCCCCACTTCCTGGCGCGCTACCTGGAGACGTCGATCATCAACGCCGGTGACGGGACCCACGAGCACCCCACGCAGGCGCTGCTGGACGCCTTCACCATCCTGGAATACAAGCCGGCGCTGGAGGGGTTGAAGGTGGCCATCATCGGCGATATCGCGCACAGCCGGGTGGCGCGCTCGAACCTGCTGCTGCTGTCGAAATTCGGGGCCCAGGTGGTGCTGTGCGGGCCTCCGCCGCTGGTGCCCTCCGAGCTGGCCCGCCTCTCGCCCCGAGTCTCGCTCAGCTACGACGTGGACGAGGCCATTCGCGGCGCTGACGTCATCATGATGCTGCGCGTGCAACTGGAGCGGCAGAACGAGCCGTATTTCCCTTCGGCCCAGGAATACTTCCGGTTCTACGGCTTGCGGCTGGATCATATGCGCCTGGCGCGCGAGGACGCCATTGTCATGCACCCCGGCCCCATCAACCGCGGGCGGGAGATCACCTCGGAAGTGGCCGATTTTCCGCGTTCTGTGATCCTCAACCAGGTGGCCAACGGAGTTGCGGTGCGCATGGCGGTGCTGGATCTGTTGCTGGGGCCCGACACGCCGCCTCCGGCGATTCAGTAAGCAGTAAGCAGTAGGCAGCAAGTAGCCCGCAGCGTACGGCCTACAGCCGGCAGCCCATGGAGAACATGCTGCTCATCAAGAACGGACGGGTGCTGGATCCGGCGCAGAAGCTAGACGCACCCCGCGACGTGTTGATTGGGGACGGGCGCGTCATCGAGGTGGCCCCGGACCTGCGGGTGCGCGACGCCGAGCTGGTGGACGCCGCCGGCCTGGTGGTGGCGCCCGGCTTCATCGACCTGCATGTGCACCTGCGCGAGCCGGGCAACGAGCACGCCGAGACCATCGAGTCGGGGGCCCGGGCGGCGGCCGCCGGCGGCTTTACCGCCATCTGCGCCATGCCCAACACCGACCCGGTGAACGACAATGCCGCCGTCACCCAGTTCATTGTCGAGACCGCCCGGCGCGCCACGGTCCACGTCTTCCCCGTGGGCGCCATCTCGCACCACAGCCAGGGCGAGCGGCTGGCCGAAATCGGTTCCATGCGCCGCGCTGGCATCGTGGCCGTCTCCGACGACGGGCACCCGGTGATGAACAGCCGCCTGATGCGCTCGGCCATGGAGTACTCGCTGGCGCACGGAATTCCCGTCATGGAGCATTGCGAGGACCTGGCGCTGTCGGCGACCGGGCTGATGCACGAGGGCGTGGTTTCGGCGCGCCTGGGGCTGCGCGGCATCAGCAGCGCCTCGGAGGACGTCATGGTGGCCCGCAACATTCTGCTGGCCGCCGACAGCGGCGCCCACCTGCACGTCACGCATCTGACCACTGCGCGGTCGCTGGAGATGGTGCGGCAGGCCAAGGCCCGCGGCGTGCGCGTCACCTGCGACGTCACCCCGCATCATTTCACGCTAACCGACGAGGACCTGGTCAACTACGACACCAATTACAAGATGAAGCCGCCGCTGCGCTCGGCGACCGACGTGGCCGCGCTGCTGGCGGGCCTGGCCGACGGCGCCGTCGATGCCATCGCCACCGACCATGCCCCGCATCCGGGCAGCGAAAAGATGCAGGAATTCGAGCTGGCGCCCTTCGGCGTCATCGGCCTGGAGACCGCGCTGGCGCTGGCCCTGGAGCGCCTCTGCCACAGCGGCCGGACCAGCCTTAGCCGCCTGGTCGAGTTGCTCTCCGCCAACCCCGCCGGCATTTTGGGGTTCAAAGACCGGGGCACGCTGGCGCCCGGCGCGGTCGGCAATGTCACCATCTTCTCGACCGACCGCGCATGGAAGTACGATCTGAACCAGTCGTTCTCCAGAAGCCGCAACAGCCCCTTCGACGGCCGGGAGTTCCGCGGCGGCCCGGAGATCACCATAGTCGCCGGCCGGATCGCCTGGCGGAGGAGTTAAGAGTTAAGAGTTAAGAGTTATGAATTGCAGCAGAGTGGGGTGGGCATGGGTGCTGCTGTGCGGGGCCATGGCCGTCCACACCGCCGACGAAGCCACCCACGGTTTCCTTTCTGTTTACAATGCCACGGTCCTGGGCCGGGGCGCCAGGGCCGCCTGGCTGCCGTTGCCGACCTTCGGTTTTACCGAGTGGCTGGCGGGCTTGATCGCGGTGAACATTCTGCTGCTGGCGCTGTCGGTGTTCGTCTTTCGCGGCTCAAGAGTGATGCGGGTGATCGCCTACGTGTTCGCCTGCATCATGGTTCTGAACGCCATCGCCCATACGGCCGGCACGATCTTCGGCCGCACGGTGGCTTCTGTCCGTTTCCCTCGGCCCATGCCCGGCTTCTATTCCTCGCCCCTGCTTTTGGCCGCCGCTGTTTATCTGCTCTACCAACTCACCGTGCACCACGCCAACGCAACGACAGAGCCGCAAGCGTAAGCGAGCGGGTGCCGCGCAGCGCCGCGTTGGCCTCGCGGGGCGCTCGCTCGCTTACGCTCGCGGCTCTGATGCGGCGACTGTGGTGAATATGCGCGGTTGAAATTTCCGCGGCGGTGCAGCAAACTGCGCCTTATGAAACGGACAAACTTGCTCGCTGCCGTGGCGCTGGTCCTGGTGCTGGCCTGCTCCGCGGGCGCGGCGCCGAAGATCAAGGCGCTCATCATCGACGGGCAGAATAACCACGACTGGAAATCCACCACGCCGCTGCTGAAGAAGATGCTGGAAGAGACGGGCCTGTTCAGCGTGGACGTGGCCACCTCGCCGCCCAAGGGCGCGGACATGAGCGGCTTCAAGCCCGATTTCGCCGCCTACAAGCTGGTGCTTTCCAATTACAACGGCGTCGATTGGCCGGAAGAAACGAAGCAGGCGTTCGAGGCCTTCGTCCGCAAGGGCGGCGGCCTCATCGTCTATCACGCCTCCGATAACCCGTTCCGAAACTGGAAGGAATACAACGAGATGATCGGACTGGGCGGCTGGGAAGGGCGCAACGAGAAGGACGGGCCGTATTTCCACTGGCGCGATGGCAAGCTGGTGGCCGACGAAGCACCCGGGCCGGGCGGGCACCACGGCAAAGCCCATCCCTTCAAGGTGACCATCCGCAACGCCAGCCACCCGATCACCCGCGGCCTGCCGGAAGAATGGATGCACGTCACCGACGAGCTCTACGACAAGATGCGGGGGCCCGGCAAGAACATGACCGTGCTGGCCACCGGCTACGCGGATCCGGCCACCGGCGGCATCGGTGAGCACGAGCCGCTCCTGCTGACCATTACCTACGGCAAGGGCCGCGTCTTCCATACCATGCTGGGCCACGGTCCGGAGGCCATCAGTTGCGTGGGGTTCATTGCCACGCTGCAGCGCGGGGCCGAATGGGCCGCCACGGGCAAGGTGACGCAGAAAGTGCCGGGCGATTTCCCCACGGCCGGCAAGATCAGCAACCGGCAATAATCGGCTGTAGGCCGTGGGCTGAAGGTAAGGACCGGACCTCTCAGCCTCCAGCCTCCAGCCTCCAGCTAAGCCCTGGAAACTCATGGGCTCCGCCATAGTGCGAATGGCATGAGCAATCGAACCGATTGGGAGAAGGCCGGCGCCCCGGAAAGCAGGAAAAAAAGGCGGCCCGGTCCTCATAGGAGGCGTGAGGGGCTTGGGAGATTAAGAACCGGGCCTTGCTATTCGTAACCCGGCGGTTTCCCCCAAGTTGCGCAAAAAAAATTCTCCCGGATGAGATCCCGACCGGGGTATCCCAGTTCATCCGTGTCCGTTCGCAGCTTGTTTTTCATTTTGTCCTTGGTGTCTTCGTGTCTTGGTGGTGAAATTGCCCCATGCAGAACCGAAGAGAATTCCTCGGAACGGCGGGGCTGGCCGCGCTGGCCGGGCCCGCGTTGGCGCAAACCCGGCGGCCGAACGTGCTGGTGCTGATGACCGACCAGCAATCAAACAACGCCATGTCGGCCGCCGGCAACCCCTGGCTGCGGACGCCGGCCGCGGATTCGATCGCCGCCGCCGGCGTTAGCTTCAGCGAATCATATTGCACCTACCCGCTGTGCTCGCCCTCCCGCAGCAGCCTATGGACCAGCCGCATGCCGCACGAGACCGGAGTGCGCAACAACGGCATCGGCATCGCCGAGGGCATTCCCACGCTGGGCCCGTTGTTCACCAAGGCGGGCTACCGCGCGGCCTATGCCGGCAAGTGGCACCTGCCCGGCAACAACATCATCGGCTTCGAGCAACTCAATCGCAAGATCGGGCAGAGCAGCAGGGACGACGCCGCGCCGGGCGCGAAGAACGACCCCGGAGTCGCCGTGGCCTGCGCCGAGTTTCTGGCCCGGCAGAAAGATCCGTTCCTGCTGATCGCCTCGTTCATCAATCCGCACGACATCTGCCAGTGGATCCGGGCGCACGAAGGCAGCCGCTCCCCTTACTCCGATCTGGACAAGTACCCGCCGGCGCCGGAGAACATGGGAGTCGATCCTGACGAACCGGAGTACATCCAGTATCACCGCACCAACAACCAGAACCTCGGTTCCAACGCGGTCTGGATCATGTCGCAATGGAACCGCGATGATATCCGCTTCTACCTGCACTCCTACTACCGCCTGGTGGAGGACGTAGACCGGCAGGTGGGGCAGGTGCTGGCGGCGCTGCGCCAGAGCGGCCAGTGGGAAAACACACTGGTGGTCTTCACCGCCGACCACGGCGAGGGCCAGGGTCGGCATCGCTGGGCGCAGAAGCTGGGTTTCTGGGAGGAGCCGGTCAAAGTGCCGTTCGTCATCGCCGGGCCGGGAATCCGCCAGCGCGGCGCGTGGGACCACCGCACGCTGGTCTCGGGCCTGGACCTGCTGCCCACGCTCTGCGACTATGCCGGCGTGGCCCCGCCCACGTTGATGCGCGGGCGCAGCCTGCGGCCGGCCATCGAGGGCAAGACGCTGGACCGCACTTTCGTTGTCTCCGAGCTTTCGGAATACGACGAGAAGCCGCGCCAGGGACGCATGCTGCGCACCGCCCGGTACAAGTACATCGTCTTCAATGGCGGCCGGCGGCCGGAGCAGTTGTTCGATCTGCAGTTCGATCCCGGCGAAGTCTGCAACTTGGCGGGGCGCCCGGGCGCGGCCGCCGTGCTCAGCGAGCACCGCGACCTGCTGGCCCGCTGGATCGCTGACAGCAGGGACGACTTCAATATCCCGGCAGTCTGATCGCATCACCAAGGCACGAAGGCACCCAGACACAAGGAAGAATTCTCCGTGCCTTTGTGTCTTCGAGTCTTTGTGTTGATTCCCCGTTCTTTCTCAGGCGGAATCGGCCTTGTCGGTTTCCATGAAGTAGTAGCAGATCAGGTGGCAGACGAACATGTGGCCGTCCTCGACCCGGCCCATGTGCGAGGAGGGAACCGCCAGCGCGTGCCGGGCCAGGTGCGCCAGTTGCCCGCCGTCGAACCCGGTCAGGCCGATGGTCGTGCAGCCGATCGAGTTCGCATATTCCACGGCCCGAAGCACGTTCGGGGAGTTGCCGCTGGCGCTGATGGCCACAACCACATCGCCGGGCCGGGCAAAATTGCGGAGGTGCTGCTCGAACACGACCTCATAACCGATGTCGTTGGCGTACGCGGTCATGGTAGGCACCTGGTCGTTGAGGGCCATGATCCGGAAACGTTTCTGGCGCCCGTAGGACGCTCCCTTCACCATGTCCACAACGAAGTGCGAGGCCGTGGCCGCGCTGCCTCCGTTGCCGAATACGAAAATGCCGCGGCCCTCCTCCCGGGCCCGTTCCAGGATTTGGATGAACTCGCTGATTTTGGCCAGGTCAATGGCGTGCAAGACCGCCGACAACTCGCTTCGGTAGTTCTCAAGAAACGCCTTCACCCCGTCCCCCTGTTCTTAGACCTGAGACCTGGGACTTGAGACCTGAGAACTTCAAGCCTCACACCCGAGTCGCACTACAAACCTACCACCTCAGTTTGCGGTCCCAGGTCTCAGGTCTGAAGTATACCGCAGCGCGAGCTGAGCGGCGCCGCAGAGCACGTAGTTCGGTCCCAAGGCGGCGGGCAGGCAGCGCCAGGCGCGGGGCAGGAAAGGCGGCATGTGCCGGGCGATGGCGCGGCGCAAGGGGGCGAACAGGGTGTTGCCGGCCATGCTGACGCCGCCTCCCAGCACCACGCAATCGAGGTCGAGCAAGGCGATCAATCCGGCCAGGCCGCGCCCGAAATCGTCGCAGTAACGCAGGACCAAAGCGCGGGCCGCCGGCTGGCCGCGCCGGGCGGCCTCAAACACGCTCTTCGCTTCGATGGCCCGCAGGCCGCCGGCCTGCCGCAGCACCGCGCTCCAGGCGCGGGGCCGGCGGCGCGCTTCCAGGCGGGCCGCCCTGCCCAGGGCATCACCGGAGCAGACCGACTCGACACACCCGCGCGAGCCGCAGGCGCAGGGCGGCCCGCCGGGAACCAGCGGCGTATGGCCGAATTCGCCCGCAAAACTGCGCGGGCCGCGGTACATCTCGCCGTTCAGCACCAGCCCCCCGCCCACACCGGTGCTGACGGTTAGGCAGGCCATCGACCGTGAGCCCCGCCCCGCCCCGTAAGCGTATTCGCCGAGCGCCGCGGTGTTGGCGTCGTTGTCCATCACGCAGGGCAGGCCGAGCACGGCGGCCATGTGGTGGGCCAGGCGGAAACCCGACCATCCGCCCACGTGCATGGAACGCTGAATGACCTGCTTGGGAAAATCGACCGGGCCGCCGAATCCGATGCCGCAGGCCGCCGGCCGCTCCGGGGCCTTCTCCATCAAGAGGTGGCAGGTAGATTCCAGTTGCTGCAGCATCCAGCGGCGCCCGCCCGCCCGGTCGGTGGGCCGGCGCTCTTTCTCGATGACCGCGCCGTCTTCGCCCACCAGGGCCACGCTGTGGTTGGTTCCGCCGATATCGACAGCCAGGATAATCATCGCCCCATTGTAAGGCCATAGGCTGCAGGCTGCAGGCCACAGGCTACAGGCTCGATCCGAGCGCAACTCGTGGCTTGCCGCCTGCGGCCTAGCTCCTGGGGCCTGTGGCCTGCGCCCTAATGAAACCGGGTGGTCGCTGCCGGATAATTTCTTTATGAACATTCCGGCAAAAACGCGCTATTCTGCTAAAAAGATTCAAGGCCGCCGACCATCTGGGAGATGGGTAACACGCTTCGTGCGCAAGGACCCTTTTCCCCCTCAGGCCAGCGGGTGCTGGAGGAGACCATGTCCGCCCCGCCAAGTGTTCTGGCGATTACTTCCCGAGAATCCGAGTTTGCCCGGCTTGCCGCGGATCTGGCCGGAGTCGGCATTGGCGCTTGTTACGCCGGAAGTTTGCAGGACGCCGTCGCGCGCAAGAATGAATACCCGATCACCGTTGTCGTTTGTGATGCGGACACCGTCGATTGGGAAGAAGCGCTGGCGGTGTTCCAACAACAGGAAAAGCCCAGCGCGGTTGTCTTTCTAACCAGGCTGGCGGACGAGCGGCTGTGGCTTCGCATGCTCGACGCCGGCGCATTCGACCTGCTCGAAAAGCCTTACCGCGCACAAGACCTGTGCTGGGTGATTACGTCGGCGCTGAAGCGCCCCCCGGGGCGCAACACACTGGCCGCGTGAACAGGCGCCAGGTGCCAGGGTGACCCAACCTGAAACCTGGCACCTGAAACCTGATTACCGGCCTCGCCGCTTATTCTTCACGCGACTGGCGCGCAGCTTGCTTGCCTTCCGCTTGGGTTTCGAAATAGCGAAGGCGCCGCTTCCCAGGTTCTTGGCTTGCCAGAGCTTGGCGGGGTCCTGTGCCATCGTTTCTCCTTCGGTGTCATGCCTCGCGGCCCACAGCGGGGCGCGCGGTGAGCAGCGGAAACTACCATCCTATAATCTCCGCCGCCGGGCGTCCAGTCGCACCGCCGCCGAGGGGCGGCTCGGCCCGATATGGGCCACCGTTAGTATTGGCTCTCAACCCCAATGACCGGAGTAAGTCGGGCGGGTGGCCCACCCTCGCGCTGACGGGGAAAATGCCGACTGGGTTCACCACTCTCTGCCGGTCCTTCAGTCCCGCAGGGCGGGGCGGCTTCGGCCCGCCAAAGGATTGGGCACCCAACGAGAAAAAATGGGCCACCCGCCCGCTTGTTGTCCGGCAACATGGCGCAGAACGCCAGTCTGACAGATCGTACTGTCCTGAATTGCCAGAAAGCCGGATAATGGGTGGTGTGCGCCAATGCGCTGTCGTCGGTCCTCGGCGCCTGGACCAAGCCCGCCGGTACGCTGCCTCAGGGACCAGGGACCGTACTGCCGCTGGATGATTGCAGTGGGAGGTGAGTCATGACGATTGCCGCGGGGATTGAGTTGCCGGAAGGCGAGGTCGCCGAGATCTGCCGCCGGTACCAAGTGAAGGAACTGGCGGTTTTCGGCTCGGCCGCCCGTGGTCAGATGGGTCCGGACAGCGACATCGATCTGCTCGTTGACTTCCTTCCGGAAGCGCGTCCGGGGCTACTTGGCCTGTCGGCAATGATGCGCGAGTTCTCGGCGTTGCTCGACCGCCACGTCGACCTCGCGGTGAAGCCCGCCCTAAAGCCTCTAATCCGCCCGGAAGTCCTATCGGAGGCCCAAGTGATCTATGCGGCGTGACCGCCAGAGGCTTTACGACATTCTGGAGGCTTTGGACTCCGTTGGCAAAATGATCGCCGGACGCTCGGAAACCGAGTTCCTAGCCGACGAGACGCTGTGCTACGCAGTCGCACAGCGGTTGACCGTGGTGGGCGAGGCTGTCGCCCGGCTCAGCACCGAGATTAGGGAGCGGCATAGCTCGGTGCCTTGGCCGGATATCGTCGGACTGCGCAACATCCTGGTGCACGAATACTTTGGAATCCACTGGCCGCTCGTCTGGCAGACCGCAGCCGACCAGGCGACCGCGCTTCGCCAGCAGATCGCCACGATCATGGCAGCGGAGTTTCCTGGCCGGTCGGCGGGTGGCCCACCCTCGCGCTGATCGGGATAATGCCGATTGGGTTCACCACTCTTTGACGGGCCGAAGCCGTCCGCCGCGGCGGACGGCTGTGGGACCGGCAAAAAGTGGGCCCGCTTTTCTCCAATCGAGTGGGCCGCCCGCGGTGACTCCACGTGTGACACCCGGTCTGCGGCGAATTTACGACCGGCCGCACTTGCAGTACACTGCGTGTCATGCCTCGCGGCCCACAGCGGGGCGCGCGGTGAGCAGCGGAAACTACCATCCTATAATCTCCGCCGCCGGGCGTCCAGTCGCACCGCCGCCGGGCGGGCGGTTCAGCCAGACACCACCACCGACAGATTTTGCTCCTTGGTTTGCATGACGTACTCGCCTTCGCGGGCCTGCTCGCAAACATGAGGTTAGAGTCCCTTCTCCCTCAGCAAGCAGAACAGCACAGGGGTCACCAGCAGCGACAGGACCATGGAAACGGCCAGGCCGCCGATTACCGCGATGGCCAGAGGGCGCAGCACCTGTGACCCCTGGCCGATGGCCAGTGCCAGCGGCAGCATCCCGGCAATGGTAGCCAGCGCCGTCATCAGAATGGGCCGCAGCCGGCGGCGGCCGGCCTCAAAAATCGCATCCTCCAGCGGCATGCCTAAGCCACTGAAGTGCTGCTCGGAATCCAGCATCAGGATGCCGTTCTTGATAACCAGGCCGACCACCATGATGGCGCCCATGAATGAGCAAATGTTGAAACTGGCGCCCGTGATCCGTAACGCCAGCAGTGCGCCGAAAGAGCAAAGCACGGTGGCCACCAGGATGGCGATGGGATGCGAGAAGGAGCGGAACTCGAACATCAGGATGATGAAGATCAACAGCACCGACGTCAGCAACACCTCCAGCAAACCCAAAAACGATTCCCGCTGCACCTGGTACATCCCGCCGTACTCGATATCGGTGCCGAACGGCACGCTGATTTCGCGCGGCAGGCGGCTGCGGATTTCGTCCACCGCGCTACCCAAGTCGCGGCCAGAGAGCCGCGCGGTCACGGCCACCACGGGGCGCAGGTTGTCGCGCCGGATCTCGGTCTGCCCTTCATCGACCTCGGCATCGACAACGCTCGAAAGTGGAACAGTGGTGCCGGCTGGAGAAGTAATCAGCAGCGTTTTGAGCTTATCCGTGGTGCGCCGATATTCGAGCGGATATCGCACGCGAATGCCAATCTGCTTTTCGCCCTTGATCACGTTGGACGCCACTTCTCCGTCCACGATGGCGCTGGCGATCTGCGCGATATCATCCACGGTGAAGCCCGCGCGCTGCGCCTTCTCCTTATCCACGCGGAACTGAACAGCGGGGCCGATGACGATGTCGCGGTTCACTACGTCGACCACGCCCTTTACCTTGGGCAGCCATTCCGAGACCTTCCTGGCCACCTCCTTGCTGATCCGCGGGTCCTCGTTGAACACCTCGATTTGGATGGGCTGCGGGGCCCAACTGAGGTCTCCGATGAGGTCTTCGAGGATATGAGCGAACTCGACTTCGATGGCCGGCTCGGACCGCGTGATCTTCTCGCGCAGTTCGTCGGTCACTTCCTCGGTGGTCCGGTCCCGCCGCGGTTTCAGCTTGACCAGGAAATCGCCGGTATTCGGTTCGGCGATGGCCAGCGCCAGCCGGGCGCCCGTCCGGCGGGAGTAGCTTTCGATCTCGGGCGTTTCGCCGATAAACTTCTGAATGTGCTTGAGCACCCGGTCGGTCTCTTCCAGCGAGGTGCCGGCAGGCATGCGGTAATCGAGGACGAAGGCACCCTCATCGAGTTCGGGCAAAAACCCGCTGCCAATATTGTGGTAAAGCAGCACCGAGCCCAGGGCAATGGCCACTGAGGCAACAATAACCACCCGTGGATGAGCGAGGCACCAGTGCAGGGCGGTTGCGTGCTTGCCCGCCAAGGCCCGGAAAATGCGTCCCTCGCCCGCCTGCTCGGCGGCGTGCACCCGATCCATGGCGCTCGCCCCTTCCTCCGCGCTGGCGGTTACCACCAGGCGACGGGCTTTCAAAAGCACACCAGCCAGCACCGGGGTGAACGCCAGTGCCAGGAAGAGCGAGGCAGCCAACGCCGCCACCAGCGTCAACGCCAAGGCGCGGAAAAACACGGCGGTGAGGCCCCCCAAGAAGACCAGCGGCACAAACACCACGATGGGGGTCAGCGTCGAGCCAATCAGGGCGGGAGTCAACTCGGTCACCGCGCTGAGCGCCGCCTCCCGAGGCTTTTGGCCGAGCGAGAGGTGGACCAGGATGTTCTCCACCATCACGATGGCGTCGTCGATCACCACGCCGATGGAGACCGCGATCCCGCCCAGCGTCATCAGATTGAAGCTCATCTTGAAGAGTTTCATGATGACGACCGCGATCAGCACGGCGACCGGAATTACCACTGCGGCCACCAGCGTGGTGCGCCAGTCCTTGAGAAAGCCGAGCATTACCAGGATGCAGAGCGCCAAGCCGAGCAGGATGCTGTCGCGCACGCTGGCGATGGAATCGCGCACCAGAAGCGACTGGTCGTAGAAGGGCGCCATCTCAATGTCGGGCGGCAGCTCTTTCTTCAAGCTTCGCAGTTCCTGGTTGACCGCGTCGGCGATCTCGACCGCGTTGCCATCCGGCTGCTGGAGCACATTCACCAGTACCGCCGGAAGCCCGTTGGCCGTGACAATGTTGTAGATCGGCTGCTCGCCGTCCTCGACGCTAGCCAGGTCTTTGATCCGTATGGGCGTTCCCTTGACCATGTCCAGCACCGTGTTGGCGATCTCCTCCTTTTCGGTCATCAGGCCGGTGACGGTGGTCAGATAGAGGTGGTAGTTCTCCTGAACCATGCCGGCCGGAGCGATCAGGTTGTTGCGGCGAATGGCCTCCACCACCTTGGTGAGCGGGAAGCCGTACCCGTTCAACTTCTCCGGATCGACGATCACGTGAAATTCGCGCGGCCGGCCGCCCACGATCCTCGTCTCGGCGACTCCGGGCAGGCGGTAGAGCCGGGGCGCGATGTTGTAATACGCAAACTCCCACATTTCCGCCGTCGAGCGCTTCGGCGAGGTGATGCTGAAGCCGATCATGGGGAACACCG
>Ga0315280_10000669_pt1 | contig 63067 bp, 39 predicted proteins | sample YL17G06_40_MG_FD_203697 | JGI IMG/M metagenome (GOLD analysis project Ga0315280, IMG submission 203697) | Sediment microbial communities from Yellowstone Lake, YNP, Wyoming, USA - YL17G06_40 | ecosystem: Environmental > Aquatic > Freshwater > Lake > Sediment | place: USA: Wyoming | collected... | reverse complement strand
TCGAGCTGACGGTGGCACTCTCGGTCTGGACCACCTCGCCTCCGGTCTGCACCTCAATGCTCTCCGTCACCGCGCCGATTTGCAGCTTCGCGTTCACGGTGCCGGGCACATTGGGCTCCAGCAGGACGTTGGAAATCACCGCTGTTTTGAACCCCTTTGCGGAAACCGTCAGGCGATAGCTGCCGGTTTGCAGCGAAGGGACGTTCCATTCGCCGCCTTCCGAGCTCGTGGTCTCGAACTTCGCCCCGGTTTCCCCGTTGACCACGGTTACCTGGGCGCCGGGAATGGCCGCGCCTTGCGGGTCGGTTACGGCTCCCGACAGCCTCGAAGTAACGACCTGTGCCACGGCAGCGCAAGCCAGCAGCGCGAATGACACCAGCGAAAGGATCAGCTTCACCCGCATAATTCCCGCTCCCTCTTCAATTCGGTAGGACCCGATCGAACGGACTGATCGCTGGAGCGTATCACCGCCTCTCATGAGAGACAACGCCTACCCGCGTTGCATCCCACCTAGCGTCAATGCTGCTCACTTTAGCCTCCGGCAGGGCTTTCTGACGACCTTGATCGCCCTCTGAATGTTGAGCGGCGGTAGGGGCCGAACCCGTCGCGGCTGAAACGGGAAATTACTCATCTTGCGTTTCACCCTTCGCGGACAGCGCCGGCCGGGGACTGTGCCTATCGGAAATCCCATCTGGGACCGGCCGCAGAGGGGTTCGGGCAGCTTGGAGGCGAAGGACTGCCGGAAACCCAGTGGCGTGAAGGGGACGGGTGGATTCCGAGGCGCCCCCGGCCTGTCTGTGGCCGCACGGTCGCACCGCCCCGCTGGTTCGCTTGGCGAGAAACCGCGCTCGCAGCACACCTGTTCCACAGGAGGACAGTGGCGCTGCTGATCTCACGCCGCCCGGCGTTGGTAGCGATGGTGGAGGCCGCCGACCTGCGGAACTGCCACGACTCGCCCCGTCTCCGGCGGTGGCGCCGGTCGCGGTTCCGGTGCATCCTTGCCCAGGGACAAGTGAGTTCTCGATCGATGACAGTATTCGGCGTAGAAATGGAGAGTTCGCCGGAGCGAGGCTTCGTTGCAGACGATCACGTGATCGAGGCACTCACGGCGGGATCGAGCCGACCACGTGTGCCGCGTACGCCCGCTGCCAGGGCGACCGCGGCGCAGAAAGCACTTGCTTCATGCCCATGTCCTGGACCTGCTTCGTAAAGTCGTCGCCGAAGGTGGCGACAATGGCTCCCGGAGCGGCCGCGTTGGCATAGCTGGCTGCGTTGACAACAACCAGTTGCGCAGCCGAGCCGTGCAGCGAGACGATTCCCGCAATTGCGAGCAACAGCCGGGAACAGCCTCCAACTCCAATGCGCATTGCGAAGCCACCTGTCGGCGAGCGAAGATGCGAACAGATTGTACCGCGGCCCTGTGCCGGGAAGGGGATTCTGGCGGGGGAAAGTCTCAGGATAGAGTCACGCCATCGGGGGCAAGCTTCACGCTCACTCCCCGGCGATAGGCGATGTTCGCCAAGTGCGGCGCGGCCACCGCGCTGGCCCCGATCTCGACCGTTGCTGTCGGCTGCTTGCGGGTGCGGAGGCACTCCAGGAAGTTTGTGACGTGGTCTTCGTCAATCACCCGCGCGGCTGCCTGCAGAACCGGCTTGCTGTGCTCGTTCCACCAGGTGCGGGTGATCAGCGCCCGCATCGGCGGTTCTTCGTAGACCGAAAAGCCCTGGTCGTCGATGAGCAGCGTCGCGCGGTCTCCCTGGAATTCAAAGGACCAGTGCGTCTGGTAGTCATTTGAGTAGTTTAGGGTGAAGGTGGCGACGAAGTTCGGATAATCGAATACGGAGCAGAATGCGTCGGGAGCCTCGCCCCCCACCATCTTCGCTATCTGGCCGATCATCACCGCCGAACGCGGAGTGCCGGAGCCGGTGAACCACTGGATGACATCCATCAAGTGCGTGCCCTGATCGGTGGTGTTTCCGCCGGCGTAGTCCCAGAAGGAGCGCCAACGCCGGAAGCGGAAGGGATCGAGCGGCCGCCGCGGCGCCGGTCCGAGGAAGCGCTCCCAATCCAGTTTCCCCTCCAGTGGCGTACTGCTCGGCCGCCCGTAGTTCCCTTTCCACTGCGTGCGGATCATGGTGATGCGGCCGAGCATGCCGTCGTCGATCACCTTCTTGGCCTGGAACATCGCCGGCGAACTACGCCGGTGCATGCCGACTTGCACGATGCGGTTGGTCTTGCGCACCGCCGCCACCATTCGCGCGCTTTCCTCCAGCGAATGGGACATTGGCTTTTCCAGGTAGACGTCCTTGCCCGCGCTGAGCGAGTCCAGCAGTTGCGGGCAGTGATGGTGGTCCGGCGTAGCGACGATGACAAAATCGATGCCCTTTTGCGCCAGCAGTTCCCTGTGGTCGACGTAGGCCTTGGCGTCCGCGGAGTCCTTTAAGCCGAGCTGGAGATTCGGCTCATACACGTCGCACACGGCCACGCACTGCGCGCCCTGTTTCTGGCACACGCGGTTGATGAAACGCCCGCGCAGCCCGCTGCCGATCAGCCCGTAGGCCGGCCGGTCGTTGGCCCCGCGGGCCGCGGCCGGAAGGATCACTGGGGCCGTGGCTGCGGCCTTCAGAAACTGCCTGCGGTTTGCCTTCATCACCGCCTCCCGCTCAAGCGGGCACAAACTGGCGCAAATAGCGGAGCGCCACCCGGAGTCCCGTCTTGTATGCCTCGGGAAAATCGTCGCCCGGGTACGGCCAGCCGTAGAACTGGTCCTCGTGCTCGATGTTCATGGGACCTTCATAGCCTTTTTCCATCAGCACGGTGAAGAATGCCGGCCAGTCCACCGCGCCCATGCCCGGCAGCCGGAAGCGCCACCAGCGAGCGTTGTTGGGCGGGTTGATCCCCACCCGCCGCAGCACCGGCCACAGAATCTCGGTGTCTTTCAGATGTACGGCATGAATCTTGTCAATGAAGTCCCGCATCGCCTGGATGGGATCCATCATCTGCCAAAGCAGGTGGGAGGGGTCGTACTGGATGCCGACGTAGGGAGAGTTGCCGAAAGCCTTGAACAGCGCGTCGTAGCCGACCGGGCCGGTGGCGATATTCGGTCCGCCTGCCCAAGGCTCCCACACGATGCGAACCTTATGCTTCTCGCACAGCGGGAAGTAGCTCTCCGTGTACACACGGGCAATCTCGGCCGCCTGCTCCTCCAGCGTCTTGCCCGGCATCGTCCCAGAGGTGGTGCTGACGAAGGGCGCGCCGAGCTTGCCCGCGAACTCTATCGTCCGGGCAAAAGCGGCGTTGGCGCGCTTGCGCGCTTCGGGATCCGGCGCGATGTGATTCTGCACCAACTGGATCACGGATAGATCAAGGCCCAGGCGGGACAGCGAGGCTTTCACTTTTTGCGCCTTCTCGTCGCCGGCGGTGACGAAATCCAGCTCGCCTTTTGGATTGGCCGTCAGCTCGACGCCTGCGAACCCCTCCTGCTTGATGAACTCCAGGTTTTTCTCGGAGTAACGCGCCAGGACGCCCAGTTTCGGTTTCCAGCTCTTCGAGCGCGGCATCTGCGCGACAGCGACCGCCGCCAGGCTGCCCAGCATGCTTCGTCGGGTGTATCTCATGATCGCTCCTTCATGGCTTCAGTTCCATGCCGCCTTCGGCCACCACCACCTTGCCGGCTTCCTGGGAACAAAGCTCCACGGTCTTGGGGAGATTGTAGTGCTTGAAAAGCGGCATCTGCCGCTCGAGGAGGTGCGAGAGCACCATGGTCTTGGGTTTCACCTTGGCGGCGACCTTGGCCAGTTCCTCGGGCGGGATATGCAGAGTGTCGATGATCAGCATGTCGGCGCCCTTGGCCCATTCGCAGAAGTCCGCGTTGTCTTCGGCTCGCAGATTGTTGGGGCCGCCCAAATCGCCGGAGAAGACCAGGGACTTCGTCGCCGTCTCCAGCTTGACCGCCCAGCAATCCATGTTGGCGTGCTTGACCTCGCGGAACGAGACCTTGTAGCCCTTGCCCTCGTAGACGCCGGCATCGCGGATGCGCGTGCGTTTGAAGGAGGGCATCTTGAGCAGCACCCGCCCCCTGCCATCCACGCCATAGGCCGAGTCGTACAGGTCTACCAGCATCTTCTCGGTCCCGTCCGGTCCGAACAATGCGAGTGGCCGCGGAGCGGGGCGCTCCCCAGCGGCGGGCACCGGCCCTCCGGTGCGCCACAACAGCAGGACCGCGTCCAGATCCAGGCAGTGGTCGTAGTGCAGGTGAGAGAGAAATATGTGCGTGATGGTGTTCGGAGGGCGCTTGTAGTCGAACATCCGGGCCACCACGCCCGCGCCGGCGTCAAACAGCCAGCGCTCGGAGCCCACATCCACCACGATGCCGGATTGCATGCGCGGCTTGTCCGCGGCGATGTCCGGGTGCCCGGTTCCCAAAAACAGCACGTGAACCTCCGGTACCGGATTCAGCCAGGCCATGGCCAGGAGGGCCAGCAGCAGGGTCGCGGTCAGGATGCGCGGAAGAAAGGTAGGTGACATGGTCGCCGGTGTGATACATTATCACCCGGGTTGTAACGATGTCAATGCTCAGGAGGCAAGTATGCAGCGATCTCACTTCCTGTTGAACGCTGGGATGTGCGTGGCCTTGGCGTTCGCGCTATCCGTGGCAAGCTTCGCCCAGTCGGACACCGCGCAGGTTTCCGGCTTCGTCAAGGATCCGACCGGATCGGTGGTCCCAGGGGCCAGCGTCGTCGTGAAGAACGAAGCGACGGGCCTGGAGCGGCGCGCGGTGACGAACGAGACCGGCTACTACGTGATCGCCAGCCTACCACCGGGTTTCTACACGATTACGGTGGAGATTCCGGGATTCAAGCGCTATGTGAAGACCCAGAACAAGCTCGACCCGAACTTGGCTGCCACGATTGACGCCGCGTTGACCGTGGGTGCCCTATCGGAAAGCATCGAGGTGGTAGCCGCCGCCGCCGGTGTGCAAGCGGAAACCGCAACCGTGGGCAAGCTGATTGAGAGCTCGCAGATCCAGAACATGATGCTCAATGGGCGCAATGCGCTCTATTTGGCATTGCTGAAACCAGGCGTGCGGGGCGGTTCGCTGCAAGCGTTCGACTTCGGGCTGACTTTGGGCGGCCTCAGTATCAACGGGTCGCGCGCCCAGGACAATCTCTTTACCTACGATGGAGCAGTCGCCATCCGCACGCGGGGCAACAATGCCAGCATCGGTGTGACAGACGTGGACACGGTGCAAGAGATGCAGATCCTGACGGCGAACTATAACGCGGAATACGGGCGCGCGGCCGGCGGCCAGGTGCGCATCATCACCAAAGGCGGAACTCAGAAGTTCCACGGGACCCTGTACGAATACTTCCGCAATGAAGTCCTGGACGCCAACACCTGGGCTCGCAACCGCGCAGCGCAAGTGCGCCCGGCGAACAGGTTCAACCAGTTCGGCTACAACCTCAACGGGCCCGTGTATGTTCCTCGCACATGGAACACCGGGCGGAACAAGCTTTTCTTCCTGTGGGCGCAGGAATGGGTGCGTTTCCGGCAACAGAGCACCTCGATCCAGACCGTCCCCTCGCTGGCGATGCGCCAGGGCGATTTTTCGGAGTTGCTCAGCGCCGCGAACCCTTTCTTCCGCCGTGTCCGGGTGGTGAACAATCCGGCGACCGGCCAGCCGTTTCCCAACAACGTGATTCCGCGGACCGTGCTGAGTGCCAACGGGATTGGCCTGCTGCAAGCCTATCCGGCGCCAACACCCGGTTTCCTGCAAGGCACCAACAATTTCATCCAGACGCGCCCGCAACCTCAGGACCAGCGCAAGGATACCGTCTCCATCGATCTGCTGCCCAGCGAGAAGCATTCGATCCGGTTCCGGCACCAGAATTATGCCTTCAAGCAGAATACTGCATTCACGACCGGATTCGATCTGGCCCCGACCATCAGCGACCGTCCCAACAAGACTGCCTCGCTCAACTACATCTGGACCCTCAACCCGACGTCGGTGAACGAACTGCTCGTTACCGCCAGTGTCGATCGGGTGCGGATCGATGTGCAGCGCGAGGGAGGCCGCTATTCACGCACCCAGTACGGGATCACCTACCCGTACATCTTTCCCGAGCGAAAGGAGATCCCGGACAAGATCCCGACCTTCAACATCTCAAACTTCGGCACGATCGACGGCAGTCCGTACCCATCGTCTTCTGCCGGACCCATCTACGTTTTTTCCGATAGCTTCACCAAGGTCGCCGGCAGCCACACGCTGAGATTCGGAGTGTCTTTCGAGTATTCCGGCGAAAACGACTTCGACCAGATCAACGTGCAGGGCGTGCCCGGCGGGACCAATAACCAGAACGGCCGCTTTGTGTTCACGGATGCCCGTGCGGGAGCGGCCACCAGCGGCCTGGCGGTGGCGAACGCGGCCTTGGGACTGTTCGACACCTATGCCGAGATCGGCCAGCGTTCCTACACGCCGTACCGCGGAAAAATGTTCGAGTGGTTTGCGCAGGATTCCTGGAAGGCGACTTCCCGGCTGCGCGTTGAGGCCGGCCTGCGCTACACGATCATGACGCCGTTCTGGTACAGCTCATGGCGGAACATCGCCGAGTTCGATCCCCGGCGTTACGACCCGGCCAAGGCCGTAGTGCAGGATCCCAAGACGGGCTACATCCTCAGCGGCGAGCGCTACAACGGCGTGGTCATCCCGGGCACGGGGTGGCCCTCGGCCGCGCGCGGCCGCGTGGCTGCCGCTGACAGCGGCGCCTACGATTACCTCTTCAGCGGCGGCAGCAAAGCCTGGGGGCAACTGCAAAAGCTCAACTTCCAGCCGCGCCTCGGCCTCGCCTATGCCTGGGGCGACAAGACCGCTCTCCGCGCCGGCTTTGGACGTTTCTTCGCCCGCCCGGCCATGAGCGGGAATATTCTTCTCGGCGGCAATCCGCCCTTCCAACCGGTGGCGTCGGTCGCCAGCGGACAGGTGGACAACCCGGGCGGCGGGCAGGCTGCCGGCTTTCCGTTCTATTTCATGACCACCGAGCCGGTGTTCAAGATCGCGAGCGCCTACAACTGGAACTTCACCTTCGAGCGCCAGGTGGGCCTGGGAACGACTGTCTCGCTCAGCTACGTAGGCCGCGTCGGCCTGCACCTGGAGCGTACGCGCGATCTGAACCAGTTGCCGTTGGGAACGACGCTCAACCCGGCCAACAAGGGGATCAATGTCAACGTGCTGCGGCCGTACAAAGGTTACGCCTCCATCGACATGCGCGAGATGGCCACGCGGTCGAGGTACAACGGCCTGCAGATCGAGGCCAACCGCCGCTTTGCCCGCGGGCTGAGTTTCGGTGTCGCCTACACTTATGCCAAGAACATGGATAATGGCTCGGACTTCCGCGCCCGTCTGTACAACGCCTTCGACGCCACTAATTTCTGGGGTCCCGCCGACAACGACACGCGGCATGTTGCGGTCATCAACTTCATCTATCAGTTTCCCTTCTGGCGCACGAGCACGTCCTTGGCAGGCAAGTTGCTGGGAGGCTGGCAGGTGACGGGAGTGACGCAGTTCCAAACCGGCACGCCGTTTACCGTGGCCACCGCCGAGGACTTCGCCGGCATCGGCAGTTCGGATGCGCAGCCCTGGGAAGTGACCGGCGACCCGAAGCTTCCCCGAGGCGAGCGAAAGTTCTCGGTGAGCACAAGCGATTCCAACTTCTACTTCCGCACCACAAACGCCAGTGGTGGCGCGATGTTCGCGACCCCGGCCTCGGGAACCTTCTCCAGGACTCAGACGCGCAACTCGCTGCTCTACAATCCCGGTTTCCAGAACTGGAATTTGGCGCTGTTCAAGGATTTCACGTTGCGCGAGAACCAGCGTCTCCAATTGCGCAGTGAGTTTTTCAACTGGCCGAACCATCCGAATTGGGGCGCCGCGGATGCGAACCCGCGCAGCGGGACTTTCGGCAAGGTGTCCGGCAAGGGCGGCGACCGTAATGTGCAACTAAGCCTTCGCTACAGCTTCTGAACGAGGACAAGCCTCGACGGCGCCGATGAGGATCATGCAGGCGGCCTTGAGGTTGGGCTTGTGAAGCCATGACTCATTTGACCCGCAAGCAGTTTCTTTCCGGCGCCGCGGCGCTGGCAACCCCCATGCGCTCCCGACCCTCGACGCAGCCGGCAGGTAGGCCGAAGAACGTTCTGTTCCTTCTCTCGGACCAGCACGCTCCGCGCGCCCTCGGCGTCGAGGGCGATGCGTACGCTCGGACGCCGAATCTCGACGCGCTGGCTCTGAGCGGAATCCGCTTCCGCCAGGCTTGCTGCACCAACCCCGTGTGCACGCCCGCGCGCGCCTCGCTGCTCACGGGCCTGTATACTCACAACCATCGCACCTTGAGCAACGTCACGTCGTGGCCCTTCGAGATCAAAACGCTGGCCCACCATTTCGGCCGGGCCGGCTACATCTCCGCGCTCATCGGCAAGATGCATTTTGTGGACGCGCAGACACACGGTTTCGACTACCGGCTCGACTTCAACGACTGGTTTCAATATCTCGGTCCCAAGACAAAGCTCTATGCGGAGGAATTGGCCGTGCCGAACAGCGGCTCCGGCCTGCCGCAGATTGACGACCTTTGGCGGGACCAGGGCGATCCCTGGAGGGAGGCGCGCGAGCGCGACAACCGGCAGGGACCTGTTCATGTCGGACGTCCCTCGAAGATCGCGGAGGCGGATCACTTCGAGAACTTCCTGGCGCGCGAGACTATCCGGTTTCTGAAACGCTTCGGCAAACAACACCCCTTTTTCCTGATCAGCTCCCACCTCAAGCCTCACGACCCATTCATGCCCTCTGAGCGGTTCGCGCGCCAGTTCCCCCCCGCCGGCGTACAGTTGCCGAAGACTTGGGGGAAGGTGGATCCGGCCCGGGTCCCCAAAGAGATCCGCGAACGAATCCAACTGGACCGGCCCACTCCGGAGTTGAAAGACCCTGCGATGGCCAGGATGCGCATCGCCATGTACTATGCGAACCTGGCGCATCTGGACGATTGCCTGGGCCAGGTGCTTCGGGCGTTGCGCGAACTGGACCTGGAAAGTGACACCGTCGTGGTTTACAGCTCGGACCACGGCGAGATGCTGGGCGAACACGGCCTGTGGAACAAGTTCGTCTTCTACGAGCCGTCGGTCGGGGTCCCGCTGCTCGTTCGGGCGCCGGGTATTACCGAGCCGGGCACTGTGCAGAACTCGCCGGTCAGCTACGTGTCTCTCTTCCCGACGCTGCTGGAACTTTGCGGACTGCCCGCGCCCACCGGCTTGGATGGTGGAAGTCTCATACCGCTGATGCGCGAACCATCCCGGCCGGCCCCGGGTCCGGTTTTCGCAGAGTACGCGCTGGGCACGCGCAACGCCAGGTACATGATCCGCGACGGTGACTGGAAGTACTGCCATTACGTCAACGACGCCGCTGAACTCTACAACCTGCGCGACGATCCGCAAGAAATGAATAACCTCGCGCTCGAAGCGGCCCACCGGCGACGGATGGAAGGGATGAAGCAGATGCTCTTTTCCTGGCATCGACCTGTGGAGGCTGGCGCGGGTTCGAGCGGCCAAACCCGCCTTGGGACTGGCGCGACTGGGTCGGATTGAGGTTAAATCAGAATAGATGCCGATGCTCAAAGAAAGAAAAGCACGGTCTGCGGGGCGCAGACCGAAACGGGAGCTGGACACCAAGATCATTCATTCCCTGGACAAGGGACTTGAGGTGCTGGAATTGGTGGCATCCGACGGCGGTGAGGCGACGCTGCGAGACCTCACCCGGCGGCTGCAATGGGACAAGAGCACGGTGTTTCGGCTGCTGACGACACTGGTACGGCGCGGCTACGTCGAACAGGACCCGGACACCAAGCAGTATCGCCTTGGCTGCCGCGTCCTGCACCTGGAGCGGCACCTCTTTCAATCGCTCGATCTGCCACGAGTCTCGCGGGAACTGCTGACGGAGTTGGCGAATGCCACGGGCGAGGCCGCCCATCTGGCCACACTGCACAGGAACCAGGCGATTATCGTCGCCCAACGCGAGAGTCCGGAGCGCATGGCGGTGAACGCCCATGTCGGCTCGACCGAGCCGCTGCATTGCACCGCCCTGGGCAAGGCAATCCTCATGCAGTTCTCCGAGGAGGCATTGCTGCGCGCGGCGAAAAGCATCGACTACACCGTGTATACGCCCAACACGCTCACCCAGCCCCAAGCGCTGATCGACCATATTGCGAGAGCGCGGTCAGCCGGCTACACCGTCGATGATGAGGAGTTTACACCCGAAGTACGATGCGTTGCCGCGCCGGCGCTCATCCCGAGTTCACGGCAGTGTTACGCCATCGGCATCTCCGGCCCATCCTCACGCCTGGTGCTGGGCCGTATTCCCATGATCGCCGAGCAGGTGCGGGCAGCGGCCAAGCGGTTCACGGACCTGTTCGGCGGGCCGGGCGCGGAAACCGCATAGAGCGCCGATCAGGCTTTCCCCTCCCAGATCGCTTCCACGGCCGGTGACCACGGTCCAACGTTCCACCGGCCGAAAGCCGCGAGTGCCGCATACTTGTCGCGTCCGAAGGCGACTTTCACGTCCACTACCGCAGGGCCGCCGCAGGAACGCGCGCGCTCCAGACACTCAACCACGGAATCGAGGCTGGAGCCGGCGCGGAAACCCGCGCAACCCATCGATTGCGCCATCGCGGCGAAATCCACCGGCGGGGTTCCGGACGGGTCACAGGTGGCAAAGCCGCGGTATTCCTGCGCCCACTGAAGAGCAGTAATGGCTCCCATGGCCTGGTTGTCGAGCACCACCACCGTACAGCGCGAGCCGTGCTTGACCATGTCGCGGATGGCCTGGGCCTGAATCAGGAACGATCCGTCGCCGATGATGGCGGTCGGGTACTTCCCGTCTGGCACCAATCCCAGCGCGAAAGCGGCGCAGATGCCGAAGCCCATGGCTGAGTTGCCGGTGTCGGAGATAAAGGTCTTCGGTGCCGGGTGGCGGGCGATCTGGAAGCCGTGCGCCTGCACATCGCCGGCGTCGTAAACCTTGATGCCGCCGTGCGTGTTGATGAACTCGTCGATCGTCTTGATGACCGCGGGTTGGGTGAGCTTGCCATCCACGCAGGGGTGAGCGTAATAGTCCTCCAGGTAGGCGGCCCAACGCCGCTTCGCCTCCGCGATCTCGCCAAGCCATGCCGAATCCGGCTGCTTTTCGGGATGGACGGCGAGGGCGCTGAGCAGGTCCTCGAGCACGGCGCCCGCGTCGCCCACCACCGCGATGCCGTCGAAACGCGCTGCCTCCAGCGGATTGAGGTTGATGTTAATGAACTCGACGCCAGAAGAGTACAGCGTGGCGGAGCAGTCCGACTGGCACACGCCGCGGCCGCCCACGCTGATGATGAGCGTGGCGCTCTCGCTGGCGAAGTTGCCGGAGATAGAGCCCTTGGAGCCGGCGGGGCCGACGTTGAGCGCAAAGTCAGACTCGACCGCATCCATGGCCACCGGACCCATGACCACCGCCGCGCCGATGCGCTCCGCGAGGGCCTTGATTTGCGGGCCCGCAGCGATTCCCCCGCCGCCCACGCGCATGGTGATTCGCGGGTGGCGCAGGATCGCCGCTACGGCTTCCCGAATCTGGGCCGGATCGGGGCGCAAGCCGCAGCGCGGCTTCGGTGCGGGTTGCAGCAGCCGGTCGAGGTTGTACTCGTGATCGACGGCCTGAAGATTCATCGGAAGAAAGATGTTGACTGGTCCCGCGCCGGCGGGCTCGCGCGTCTTGGCCAGGGCTTCACGAGCGAGCGTGTAAACGTTGCGCGGGTCAATCAGGACATAAGCCGCCTTGGAGATGGCTCCGGCAGTCCGGACGAAGCCGAACTGCCCGTCGCGCATAAGTTGCTGCATGTTCGGCCCCTCGTAAGTGGTCGTCTTGTCGCCGGCCAGCACAAGGAAACCGTAGCCGTTGCTCATTCCGGTGTTCTGGGCGATGAGGGTGTTGAGCCAGCCGGGGCCAATCGAAGTGAAGACCACGGACTCGAGGTCGTAGACCCATTTCAGTGCCGCGGCCGCGTGGGCGGCGATGGCCTCGTGCTGCACGTCGACCACACGGAGCCTTCCGTCCCGGTGGTAAGGATACAACGCCTCCAGAAGCGGCGTGTTGCCGTGTCCTCCGACGCCGAAGGCGTAGCGGATCCCGTTCCCAACCAGGAACGCCGCGAGTGCCTCGGCCACGGTCATTTTTTGAAAGCGCGCCACTGACATGCCTCCTCAAAGTCCAATCGAGATGTACTTGGCGTAAAGGAACTCGTCCAATCCCTGGTAGCCGCCCTCGCGCCCGAACCCGCTGTCCTTGATGCCGCCGAAGGGGCACTGAGGAGTAGCCGGAACCAGGTCGTTGACGCCGACGATTCCGCATTCGAGCTTCTCGCTCGCCAGAATTGCCGTCCGCATATCGTTGGTGAAAACATAGCCGGCCAGGCCGAAGGGAGTCTCGTTGGCCCTGGCGACCGCCTCGTCGAAGTCGCCGAAGCCGCAGACGGGAGCGATGGGACCAAAGGGTTCCTCGTGAAGCACGCGCGCGGATTCAGGCACGTCGGTGAGCACGGCCGGTTCGTAGAAGTAGCCGTGCTCGAAGCATGCGGGGCGTCCGCCGCCGGTCAGCAGCCGCGCGCCCTTGCCGATGGCGTCGGCGAGGAATTCCTGCGTCTTCCTCAGGCCATCCAGGTTGGCCAGCGGGCCAAGCTCAGTGGTTTCCTCCAGCCCATTGCCGATGCGCATGCTCCTCACTTCGGAGACCAGGATGTCTTCGAACTCTCTTCGGACCGGTTCCTGAACGAAAATGCGAGTAATGGAAATGCACACCTGGCCCATGTTACGGAATTTCGCGCGCGCCGTCTGGCGGGCCGCCTCTTCAACGTCGGCGTCCTCGAAGATGAGGATGGGGGCGCTGCCCCCGAGTTCGAGCGCCACCTTCTTGAGCTGGAAGCCGGCGTCGCGGGCGATGATGCGGCCGACTTCGACGGAACCGGTCAGGCTCACCTTCTTCACCGCCGGGTGCGACAGCAGCAACGGCCCCACTTCCGACGAAGGACCCGTGACCAGGTTGACTGCTCCTGGCGGCAAACCGGCGTCTTCGCAGGCTTGAACGATGGCCAGCGCCGAGAGCGGAGTCTGCGTAGCCGGCCGGACTACTACGGTGCAGCCGGCCGCCAGCGCCGCGGAGATCTTCCGCGCCGGCAGAACCGACGGGAAGTTCCAGGGGGAAATCGCGGCCGCCACGCCAAGTGGTTGCCGGATAACCCAGTGGCGCTTCTTCATGGTGTGCGCCGGCACGATGTCGCCGTAGACCCGCTTGGCCTCCTCGGAGAACCACTCGAAATAATCCGCCGTGGCATTGACTTCGGCGCGCGATTCCACGATGGGCTTGCCCATCTCCAGCGTCATCCAACGCGCGTACTCCTCTTTGCGCTCGCGGATCAGGTCCGACACCCGCCGCAGGCACCGGGAACGCTCCCAGGCTGACAGACCGGCCCATCCGGGGAATGCGGCCGAGGCCGCTTCCACGGCGCTCGCCGCCTCGCCGGCGCCGCCGTAAGGAACCCGGCACACCGTCTCCTCGGTGGCAGGATCGCGGACCTCGATCGTGGCGCCGGACGCGGCATCGCACCACTTCCCGCCAATATGGAGCCTCAGCCGTGAAGTATCCATGGCTCCTCGCAGGGAAGCGATTCATCAGGCCATTGATGCTTGCGCAACATAGTTGATATGATAGCACCCCGCGAAAGGAGGTTGTCGTGATTCTGCGTCACGCGCTGTTGCTGATTCTTACGTTGATTCCGGTGTTGCAGTCCGCTGCGCAGCAGCCCCGGGTTCCGCCTCCGGGCGCGCGCGGAGCCCCGCTGGCAGGCCCCTTGGTGCGGCTTGCCTCGCAGTATGCGGGGACCGAAGGCATCTGGGTGAGGATCGCGCCGCCGGAGCGGCCGCGCTACCCGGACGGCGCCCCGGTGGTCATACACGTACCGGGCGGACTGGGGCCAGGAGGGGTGGGAACCGCCCCGGCGCGGCTCGGGGACTTCGGCTTCGTCGACGTCGCGTTCCTGTTCCCCGGCGGAGAATCGGGACCGCCGGTCGATGGAAAGCCGTTGCGGAGTGGGGGCACGTACGACTCTCGCGGTCCCGCTTCGGTTCGCGCCCTGGCTGACGTGATCGCCTTTGCGTTGGGCGGCACCCGCAGCCTCGAGGGCAAGACCATCCAGGATTACGCCGGCCAAATCAAGGTGCTGACAGGGAACGTTGGGGTGATCGGCTGGTCACTCGGCGGCACCACCATCGCTGCCGCGCTGGGCATGCACGGCAAGGAGCTGTCCGGGCTGAGGTGGTACGCCAGCCACGAATCGCCCTACGGTGAGGGAATCATCGACGGCGAATTCGGGGCCTGGGACCGGCCGAATCCTTTCTACGACGCCACCACGGGGAAGCTCGATCTGAGCACGCTGCGCTACGGAAAGGATCTGCCGGTGATGTCGGCCGGGCGGATGCTCGAAGGCGCGCAGCAGCTTCGCGGCGCGCTGTTCCTCGACGGCAACGGCAACGGCGCCTTCGAGCCGGCCTCCGATTTCGCTTTCAGCGGCATTTACCTTCCCGGCCCGCCTCCCAACGTCTTCTATTCCCCCATGCTGACGCGGGCGGCACGCGGCCAGAAGGTGTTCGGCGCCGAGTGGCCCGCGCACATCGCGACGCTGGAAAAGGCGGAGGAATGCTGGCGCCTCAGGGACGGCGTATCGCACATTCCGGGCGCGGTCAAGAACCTCCCTGACCTGGCCCTGATTGTATTCGCCGGAGCGAAGGATCACGTGCAGGCCACCGCGGACCACCGCCACATTCTGTTGCAGTACGGCGGCTTCCAGCAGGCAGGCGCGCGCTGGACCCGGTTGAACCCCGACGCGCGCTATGTCGAGATGGTGCTCGGCAAGAAGGTCCCGAGCGAGGTGCAGAATCCGGCGGGTGCAAAGTTCGACCGGGCCAACATCCGCAGCGCGGTGATGCCGGAGCCGGAGGACGGCGGCCCGTCGGACCCCGAGGCGCTAATGGCAGCGGCCTGCGAACTCGCGGACCGGACCAAGAAGGGCGACTGGAAGCCGACTCTGTCCGCGCTCCTTTTCCCGGACGTGCCGCGCCGCACCAGAGCGGAGCGGCCGCCGCTGCCGCCGCGCGGCGAGGCGCGCCAGCCGCGCATCGCGGTGGTCTTCAACATGCACCTGGACCCGGTGGTAACGCCGGACCCGGAGCGCAGCCGGGCGGAACTGACCCGCCGCCGCGACAATATGCTCTGGCTGGAACAGATGCTGAGCGGCGTGCCGGCCGACAAGCGGCCTCGGGTGAACATCCAGATCTCTGGAACGCAGGGCGAGTTCTACCTTCAGGATGAAGCCGGCCTCGAGATGCTGCGCCGCCTGTGGCGGCAGGGGCATGGCCTCGGAACGCACTTCCACCTCAACATCTATCGAGGCGAACCATGGCGCTGGGATCAGCTACGGCCTTCGCGAATACCCGCCAAACCGGCGCTTTCCCCCGGAGAGATTCTTACTCCTGGCATCCTTCCCGAACCCAACACGATCGAAGAGGTGCGGCGCCTCTGGCGCGACAACTTCCGCTTCACGGACCCATTGATCGCGAAGGTCACAGGCGTGAGCGGCCAGGCGGAACTGAGGAAGATCAACAACAACGGCGAGTTTTTCCTGCCCAACGGCATGGACGGGAAAGACGTTCTGTTCAAGGAATACGGGATCACCGTGCAGACGGGCGGGCGCAACGAACTTTTCAACATGATCTTCGATCATGACGTGTTCAATGCCTGGCGTCCCGGCACGAGGCATGAGTTGGGGGAGGACCCCAAGAACAAGGCGTACGTTTGCGTTCCGCAACTGGCGGTTCCGGGAAACATCAGACCGCACCAAGGCATTCTCCAGGACCTCTCGATTCCGGCCCTGCAACGCCGCTTCCTTCAGATCGTGATGGAGCGGCGCGAGCATGAGCGGCTGGGGCTGCCGCCCAAGACCTGGACCTTCGGCTGGACAGTCCATGATTTCGACATTCCCCCGGCCGAGGGGCCGGTGCGCCGAATGTCGCAGCGGAAGAACCTCGAGAAACTAGTGGCCTGGATCAACGAGAACTTTGTGCCGGATTCGGCTCGTTGGGACACGCCCAACGGAGTGGCCAACTCGTTCTACGAGCTGGAGGCGCGTCAACCGGGCGTCTCGCAATTTCAGTATCCGCATCGAAAGCCCGACTGGGACGCCTACCCGTACCGGCTGAAGGGCGCGGCGAAGACGCTGCCCGGCTCCCATCTCATTCGGGCGCTGCCGGAGGGGCAAACCCGGGGGATTCGCGTGTTCGAACTGGCCCGCGTCAAACCGGGCGCCGAGTGGTTCACCGACCAGAACAACGAGGTGCAGGTGAAGGGTGAGACGACGCGCTTGTTCCTGGCATGGTCGGACGGCGGCCGGCAGGTCCTGGACCTGAGCCGCTACGCCAAGGGGAAGGGGCGCCTGATTCGCGGCGCTTCCGGTGAGAGCTCCGTTGTCGAGCTGACGGCAGTGCCGGTTGGTGAAGAGCCGGTCGTCGTCGAGGTGGAGTAAACCTTGCACACCAGAAGAGCATTTCTGGCGGGGCTGGCCGGCGGCGCTCTGCTGCCGCCGGCCTCGAAGACGTGGCCTACGGCCATCGGGCTGAACGGGTTCGGTTCTTCCGAGCGCGTTTTCGGCAAGAAGTATGAACTGGAGAGGATCCTCGCCTTCGCTCAGAAAGAAGGCTTCGACGGGGTCGAGTGGTGGCCGTTTCACGGGCCCTATCCGAGCCCTGCCGACGATGCGGCCGTCAAAGCGCTGCGCTCCAAGGTAGAAGCGTACGGCCTGCGGATCTTCTCGATACAAACGCAGCCGCGCGGAGCGAGTCCGGTGCACCCGGATCCGGACGTCCGTCAGAAATACGTCGAGTTACTGAAGGGGCAGATCGACCTGGCCGTGAAGCTGGGCGGCGAGGCGGCGGGTGTCTGGCCGCCTCCAGTGGCGGCCGCCAAGGATGCCTCTGAGGATCAGATCATTGAACGGCTGGCCGAGTGCCTCCGCCCGGCCGTCCGGCACGCCGTCGATCAGGGCTTGTTCGTGGCCATCGAGGGCGAGCCGCCCTTGGTGATCAACACTCCGGCGCGCTACAAGAAACTGTTCGCGGCCGTCGGGATGAAAGAGTTCAAGGTGATCTTCGATCCCAGCCACTTCGACCTGCTCACCGGCGGCAAGCTGCGGCCCGACCTCTTGCTTCAAGAACTCGGCGTTGGCCGGGTTGGGTACGTGCAGCTCACCGACGGTGACGGGACGCTCATGAAACGCGCCGACGGCAGCACTGGCACGTCGAAACATCTGCCGGCAGGCGAGGGGAAGTACGTTCTTCACGGCCTCCTGGAGATCCTTTACCGGGGCGGCTTCCGCGGCTGGGTGCAAATCGACACCTGGGAAACCGAAGATCCTTTCCACGCTTCGCGAGCGGGCAGGCAGGCGGTGCAGGCAGCCTTGCGCAAGCTGACTGCCGCCGCGCGCCCGGCGTCCTAAGAAGACCCCCGCCTTCCCGCCCCACTCGCGGTCAAAACTGCAGCCTCAGTCCCAGTTGTATTTCGCGCGGGCGTTGGCGGGTGGAGGTTATGATACCGAACGTTGCGCTCTGCGGCTGCGCGTTCGGAAGCCCGAGTTCGGTGCGGTTGAAAGCATTGAAGGCTTCGGCACGGAACTGGAGCGCCAGGCGCTCATACAAGCGAAACTCCTTCAACAGCGAGAGGTCTGTGTTGGCGGTGCCGGGGCCGCGAAGATCGGGCAGCGTGCGCGGGATGTTGCTCACCTCGCCGGTTGTCAGCGCGCGGAAGGCTGCCGGGTTCATCCAGGGGTTATCGGTCGAGACACCGTGACGGCCGCGCCCGTTATCCGGGGAATGGATATCACCGATGATCTGCGCGGTGCGGCCCAGCGCCAGCGGAGTTCCGGTCATAAACGTGTTGATCAAGTTCAGTTGCCAACCGCCCAAGATGCGGTGGCGGTATGGCAGCCGGTAGGTGAAGGTTGCCACCAGCCGCTGCGAGCGGTCGAAGGTGCTGATGGCGCGGTCCAGCCGCCGGTTGCTGACGTCGATGTTGGTTGTACCCAGCGGTCCCTGGACCCCTTCGTTCCAGCCGCTGCCGTCGTCGATGCTCTTGCCCGCCGTGCAGGAAACCAGGAAGGCCAAGCCTCGCGCCATGCGGCGCTCCAACCGCATCGCCAGCGCGTGGTAGTTGGAATTGTACAGGTTCTGGTTCTTGCTGGTGACGGCGGTAAAATGCGGCAGCGGCAGCAGCAACTGGCGAATCGTGGTCGTCGCCTGCTGTCCGAGCGGCGTGTTGGCGGGGACCACGCCAGCGAAAGGATTGGCGATGACCGTGTTGAGCAGAGTCGGTCCGAGATCGACCACCTGGCGAGAGGGCAGGTTGACGCCGACGCTGGGGCCGAACAGCTTCACCCCGTGGGAGCCGACGTAGCCGGCCTCCACGACGGTGCGGCCGCCGAGCATGCGCTGGATGTTCAGGTTCCATTGCTCAACGTAGCCCACCCTGTTGTTGTGGAGCGCGCTGGTGATGCCTGCCCCGACGTTGGTGGCCAGCCCCAGCGTGTTGCCCGTCGGCTCAACCAAGCCCTGTGGAAAAGGATCGCTCAACGTGACCAGCGGGCGGCGGTCGGCGCCAAAACCGGCCAACGACGTGGTGGCCAGAAACCCGGTCGCCACGTCGCTGGGCGAGATGCCGTCGCCGGACTGCGGCGCGAAGAAGATCCCGAAGCCGCCGCGCACCACCCACTCGGGTGCGGCTTTGAAAGCGAAACCAAAGCGGGGGCCGAAATTGTTCGAATCCGGCTCCATTTGCCGGCGGTCGCCGGGCCCCGCAAAACGCAGGCCGCCGCGGAGACCGAGCGTTGCCGGCAGAACAGCGGCCGTAGCCGGATTGGCCGTCGCAAACTGCGCGCGGATTTCGGCGTAACGGGTGTTAACGGCCTGCGCTATGGGACTCGGTGTGCCGAGATCAAGCCACGTCATCCGGTTGAAGCGCTCGGTGCGTGCGCCTTCGTAGTCCCAGCGCAGACCCAGATTGAGGGTCAGCCGGCCCGACACCCGCCAGTCATCCTGCACGTAGAACGCAGCGTAAACATTCTGGATGGCCAGCCGCGGTGAAAGCCCAAATGACCCGGCGGAAGGTGTGCCCAACAGAAAGGAGGCGAGCGCGGAACCGGTGCGCCCCGCGGCATCCGGGTCAGGCCCGCCCGTGCTGCCGGGGATGAACGTGTAGTTGCCGCTCGGCGCATTGGGCAGGAACTGATTCCAGCGATTGACCCGCCAGTCGAAACCGCTCTTGATGTTGTGCGGGCCCTTGACCCAGGTGAGCGAGCCGGAAGGGTTCCAGTTGGTAGTGCGGTTCTGAACGGTCGGGGGGCCGATGGGGCCGACCTGCATGTTGCCGACGTTGAACGTCGGAAACATTGTGAAGTCGGCCCGCTCTTGGAGCCATTTCGGCATGCCTAGTTCGTCCGCAAATTTAAGGCCCGCCGTGCGGCTGACCAGGTCGTTGCCGAAGCGAACCAGGCTGAGCTTGGCGTTGGCCACCAGTGTGGGCCGCGCCACCCAGGTGTGTTCGAGCAGTGCGGTGTAAGAGAACTGGTGTTGCGGACCGGGCGTCGGGCTGGCCAGATTGCCGTATACCAGCGGCTGTTGGACCAGGTCGTCCAACTGGCTGTAGCGGAATGAGGAGCGGTGGCGCTCGGAGAAATTGTGATCGTACTTCGCGATGCCTCGATCCGAGCGGTAGTCGAGGTTGCCGCCAAAAAAGTAGTTGGGACCGCTGGGGAACATCTCCGCCTGGTTCGGCGCGGGATAGTAACGGCTGGCCCGCCGCGCGACGGCGTTGATCACCGAGGCGGGCATGCGGTTGCCGGGGTACTGGTCGCGGATGCGGCGGCCGGGGCGCGCCGGATCGAGACGCGTGCTGTAGGGATCGTAGATCGGCACCAGCACTCGCTGGGCGTCGATGGTCTGCGAGAAATCACCCTGCGACTCAAGCGGCGTGGGGACACGGCGCAAGTCCGAGACGCCGCGGATGTAGCGCATGCCCTCGTAGGACAGGAAGATGAACGAGCGGTTTCGCCCGTTGTAAAGGCGGGGGAACACGACCGGGCCGCCCAACGCGGCTCCGAACTGGTTCCATCTCAGATCGGCTTTCGGCTGGCCGGCCGCGTTGTTGAAGAAGCTGTTGGCGTCCAGGTTGTCGTTCCGCAGGTAGTCGTAAATCGCCCCGTGCACTTTATTCGTGCCGGACCGGGTGACGGAATTGACGACGGCGCCCTGCGTGCGTCCGAACTCCGCCGAGTACGAGTTAAGCTGGACGCGGAACTCCTGGATCGCTTCGAGCGGCGGCGAGTTCAGCGGCATGTTGAACTCGGAACTGCCGGTGACCGGCGCGCCGTCGAGCAGGATCTCGTTGGAAAGGCCGCGGCTGCCTCCGGCCGAGAAGGCGGCCTGGGCGCGCTTCTCGAACGGCTCCGCGAGACCGAAAATGCCCATGGGCACAACACCGGGGGTGAGCGCCACCAGCTCGAAGGCGTTACGGCCGTTCAGCGGCAGGTTGCTGATGCGGGTGTTATCCACCACCGTGCCCAGCGCGCCGGTAGCCGCTTCGATGAGCGGCGCCTCCGCGTCAACCTGCAAGCTCTCGGCCATGGTTCCCACCTCGAGCTTGACGTCCACCAAGTCGCGCGCGCCGACCTCGATCGTCAATGTGCGCTCGAAGGTGCGAAAGCCGGTGTGCCGGATCTGAAGCCGGTAGGGGCCGGTCGGAAGCTGCACCAGGTAAAACCGTCCGTGCGCGTCCGTGGTCGCGTTGCGGCGCAGTCCGGTTTCGTTGTGCGTCAGCTCGATCCCGGCGCCGGGCACCACCGCGCCGCTGGCATCCGTCACCACGCCGGAGATCTCGCCCTGATAGGACTGGGCGAAGGCAAAACTCGCAGCAAAAAGCAAACAAACAACACGATAAACCATGACCCACCTCCTGGCTGACCGCGCCTGGCCGCGCCCATTGCCGAACGACGGCCCAGCGCGGACTTTACTTCAGTGCGGCGGCCGGTCTTCCGGGCGGAGCAGGCGCATCTCGTTATCCCGCCACATCCGGCCGGTACGCAGGTTGACCTCCACGCTGGTGGCGAGCTGCAAGCGGCCTCCCGCCTTCCCGTAATAGGCTGGTTTGTAGGTCCACATCTGGAGCAGCGAGAGCGGGTCGTCGAAACGCTCCTCTCGCGGCGCAACGGGCGGAGCCATGCTGAGCGGCGGTGCCTCCGCCTCCTGCGCGCCCGCGGCTATCCGGGCCATCAGATAGAGGAACTCAGCCGCGTTCAACTGCCGGCTGCCGATCTTGACGAGGGACGGAATATAGTCGTCGCCCGGCAGCGCGCGCGCCGCGGCCCGCACTTCGTCGGCCGTGGCGCGCAGCGGTTGGACCGACTTCGGCTGCATCTGGAGCGGGCCGAACAGGTCCCTGATTGTCGCCTTCCGGCCGGCGAGAGACGCGGCCAGTACTTGCCAGGCCTCGACCAGCGAGTGGCCGCTCCGCGCCGACCGCACGTAAAGCGGCAGGCGCTTCTCCTTGTCCACCGCTTCGATGATCTGCGAGGCGAACGTCCGGGCGTCGGCCTCCGACGGCATGATTACATTGGCCTTCGCCATGTCGTATGCCTGGCGCAGCGTGACCGGGTGATAGCCTTTCTTGCGAATCGCCCACCGCAGGAACTCGTCGATCCTTTCGAGGAAGAACTTGCGGTACTCGGGCTCGAAGCGTTTTTTCGTCTCCAGGTTGTGGCCGAACAAGTCGTTGTTGTGGAAGCCGAAGACGAGGAAGGCCGGTGTGTCGGGGTCCAGTTGCTTGAGACGCTCCTCAATCTTCTCGAAGATGTCCAACGGCTCGTTGGGACGGCTGCGCGGCACTGCCTTCGGGTCCTGCCCGTGTTTCCGGGCCCATTCCACGCGCGCCCACTCCATGAAGTCCCAGTTGGGATGGACAAAGGCGTCGTCGGGGCGGTTCAGCGTGCCCATGTACCAGAGCCACGAGGACGGGATGCCGAACCAGTCGTGCGTGCCCACGCCCATCTTCGCGCCGTAGCGGGTCTTGGTGGCGGCCATGATGGGCGCGCGCACAAAACGGCCGGTCGATAGCGGCGGCCGGCCGAAATACTCAACCATGCGTTTCAACCCGCCGGGGCGGGCCGGGTCGAGCTCGCCGGTCCGGATGTCGAGCGCCACGCTTTCGTATTCCTCGACGACACGCAGCGCCTCGAACCACGGCTTGTTGCCGACCCTTTGGATGAGCTGCGGATTGGGCGGGCGGTTGGCACCGTGGTGATGCCAGTCACGGCCGCTCTTCTTCAGCGCATCCATCAGCTCCGGCGCGCGAGCGAGGTACATCTCGAACGACAGGCCGGTGAAGAACGGCTCGACGGTCGCCCCGTTGCGGCGCGCGACTTCTTCAAGCCCTTTGTATGCCTCCACGGCGAGGTCCTGATCGCCGGGGTCGATGAAACTGTTCAGATTGTGGAACACATAGATGTAGCGCGGCGCCTCGGCCAGGGCGGCCGAGGCCAGCAAGACGATAGCAAGAACGGCCAGACGTATCATGAGGGAGCCTCGTAGACTTCCAGTTCGTTGCCGCGAAGCATGATGTGCCGGACAGCGTGAACGCGCTTCCGTGCCAGATCCACGCCGTAGAAGGTGCGGACTTCCGACGGTTCGCCGCCCGGCTCCGCCTCGAGCGGCAGGAAGTCGACGCGGGCGAAAGTCACGGCGTCGGTCGCTGTCAGCCCGCCCACGCCGTGAACGTAAAGGAGGTTGCGCACCTCGTCCACGGCCGTGACGCCGGTTCCGATTTCGCGCGGAATCATCCCGTTGACGCGCATGGTTTCCGTCGAGACGATCCAGTTGTAGGCATACACGCGCTTCAGGCGCGGGTGCGCCGCCAGCATTGAGAACGGGCTGAAGCGCCGTTCCTGCGGCAGATCGAGAATGCCCAGGTCCACAGCGCCAGCCACCTTCCCCGCGGCCGGGTCCACGGCCGACAGCCGGGCGCGATGCCCGTTCAGCACCCACACCAGGCCGGTGCTTTGGTCCACCGATAGACCAAACTCGAACGCGCGCACGTATGCCGATTGCACGTCCGGGTTCTCCTCTCCGAGGCGGACGCGGTGTTCGATGCGGCCCGTTTCGCCGTCGATCACCGCCAGGCCGTTGAAGCGTGTCAACGTGACGTAGATCTTCCGGCGCTGCTCGTCCACGGCGACCCGCGACCACAGCCGATGGATCTTGTTCGTGCCGACGCCGAGGTCGATCTCGGCGACCCGGGCGTGACTCGCGTCGCTCAACACGGTCAGCGTCCCGTTGTCCATGTTGGTGACGTATACGAGGCCGCGGCGGTTGTCGACTGCGGCTCCCGAGGGCCAGCTCCCAACTTTGGGACGCGCGACCGCCCTGCCGGACTCCGGGTCGGCGACGATCACGTCGTCGGTCAGGTGACTGGGGATGTACACACGTCCGTTGCCGTGATGGATGGCCAGGTCGTCCACCGTCTGGCCCAGGCGGCCGATCCGGCCAATTTCCTCCATGCGCACGCGGTCCAGAACGGAGACGTCGAGCGAGTCCTCGTTGGTCACGTAGGCGTGGCGGTCGTCCAGGGCCAGGTAATGGGAGATCTTGCCAACAGGGACGTGCCGCAGAGTTTTCAGGGCTTCGGCGTCAATCACGCTCACGGTCGCCGGTTGTCCGATCTCCTCCTCGAGTTTGCCCATGCGGTTGACGACGTACACCCGGCGGAAGCGAGGATCGAAAGTGACGCCTATCGAGTCGAATTCCGTGTCGAGCCTGGCCAGTGGTTCGGGCGAGTTGGGCGGGAAGACGAACAGGCGCCGCTCGCGCCGGTGCCCGACGAAGATGTTGCCGGTAAGGGAGTCGATGGCGGCACAACGCGGCATCCTGCCAAGCTTCGCCGGAGGCCCAACCGGCTCCAGTCCATCGAGGTGTAACCGCCATAATGTCGCGTCTCCCTGGCACACCACATAGAGCCGGCGGCGCAGCGGGTCGGCCGCGATGCCCCACGGCGCGGCTCCTACTTTAACAGCGCCGAGCCTTCGATGGCGCGCGTCCAGAACGAGCACCGCGTTGTCGCCGCCACAGGCGATGAACATGCGCCCGGTTGGCGGGTCGAAGTCAGCGCAGTGCGGTTCGCGAAGAGTGTCGACGACCGTCTCCAGGCGGTCCGCGCCGGGATCGACAACATAGAGGCAGGCCTTCAGTTCATTCGAAACGTAGATGTGGTCGGTGAGGGGATGGCGCGCGGTCTCCATCAGGCCCCGCTGCTCGCGCTCCTCCAAACGCACGATGCCCGTGACGGCCCGCTGGGCGGTATCGATAATGGTGAGCCAGGGCGTATGGAGATTGGAACAGTAAATGCGCTTGCGCTCGGGTACGGCGATCACGCTGTAAATGCCGACGGTGTTGCCGGCTGCCGGCCCCAGTGCGATTCTCTTCAGGAACCGCATGGGGTGGTATGCTATCATCGCCGTTTCGATTATGTCAACGAAGCCGACGATCGCGCGCCGCGCCTTTCTGGCCGGCTCGCTGGCCGCCGTCTTGCAGGGCAAGCGAGACGCGTACGGGGGATGGCCTGGGATGCGGTTTGAGGCCTCCGGCTTCTTCCGGCTGGAGAAGAAGGACCGCTGGTGGATGGTCACTCCCCAGGGAAATGCGTTCCTGGGGTTCGGCCTCAACCACGCAATGCTGCCTCTGCTCACGCGGCCGGAATGCGTCGAGCACTGGGCGAAGGAGTTCGGTGTCGAGGATCGATCGGACCGCAGCCAGTTCATCCCGGGCTACCGGAAGAAGCTGCGGGCCGACCTGCAGGCGCTGGGAATGAATCACCTTGGGGTGCACTCTTCCACCCGTGAGCTTCCGCCCGGCTTCGCAGCGTATTTGCACACCGTTCGCTTTGTCGACATCTGTCATTACATGACTCCCTCGGAAAGCGACTTCCACGACGTCTTTTCCCACGAATTCGAGGCTCGCTGTGACCGCGTCGCGCAAACCGAGGTCCTGCCCCGCAAGGACGACGCCTGGCTGATCGGCTACTTCATGACCGACGGACCGATCTTCACCGACCTGGATGCTGGGCCGCGGCCAAACAACATCTATGGCGCCGCGCGGCCGGGGCTCCCGACCTGGCCGCGCGTGCTGCGGAATCTGGGCGCGCAGAGTCCGGGCAAGCGCGCTTACGTGGCGCTCATGCGCGAGAGATACGGCGGCGAGATCGCGCGGTTCAACGGCGCATACGCCACGGCTTTCGAGTCGTGGGAGGCGCTCGAGCGGGCTACGCGGTGGCGGCCGGATACCGACCGGAGCAATGCTCACGAGGCGGCCGACAACCTGGCATTCCTGGCTCGCGTGGTGGACCGCTACTACACGGTCGCCGTTGCGGCCATCCGGAAATATGACCGCAATCACATGATCGTCGGGGACAAGCTGAACGCCAATACCGATCCGCAGGACGCGCTCGTCAAACTCGCCGGCAGACACATGGACCTGGTCTTCTATCAGATGTACGGTCACTGGGAAGAGCAGAAGCCGCTGCTCGACCGCTGGTCGCGACTGACCGGCAGGCCTATGTTCAACGGCGACTCCTCGTATGCCCTGCCGTACAAGGAAATGCCGAATCCCTATGGACCACACTGCCGGGACCAGCAGGAGCGGGCGCGCCGTTTCCGCGAATTCGGAGAGAACGCGTTCGCGCGTCCGGATTTTGTGGGCTGGTCGTGGTGCGGCTGGATCGACGGCCTGAGCAGCCATCAAAAAGAGAAGCAGCACTCGGGCGTGCAGGACCCCTGGGGCCGGTGCTACCAGCCACTGACCGGCGCCATGGCATCGTTCTCGGCGCGGATGTACGATGTCGCCCGCGCCGGCAAACCATGAGGGAATGACCGGTGTCGAGGATAACTCGAATAACTGTGAACGCGCTGATGGCCGCCAAGGAGGCCAAGTCCATGAAGCAAGCGGCGCTGTTGTTGCTGGCGCTGTGCGCCGCGGCTCAGGCCGCGGACCTTGACCAGCGGCGCCTGGAAGGGCGCGCCTACGTTTACGTCAACTTCGCAATCAACTGCCACGACTGGCTCGACCCGGACATGAGCAGCGCGGCAGTGCGGCGCGCGGCGCGGTTGTTCGCCAAACACCGCATCCGCGCCGATTTCTATGTCACCGAGCCGCTGGCTTACGCCTGGGCGGAAAAGGCGCCCGGGACGATCGAGGAGTTGAAGAAGCTGGGCATGGGGTTGGGCTATCACCACCGGCCGCCGCATCCCATCTGGTTTGATTCCGAACATGCGCGCCGCATCCTTTCCCTGGCGCCCCAGGAAGCCTACCGTGAGATGGAGCGGTATGAGACCTGGCGCCTGGACCTGGAGACGGGCGGCCTGAACACGTCGGTGAAGGGCGGCTACGCTGGGACTGCGCAGTTGGTGGGCGCCCCACCGCTGGTGCTCGGCGCGGGCGCCGCCGCGCCTCACTTGGTTGCCTGGGACCGCGAGATCCTGAGAAAACTCGGGGCGCGAATGGTGGTGGCGTATCACAGTGCCGGCGACCGGAGCTATCCGCTCATGTGGTGGCAGGGAATGCTGGCCCGCCCCTCCGACTTCAGCGTTGTCCGAGTCCCGCCCAACTCACGGCAGCGCGCGGCGAACATCCAGGTGCTGCCGCGGGGCGTGGCAGCCGGCGAGGAAGCGGGCAACTTCTGGTGGAACGTCACCGACGATCCCGAGGCGCAGGAGCATGCGCCTGCCAGGTACTTGCTGCGCAAGGTGGGCGAGTTCCCAAAGGACCGCCTCGCCTTCGTCACCTGCCTGATCCACGAGGACAACTGGTACAAGCAGGGAACGCCGTGGGACGGCACGTACTTCGAGGACCGTGGACGCAAGCAGCCTCGCCGACCTCCTTATAAACCCGAACCGCGGCGCATGGTCCGGCTGCGGGCCGCGGAGGAACAGGCTCGCATCTGGGCGTGGTGGGAAGACCTGGTGGCCGCGGCAGCCGCAGATCCACGGATTCGCGTGGTGACGGCCGGTGATCTGCTGGCCCTCGTTCGCGCCGACGGTCTGGAACGCGCGTACGATCGCCGGACGGTCCTGGAAGCGGCCCGGAAAATCGCGGCGGCCGGCGAGAAACTACCCGAGTTCGTGGCAGTGGAGAACGACGCGCTGTCCCTCGGTGATTGCGTGCAGGCCTTCACCCGCGCGCTCGCCAGCCAGAAGAAGCTGGCTGTCCGGACCATGCTCGGGCCGGCGCGCCCGCCGCGTGAGCCAGCGGTGGCAATGAGGATCAACGCCGCATCGGTCACGGCCGCGGCTAAAAAGCTGGCGCAGAAGCTGGACGAGAAGGGTGCGCCCGACGCTTTGCCCGCGACCATTGACATCGGAGGCCGGGACACGACGCTGGAAACCTATCTTGCCGCCGCCGCGCGCGTGCTTGCCGGCGAGACCCAGGAGTTCGAAGCGCCTGCGCCGCGAGGACCGGGCGCCGATCCGGCGCGATGGACGGTGAAGCCGGCGAGACGGCGCTAGAGACGTGTGATCAATGATATTGACAAATGTGCAATAAACCGCGCAAGATGAGCGACCGGAGAAGTACCTGCCATGGCGCCTTCTGCGCGGTTGTTGCGGGCGATTGCAAGGCGCGCTGTTAAACGCGGTGACCAGGTCCGGGACGAGCCGCTTTCATGGCTCCGTCTGCGGCTGCAGTTCTGATATCTTGATGGCCCGGCGCTCCATGGTGCGCCAGTTGGTATTGAGACATGTCTGACAAGCAGCGAAAGCAGTTGAGGAGCCAGGAGTGGTTCCGCGATCCCGGCTATTACGGCTTCGCGCGCCGCGCCTGGCTGCGCTCCGAGGGCTTTTCTGCGGACGTGTTCGACGGCAAACCCGTCATTGGCGTCTGCAACTCCTGGAGCGAACTGAACAACTGCAACGTGCACCTGCGGCAGGTGGCCGAGGCGGTGAAGCGGGGCGTCTGGGTGGCCGGCGGTCTCCCGCTCGAGTTTCCCACCATCTCGCTCAACGAGATGCTCATGAAGCCCACTTCGATGGTCTTTCGCAACTTGATGGCGATGGATGTCGAGGAATCGATTCGCGCCAATCCGCTCGACGGGGTGGTGCTGCTGTGCGGGTGCGACAAGACGACCCCGGCACAATTGATGGGCGCGGCCAGCGCGGACATTCCCGCCATCGTTGTGCCGGGCGGGCCCATGCTAAGCGGCCAGTGGGGAGAACAGCGCCTGGGCGCCGGCAGTGACGGCCGCAAGCTGTTCGACCTGTTCCGCACCGGCCGGCTGACCGAGGAGGAATGGTGCGAGATCGAAGGCGGTATGGCCCGCAGCGCCGGCCACTGCACCGTTATGGGCACCGCTTCCACCATGGCGGGCGTGGCCGAGGCGCTGGGAATGACCCTCCCCGGGTGCGCGGACATCCCGGCTCCGGATTCGCGCCGCCTTGCCGCAGCCGAGGCCAGCGGCCGTCGAATCGTCGAAATGGTTTGGGAGGACCTGCGCCCGTCATGCATTCTGACCAGACAGGCATTCGAGAACGCTGTCACGGCGGTTATGGCGCTCGGCGGTTCCACCAATGCGGTCGTTCACCTGATTGCCATTGCCGGACGTGCCGGAGTGAATCTCACCTTGGACGATTTCGACCGGACTTCACGGCGCATCCCATGCCTGGCCAACGTCAAGCCTTCCGGTAAATTCCTGATGGAGGATTTCTTCTATGCCGGCGGCCTGCCCGTCGTCATGAAGGAAATTCTTGGATTGCTCCACGGCGATTGCCTGACGGTCAACGGCCGCACCGTTGCCGAGAACCTCAAGAAAGTGGAATGTTTCAACCGCGATGTCATCCGGCCGCTTGACAACCCGGTCTATCCGGAAGGCGGCACGATAATCCTGCGCGGGAATCTCGCTCCCGACGGGGCCGTACTGAAGCAATCGGCCGCTTCCCGTGAGCTGCTGCGTCATCGTGGCAAAGCCTATGTGTTCGAGAACTACCAGCAGGTGCGCGCGGAAATCGACCGCGCCGATCTGCCGGTGGACAAGGATACGGTGCTGGTGATGAGGAATTGTGGTCCGAAAGGGGCGCCGGGATTCCCCGAATGGGGACACATTCCGATGCCTCGCGCACTGCTCGACAAGAACATCACCGATGTGGTGCGAATCTCGGATGCGCGCATGAGCGGGACAAGCTTCGGCACGGTCGTGGTGCATGTGGCGCCGGAATCGGCGGTCGGAGGACCGCTGGCCGTGGTGCGAACCGGCGACGAAATTCTTTTGGACGCTGAGAATCGCGCGCTCGAGCTGTGCGTGCCCCAGGAAGAAATCCGGCGGAGGCTGGCCGCCTTCACGCCGCCCCCTCCCCATTACGACCGCGGCTACGGGAAGCTGTTCCTCGAGCACGTAACGCAGGCCAATCTCGGCTGTGATTTTGATTTCCTCCGCCCTGCTAGGTGCACCAGCGACCGGCGCACGGCGGGCGGCATTTGATCCATCGGCGTCAGCGCGGATTATACTGGCTCTCGCCCACCACTGTCTGCGGCTTGCCGCCAAGCTTGCCGAAATAAGCCGGTTTGTAGGTCCACATTTGGAGCAGGGACAGGGTGTCGCGATTGCGTGGGTCGCGCGCCTGGACGGGCGGCAACATCGAGAGCGGTGCCAACTCTGTCTCGCTCGCGCCCGCTACGATCCTCGCCATCAGGTAAAGGAACTCGGCCGCATTCACCTGTTTGCCCGCCACTTCCAGGCGGGCGGGCATAGCGTCGGCAGGCAGAAGAGCGTGTACCGCCGCCCGCACCTGTTGGGCGCTGGCCCGCACCGGCTCGGCGCCGGGCGGTTGCAGCACGGTAGGCCCGAAGACATCCGGAAACTTCGGCTCTCGCTCCGCCAGCACGGCCGCGAGCAGTTGCCAGGCTTCCACCAGGGAGTGCCCGCCGCGCGATGAGTTGACGAAAAGGGGGAGAGTTTTGCCCTTCTCCGCCGATTCCACAACCTGGGAAGCGAAGCTCTTCGCGTCGCTGGGAGCCGGCGTCACGAAATTCGCGCGGGCCATCTCGTAAACCTGGCGGAGCGTCACCGGCCGGAAGCCTTTCTTCCGGACAATCCATTGCAGAAACTCGTCCATCTTCTCCAGGAAAAATCCCCGGAATTCCGAGTCCATCCGCGCGCCCGTCTGCCCCATTTCCGTCAGGTTGCCGCCGCCAAACAAGTCGTTGTTGTGGAAACCGACGACCAGGAACGCGGGCAGCTCGGGGTCCAATTTTGCCAGTCGCGGCTCAACCTTCTCATAGACATTCCACGGGCCCTCCGGCCGGTTGCGCTTGACGGTGCTCGGGTCCCGACCCTGTTTCCTGGCGAACTCGACCCTGGCCCAATCGATGAAGTCGAAATTGGGGTGGACGAAAACGTCGCTCGGCCTGTTTAGCGTGCCCATGTACCAGAACCAGGAGGCAGGAAGGAGGAAGACATCGTTCGTGCCCACCGCCATCTTGATGCCGTAGCGGGTCTTTACCGCGGCCAGGATGGGCGCGTTGCCGTAGCGCCCGGTGCAGAGCGCAGGCCTGCCGAACCAGGCGTTGATGGCCTTCAGCCCGCCCGGCCGCGACATGTCCAACTTTCCGGAAACCGGGTCGAGTGCGTACTGTTCGTATTCCTCTATCGCCTGAACTGCCTCTGCCCAGGACTTGCCGCGCACCAGGTCCATGGGGTTCGGGCGCGGCGGGCGGTTGGCGCCGTGATGATGGAAGTCGCGGCCGCTGCTCTTGAGTTGGTTGAGCAGATGGGGCGCCTTCCGCAGATACATTTCGAAGGAGAGCCCCGTGAAATACGGCTCGATGGTGATGCCGTTGCGTTTGGCGACCGCCTCGAATCCCTTGTAAGCCTCCACGGCCATTTCCCGGTCGGCGGCGTCGGTAAAGCTGTTCAGGTTGTGGAAGACCACCAGGAACCTCGGAGCGGGGGCCTTCGCATCCGCCGCCAGCGCGGCCGGGGTGGTCAGGGCCAGCGTCGCCACACACGTCAGCACGCTTCGTAGCATGAAAGCACCTCGTCGCCAGTGTCACGTCTTCGTTTCTCATCTGTCAACATCGTTGACACGACGGTAGGACATGATACGATCCTGCCGGAGGCCTATCAATGGTAAAGAGGCTGTGGCTGCTCGCCGCTCTGGCGCTGCCCTGTTTTGCACAGATTCGCCCTGCCCAGTTATCAGGCCCGCCGGTTCGCATCCCGTCCAAGGCGCCCGCGCCGACTCTCTATCTGACCATCGTCATGCACAATGAAGAACCGAACATCCGCCAGCCCGATTATCTGAACCGCGAGTTTTATCTGCAGAACCGGGAGACGTTGCGCCAGCTTTGCCTGACCATCAGGAAGAAGGGAGCGACATTCAATTTCCAATCCGACTGGAACTTTCTCCAGGCCGTGGCGAAGTACGACACGGGAGACGTCGGCGGCGGAACGAACGGGAAGAACATCGTCAAGTGGATGGTCGAGGACCTGGGTTTCGAAGCCGATCCGCACGCCCACGCCACGAAGTACAGTTACGCGGACGTTGCGTACCTGCACACGACTGTCGGCGTCGAGCCTTCCAAAATCGTCGGAGGCTTCATCTGGGCCCCGCCCGAGAGCGCGCACTGGGAGGAGTTCCGTGAACCCATTAAGGGCAGGATCTACCCGTCACATTCGTGGACCGCGGAGACGCTGTGGGGCGCGGCCACTTTTCTGCACCAGGGCAAGGACGACCAATCGTTTGGCATCTGGCGCCCCAAGGACAAGAACAACTTCCACGTGGACGACCCCTCGCAAAGGCTGAACAACATCGGCAACGGCTGTTACACCAGCATCAGCTCGAAGGGCGCAGACATCGCGGGCGTGCTCAGGTTCGTCGAGGCGGCCTCGCGCGGCGTGGTCTCGCCCGATGGATACTACACCGCGAACCTTTTCATCTCGCAGGGCAGGCTCGACCTTGCCGTCGTGGATCATCTCTCGAAGGCGCTCGACACACTCGAGCCCTACGTGAAGCAAGGCATCATCACCTGGAGCCCGCTTATGAGAACTGTCAATCGCTGGCGAAGCGAGTACAAGAGCAAAGCGTTTCGCCTGGATTGCGCTGAGCTTCCGCCGGCCGAGACGCCAGGCAAATAGGAGACCGGACCAATGGCTGGAAACAACCGCAGAACAGGGAGCCGCCGCGGCTTCCTGCTGCAAACGGGCGCGGCGCTGGCGGCTGCCGCGAGCGCGTGCGCGCAGTCGAGGAAGGGCTTCCGATTGAGCCGCCCTTACGAGAAGATCTTCGCCTCTCCGTTGATTCCGGATGTTACGAGTTACGAAGTCATCGCCCGTGGACCGGACCGCGAGCAGAAGCAACTGGGCAAGCGGGTGCCGGTGGGCTGGTGTGACCGTCACGGCATCGCCGGCTCGCCCAGCGCCATGTACGACGCCAACACCGGCGAGTTCTGGCTGACCTACCGCTCGGCCGCTGACGGCCCCCGCGTATGCGAACTGCACATCGCCAAGTCCAAGGACGGCAGGAAGTTCATGGACGTCAAGGTTTGGAACATCACCTGCGAGCGCAGTTGTCTGCTGAAAGACCCACGGAGCGGGAAATTCAAGCTGTATCTCTGCACCACCTGGAATTTTGGACTCGGCGCCAGGAAGTTCGAGCCGCCCGTTCCCGTGGGCCGGGACGCGGCCGGGGACAGTTGGTGGGTGATCTTGAAGCTGGACGACGTGGAAAACCCCGCCGACTTCAAACTCGACACGGCGCGCATCGTCTTGCAGCCGTCGGCGGCGGGAGTTGACTGGAACCAGGTAAAGGACCCTTACGTGGTGACCATCGGGAACCGCTACTACATGTACTACAACGGCAGAGGCAAGTACGTACAGTGCTGTCTCGCCACGTCGCTCGACGGCGAGACCTGGCAACGCCACCCGGCCAATCCCGTCATCCCGCAGGGCGGCTGGCACGACTTCTACACGCGGCCCGCGTGCATTGTTCCGGCCGGGAGTCATTATCTCTTCTACTACGAAGGCTCGAACCGGGAATGGGTCGCGCCCGTTTACACGATGGCCACCGGTCTCGCCGTCACGACTGACCTGGAACACATCGTCGACATGACCCCCGACGCGCCTATATTAAAGTCTCCGACACCCGGGCCGACTCCCTGGGGCGGTGGCGCCAATTTCACGCTGCGCTACATGGACGCGGTTGCCCTGGATGACCGTATCCTCTACTACTATGAAGCCGCCACGGAAGATGGGTGCAATGAACTGCGCTTGACGGAAATGCGGCTGGACACCCAGCCAGTGAGACCGAAAACCTCGTGATACCTTCCTGCATTTCTCTCGAGGAGGATCGATGGTCCTCAGGAACCGGCGCACGGCTTGCACGATCCGGCCAAGGATGAGGACACTACTGGTGTGCTTTGCCATGGCGGCGGCACTGCGGGCACAGCAGCCGCCGGCGCGCACAGTCGAGCCGATGCGCGAGGAAGCGCCTGGCGTCTACCGCGAGCGGCTCTATATCGGAACGGGCGGTGGCAAAGAGATCCGCCTCGACTTTCGGCGCCCGCCACCTGATCCGCAACGCCGGTATCCCGCGATCGTATGCGTTTCGCCCTGGGGCAACACAGCCGGGGCGCTGCGTGGCATGGGCATCCGCGAGCTTGGAAACCTGGTGCGAGCCGGCATCACGGTCGCCACTTTTGATTACCCCGGCCAGGAGGACAACCCGTCGCCGGATGCGGTCAAGGACAAGTACGGACCCGAACGGCAACTCAACGTGCGGGATGTGATCCGGCATGTTCTCACGCGGCGCGAGGTGGAGCGGGAGAACGTGGGCGTGGTGTCGTTCTCGAGCGGCAACATCCTGGCGGCTGGAGCATTGGCGCGCCCTGCGGGCGACCCGGCCGTGAAGTTCTGGGTCGACGCCGAAGGGCCAACCACGCGGCATGTCTTGCTCCTGAACATACCCGGCACCATGGCCGCGGTTCCGCCCTTCCCCGACGAAGAGCACCAGGGCGAATGGATGGCGCGCGAGTTCCTGGGGGCGACGCTTTCCGACGAGGACTACTGGAAGGAGCGCGAGGCATTTCGCCTGATGAAGCGCGTCCGCTGCCGGTTCCTGCGTCTGCAAGGTGAGCAGGACCACGTCCACCACTGGTATTTCGGCCATGCCATTCATGCGCTCAACTCGGCGATGGCGGGCGACGTCCCGTGGGTACGCGGCGGAGACGGACCGGTCAACACGTGGCATTCGGACGGGAAGACCATCGGGATGCTGCCGGGCCGAATCGGCGCACAGGGGGAACGGGTGCTGGCTTTCATCAAGGAGATGGTTGCGATGCCGCCGCTCGGGCGATTGGCAGAGGACGGGCGCAAGCCGCCCCGGCCGACTCCGGGTTTCGCGGGCGCGGCAGCGCCCGGGAGGCGCCAATGAACCCCACCGCGCTCATCGTTCTCGCATGTGGGAACGGCGCGCCGCAAGTCCGTCGCGCTGAGTATTTACCGCGGCTTGCGGTTCGGATCGGGCCGGAGCTGGCGCTCTTCAAAGGAATCGCCCGGTTCCTCCCCTTTATAAGTTCCAAGAATCAGCCACGGGTCACGACTGCGTTTTCGCCAGGCATGCACCTCGGTCCGCATCTCGTGAAGTGTTTTCTGATAGGCGGAGGAAGCGGCCAGGTTGACCACTTCGTCCGGGTCCTTCTGAATGTCATACAGTTCCTCGCCCGACCGGTGCAAGTAGGCCTGGATCGGGCGCTTTCCCAGCTTCCCGCCTCCCTCCCTGATGCTCTGCCAGGTGGCTGAGGCCCACAGGTCGCTGGCAAACGGAAATTCGAGCTCGGGCAGCAGGTTCCTGATGTACTTGAACCGGGTGGTGCGTATGCCGCGCATCGGGTAGTACATGGTCAGCTCGTGAAAGGTGTGCGAGAAGTATACACGGTCCCAGCCGGCCGGATTCTCGCTTTCCAGAACAGGCAGGAAGCTGCGCCCGTGGATGGGGTAATCGGGCAACTTCGCGCCCGCCCACTCGGCCACCGAGGGAAAGAGGTCGACGAAACTGACCGTCGCGTTGTTGACCACGCCGCGGCGCGTCTGATCGGGTGAGCGCACCAGCAAGGGAAGGTGGATGCCCGCGTCGTAGACCGTGGTCTTAGAGTTCGGAAACGGAATGCCGTTGTCGCTCAAGAAAAGGATCAGCGTGTTGTCGAGTTGCCCGGTCTCGCGGAGCACATCCAGGAAGAAGCCGATGCCCTGGTCGAGACGGTTGGCGGCTTCGTAGTACTCCGCGATCTCCTTGCGCACAGCCGCGTTGTCCGGCAGGAACGACGGAACGGCGGCCTTCGCGGGATCGAAGGGCATGCGCTTGACACCCTGATATTCCTGATTGGCGAAACCCCGACCAAAGCGGTGAGGATCGCCGAACCCGACGTGCAGGTACCACGGCTGGCTGGAACCGCCCCGGATGAACTCGCGCGCCATGGCTGCCATCTCGTAGACCCCGCGCTGGAGGCCCGGCTGGCTCAGGTCGAAGGGAAACGCCGACGCCGGGCTGACGTGCAGCTTGCCGATCAGGCCGGTTCGATACCCGGCATCCTTCAGCACCTTCGGCAGCGGCCGCACGAACGGCAGGTATTGCTGGTTGTGCTCGGCGTGGGCGTGGCCGTATTGGCCGTTGGCGTGGTTCTGCAGACCGCTGAGGATGACTGAGCGGCTGGCACTGCACGACGCGGTTGTGCAGAACGCGTTTGTGAAGCGCACGCCTTCTCGCGCCAGGCGATCGAGGTTTGGCGTCCGCGCAGTCGCATCGCCGTACTCGCCGGTGTGCAGGCCGAGGTCATCGGCAATCATCAGAAGGACGTTCCGTGGCCGCCGGATCTGCACGGCCGGAGCCGGCCGGGCCAGCGCACCCGCTCCGCCGAAGAGAAATGCACGTCGATTCACACACCCTCCGCCATCCGGTTCAGGATTATACTCTTTATACCGTCACATGGATGTTACGTCAAAATGATTGAACTATCCGCAACGACCAAAAGGGCCTTCCTCGGCACGGCCGTCTGGCTGCTGGTTGCCTGTTTCGCGGCCTGGCTGGCGGCCCCCGTGTTCCTGGAGATGACTGCGGCGAGCCCGGTCGCATCCAAGCCGGACGACGTGAACGCGAGAGCTCTGCGGATCATGTTCGGGCTCCACGCGCGTGAGCCGAAGCAGTTCGATGGCGAGATAACGCTGTCGGCGGGCCGGGTGGTGCGGATCGAAGGCGTGTACTTCGAGGACAGCGACCAGGTTGTGGGAGAAGCAGGGTGGAAGTGCTCCACCCGGGAGACAGAGTACACGGAGGCCCTCACGCTACGCGACTGGGACACAACGCCGTCGCGGCCCAAGCGCCTGATAGCGAACGGTGTGATCGCCTTGCTTGATGCTCCCGCAACCTCTCGTGTGCACGTCAGCACAAAGGCAGGCGCATTCTCGTTTTCGCTTGGTGAGCTGTCACTGGCGCGGCCAATGACCTTTCTCGAGGGCGACGTGTCGGTGGAATTGCTCCCCGCCACCAGCGATCTGCCGTCGGCCGGCGATCAGGACGACTATCCGGCTCTGGCCTTCGATTCCGCAGGCCAGCTCTGGGCGAGTTGGATTTCCTACACGAACCGTGCCGACGCCGTTTGGGTATCGCGCCGCTCCACCGGCGGATGGGAGGAACCGGTGCGTGTGAGCCCTCCCGAGCTTCCCGACAACTTCCGCACCGCCCTGGCCGCTGATGCGCGCGGGCGGATGTGGGTGATCTGGTCGAGCAAAGAGAAGGACGTGTGGGGCCTTTGCGCGCGCTATTTCGAGCAAGGCAAATGGTCCGAGGTTCAGCGGCTCACCGGCGGCGAGGGCCCGAACCTGTACCTTGCAGCGGCGCGGGGCCACGATGGGAAGCTTCATGTCGCCTGGCAAGGGTTTCGCAAGCGGAAATCGGAGATTCTGCTCCGAACATGGGACGGCGAACGCTGGTCGCCCGAAGTCCAGGTCAGTACGGGACCGGGCGATCACTGGGCGCCCGCCATCGCCGCGGACCTGCGCGGGAACGTGTGGATCGGGTGGGACGGCTACGATGCCGGGAATTTCGACATCTATGTGCGCCGTCTCACCGGCGCGGGATGGGAGCCGGTGCGGCGCATTACCAGTTCTCCGCTTTACGAGGCGAACGTTTCACTGGCGTGCGACCGCGAAGGGTGGCTGTGGCTGGCCTGGGACGTGGCCGAACCGAACTGGGGCAAAGACTGGACCAGCCAGCACTTCAAGCCCGGTGGAGGAAACGGGCTGTACCGTACGCGGGCAGTAAAAGTCGCGTGCCTGGAGGGAGGGCAACTGCGGCAGCCGGCCGACATCATGCAGGCCATCCCCGCGCCTCAGCGAGACTACTTCCAGATGGTTCATCTGCAACCGGACAGCACCGGCCGCATATGGGCAGTCGGCAGGATGCTCGGCAGCTACCGGAAACGCGTCCAAAACAACTGGGGCACAAACGGGCTGTGGGAAGTAGCTATTACGTCGCTCGAGGGCGAGCGGTGGCTGCCGGTGGTCAAGCTCGCTTCGACGGCGGGCCGTAACGACGTCCGCATTGCAGGGGCCGCGGATCCGGCGGGGGCGCTGTGGTTCGCCTGGTCGCACGACGGCCGCAACTTCCGCCGCGTGCTGCCTGGGAAAACGAGGATCGGTTGCGCGCGCCTCATTGCTTCGACGCCTGCCGGGCCCTTGAAACTGGAGCCCTTCTCCGAACCCACCGCGGCCATAGTCCTTGTCCATGCCAATGAAGTGGCGGACGTGGCCGCCATCAGGTCGTACCGATACCGGGCGGGAGGGAAGGAGTACCGCATTCTGCGAGGCGACCTGCACCGTCACACCGACATCTCCGGGGATGGCATCGGCGACGGTTCCCTGCTGGATTTTTACCGCTATGCGCTCAGCGCCGGTCAGTACGATTTCATGTTGGTGGCGGACCATCAGTACGGAAACACCGAGTACAACTGGTGGCGCACGGAGAAATCCGAGGATGCTTTCTATGTGCCTGGGCGGTTCTGGCCTTTGTTCGGTACGGAGCGCAGCGTGCCGTACCCGAACGGCCACCGCAACACGATCTTCGCCCGCCGCGGCGTGCGCGAACTGCCGATTACTCCCGGCGAGCGCGATGGCTCTGCCAATACGGGCGCGCTTCTCTACCCCTACTTGAGGAAGTTCGGCGGCATCACCACTTCACACAGCAGCGCTACGGACCAGGGTACCGACTGGAGGGACAACGATCCGGAGCTCGAACCGGTCGTCGAGCTGTACCAGGGCCTGCACGCTTCCTATGAGTACGAGGGCGCCCCCCGCGCGGAAACGCCCGGGAAGCGCTACATCCACCATGGCGTGCCCTGGCGGCCCGCGGGCTTCGTATGGAACGCCTGGGCCAAAGGTCTGAAGCTTGGCGTGCAGGCCAGTTCCGATCACATTGCTACGCACGATTCATACGCGTGCGTGCTGGTGGAAGGGCCGGAGGTGAAGGGCCGCGAGGCATTGGTCGAAGCTATGCGGCAGCGGCACACCTACGCCGCCACCGACAATATCATCCTGGGTGTAAGGATAGGCGAGCACCTGATGGGCGAGGCCTTCTCGACCGCTGACCGCCCGGTATTGAAGGTGGCGGCCCGCGCCACGGGTCCGATCAGCCGAATCGACGTCATCCGCAACAACAGCTTCATTTATGCGGTCCAGCCGGCCGCCAGATCGGCGCAGTTCGAATTTCGCGATGAAGAAATCCGCCTCGGCGAAAGCTACTATTACGTGAGGTTGGTCCAGGACGACGGCCAGATGGCATGGTCGAGCCCCATCTGGGTGGACTACAAAGGGCGCTGAACCGGCCGTGGTCGGCAGGGTTACTGAGCCTGTCCGCCGCCAAGAGCGGATCAGCGCGCCCAAACGGCGGGTCGCAGGGCGCCGATCGTGAGCCAGCACCAGGAATACGTACAGGACCTGGAAGCGAATGGTCGGCGCGGTGAAGAAATCGGCGAATACCAGGCTCTTGAGGTGATTGTCGAGGAAGGTCCGCCAGGTCTGCTAAGGCGGCTTGCGGTGGCGCAGCGGGTACTGGCCGACGCTGGTCTCGCCGATGTCGATGCCCAGTTTGAGCAGTTCGCCGTGAATGCGGGGAGCACCCCAGGGCGGATTCTCGCGGCTGATTCTCCGGATCAGATCGCGGACCTCTCTTGGAACTGCTGGTCGTCCGACCTGGCCGTGTCGGATCTTCCATGTCCAGAAAAGGCGAAAGCCTTTCCGATGCCGGGCGATGACCGTTTCCGGCTTGACGATGACGAGGGTGGATCGCCAGTCGCTCCAGACGCCGCATAGCCAGGCCCACAGAATACGGTCTGCTGCGATCAGCTTCGGTCGCTTCTTGACTGAGCGCTGGAGGACACCGATCTGATGGCGGAGGGCCAGGTTTTCTAATTGAAGAGCGGCGCGTGTCCGGAACAATGACGAGAGGGCGCCAACCAGCACGGGCAGCACTCCGAGCGTCGATAGGCGGAGCTTGTGGAAAATGCGCAACCCCATGTTCTCAGATTGTTCGGGATTTACGAGAGGGACAGTGCGCTAATCTCCCGCCGCCGGCGAGGATTGCACCGTGTTATGGGTAGCCGTGAAAGTCAGCTCCCTACAGGTGTCGAGGACGAAGTTCACTTTCGCGTCCGGCGTACCGGCCGGTATGTCGCCGACAACTACGTCGCAGGGAGCGAGATCCGCGCAGATCCTTTCCAATTTGCGGCGCAGTTCCGATAGCGGGGCCGTGTGTACCTTCGTTGGCGTGAGTAACACCGCGCGGCGGGCATTTGGAAACAACACGCGTGCGCGGCGCAGGTCGCTCTGGGAACCCATGTCGAGATAGCCGACCTTGGGTAGACGGCGAAGCACGTCCAGGTACGGCGAGATGTCCCAGTTGCATGTATGCACGCCGAAACCCTCGAAGCAATCGGCGATGCGGGCGTCTAACGGAAGAAGATGGGTCGCGTACATGGCCGGCGAAATCATGTTCACGGTGCAATTGCTCACGCACATGTAATCGATGTCGAATCCGGAGCGGCGCTGCCGCTCTTGAACGGCCCGGCCGAGCCGTATCATCACCTCGCCGATCACCGAGAACAGGTGGTTGGCCAGGTCCGGGCGGTCGATCATATCCACGAAGATCTGCTGGCCGCGCAGGTGAAATGCGTTGTTCAGCACGCCCTGCCAGTTCAGATCCCCGTGCACAGCGCCCCACTTCGACGCGATCAGTTCTATCTGGTCGAAGAGGTCTTCCACGAAGCGGCTAGCCAAAGCACGCTCCGGCGTGAGGCGTTCGACGTCATGATCCGATAAATGAGGTGCGCTGGAGGCAGTCGGCCAGCGATCCGGGAAGTATTGGATTTCGACGCCGAAGGCACAAGGAATCACGTATACGCCGAAGCAGCCAGATATGGTGCAGACGTCCGCCTCTTCCTCGTGATCCCACTGGCCGGCCATAGGGAATGAACCGCGCAAATGTGCGCGCATGCGAATCAGGGTCTCGCGCCGATAGTCCGGATCGCGATGCCAGCGTTCTCCCAAGGCCACGCCGCAGCGGGAGTGATACCAGCCGGGCTCGAAGCCGACTACCGGCCGCATATGCGGCTCGTTGCCGTCGGCAGCCTCCCGCCGAGCGGGTCCGGCAATGGGAATATGGCTTCGAAGCTGTGTAACCGCAGAATCCGAAGTCGACATTCGAAAACCAGCCCAGCCGGAAATCGGCCTTGCCTCCACGGTCCAGCCTGGAACGGCAGGGCGCTTCCCAGAGAGTTGTCGAAAGACTAATATCCCGAATGTCTGAAACTGTCAAGATGAAATTGAAACGTATTTCACAAACTGGCAAAAGTGAGCAGAGAGATGCGATCGTCTGGCCGCGACGACCATAACGTCAACCTTGCCGGCTCCCTCGCGCACCCGGAATGCGCCGGAGCAGAGTTGGAAAAGGATGTAGCGGGAGCCAAGGCAGGCGCCCTACGGCGGATCTATTTTGCTGCCGATAGCTCCCGTGCGATGCTTCCGGCAGCGTGCTTCATGGTCGTAATTAGCGCCTGCAACTTATCGGTGTCGGGGAGTCTCATCTTCGGAATCGAAACGCTCATAGCGGCGAGCACAGGGCCGTCCTGCGAAGGAATCGGCACCGCGAAACAGCAGCCTCCCTGAACGCATTCTTCGTCGTCAGTTGCATAACCCTCGTTGCGAATCCGCTCGAATTCGCGCTTCAACGCGCTCTCGTCGGTGATCGTTGACGGTGTGAAGCTGTAAATGCCGTAACTCCGTAGCAGCTTCTCCCGGCGCGCCTCCCCCTGATACGCCATGATGACTTTCCCCATCGAACTCGCATTTGGCGGCAGGATGCGGCCGACTACGTTGCCCATGCGGATAACTTGAGGACTCTCGACGACGGCTACGACCTCCACATGGTTGTCGAAAAGCGCGGCGAGGCTCGCGGTTTCACGAACCACACGGACCAGTTCACTCATCTGCGGCGCCGCCACGCGCAGCAGTTGCGTCAGAAAGCGCGTGGGAAGGAGGGGTTTCACCTCGGGGGCGAGCGCATACACGCCCTCTCCCTTCCTCTCGATATACCCGGCAGACTCCAGCGTGTTCAGCAGCCGGAAGGCGGAGGTCTTCGCAAGCTTGAGTCGCCTTGCCAGTTCCTTCAGGGGCACGGGCGCCTCCATTCTCTTCAGTATCTCCAGGGTCTCAAGCGCCTTGGCTGCAGATCTCGTGAAATACTGGCCGTTCTTGCTCTTGGCCTGCTTCAGTGGCTTTGCGCTGCTTCGCCGCGTTCCGGCGGCTGATGACGTTGGCATGGTTATGTTCCGACGAGATGTTAACGGAGATTGTCGCGTGTCTCCATTCTAACACCGCAGGCGGCCAGACCAGGCTGCACTGGACAAGGGTCGCGGCAGTCGTTCCGCTTTTAATGCTGACATTTCATTGTAGCGCAACATCGGCTATTCTTGATGGCCGCCTATGACACAAACGACCGCCGCCTCGCTCGCTGGCTCCTACAGGTGGCGCCTCGTTCTGATGCTCTGGCTGATCTGCTTCTTCAACTATGCGGATCGCCAGGCCATCTTCTCGGTGTTCCCCCTCATCGAGCGGGAAATGAAGCTGACGCCGATTCAGTTGGGGCTCCTGGGTTCGGCTTTCGCGTGGCTGTATGGGCTGGGTGCGCCGGCCGCGGGTCTGATCGTCGATCGCGTCCGCCGCAAGAGGGCTATCCTGGCCGGCCTGCACGTGTGGAGCATGGTATGCGTGGCAACGGCGCTCTCGCGTAACTTCCGGCATCTTCTGTTCTTTCGCGCCGCCGAAGGATTGGGGGAGACCCTCTACTACCCGGCGTCGGTGTCGATGATCAGCGACTACCACGGCAAGGCAACACGTTCGCGCGCGCTCGGCCTCCTTGTCACAAGCGTCTACTTCGGAACCGTGGGCGGCGGCTTTTTCGCCGGTCTAATCGGACAGCACTACGGTTGGCGTTCGTCGTTCGTTGTGTTTGGAAGCCTGGGCATCGTTCTCGGTCTCCTGCTGCAGCGGGCCTTGCGGGAACCCGCCCGGGGAGCGGCCGACCGCGCCGACCTGGGTGTTCAATTCGATGCGGTACCCGCCACCTTGCCCCCTTCCGCGGGGTTTAGGCTGGTGCTGGGCACTCCCACCGCCCTGTGCCTCATGGGTGCCTTCATCTGTGCCAATTTCGTGGCGCTCGTCCTGCTCTCCTGGATGCCCAAATTCCTTCACGACCGATTCAGCATGAGTCTGGCGATGGCCGGCCTTAGCGCGACGATCTTCGCGCAGTTGTCGAGCATGACGGGAGCTTTCGCCGGCGGCTGGCTTGCCGACATGCTCCGGCGGCAGACAACCCGTGGCCGGATCGCGGTACAGGCTATCGGTGTTTTCGGCGGCGCGCCCTTCGTTGTGCTCTGTGGCCTGACCCAATCGATCGGCTGGGTGATTGTCGCGCTGTCCGCCTGGGGTTTCTTCAAGGGCCTGTACGACGCCAACATCTTTGCTTCGGTTTTTGATGTCATACCGGCGGAGGCCCGCGGAACGGCGGCGGGATTGATGAACTGCGTCGGCTGGCTGGCCGGCGGCGGGACCGCTCCGATTGTCATCGGTGTCATTGCCCAACAGTACAGTTTGGGCGCTGCCATAGCGGCCGCTTCCATCGTTTACATTGGCGCCGGAGTGCTTCTGCTGACCGCCATGGGCTGGTTCATCGAGCGCGACATCCGTCGCAGCCAGGCTGCCCTGGCCTGCGTCTCCGCCGCCCCGCACTCGGGTAGACCCTGAGGTGTTTCGCGGGGGAATAACGGCGCCGGAGCCGTCAGGCTATCGGGCAGCCGCTTCCCCACCTCCGCATTCTCGCTGCGAAACAGCGCGGCCCGGACGGGCCCTCTGCGGAAAATGAAAGGTGTTTCAGTTTTTGACATTTGTTCTTGACAACGCCCCACGTCATCTGTAGCATCCCGACCCAAGGGCCTGGCGGAGGGCCGGCGATACAAACACTGAACGCGGGGCAGGAGCGTTTCCTAGCGCCTTGACCAGGTGAAACATCCCGAGCGAAGCGGGGATGTGCTGTTTTCCGATTCAAGCCTCCAATCAGCACCCCTCGCATCGCTCGGCATACTCTACTGGACGGAGATATGTTATGCGCCGTTGGGTTCTCTCTCTTGTTGCCATAGTTCTTCTTGTCACTGCGCTTGTGGCTCAGGAAACGCGGAGCACCATCTTTGGACGCGTGCTTGATCGGAGCGGTGCGGTAATGACGGGGGCAAGCGTTGTTGTCACGAATGTGGGAACTGGAACTTCGGCCGCGCTGAAGACGAACGAAACCGGCTACTACGAGGCGACGCTCCTACTGCCCGGCGACTACCGCGTAACGGCAGAAGCCGCCGGTTTCAAGCGTTCTGTCCGCAGCGGTTTAACTGTGCTTGCCGGCGCTCGTGTCGAAATCGAGTTCCGGTTGGACGTTGGACACGTGACCGAGACCGTTTCCGTAACCGCGCAAGCGCCCCTGCTCGACACCAGCACGGCGTCGTCTGGCTGGGTGCTGGATAACCGGTCGGTGATGGAACTGCCCCTGCTGCAGAACAACGTGCTCCTGCCGGTGAAGCTGACGCCCGGGCTGCAGGGGCCCGGGGTGAACTACTATTCCGGCCTGCACGCAAACGGTTTGAGTTCACGCTACACCACTGCCTCGGGTGTCGGCGGAAATGAATGGACCGTAGATGGCGCGCCGAATAACGGCATCGGGTTGGACGCGGCGCACGTTGCGCACGCCGACACCGTGCAGGAGATCAAGGTGGAAACATCCGCCTTCGATGCCTCAGTCGGCCACACCACGGGCGTCAGTGTAGCGGTGATGACCAAGGCGGGGACCAACCAGTTCCATGGGACAGTAACCGAACAGCACTGGCAAAACCGTTGGCACGGCACGCCATTTTTCACCAAGCAGAACTACTACCGCGCCATTGCGCAAGCGGAAGCTGCAGGCGACGCGGCGCACGCGGCGGAGCTCCGGTCGAAGCCGAAACTGCCTGCCGGAAACTCCAATAACTATTCCGCCACCCTCGGCGGCCCGGTGGTGCTCCCGAAAGTTTACAACGGGAAGGACAAGCTGTTTTTCTTCTTCGCCTTCAATGGAAGCAAGGAGACGTCGAACGAGGCCGGGTCGGGGGTGAACAACACGATTCCGACAGTGGCGAACCGCCAGGGCGACTTCTCGCAGTTGCTCAACGTTGATGCAGTGCGCTACCGGATTTACGACCCGCTGACGGTGCGCCAGGATCCCGCGCGGCCGGGGCACTACATCCGCGACCCGTTCGCCAACAACGTTCTGCCGTTTTCCCGGATTGTGAATCCCGCCTACAGCGCGTACGTGAAGCTGCTGCCCACCCCAAACAACGACCCAACAGATCCGCGAAAAGAACCGCTGAACAACTACCTTGCCGTCGCGATGCCACAGGTCTTTGACTATAAAGGCCTGACGAACCGCGTCGACTACCAGCACTCCATGCGCCATCGATTTTACGGACGCTGGAACTGGAGCCACTTCCTTGAGGATCGGCAGGACTGGACGTACGAAAGCGCGCGCGGGCTGCACACGGATGGAAACTTCCGTGACAATCTCGCCGCGTCCGCGGACTGGATCTTTACACCTTCGCCGGCAACGGTTCTGAACGTGACAGTTGCGGGCAACCAGTACAGCACTGGCATGCTCTACCAGGGGACGCGCAAGTACAAGCCCTCCGACGTCGGGCTGCCCGCCTATCTGGACGCCAAAGCAGCGGAGCGCCAGCAATTGCCCGTGATGAGCGTGTCGGGTTACCAGCCTTTCGGGTACAGCGGGTATTTCGTCACCCGAACCAGCGCTGTCAGCACCAAAGCGGACGTCACGCATATCACCGGTAACCACACCATCCGATTCGGTATCGACGCGCGCGACCACTTCCGCAGCGGAGAGATCAACAGCGACACGTCCGGGAGTTTCAGCTTCGGCAATGCGTACACGCGGCGCAACGACGATACCTTCACGCCAGCCGGCGATCTCGGCCACAGCTGGGCCGCTTTCATGATGGGCCTGCCGACAAGCATGACTCTCGGCACCAACGATAACTACATCATGTCAAACCCATATTTCGGCTGGTATGCGCAGGACAACTGGCGTATCAGCCGAAAACTCTCGGTAACGTTCGGCCTGCGAGCGGAGTATGAGTTCGGATTGAATGAGCGCTACAACCGGATGATCGGCTGGTTTGACCCGAAGGCGACGCTCCCAATCGGGGCCGCCGCGCAGGCGGCCTACGCCCAAAGCGCGGTGCCGGAACTGCCGGCCTCGAGCTTTGTTGTGCGGGGCGGCTCCGTTTACCCGGGGGTCGACGGATCCAGCAAACGCACCACTCAGAACGAGCTGATGTGGATGCCACGCGTGGCCGCCGCCTGGCAGATCAACTCCAGGACAGTACTCCGCGGCGGCTACGGGCTGTTCTACGACACGAACAACGTCATGCGGGTTGCGGGCTGGAGGGCCGGACCCGACCAAACGGGTTTCAGCCGGTCTACCTCCACCACGTTGACCACCGACTTCGGCACCACTTGGCTGGCCGGCGATCCGGCACGCGGCATTTCGCCGCTGGCCGATCCTTTTCCGGTTCGCGCGGACGGAACCCGGTTCAACGAACCCGTGCGCGACAAGTTGGGGCTCATGGCGCGCGTCGGGCGCGGATGGACGTTCTCGCCGTTCGACTACGAGCGCGCTCGACAACAACGTTGGCGAATCGGGATGCAACGCCAGATTGGGGCGGACATGCTGATCGACGTCGCCTACGCGGGATCGTATTCGGACCGCCTCGCTGTCAGCCGGCGTCTCGACGCACTGCCCGCACAATACTGGGCGGACGGGTTGGTCCGCAACGACGCCCTGGCCAGCAACCTGAATGCCAACGTGCCCAATCCTTTCCAACTGAAAAACTTCGCCGGCCTGCAGACTACCGCGCCGCTCATCTACCAGGACATGAGCACGCTCGCCTTCTACACCAGTTCCACGATCCGCAAGAACCAGCTTCTGCGGCCGTTCCCACACATGAACAGCGTCACCAACAGCGCCATGCCGATTGGCGAGGCGCGGTCGGATGCGCTGGAAGTGTATTTCCAGAAACGGTTTTCGCGCGGCTTCAATTTGAATCTGACCTATACTCGCATGGCCGCAAGCGCCGGCGTGTTCGAGAATGAGTTCGACCTCAGCCCAACCGCCTGGCGCGAAACGAACAACACCCGTCCGCACCGCCTCACCGGGACCGGTGTATGGAAGCTGCCCTTCGGGAAGGGGCAGGCGATGGCGATATCCGGCTGGAGCAGCGTACTGCTCGGTGGGTGGCAGATCGCGCTTACCTATGAATGGCAACCGGGCCCCCCTCTGAGCTTCGGAAATCTGTTCTACTACGGCAACCTCGAAGACATCGCCAAGGGGCCTCGGACGCTGGACCGCTGGTTTAATACGGACGGATTCGAACGGAACTCCTCCAAAGGGCCGGCTTCGTTCCACAAAAGGGTGTTTCCGTCCTCTGTCCCGAACGTTCGTTCTGATATGACCAACCAGTGGAACGGCAACGTTCAGCGGGAATTCAAGCTCAGGGAACGTCTCGCCCTCCAGATGCGGTGCGATGTCTTGAATCTGCAGAATCGTTCCCAGTTCGCAGCGCCAAGCACCTCGCCTTTCTCGACGGATTTCGGGAGTGTGACGTCTCAAACGAACGCGACTATGCGCTTTGTGCAAGTGCAGGCACGCATCCGATTCTAGCCGATTGGGTGTGCCACGCCTGCGGGGCAGGCGTCTCATGAGTTAAGGCGGGTGCTCCTCATTCCGCGCCGCACCGGCCCACGTCGCCGAGATCCCATCCGTGGTTTAGCTTGAAACTTGGAGCGTCAGCGGAGAGGATGCAGCTTTACCCGTTTGCGGAAGCGGGAACATCGAGCGCGATCGGATGCCTTCATCTTGTTGTGCAGTGGTTGGGACAGCGGAATTATGCTACGCGGATTGAAATTCGCCACTTGTCTTGTCTCGTCATTCCCGTTGTCCGTTTTTTGCGGTGTGGCTGATCCGGAAGTGGCACGCAGCTGCGAAAGCGAGGATTACGCGCGTGAAAAACCTCTGTGCCGCGATTTTCATTCTCCTGGCCCTAACCCTGTGGCTCCTTTCGGCCTCGACTCCACGGTTGCCCACCGGCCCAACACACACTAATTCCCTGGGTATGCGCCTGGTGCGCGTGGAAGCGCAGAGCTTTGTGATGGGTGCGGGCAACACGCCCCTCCCAGATCAGCTCATCCGGCCGCTCAGCTACCCGACGCTGGAAGAGATGGAGCGACGCTTCCCGCACGGCAACCGGGAAAACTACACCCTCGACCTGAGCCACGTGCGCAACGGCGACTTTGACGAAAAGCCGGTGCACCGCGTCAAGATCACGCGGCTGTTCTACATCGCGGCCACCGAGGTGACCAATGCGCAGTATGAGCAGTTTGATCCATCGCACCAGGCATTGCGGGGCAAGCGCGGCTTTTCGCGCGAGGACGACGAGGCAGTTGTCTTCGTAACCTGGAAGCAGGCGAAGGCGTTTACCGAGTGGTTGTCGAGGAAGGAAGGGCTGCCCTACCGGCTGCCGACCGAGGCCGAGTGGGAACTCGCGTGCCGCGCCGGCACAACCACACCGTTCTTTACCGGCCAGACACTGCCCGAGGCGTTCCAGAAGAACCAGCGCCGCACAAGCTTCAGGGACAAAGACAAGGACCGGGTGTCGCTGAAGGTCGGGCAGACGCCGCCGAACGCCTGGGGTCTCTTCGATATGCATGGCAACGTCGAAGAGTGGACGGAGGACTGGTACGGCCCCTACGAGGCGGCAGAGCAGGCGGATCCGGTGGGGCGCGCCAGCGGCGATTTCAAGGTCACACGCGGCGGCAGCCACGGCACGGAGCTATACTACCTTCGCTCCGCCAACCGCAGTGGCACGGTGCCGGACGACGCTCATTGGTTGATCGGATTCCGGGTGGTTCTGGGGGAACGTTCCACCGGGACGCCCTTGCCCGCACTCGCACCGCAACGTTACCAGCTCGACGTGCGGCAGCAAGCGCCCGCGCGACGCCAGGCGGATGCGAAGAAGCCGTACTTCAAGGGACCGCGCAGCTACGTCAAAATCGCAGGCCGCCCCGGTGCGCCGCCGTTCGCGCACCATAACCACGATGCGGGCATCACCGAAACGCCGAACGGCGACTTGCTCGCCATCTGGTACACATGCGTAGAGGAGCGCGGGCGGGAAGTGGCGGTCGCCGCCAGCCGGCTGCGCTACGGCGCCGAGGAATGGGAGCCCGCTTCCACCTTCTGGGACACGCCCGACCGCAACGACCACTGCCCGGCGATTTGGAATGACGGCCGCGGTACGCTTTACCACTTCAACGGTCTGTCGGTCGCGGCTATGTGGGAGCCGCTCGCGATCGTGATGCGCAAGTCCACGGACAACGGAGTCACCTGGTCGCGCGCGCGCGTGATCGTGCCTGAGCACGGCTACCGCCAGATGGTAGGCCAACCGGTCTTCCGGGCGCAGGATGGCTCGATCGTGTTCGCCGCCGACGCGGCAGGATCAGCGCTCTGGATCAGCCGCGACGAAGGAGAGACGTGGTTCGATCCCGGCGGGACCATTGCCGGGATCCACGCAGGCGTCGCGCAGTTGTCCGACGGCCGGTTGTTCGCGATTGGCCGCGGTGCTGACGTCGGCGGCATGTCGCCGATGAGCATCTCGTCGGATATGGGGAAGACGTGGACGGTGAGCGCCAGCCCATTCCCGCCGATCAGCGGTGGGCAGCGGTCGGTTCTAATGCGGCTGAAGGAGGGTGCGCTGTTCTACGCGTCCTTCGCCCGCGACCCGTTCAATCCACGGCCGGCGGCGCGCGAGGAGCGCAACCAGACTCGGCTGTTCGCGGCCGTTTCCTTCGACGATGGCAAGACGTGGCCGGTGCGCCGCGTGATCACGGCCGGTCCCGAAGACCGGCAGGTGGAAACGATCGATGGCGGGCCAGCGTTGATGAATGGGGGCGCCTCGGAATCGCTCGGCTACCTGGCCGGTACCCAGGCCAGCGACGGCGCCATCCACCTGATCAGCAGCCGGCAGCATTACGCCTTCAACCTGTCCTGGTTGAGAGCGGCGGCGCCGGATCCCGACCCTCGGCCGCGCGCGCGCTCATGGCCCACGCGCGTCCGCCTCGCATACGCCGCGCCTGCTGCCGAAGCGATCTTAAGCGCCGGCGACTGGCAATTCACCGGTACCGGCGCGCGGCCGGCTGCGGACGCGACAAGAGGCACGCTCGCGCTGAAGGCGAGCACGGCCGAGCAGTTGCCGCGCTGGTCGAACGAGCGACTGAACGGCTTCAACCGCCTGGATGCAAAACGCGGTTTCAGCGCCGAGATTGCCCTACGCGTCGAGAAGGCCGGAACCGCCCAACGCGGGGTGGACTTCGAGGTGTTCGCGCGCGGCGGCACGCTCACCGTCAGCCATTACCAGATCAGTATTACCGGCACCTCCGTTTACTACTGGCACGACAATCGCTTCGTGCCCATCGCCGAGGGCCTCGACAATACCGGCCTGCACGCCTTCCGCCTCGCGGTGCGGCCGGACACGGCCGTGCAAATCTACCGCGATGGCAGACTGCTGGCTGTCAGCGCGCCTGACGTCAAGATCGACTGGCGCGCGCCGGCTCGCGGCTCCTATATCGAATGGGGAGTCGGCGCCAGTGAGGTGACGGCTGAAGTTGCGCATATCGCTTACGACTTGGCAGGCGCCTGGGCGCCTGGACAAACGGGCAGAAAGCAGTGAAATCGGAGAAGGAACTGCTGTCCTATGCCGGTTCGCGCCTGGACAGGTGGAAGGAGGAATTCGGAATGCAAATGAGCGCGCAAAACCTCTGTCCCCATCGCAAATGCCGTCAGCGGCCACATGAGATGGGCGGTCGCCGATTGAATGCCCGGGTAGTTGTTCGTCTCTGGCAGGCGGGCGGCAGTGGTCCGCGGTTCGCACGCCGTCTTCGCGGTGTTCGCCGCCGGGAAGCGATTCCCCAGACACACTCCTACCGGCGAAGTGACTGCATCCACGGCTGTCATTCTCAGCCGGCCCGGCGTTCGTAGCGATGGTGGAGGCCGCCGACCCGCGAAACTGCCACGACTCGCCCCGTCTCCGGCGGTTGCACCGGTCGCGGTCCGGGCGCATCCTTGCCCAGAGACAAATGAGTTCTCGACCGATGATAGTAGTCGGCGTACAAACGGAGAGTTCGCCGGAGCGAGGCTTCGTTGAAGACGATCACGTGATCGAGGCACTCATGGCGGATCAAGCCGATCAGGCCTTCCACGTACGCCCGCTGCCAGGGCGAACGCGGCGCAGAAAGCCCTTGCTTCATGCCCATGTCCTGGACCTGCTTCGTAAGGTCGTCGCCAAAGATTCGGTCACGATCTCGCAGGAGATAGCGTGGTGCGGAGTCCCACGGGAACGCCGCGCGGAGTTGCTGGGCGGTCCACTCCGCCGGGTGAGCCGTGACATTGAAGTGGAGAATGCGGCGCCGAGCGTGAGCCAGCACCAAGAACACCTGGAGAACCTGAAACCGGATGGTCGGCACGGTGAAGAAATCGACGCAAAGACCAGAGGCTGCCAACCAGCACGGGCAGCACTCCGAACATCGATCGGCGGAGGTTGTGGAAAACGCACAAGCCCCATGTTCTCAGATTGTTCGGGATTGGCGAGAGGCACACACCGTTCTCAGCGCCGAGATCAGCAGTGATTAAGGTGTCACGGGAGGCTTTGCGATCACAAAGGGCTGCACCTCTGGCTCGCGCCGATAGAAAACCCGTGGTCGCTGCAACCCCCGTTGCTCCAAGTCCAAGATCTTCTCTTCTCCCTCTACGAAGGCGACTTGGCGTCCCGCTCTGCGCGCCTCCTGCATCATCGCCGTCTGTAGTTGTGGGACCCGGAGCACGGCGTAGTCAAGCCACTCCCGCGCTACGACCTGGCCGTCGGTAGGGGCTAAGTCCGCGGCTCGGGTCTTCAGCCCTTCCTCAACCAGGCCGTATGTCAGCAAGCCGTGACCGAATTGCGCCGCTTCCAAGGCCCCCTGATAACTTTGCGCCGCTGCCAGAATATAGATTCCCTTTTCGTAGGCCAGTTGGGCCAAGCCCTTGGAGTTCATGGGGCCGCGGCGCTTTTCCTCAGCTTCCAGGGCTTGGCCGGACTTGCAGGAATCAATGACCAGCACCAAGTGTCCTGCATCAACTTTCTCCAGGGCTTGTTCCAGCTCCACGTCCGAAATGCTGCTGCCCGGTGGAGTCTTAACGCTCGCGGCGCTGGCGTCCGTGGGGGAGCCGGTGTGGCCCAGGCCGTGTGAAATCATATAGAACCTGGAGCCGCGCGCTGTGCCGTGGCCGGCATAGAAGACGAAGACGGCGTCTTCCGGTTGCGCCGGTTTGATCGTCTGAAGAACCGCCGGGGCGCCCGGTGGGAGCCCTTCCGCGCCTTGACCGGCGAGCAGCTCCAGTGCCCAAAGGATGTTGGCTTTGGTCGCCTCGCGGTCGAGCAGAGGAATGACTTCGACCCGGTCGAACGTGCCCAGCTTGGTTTGCTGGCGCATCAGCTCTTCCGCAAACGCCCTGGCATCTGCCACCGCATAGCTCAGGCTACGATAGCTCGGGTTGGCGTAGTCATTGATGCCCACCGCCAAGATGAAGGCCGTCCCGCGCCGCTTCAGGCTCTCGGCGCCCTGAAGGATCAGTGTGGTGTCGCTGCTCTTGATGTTGTCGCGGTTAAAGGCATAGACAGTAAGTCGATTCTCCCCGGCGACGATGCGAACAGTTGCTTCCAGCACGACCTTGCTTTGGTTCTCCGGCAGTACATCCCCTCGCCACACCTTGACCAACGATCCGTTACGAAACAAGCGGACATCGCGTACCCCGCTGCCCAGCGCTCTTAGCGCGTCCGGAGGCGCCTCCTGTAGCGCAACCTTCACCGTAACCGTACGAGATGAGATGCTCTTGGAAACGGGCGTCTGACCGTCGGCCAGCGTGAGGTCTACTTGTGGCTGGCGGCGGTCCTTTTTCGCGAAATCCGTGGGTGCCCTCGGCCTTCTTCCGGACAGAAGATCAGCAAGCAAACCAGGGTGGTAGAACTCACTGAAGAACGCCTCGACTGGAGCAAGATCGAGGAGGTCCTGCGAGAACCGCCAGTTGATTTGTTTCCATGCCGCAGGCGAGCCGTCAAAAAGCCCATCGGGCGTAACCACCAGCCAGTCCGCACCTTCGCCGAGAGAGACGAGAGTTGCCAGGCGCTCTCCGCTCAGTGCGTCATGGATGCACAGGGCGCCATCAGCGCTTGTCAATGCCAGCCAGCGGCTGTCGGAGCTGAAGGCGGCGTCCCCGACGCCAATCAACGGAGCCAGCCACCAGCGGTCAGGACTGAACTCGAGGGCCCCCTCCGCATCGGGTCTATAATAGCGAGCCGCGGTGTCCACTTTGTCGTTCTCCTCACGCCAATAACCATGCAGAGTGGCCAGCGCCCGCCCGGTTTCCACCTCCCAAAGCTCGATATTCGCGGTCGCGACTGCTGGCCAGCGTCTGCCGGGGCGTCCGCGCTCCCAAAGAAGCGCCCCCCCATTGGGCGATGGACAGACCGTGTTGATGCTAGCACGCGTCCATCGGGACTCAAGGCCATAGCCCGGACCTGACCTGTCTTCAGCGTGCCCAGTCCGAGCCCCGTGGTGGTGTCCCACAAGTGAACCGTACCAGCCTCTAGGTCGGCTGAGGCTAATAAGCGGCGCCCGTCACGGCTGAGGGCCAGTGTTCCGAGAGTGCCACCGCGGCCGATGAAGTCGCGCACGTGCCGACCGGAGACAACATCCCAGAGTTCAATGACATAGGGATTATGGAAGGAAGCTGCGCAGGCCAACAACCGGCCGTCTGGGCTAAAGGTCGGGGTCATTCTACCCTTGCAAGCGAAGGTGCGGAGTTGCTTCCCGCTCATTACATCCCAGACCTTCACCATGGCCCTACCGTTTGCTGAAGCCAGTTGGAGGCTGTCTGGGCTGAAGATCATCGCTTCGACGCTGACGTGTGCCAGGCGGCGCACCTCGGTCCCGGCTGCCAGATCCCACAGCTTGATTGGCCCGTCTCGACAGCTCGATGCAAGCCATCGCTGATTAGGAGCGATGGCCACGGATCCGACCGCTGCCACAGGACCGCCGAAGGATGGCAGCTCACGCCCGCTAGCCACATCCCAAAGCCGGAACTTGCGGAGAGCTGCGACTTGTAGCAAGCGCTCATCGGCGCCGGCCTCTATCCTCCATCCAGCTATCCCCGCGGAATCTAAGGATGCCAGCAAGCGCCCGTCCGGGCTGAAGGTGGCCGCGCGGACACTGCGATGAGACCGAGCGGCTGCGCTCCGCAGCTCGCGCCCGCTGGCCACATCCCAGACGTTGATAACAATTTCCGCGGAGGGTTCCGCGGCTGGGCCCTCCACCCGCCACGAGACACTTCCTTCTTGCCTCCAGACTACCCGCTTGCTGGGAATGAAGCGCAGTACTTCGCTCGCCGTGAGGAGGTGTCTCCCGTCGGGAGCGAAAGCTAAGGCTACCACGTGGCCGCCCTTGAGCCCCGCGAGGGTGATCGCCCGCTCACCCGTTTCCACGTTCCAGATCTTGACTTCTGCCTCGCCCGCGCTTCCGGAAGCAAGCCATCTTCCGTCTGGGCTGAAAGCTAGGCCCGCCACCCCAAGAGCATGTCCACCCAACACACGGCCCTTCCCCGAAGGAACTTCCCACAGCGTGACTGTGTTGTCCATGCTTGTTGAAGCGAGCCGACGTCCGTCTGGGCTAAAAGCGATACTCCGGCGCGCTTTCACCGGACCGGCCGCTAAGTTCAGGAGCTCTTGTCCTGTGGCAACCTCACCGGCCGCTAAGTTCAAGATCTCTTGTCCTGTGGCAACCTCCACAAGCCCGATCCTGGGTTGGAAACCTCCTGGTGAATGCGACAGGCCCAGTGCGGCCAACCAGCGCCCATCCGGGCTGAAGGCAATCGCTTCGCCTAGGTTGGTGAGGGTGGTCAGGGTGCGGAGCTTCCCGGTCGCGACCTCCCAGACTCCACGCGGAGAAGCTACAGCCGCTCCGTCGGGGCTAAAGGCCAACGCCCGGTACCCCGATAGGGCGGGCATCACACGAACTAGCCGTCCCGTGCTCACCTCCCACAGCCGGACGGTATTATCCCGACCCCCTGCGGCCAGCAAACGCCCGTCGGGGCTGAAGGCGATAGCTGTAACCAATTCGGTGTGCCCCGTTTGCAGCACGAGTTCAGGCATGGAACGAGCGTTTGTTGAGGCCGGCGAAGCCTGTTCTGGCAACTGCTTGTTCGACTGCTGCAGATCTCTGCTTTGTGACCACAGAAGGCCAACAAGAAGCGCCGTCGTGCAGAACATTAAGGAAGCAGGCCGCATGCCGTGACCTCCCAGAAGCCGTTGCCCAGTATACAGCAGTCCCTTCACTTCGCCTTGATTTCCACAGACGGTCTTCATGTACCTTTCGTGCAGCCTCGGATCACACCGGGCATGGAAGCGGGTAGCCGATCAGGTGCGGGCAGTCGGAAGCTCGGCCTCAACCTGAGGCGAGGCTGACATGGGGAGGGCATCGCGGAACGCAATCCGCGAGTCTTCCGCTGCCACGCAACATGGGCGGCGTGCGCGTTTTGGTGAACTGCCAGGAGGCGCCTCTGTTTTGCATCAGCGCGGCGCAGATCAACGTTTCAATTTTCTGCACGGGGCTGGGGACGACCGATCCTGCGGTGGCCTCCGGCAATCCGGGGCCTTCTTCGCCGCCTGCCATCGTGAAGACGCCAGTAACGGTGAGCATCGGCGGCCTGGCGGCAGGCGGAATGGTGGGCCTCGACAATATCGCCGGCATGCACGCCAACCACCTTGCGGTAGCCGTTGTAAGCCACCTGCACGCTGAAATCCATCTGTGCCATCCGCGCCGCCTCCTCCATATCGAGGCGGCACTCGTTCTTGAAGATCTGACAGGGGCCGACGGTCTTGTTCTCGTTGCCGGGAAGGCCGCCAATCGTCTTGTGGAAGCAGTGGATCGATTCGATCCGGGCGATGCCGGGCAGGATTGCCTTGGCGCCGCCGCCGTGCCCCGCCGTCACGTGCGACTTCACGCCGCCTGGCGAACAGGCGGCATCCTGGGGGGAAGACCGCCTTGTCGCAAGATTGACCGTCACGTCCTCCCGTGCACCGGTGTTCTCCCGGCCGGCGCCACGGCAAGGGTTCATCCCTCAGGCCTGGGCCGCCAGTTGGGGTGCGTTCTCCGCCACTTTCCGGATGCCGAGCGCGTATTGGTCAAACAAGGCTTGGCACGGCTCGGCCTTGTCCCACGATTCCAGATGCAGCAGCCGCGGATACAGGGCCTCGGTCACCGGCAGGTCGCCGGGCTGGTATTTAATGGCGCGCGTGGCTTCCGAGAAACTCCACGCCCAGCCGTGGCCCACCGGGTTCCGCTCGCCATACAGAGCGCAGAGATGCAGCGTCATGTAGCGGTCGCGCTTCAGCGGCACGCCCTCGGCATTCACCGCTTTCAGGAACGTCTCCAGGGGCAGGTTGTCCAGTTCCTCGGGCGTGTAGAGGACCGGGTAACCGTAAAAGCCGCCGCGCGTGACGTGCGGCGCGGTGTAAGGAGGCTGGATGCCGGGGATGCCCGCCAGCCGCGCGCTCAGGTGATCCATGTTCTTCTGCCGGACGGCGTTGAGCCGGTCGAGCTTCGGCAACAGCAAGCGCGCGATCACGGCATTCAACACGTTCATGCGGTACTTGAACCCGCCAAAACCGGTGTCGATGAAGGGGCGGTGCTCCGGAAGCTGGATGTGCAGCTTCAGCCGGCCGGGGCTCTGCGCCAGCAGCAGCGCGCGCTCAAACAGGCGGCGGTCGTTGGTCACCATCATGCCGCCCTCGCCGGCCGGAAGGCTCTTGCTGGCCTGCATGCTGAAGCAGCCGATGTCGCCGATAGTCCCCACCTTGCGGCCCCGGTAAGTGCCGCCGTGGGCGTGGCTGGCGTCCTCGATGACGCGCAGGTGGCGGGCGCCGGCGATGCGCATGATCTCGTCCATCTCGGTCGGGTGGCCCCAAAGATGGACGGGCAGGATGGCCTTGGTGCGCGGCGTGACGCGCCGCTCGACGTCGGCCGGGTCCAGGGTGTAAGTGCGGGGATCGATGTCGGCAAACACCGGGACGCCGCCGGCCGCCAGGATGCAGCCCACCGACGCCACCCAGGTGTAAGACTGCACGAGCACCTCGTCGCCCGGCCCGATGCCGGCGGCGAAGCAGGCGGAGTGCAGCGCCGCTGTGCCGTCCACGCGCGACAGGGCGAACTCCACGCCCAGGTACTTCGCCCACTGCTCCTCGATCAGCCGCATGGGCTCGCCGTACTCGGTGTCGGACAGCTCGCCTCTGCGCACCAGGTCGGCCACCGCCTGGCGGAAAGCGCTGATGTCGCGCGGCAACCGCGGCGGCTCGCCATCCAGCCAGAAGCCGGGGCTGACCATGAAGGAGTAAGGCGGTTGACTGTCCGTGCGGTTGGCGGGCGCGTACTGGTGCCAGTTGTCGGGCTGGTTGGGGTCGGCCTTGTAACCGCTATAAACCTTTAAGACGACATAGAAACCTGTCTCGGCGCGCGCTTGCCGCCAGCGGCCGGCCATCCCGGCGCCGTCGCTGCCGCTGGCATAAACAAAGATCACCGGCCGGCCGCCGATCTTCAGGTGTCCGCGCTGGCTGGTGTAGCTGCTCTTGATGTAATTCAGGTCGTTGACCAGTTCGACGACCGCAGGATCGCCCAGCGATTCCTTCTCGTAATAGAGCGCCCAGCGGAGGTTGGGGTAAGGGTTTTCCGGCCGGTTCATCACATCGTTCAGAATGTGCCGGAACGTCCAGTCGGTCTTATGGAGCGGGCCCCACCAGGAACTGATGGCCACTGCCAGGCGCGCTTCGGCCATCTTGGCGAGTTGCCAATAGATAGTGGCATCGTCATTCGAGTCATACAGCTCGGTGGCGGGATGGAACGCACAGGGATTAAGGTCGGGGAGGTAGTTGGAGAACCAGTTCCTTGGTGGGCTGTGCCCGCGGTCGGACCAGTTCGGAAACCAGGGATAGAAGAAGGTAGCGTAGTAAGGCGGACCCGGCTGGAATTCCGCCTGCTCAGCCGGCCAGGCGGGGCCAGCCGCCAGCCATGCGGCTGCCACTACAGCCAAAATGTGTCTTGCCTGCATGGTGTTCAAAGCTCAAGGTTCTGAATCGAACTCGTGACCTCCGATGATACATCTTTGCCGGCGGATCGAGTTGCGGGCCAACGCCCGGTTTGAAGTCCGCAATGCGCATTCCGCAATCCGCAATCTGTCGTGGGAGATCTCCGTGGCCCGGTGGCTGGTAGCGGTACCGGGAATCGAACCCGGGTTCCCAGATTGAGAATCTGGTGTCTGCCCCAATGGATTCATTGAGTTGCAGGCATCCTTCCAATTTGAGTCCCCGTTCTAGTCCCCACTTTTTTCGGAAAAAGGGGTAGTGGGTCAGTTTGAGTTAAGGCGTCAAGGCGCGCATACCGGGGCCGAAGCCATTATTGCCCCCGGGGAAGGCATGGTCAGGCGCCATCCCAGTTGGCTAGTGTGAAGTGCCGCTAACGCCAGCAACCAGGATGCGTGCAACATCACACTTTCCGAAAGGTCGACAGCGGATTTCCAACGGTCCGCGCGGAGACTGCAGCGTCAGGGGAGATCTGCCGGACGTTGCTGAGGACAATGCCTCAAGGCGGCCCGCGTGCCTGTGCTTGACTCGCAGCTTTGGCGGTGCTAAAACTCAGGGGATTTCGTAAGGCCGGCCCTTATGAACAACTCCATTGGGGATAGCCGCTCACCGCTGGGGCTTGTTCCTCGGCAGCCTTATCCGGACCGGCCGGTCGGCATAAAACCTCCGAGGCAAGTTCTCGGATGGAGGTGAAGCCGTTATACCGCAAGCAGTTGCCAGCGAGGTCCGCTGATGGCGGTCCCGTCTTAGGCCGACGGGCACGGGTTTTATGCGGGTCAGCATAAACAGCAGTTAGCCGCACGCGATGAGGGATGTCGAAGCCGAAGCTGAGCGTCAGATTCCGCATTCCACCGTATGTGTCGCCCCGGGCCACGTGGCGCAGGCAGATTCATGAGGCAGCCGAGCGGGCCATGCGGGACGCGGCCATCGAATACGATCCTGGGGACGTGCTCGAGCTGGATGTCCGTATCTACCTGCGGGGACGGGCGCTTGAGATCCACGATGTGGACAACCGGTTGAAGGACGTGATGGACTCGTTGCAGGGTCATGTGGGCGGGGCAGGCAAGAAGCGCAGCAGTTTGCCGGCGCTGATCCCGAATGATCGGCAGGTCTTCCGAGTCGTCATCGAGAAGGAGTCTCCTCCGAAGCAGAGTCGAGGCTTCGGCCATGTGACGATAAGCAGTCACGCGGCAGGCAGGAGGCATCGCAAGCGGGGCGCGGCGGCTAACTAGCGTTTACAGCCGACGGCGGGTTGGGCGCTGGCGACCCCAGCCCCAGTCCCGCCCCCGCCGCGGCCCTGCAACGAAACGTATAGCGTTTCCGCCTCAAGTAACGCGGCCGGCACGCAAAGCAATGCCAGCATCGAGCCGACGGCCCCGGCCAGGAAGTTCCTTCGGGATGGTTGCATGGCTATCTCCCAGGCTTGAACGTCATACTGCTTCTCCTTCCGAAAGTCAACGAAACAGACGCAAAGGCGGCGGGTCAGTTTTCAGCACTTCGACACTCGCTTTTCATTCCTTGCCATTGCAGATTTCGTTTTGAGGTACAATCGGCCCGCTATGGGGAGCCGGTCGATTTTGCTTTTCCTCCTTCTGGCCCCTTGTCTGGTGGCTGGAGGTCCCGCCAACCCCGCTCAAGTGACGCGATTCTATTTCGTCGATGTGGGACACGGCAATGCCACGTTCGTCGTCACCGCTTCCGGCGAGACCGTGCTGCTGGACGCCGGCGCGACGCGCGCGGCCGGTCGGGTCCTCGCGTTCATGGAACAGAACGGCATCAAGAAGATCGATTACGCCATCATCAGCCACTTTGAAGACGATCACATGGGGGGCGCACCGTTGATCGCGGCGAAAGTTCCCATCCTCAATTTTGTCGATCACGGCACCAGCGTCGTCTACGAGAAGGACGACGCCTGGTGGAAGCAGCGGCGCGGGCCCTGGTTCCGCGAAGGCATGGGGAAAATGTACGACCGCAGTTTCGAAGCGTACCGCCAGGCGCGCGATAAGTCGCATCACATGCCGGTGAAGGCCGGCGACAAAATCCCGATTAGAGGCCTTGACGTGCAGGTCGTGAGCGCAGCGGGGAAGACCATCGTTCAGCCGATGATCAAGAATCTACCCAGCGTAGCGGCTTGCGCGAGCATCGACAAGCGCGCGGAAGACGACGCTGAAGATGGCCAGTCCCTCGGAGTCGTCCTGCGGCACGGGAAGTTCCGATTTATCTATCTCGGGGACTTGACCTGGAACACGGCGAACGCTCTGTTCTGCCCGAAGAACCTGGTGGGGCAGGTGGGCGCCTACGTGATCACTCATCACGCGCAGAGCATGTCGAAGCAATTCGGCGATTACTATTACGGGCTGTCTTGCTGCTCGGCCGCGGAGGTGCACGGCCTGAACCCGCAGGTCGCCATGCTGAGCCTCGGGGCGCTCGGCCATCGCGACGCGACGCCCGCCGCCATGCAGGTCGTGCACGGCGTTTCGGGACTCGACCTCTGGCAGACGGAATTCATCCGCGAGGGCGGCGAGAGGGGTTACAACGGACCAGAGGATTTCATCGCCAACCTCGGCCAGAAGAGCGACACGGCGCTGTACATTGAACTCGAAGCGCATGCGGACGGCTCCTTCACTATGCGCAACAGCCGAAACGGTTACACGAAAACGTATCCACCCCGAAAGTAGCTGCCATGCGGTTCTCGGACCAGCACGCAAGGCCTCTGCCTATCAAGCGGATAATCTCCTGTAGCCCAGGCGTCTCTGCGGTTCGATTGTTTGTGTGCGGCCTTGCAGCCCTGTGTATTGCGTTATTCGCCTGGGTTGGTGTCTCGAATGCGCAGGCTCCAGGCGTCCGCCCGGTCACCATCTCCATCGCCACCGAGAAACTTAGCCAGACACCCATCGATCGAAATATCTACGGCGCCGTGCTGGACGAGCCGGCCAGGCGGCTGGTGTGCACGATCGTCTACGGGGGGCCCACCGAGCTGGCGGTGCGGCTGGACCTGCGTGCGTACAAACGGCTGCGCCCTGCGGCCAAGCTGATTACGCTTGCATCCGAGAGCCTGGAAAGCCGCTCGGATTTCCATACGCCGAACGTAATCGTGCAGAAAGAGGCAACCGTGTCGGGGACCGAAGGCATTTACGCGATGAAGCTGCCGCGGTATTCCGTCACCAAGTTCGTGTTCGAGTTGGAATGAAGGAAGGAGGGATGGAGCGCCGCGGTCCCGGCGCGTCGCCGCAGCGACCCGCCGGCGAGGCACCGGCGCTACAACGTGTTCATGCGTTTCCTGATTTGCTTTCTGCTATGGGCTGCGGCGGCGGTTGCCCAGGAGTTGCCCTTCGCCCGCCTTGCGGACATCTGCTTCCAGGTCAGCGATCTCGAGAAGGCCAGGCAATTCCATACTGGCATCCTCGGCTTTGAAGAGGCGTTCGCGTTGAAAGATAGCCAGGGAAAGATCACCAGCGCTTTTTTCAAAGTGAACGACGACCAGTTTCTGCGGTTCTCTCCCGGACCGGTTCCCAGTGAAGGCTACGCTTTGACGGGCGTCACCATGCTCACGCCGGACATCAAGCGGCTGCGCACGGTGCTGCTCGGCCGCAAGCTGGCGCCCGGCCCGCTCGAGAAACGCGCGGACGGGAATCTGCATTTCACGCTCAAGGATCCTGACCAGAGCGATATCGATTTCGTCCAATACACCGCGTCATCGGTACAATCCAGGAACCGGGGAAAGGCCCTCGGGCCCAACCGGTTTTCCGACCACCTCCTGCACGCCGGAGTGGCGGCCGATCGCGAAGGCGACGCGATGACGTTTTATCGCGACCAGCTCGGCTTCCGCGAGTTTCTGCGCGGCGGGCCGGCTCCCGGCGACACCCGCTGGATCAACCTCATGATGCCGGGCAGCCACGGCGATTACATGGAAGTGATGATCCAGGCCTCCGCGCCTCGCGCCGCCCGCATGCACATGTGTTTTGAAGTGCCCGACATCCAGCGGACCTACAAGCAGCTCGTTTCGCGCGGCCTGCCGGAACGATTCAAGCCGTTTCTCGCGCAGAACCACCGCTGGATAATGAATCTGCGCGACAGTTACGGCATCCGCGTCGAAATCATGGGAGAAGAGGAGAAGCGATGAAGCTGCGCCGTTTCGTTTGCCTGTTGGCGTTGCTCGTTCCGCTGGCTGTCCCCGCCATTGCTCAATCGGTCGTCGGCCAGATTGCGGACCAGAGATTCAACGAGATCAGAGCCAAGCGCGCCCGAAGTGAAAAGATCACTGAGGAAGAGCGCGATTATGCGGAGAGCATAATCGAGCGGCGGAACCAGGAAGAATCGGCGAAGCGAAGCGCCGATTATGCGAAAGCGCACCCGCCGCGCGAGTCCACCGGGCTTGTGCCGCTACCGGACCTTGGCAAGCAGACATACAAGGGCGGGCAGGGGGGCCTGTACCCGGGAGGAGAGAACACGCCGCCCCGAGCCCACCTGCAAGCGGGGTTGAAGCTCGCCTCGCAGATCGTGCCTCTCGACCGCGAAGGGCGCCCGTCGGCGAACGGGCGCATTGCGTTATGCACCATCGGCATGTCGAACACAACCCAGGAATCGCGATCGTTCCTCAAGCTGGCCGCCGCCGACCGGGGCCTGAACCCCAAGTTCACGTTTGTCGATTGCGCCCAGGGCGCCCAGACCGCCGCCAAGATCGCCGATCCCACCTGGCCCTACTGGAAGCTGGTGAGCGAGCGCCTCGCCAATGCCGAGGTCACAGCTCAGCAGGTGCAGCTTGTTTGGATGAAAGAGGCCAACGGGAGCCCAACTGCCTCGCCTCCAAGTACGGCTCGCCGTTCGCGGTGGAAAGCGCTCTGTTCAAGGTGCGCGGCCAGGAGATCGCGTTCGAAGTGACGCGGTCGCTCTTCGAGACGGCGCGGCAGTATGTCGAGAGCTTCGACGTGTACGGCGATAAAGCGGCGTTCGAGTG
>Ga0315280_10000668_pt1 | contig 63246 bp, 73 predicted proteins | sample YL17G06_40_MG_FD_203697 | JGI IMG/M metagenome (GOLD analysis project Ga0315280, IMG submission 203697) | Sediment microbial communities from Yellowstone Lake, YNP, Wyoming, USA - YL17G06_40 | ecosystem: Environmental > Aquatic > Freshwater > Lake > Sediment | place: USA: Wyoming | collected... | reverse complement strand
CTCGACGCTGAGCGTGTCGTAAACTTCACTCTGGCGGAATACCAAGCAAGATCTGGGCATGAGAAGCATGGAAGCGATTAGTTTCAATTGGTGGGATCCGATCATTGTGCTCATCGTCTATGCGGCAGCGCTCTTGTCTAGCGGTCGGGTCGTCAAGAAGATGGCCTCGATAGTATCAGCACAGAAATACGGGAAAATTGAGGGTTCTGTTAAGTTGTCGGCTCATACGGATGGGTGTTAACTAGCGGCGCATGCGTGGAGTTTTATGCTGTCTGAACTAACCTCTCTTCATGTCGCTTTCTGATTCCTTAGTTGCCTTGTGCTTGGCGGGGATCACGCTATCTCAGCAAGCAGTTCTGTTCTTTGCCGCTCTTGTGTTGGCGACTTTTGGTTTGTTGGGCGTGGTGTATGACTATTTGAATCGAAGAAAGCTTCGAGAGGCGAAAAGATGGTCTGAGTTGTTGAGGACAGGGGGGCCCCCGATTTTGATGCTTTCTACAAGGAGTGGAAAGCGAGAGGTTTGCCCTGGCCGCTTACATCGCGGGCCGAGCATGATGAACGCGTGAAGACACGCGCTATGATTGATGATTTGGAACGAAAAAATGATTTGTGGCCGCTTGTTTTCACGGGGATAGCTACTGCTTTTGCGTTCTTTGCTGCTGTGCTAGCGTATCTTCTCATTCCTTAGTTCTGCTTGCGTTCTGTATGAGTGTTAGCCACTTATTCGTGCCTTGAATCTCGATTCCGCAAGCCTCAGCCGGAGTCTTGCCGTCTAATGCTTCGTGTGGTCGTACACAGTTGTGGTATATCTGGTAGCCCGGTATGATTGGCGTGTCGGGATTCTTGAGTCCGCGCATGACTTTCTCTCTGTCACGGATTTCACCGTTTAGGCGTTCCATTTTGTTGTTGTTTCTGTCGCCTTGAATCCTGATGCTGTAGATATGCTCGGTTCTTGTTGCCTTGCTCATCGTGTAGAACTCTTTCAGGTATGCTTCACGGTAGGAGGGTAGGCCGTCAGTTATCAGGGTCTTAGGTCTGCGCCCTATCGTATCTCTCGCCTTGCTGAATAGTCGTCTTCCGTCATAGTTGTGTTTCGTGTCAGCGACTTCTTGAGCTATCCAGAATCTTGTCTCATCATCCATCATGGCGAAGAGGTACTTCATGTCACCTTTGACTTTCAGGTAGAGTTCATCGGCTCGCCATGTCTCCGAGACTTGGGGCTTGATCTGTTCAAGGTACTTCTCCATTAGACGGACATACTTTCGAATCCATTTGTACACCGCAACGTGACTTACACTGACTCCTTGGAGCCGTAGGAACTTCTGGACATTCCGCAGGGACTCGCCTGTGAAATAGAGTTGCATAGCTGAAGTGATGATCTGTGGAGAGGCTTTTATGCGCTCGAATCCGAGATTGACGACAAACCATCTTCCGCAAGACGCGCAAGTGTAGCGTTGAATGTCTCCGCTCTCGTTGTGTCTCACACCATGTCTGACGATCTGTCCTGAGTTGCATACCGGGCAAGTCTGGACACTGATAGGTTCAATGACTATGTGGCCTGCGACTGTCTGTCTTAGGGCGAGGCTGAACTCAACAGCCCAAACATGCTTACACTTCACGTTTCGATAGAAGTGATCGGGGCAGCTACACTTCCATTCGGAACCATCCTTGAGAACCGAATAGGGTCCGTTTCCGTTCTGAGATTTGACGTGGTAGGTTGACGGATTAACCCGCTTGATTTGGTTGCCGTTTTCGGCAATCTCTCTTCCTCTCAATTCGCGCAGGTTCTCATCCATCTCGCATCAACAGTATTACGTAATACTAGTATTACGCCTATAAGGTTTACTACCGTAAATCAAAACACCTATAATACTCGAATGGTGGTAGTATGTCAGGGAAATTTGATGGAGCGAAAGACCACGAGTATAAAGGTAGAACCTCAGCTCTGGAAGGAAACAAAGAAATTAGCCATAGACCGTGGTATAGATGTATCAGAATTGGTCGAGTCGGCTCTCAAGAAGGAGTTGCAGAGAAAATGACACTTCCCGAAGCAAAGAAGAGGGTTCGAAAAGCAATCGATTCATTGTACGAATCCTACCAGGCCCAGCACGAATCGCATGAATCTTGACTGTTGGACAGTCTATTCGACCGCCAAGCGTCCGAAGAAAGAGATTGCACCCGCTAGTATTGCCGTTAGAAGAGCACCAGTTACATCCGCCTTGATGGCTCCGACACCCACCGCGCCTAGGACTGCGCTGAAGGAAATCAAACCGGTCCATGCAGCGAGTATGGCTCCGTCAATGGTTGCGGCCTTGTAGTTGGGTTTCCCTCGTTTAGGCAAACTAGTGTTGCTCCGTCTATAACTCTCGTCGCCTACGCATCAAGCCTAAGACTAGTAGTATGGCGCCTATAGCAAATTCAAGAACGGCTGCGTCTATCTGCGTGCCTTTGATCTTGATGCCTTCGGGGGTTACCTCCACTATCATTGAGAGCGGTTTCAGCACTATCTCAACGGATTGTGAGGGGAAGATGACGGCCGCAATCATCAAGATTGCTCCGAGAACTATCAGAGCAATCGTGATAGGGTCTTCATCAGCCAATTTGTTTCGAAGGTATTGGCGGGGGTTGCGCTTATAGCGGTTTTCACTGCGTTGGTTACCCTAGCTCCTAGTCACTGAAGTTGACCTTGTACTATGGGGGTTGTTGTGTAATTGACTAGGCGAGGGTCTGTTCGGCATAGTGTAGGTAGTGATCTGGGAAAGGGTAAAGAAGTAGGACTACACCTTTTCCTAATCGTGAACCGTTTGGGTTCCCTATCGAGAGAGGAAGTCGAACGCTACAAGCAACTGTTCCTTGACGCAATTCGTCAGTATGAAACAGATGTAGTTGAGCAGGATAGGCAAAGCAAGCCGTACCTTGATGACGTGAGGTATAGTCTAGTTCCGACCTTGAAGGAAAAAGTGGCTTCTGGGAAAGAGATACCTAGTGACGAGCTTAGGTTTCTAAGCGAGGTTTTGCAGGAATATCATGGGCGACTCGCTAAACTGAGGGGAAAGCCTTGGGTGAGACAGACCACAATAGAAACGCAGTTAGAACAATTCGACCAATTAGTGAGGGATGGCGTAGTTCGCCTCAAAGGCGAAAGGCCCATACTCAAGTCCAAGTCTAAGTAGAGGTGTAACTCCGGCATCTCTGTTATGAGCCGCCAGTTAACACCCACTCGGATGCGCCGACAACTTAACAGAACCAAATTGAGAAAGAGACACTAGACACAGGCATGATCATAGGGAAGTGCGAGAACATCATCATCATAACTCTGGTAATGGCAGGAGATTATACTGCGTTGGCTCTCGTATTCACGGCCAAATCCATGGTGCGGTCCAAGTCAATGTCTGACAAGCCAGAGTATTATCTCGTAGGATCGCTTGTCAACTTTACTTTCTCAATTCTGATGGGGTTCCTGATCAAGATCGTCTGCTCAGTCCTCAGCCCATAGTCCCAAGTCGTGTGCCACGACTCGTATCACCCTATGTGAACGCGCAAGGTGTGTCCCGTCGCGCCTCACGGGGTCCGAATCCCCTAGGTGCGAGTCACTAACCCCCGACCACTCGCCAAGTCAACACCGTACCGTTGCCCCCCTCTAGTTACCAACCGTGAAAAGTCGAACCCGACCCCCCGCTAACTTACCAGAACCGGGTTTTTTTTTGCTTCCACGACGGGAAACGCGAAACCTACTTCATCGAGCCTGAGCGGCCGATCCCTGAAGATCCGGCGAGATCGCTTTCGGACGGCCACCTCTCATTTGAACTCATAGAGCCGCTCAAGGAGTGGAGGATCCGGTTTGCCAGAGAGGACCTGACAGCTGACATACGCTGGACGGCACGTTTTCCGGCTTACCATTTCGGAGGCGGAAGCGGGACCTCCTGGAGCGGCCATTTCGAACAATCCGGACGCGTCAATGGCGTAATCAAGTTGCCGGATGGCGATCGGGTCGTGAAGGGGCTGGGTCAACGTGACAAGAGCTGGGGTCATCGTGACTGGCACATCGAGAGCTGGTACGCGCTCCACGCACAGTTCAACTCCTTCTCGATAGGGCTGAGACGTGACGTCGTCAACGGCATCGCCCACGTGTCAGGCGGCATAACTTCAGCCGACCGCCACGTGGCAATATCAATGGTGGATCTGGAAACGGAGTACGCGGATGCCCCGGCACGGATGCCGATTCGCGCTACGACGCGCGTGTGCGATGTCGACGGAAGCCACTACACGCTATACTCGTCGTTGATTCCGCCGTCGAGCTTCGTCAGGTTCTCACGGCCTTTCCCCGGCGGCACAACTGAACTCTTCGAGAACATGGCCACTCATGAATGCGAAGACTTCAAGGAACGAGGCACCGGGCTAATAGAGTGGCTCTTCACTCACCCTGAGAAATGACGCCCGCCAGTGGCGGTGAATCAGTGGAGGTGTCCGTCGACTTGGGTTTCGCATCGTTCACGAGCTCCGCATCTGGGGCAACGCCCGTTATGGAGCTGCGGTTCCTTTCGGCTTTCAATAAACCATGGCAAGCGAGGACGGACGATAGGGATCTGGAGACGAGCTACGAGCCAAACCGACATCGAAGACATGATGAGCTTCGTTTATCGTTTGGCGCGAACGTTCATCCATTCAAGCGGTTTGCCAAACCATGAAGCGTAATCCCTTTTTACATGACATGCAGCACTCAAGTCCATGTCGAATCGGAGATTTTACGTCTATATCGAGAGAGACGAGCAGACGGACACTTTCGCTGCAAGGTGCCTAGAGATGAGCGTGTTCAGTCAAGGCCGAACAGAGGAGGAAGCCCTGAGGAACATCAGAGAAGCAATCAACCTCCATCTAGAAACACTCAAAGACGAACTCAAAGGAAAGAAACTCGTAGAAGTCGATGTGTAGTGGCCAAACTTCCCAGGAAGATTTCTGGGAAGGACTTGCTCAAAGTCTTCCAGAGACTCGGCTTTGAATTAGTGAGACAACGAGGAAGTCACGCATTCTTGCGCCATCCAGACGGAAGGCGATTAACGATTCCAGTCTACGATGTCGTTCCCATCAACCTCCTTCCTGGTCATGCCCTTGTAGAGTCTCAATGCGACCTTCAGCGCGTCGTCTCCGTCAAGCCTAGAAACGAGACCAACCCTAATGACCAAGACTCTGCCGCTCGAACCTTCACAGTGATCTGAACCCATTATATAGGGTATCGAACCGCCTGAACCAACGAGTGCCAAATCGTTCTTGGTGCATGATGAGGACGAAATCCCCCCTTCCCTCATGAGGGTTCAAATTCGGATGCCCGCACCAAGTGACCCGACGACGACGAAAAACCCCTCCTCTCCTCATCATGACGGTTCAAATCTGGACGCCCGCGCCAAGGGTCCCGACGACGACGAGAAACGCATCTCCTCTCCTGCATGTCTTCGTGTTTCCATTTCGACTTCTGTTTCAGTTTCCAGTATACTGTTTACTAATTTGCTTGCGAATTCATCAACTATTCTTGATGAATTGGCTACTAGGAATAGGTAATATGGCTAAGTGACTAGAATGACCTCGGGTGCTCATCATCGTCCAAGCAGCCCACATTCTGGTTCACATGGTGGGATGACATGCAGCTCAGAAAGAAGGGGGTCATACCTTGCGGTGAGCTCAAGAAGGGAATCGAACTCTCGCTAGAGAATGCGGCGAGACTGAAGAACGACGCTGATCTCCTTTATGCCAACAGTCGAATGTCTTCCGCAGTCCCTCTCTGGGTAGCGGCTTGGGAAGAGATAGGAAAAGCAGTCCTCCTGCTGAAGCATTGGAAGCTTCGCCAAGATATCAAAGGACGATCTTGGAAACGAATCTTCAGAGAGCACTCAGCGAAGCAGAGTGCATGTTTTGAGAACCGAGATCTCCTCTGGGGAAAGAATGGTGATGAATATCGCAGTAAGGAGATGGAAAAGCTGAGGATCTCACTGCGATACACTAGAGAAGTGTTAGGTCTTTACATCAACTGGATGGAAGAGAAGAAGACTTGGCTCTCTCCGTCAGATCAAGCGGCAGCAGTCCAGGCTAGGTACTTGAGCTATTCAGTCACCCAATTCCTAGCTGCAGTCCCACAGAGGGTGACCACCATCTTGGCTGAGAACGTCAGGAACTAGTAAGATGTGTTACGACAAGAGACAGAGTAGTTGTGGACATCATGGTTTGGGCCATTCATTCTGTGTGGGATCATTTGGTGCGCGACGACGAAAAAGGCCTCTCATGATGATGGCTCAAATTACGACGGCCGCACCAGGAGACGCGACGACGCATTCGGTGAGTGGTCCGGCTGCGAGGAGCTAGCGCTCTACCGGCGATTCCTCCTCAAAATGGGTCCCTAACAATCTGGTCGGAGTAGTTTTCCTCTCTCTATAGCTTCTCGCATTGAGACTGAGACTTCAGAGGGCGACTTACCTCGATGCTGCTCTTCGAGGCTTTGATAATGGTTCAGGGCAGGTGTGTATGCCAAGAGAAGGAGGTCTGTCTTATCCCAGAGCAGACTCTTCTGTCCCGAGTAGTACTCATTTCCCTTTATTGGGCACAACTCCTCGTTCACGTGAAACGGGTCGAAGTGTGCTGCAATCTCATTTCCTAGTCCAAGCTTCTTGCATCTCGAAAAGTAGAGATAAGCTTCAAAGAGAACCCGAATGCCCTCCGGCATCCCAAGCGCTTTACGTTCACTCCATTGTCCCATTCCGAAGAGTCGATCTCTCAGCTCAGTGGTTCTCTTCCCAGTTGACTCTGCCAGCATTCCCATATGATCCCAAATTATCTCCGAGATAGCAGCATAGTATTGGCTTCTCCCGTGCAGATATCGAAACGAGTAACGAAAGCAACCTGTGAACCACACCAAGAAGAGAACGGCATAAATGACGGCCGCTATCCAAGTGGCATAGACTTTTGGAATTGCGGAATAGAAGAACACTATCGTGTCGGCAATGATCGATATTATTGTAGGAGACAGCGCGACGGCAAGTCCGAATGTGGCCACCTGATATCCGATGTGTGCGATAAACTCTGAGTTGTAGAACCTTCCTAGGCTGTCCAAGCAGCGGTAGTAGTCATCCCACGTTAGGCCATGCGAAGCCAAGCCCAGAACCAGTCATTGAGATACCTCCCATCTGCATATTACTGCCTTGCGCCTTAGTCCCTACAGGCCGATGGTCTGAGGAGGATTCAAGATGTCCTCAAGTTGGATATGCACTGACTTGTGGCCGTCCAGCGGTCAGATCCAAGCATCACGAAATCCGTATTGATCTAGGCGATCTAACGCATGTGGTCTTCACACTGTCTTGGTGCGCGACGACGACGAGCCTGCTCCTTGAAGGTGGTTCAAATTTGGGTGCCCGCACCACGTGACCCGACGACGACGAAAAACGTCTCTCCCATGAGGGTTCAAATTCGGGTGCCCGCACCAAGGCACCCGACGACGACGAAAATACGTCTAGCCCATTCCTCTCCCCCTGCTCACCGCTGAACCCCAGAAGTCTTTAGCTCAGAGAAGGGCATCAAGGATCGGTGCAAATGAACTGGAAAGAATTCGAACACCTTGCCAGACAAGTGATGAGCAGGTATCTGGGAACCACACTTGTGGAGAAGAACCCACAGGGTTTCCCGAAGAAGTTCGACATGGTATCCTCGCAGGACGAAATCGTAGGTGACGCGAAATTCCTGACACTGGTGCGAGGCGAGAATCTACCTCCCGCAAAATTCATGGAGATCGCGGGGCATGTGTGGTTGTTGGAAAAGGTCTCGGCCAAGAGACGCTTTCTAGTCTTCGGAAATCAACGTGAAGTTCCCGTCTGGTGGCTGAGCAAGTATGGAAAGCTTGTTCAGAACGTGGAGTTTTACTTTGTTGATGAGGCTGGCAGGGTCGAGAGATTACACTAATTCGACAGGTTGTCTTCATGGAGGTTCAAATTCGGATGCCCGCACCACTAGACCCGACGACGACGAACGCCCATTCCAATCCCTCTCCTATGATGGTTCAAATCTTGATGCCCGCACCATAAGACCCGACGACGACTGCCTCTCCAACTCCGAGAGAGGCACCAGCTATCTTCGCCGACGTTTTCGGCGTCTCGACGCAATCCTATCTTCGAGATTGAGGCCTTCAAACGATGAGCTCGCCATGTAGATTCCGGTCGCAATTGTGGCGACATCTGCGCGCTGCAAGTCGTGGCCGATAAGGAAGCCTCCTGTTGCAGCCTTTATCATGCGGATCAGCACTTCAGTGCTTCCTGGATTCGCCTTGTTTGATTCGCCATCAACCAGATTGTCGGCGATGACCTCCTCAAGGTACAGGTCAGCAATAAGCGGTAGATCTTCGGGTAGCATCAGTCCGTCTAAGACATCAGCATGAACCACGTCCGGTTCCTTGGCGAAAAGTTCCTCGAACAATGACTTGCTTTGTGGTTTCACGTTGGCTTTGGACAAAACAGCGGAGGAGTATTTTACTAGTCGCACGTACTCCTCGGGACTTATCGACATCTTGTGTCCTTCCAGAGTCTTGCCATCACAGTTCCAGAGAATCGCCGTGATCTTTCGGTAGGCCGTTGCAGTCCGGCACGCTCGATAGTATACTGACCATACGACTTTTCGAAAGAGGCGTCGGTGAAGCGAGTCCAGTAGGCCAAGCGATTTTGCGGATTCCATCGTAAGCTGATCTTCGTAGTGATCGAGAAGGCGCACTATGTGACTCTTAATCTCAGATGTGTGCCGTGGTAGCTCTGCAAGATCCTTTTCGCTCATCCTATTGCGGATCTCTTGGAAGATAGGAAATGACTTGTCCATCCTATCTTTCGCTTCCCACAGCTCCAAGCATGGATTTGATGGTGGCGCGTCTAATCAAACCTTGCATCAATGACACGTCCACTGCCTTCTTCCCGCTGAGTCTCTCTTTCGAGTCTCGTCTGAGCTCACCTTTGTTGACTAATTCCGCTTGGAACGACTAACTTATCTTGCTGACTTCATGCGGCCGCCGCTTCGATCCTGCGTTCTATCTCATTCTTCGCCTTCTCGAACAATGCCTTGCCTGCATGCCATGCCTGTCTCGCCGAAATGTGGTGTCTGCGAAAAAGAAGTCCCAACGCAACCCATGATTACCGAGCAAGGCACGTGCTCCGTTTGCGATGCAAAACTGAAGCGTGCATAGATACTCGGACAATCCCTCCTTTCCTCGCTTCTTTCTTGTGTGCGAACCCGTGGGAGTAGGAGAGGTGTTCGTCGTCGTCGCGCACCAAGGTACCCACGGCACACACACAAAAATGCCAAGAACGACGCTCACCGACGGTTCAAATCCTGACACCCGCACGAGGTAATACTACGACGTTCCCTTTCCTGCCTACTTCCTCCATATTAGAGTTCAAAATCCAGCGCCCGCAAGAATCCGGACTAGGTGAAGGTTGCTAGTTCTCTAGTCTTTGGTTAGACCTCTGGTGATTATCATTTCGTCAACGATTACCCTGTAAAGACGGTGTAGTTCTTCCTCGGTCATTGGTACATCAAGAGCCTTGCAGATCGCCATGTCAAATTTCACTCGGACCTCAGAAGGAGATAATTCAGCCGTCTCGAATAGAGTCTGTTGCGATTCTTCTCTTAAGACCCAGTATCCCTCATATCGAGCGTCGAAGTTTCTATCAAGCTGTTCTCTTAAACAGGGGAATTTTCTGTTGGCAAAATCATCAAAGACAGCGGCTAGCTTTCTGACTTTCTCCTTCTTTGGGAAAATTCTCATTTCGTACAAGTCGTATAGTCTGATGTCAATATACCGACCAGTAGTTTCCTCTTTCAAGAGGAAGAATTGAGAAAGGAAGATCGCTGAGTTGAGGAGTACACAAAGCGCCTTATTCATCTGCGCGTCCGTTTCGATGACGGTGTTGAGAAGGTCTGATGCTGAAAACGCATTCTTAGAGAAGAAAGCTAAGAGAGAGGTGTTAGGCGAATATGGGTTTATTCTACGAGACACCACTAGATTAGCGCTGACTTCAGATAATTCCCTTCGGATCTTCGACCAGAAAGCTTTCCAATCGAATTTGGACGTTCTGTTGAACTTGGTCGCCCTTAGCACTCGATCGAACTCTTTGTAAGGTGAATTTGCTACATAGTCTAGATTCGTGGTTATATCGAGAGCCCTAATCCCTACACTCGTTCGTAGGCTTGATGTAAGAGCTGCCCTCTCAATCTGATATGCTGCCTTGAGTTGGGATTGGGCTTTTATCCTATTCTTGCCCTCGTCTTGCGGATTAAAGAATAGGAAGGCTTCTTCAATTCGTGATGGGTCAGATGCACGAGTAACGAACATAAAAGATGATACCCCTTCAGGAGCTGGTCTATACCCCGTTCTGAAATACTCTGAAGGCGGTTGTGCAAGAACATCAGAGAATTTCTCCATAAATGATACCAAGACTTCGCGATTCTTCATATCGGTTACGCCACAGAACCACATGAGATTCGCGAATCTCTCACGTAGTTCATCTATGGCAAATGAGTCAATGTCAAGCTCTTCGCTGTGCAATTTTTCAGTGGTTTCAAGTTGGTTTCCAATGTGCGATGCATCTATCGCTGTAAGCTTCCTCAGGTCTTTCTTGATCAGAGCAAACTTCACTTTATGTCCTTTTGGTGGCACACCTTTTCTTGCAATGAGCAGAACATCACGGTATTCGGACCACTCTGAGAATCCATAGTTAAATGTTGACTTCAATATGTAAAGTGGCGTCCATTTGGAGAAAACAAATTCCCTAACCTTCGCGGTCTCTCTGCCTCTGAGCAAACTAATCGGTATGACGCCACCAAATGTACCACCACCGTTCAGAAACTCGTTCGCTAGTACGATAAAGTGGCCCCAAAGACCAACCTCGTTTCCGCAGACACTTCCGAAGCGGTCCATGTCAACATACTTTCTTATTCCCCGCTCAACTTTCGTGAACGGGGGATTCATCAAGACGACATCTACTTTGTCGAGATGAACATCATGCGCTTCGCCTTTCATTGAGATCCCTTTGCGAGCCGCAGGGAAAAGGGTAAGTTGGACACCGCTGGGATAGGTGTACCCTTTCGAGAGCCTAAGGCTATCGCCTTGAATTATCTCCGTCTTCTCAATTGTAACAGATGGTTCCATCGAAGCTAAGTTCGCTGATGTAAGGTGGACAGCAAACGGCATTATGTCTGAACCAAATATCTCTTCTTCGCAATATCGTTTGTGAGGAATGCCAATGTGACCTTCCCGTTGGTACAGTTCTTGTTTTCGTCTATATGCAGATACTAGGATCGTCCCCGAACCACAAGCACAGTCATAAACTAGTGAACCGCTATTTTGGATCGTCAATCTCGCAAGCAAGTCGGCTGCTTGAGGGCGTGTATAAAATGCGGCTAACATCTTCCTTATTGTCTTGGGCATTAGCGCATGGAAGAGTCGCCCAGGCAATTCGTATCTAATTCGCTCTATTTCGAGACCCCAGATCAAGTCGAATGTGTCTTGAATGTAGCTCTCAGGAATTGCGTCTAACACATCCAACTGGAAGATTGGTTTGTAGTTGATGTCAAGTACACGGCCGAAAGCGGTGCGTAACCAATGAATTGTAACTTTGCGTTCCCCAAAGGAGGCAAATGGCGGGAGTATTTCTGGTTTGGTTCTCGAAAAGAGGCGCAGAAACAGGATCTGACTCAAAACTATGTAGGACGCTAGGAATCGAGAGGCCGCCACTGATTCATTTTGGTCCAGATGACCTATTCCAGATAACAACTGTTTGTCGGTGATGACTTGGAACATTTCTTTGTCTGTAAGCTTGACGCTAAGCATCGTATCTGAAACATGCTGCTGCAAGAGAGCAATTACAGTTTCCAGAGAGTATTCTTTTCGCTCTCTGCGTTGGAGTCTTGGCGCGATCTCTTGTCGTAGCCTTTGAACCAGATGCGGGAACGTGATTGCTCTTATATCTTCTTTGATGTCAGGTGTGTCGATTAGACAGGTGCATTTGTTTTCGTTCACGACTTTCGCAATAGCTGTCGCAGTTGGTTCTACGTCTCTGGCTACTTCGGGTAGGAACAAGAGTATGCCATGATTTATCTTGCTCTCGTCTTTGTGCCTGTGATACTGGATGAACGCTTGCTTCAGAACGGGGATGCTTTCTCCAAGTTTGACGCCAAGAATCCATTTTCTATCAATGAGATCAAAGACAATGTCTGGTTCTGCATTGTACCTGATCTCAGAGATTCCAGTGCCCCCGTTCTTACGAATGACATCTATAAGTACTGGATAGAATGTCCTCTCGGTGACTTTGCCGACCAAGTTACTCAAATCCCTTATTGCGATAGTATGAGGATTTCTGGCTTGCGTTTTGGATTAGAGTTAGCCATTTGTTCTCACAGACATCCAAGACCTCGTTTCCATTTCGGTTGTGAATCTGAACAAGATCCTCAGCCTTCCATCAACTTTGGGGTGTCGTCGCTTGAAAAGGTTGTAGCTAGGGTATAACAAATGTCTACTTTGTTATCCCCCACCTCGTCCAAAGGTGGGGTACAACGATTGCAAACATGATTGAGGCTAGATCTGATGGAAGTCTAAGTTCATGAACTTCGACAATCGCCTGATCTCTTCGAAGTCTTCCATCTTGACCTTCGGTCGGCCGCGGTAGAGCGCATGAGCCTGAACGAAAGCCCTCAACTGCTTGTGGATTCTGAACGAGCGAAAGAGAAGAAGCCATTCAAGGTCTATGCGCCGGTTCTTGCCAGACTCAGAGACTAGTTCTGGAGATTGGATCGCTTAGCCACTTGGCGCGAGTGTTCGAGTTGGATTACCACCAACTAAGACCAATTGCCTCCAAGAATTGCTGATAACTGTAACTACAATGACTCAGCTCATTGTAGACAATCGATTTTCGAGCGGATACTCATATTCTAGTTGTAAGAGTTGATATTCGACTAAGAATGGTTAGAATAAATGTAGATATTCCTGATGATGTTCATGCGCGACTGAAGATGCTGGCGTCAGCTGAGGGCAAGGGATTCTACGAATGGATCAAGGATGTTCTTGTCCAGACTTGCTCGGATGAACGAACGCTACTCGAAATGCTTGAAGATATCAGAGCGGATCGTGGAAAGGAAATCAGTCGGCGCGAGTGTTAGACGTGTAGATTGATTGCGCTAGCTCTCGCGTACGGGTGCTGGCGATGCTACTTTAGGTCCACGTCGCCTTCGAGCCCTTTCAACACTTCGCTCAATGATCTTCTGCAGTCTGGCTGGCCCGATAGTGTGACTGGCTATCCAAACATCGCGGATGAGTTTCTCACGCTCAGAGGCATCTCTCTTATACGAGCCGAAGCCTTCACGCGTCAGAGGTCCCAATACTATGTCTCCTTTCTCCACCCGAAAGTAGTAGGCTTCCCCTTCAAATGATCCTACATTAGTGTCGACCTTGCTTACCTGATCGATGATATATGCTGCAAGTGTCTCGCCCTCGTCGACGTTGAGTTTGTCTGTATACAGCTGCCGGAGTAGTAGGCTTCCTCCAGTTACGAACCCTATCCCTATGCAGACGAATCCAGGGGAATCGTGCGCCGGGGTTGCCAATCCTCTATCGTCGAAGACATAAAGCGCAGCCTCTCCTTTTCGCGTAACACAAGCAAGAATCATGCTCATACTGATCTGGATACCCTTGCTGCGAAGATATGAGAAATGCTCCACAAGTCCGTGTTCGATGTCTTTGACAGCTTGAGCGAAATCTTCTAAGGTGGTTGCTGCGCCTCCATTCCACCTGTTCTTCGCCCAATCCTTCAATCTGTTCCCGGCCTCGCCAATCGCATACTTGACCATGGCCGCGTCACCAGCTCCCGCGGCGACGGCCAGCGGCTTTTCGTCTAAAACAATCGGAACAATCTTCTGCACGGTCGTCATCAAACCAAGTTCAGTCGTTGCTCGGGAGTCGGAAGACACGAGAATCCCTTCGCCAGCGGCAGAAGCACACTTGAAAGCTACGACTAGAGTCAAGCCAGTATCAGCTTCGATCTTGAATACGTCCTCACCTCCAATGAAACCCTTCCGTTTTCTGTAAGCCATAGGAGTTGACGATGAGTTCCCGTCTGGGCTTCAGCCAGATATGATGGGAATGGGAGTTCGTCGTCGTCGGATCACATAGTGCGGGCATCGTAATTTGAACCCTCATGGGAGTGGCGTTTTTCGTCGTCGCCGTCGCGCACCAAGAGACGCACACACACAGGTAGGCTGGTGCGGACACCCGAATTTGAACCCGATAGTCGGGCCCAAGAGCAACAAGATCAGAATCCACCGGGCCCGCCATCCCTTTCGAGATGTCGCAGGAAGAAGGCGTGGACGATGACCCCCACTTCCACAACACACACGGTCTCCCTTTGCTCGGCTCCTGCGTTGAGAAGGCTTGGAAAAGGCTACGGCAAACCCGTCCGGAGCAGCTCGTTTCATAGTCTCTTAGACTACATGAAATCGTTCCGCGATGAGGCAGGTCTGAGGGCGGTAGATTGGACAGCTCTTGTCAAGTTCCTTTGGCTATGCGTGCAGAAGATAGCCTTGGATAAGGGCGAGAAAACTGTTGGGCTTGTTGGCGTATGCCTTGAGCCGCAAATGTTAAATAAACTCTAGAGCTCTAGAGTAACCATAACTGATCAGGCGGTAAGAAACAGCATGGAAATCGAAGAAATCCTCAACATGGGTGCGTACCGTAAGAACGCGCGTAGGCTTGCTATCAGGAGACTACGCGCGATGCTCCTGTAGCGTCGCGCAACCCTGTTTTGGGGCGCTCTCGATGGTGTCCGCGAGAAGTCAGGAGCTTGGGTTGCTGAGCCTAGCAGCAGTCATAACCCTCGCCTCCAATGGATTCTTCCAGGAGAGCAACGCCATCGCTGTCGTTCTTCGATTTGCCTCAGGACAGCAGATATTCTTGCTGTTCTTCCAGTTCCTAGGACAATACAAATTGCTCAGCTTCACGCGCGATTACGCATATAGGAACATAGAGAGAGCCCCCCTCAGAAGAAGGCGTTCAATGAAAAACAAATACATAGACAAAAGGAAGGCGGGATCTGAAACAGTATCTGACACACAATCGCAAACCCAACCGATTCATGAGAAAGCAGCAACGGAATCAACGGAATCCGATTATGTTGCGTGAGCGAACAGCTTCGTCTCGGTCGTCGCCGGGCCCCCGGGGGCGCAGCATGTAGTCGACACACACCCATGCAAATCAATCGCTGAAAGATGCCATTTGTATGGAAAGCCCCATTGAGCCGAATGAAATATAAGGATCGGCCACGTAGGATTAATCCAGTGCTATAGAACTCTATAGCACGAGAAAATTGGACAAGAGATAGGAAAAAAATGATGGACATTACTCTATCACTTGCAACAGTAGCATCAAGCGCGATCAGGCAGGCGATTGTGGAGGTTCTCGCGGCGAATTCCGGCATGGCATTTTCAGAACTCAAAGAATCATTGAACGGCGGCTCAAAGGTGAACTTGAGCGACGGAAATCTCGTGTGGCATCTAGACAGCGCATGTTCGCGCCTAGAGAAGCTCACACTTGCCGGAGTCATTGACGCCAAGCGGAACGGCAGAGGCAAAGTCTATACGTTGAACACAGTTGGTCGTCGCGTGCACAAGCTGGTCAAAGGAGCCAAGGCCAAGTAACGGTGTCCTATTTCTTATTCGATTTTTTTTCACCACCGGCCCGAGGTCAGCCGACTGACCGATGACGCCGCCGTCCCATTTACGGCAGAAGAATACTATTGTGTCGTCGAACCAAACGAGGCTCCCTTCCGCGCCGTCGTGCTGCAGCAGTTCAGCGAGATGTTCTGGTGGCGCAGCGTCGCCACCAAATGCCTGCCTGATGCAACAGAACCCGGGGCATCATCCGGGTAGGGCTCCTTTGTTCAAGCGTTGGTCGAACCTTGAGGCATGGTACCAAGATGTTCCTTTTTTCCTGTCGAACGTGCCAGCACACTTTGTGCAAACGCCGAGTCGCCTGAGCGAAACTGTTGAAAACAGTTTCACCGTTTCCATTCCTGAAACGGCCACAAACCCCCGGGATTCAGGAGATCGCGACCTCCTTTTTCCATGCTATATTGGATTCTTTGACGCAAGTCGTCGGTTAGGTTCCGACTGCTCTCTGGAGGCTTTGCTATTCGCAGAAAGAGCTTCTCAAGCGCGGCGACAGCCTTCACTGACTTGCAAACGTGGAGACTGAACTTGTCCCATTTCTTGGCATGCTTGTCTCCCGTGTGATCACGGATGCTGGATCCGGACTACTCCCTGGTTATACGTGTCGAAGCATACCAGATCTTGGAAGGAGTCTTGTTCGAGCGTCTTTTCGCTACCAGCGGGGTGCAGGCGTCTTCTCATATCTCTGTCGTCCGACCGTATGCGGATGTTCTGCGGACATTTTGCGTAATATCCGTCCGCCCGGATTTCGTTGGTTCAAAACGTGAAATGTCACCTAACCGGGCCCGCCACTCCTCACAGTTAAATCTTGGTCGCCCGCGCTGAATGTCCTTCAGTGTCGAATAGTCGGACACATCGCATCGACTCTCAGAGCGGTCGAGACCTACCCTCCCACGCAGTTATCCCTCCTTGCACGGCTTGTAGCGCAGTGTTGAAGATCCAGCCACGAACCTACTTCAAGAAATACATGAAAAAACGCATCTACACATACGTGCGGTATTATCTGGAACTCCCGAAACGGATCGCTGAGCCTAGCTTGGGAATCCGCCTAGAGGCACGCCGTATTGCAGATTACATAATCATCGGTCCGGCGGGACGGTCGGATTTCGTTTCGACCGTCGAAAACCTCACTCGTCAAAACCGTCGATTTCCGGCAGGAGACAAGCACGTCTGTCTGAACAATCCTTCAAATACTGCCGCCAATCGGGAAAAGACGTAGCGAGTTTTCGCCTGCGAAAACTGTTCTGGCTCGTGCGGGAAACCCAACAAGATGTCTCCAAATGTGAATACGCACTATGGGCCTTCTCCTTCTCAAGCATCACTAAACAGTGAGCGAGGATGTGTCTGATGCAAAGTTCCAAGCCGGGAAGGAAACCCCAATTCCATGCGGAGGGCCCCAGACCAAGAGGGGTAAGAGTCAGCGTGAGTCTGGATGAGGAACTCATCAACACATTGGAGCAGATCAGAAGAGATCTGAGTGAGCCATCATTCAGCGGGGTCGTGAGGAGGCTTCTCAAAGAACGATTGGGCGAACTGGGCATACTCAATGAGGATGCGAGAAAAGCTCTCGGACTGACACGTGTGAAACCTTCAGAAGATGTGTGAAGCAATCCGAAAGTTGCAGCACACATCGGAAAACTTCCCAACCAGCCTTAACTAATTGCTCGTCAGATTGAGCGGCAAGAGCCGGCACGACACGCCGAACTTGCATCCGCCCTCTTTGGGACTGGAACACTCATGACAGAATCTCATCTTTGGCACTGCAGATCAGTGCGGTCATCACACACTATGTCAAGAGAACATTCAGCTGAAAGGCACTCAAGTCCGTCGAGGAATTCCCGAAACAGATCACGATTCAAGACGCATCTGTCGGTTCTTGCGGCTGAGGCCTCATTGCGGAGTGTTTTCCAAGATTCGTTCATTGACAAGGAGAGATCCGAAATAGTCTCTCTGAAGGATTCTCCGGATGTCGACGTGGTCCGAGGGGAAGTACTCAGGTCACCCAGGTATTCACGAGTGTTTCGCCTTGGCAGTCATTCATGACTCGTGCTGGACCATCATTCGGCGATTCCTACCATGCGAACTGTCAGGGCGCTAGTGCTCAGCGACATGCATGTCGGAAGCGTGTTCGGATGCTGGCACAAATCCATTGCCACCGGTCCCTCGGCTTCAACGAATCCAGTTCAGCAACTACTCTTCCGATATTGGAGGAACCTTTGCCAGTTTCTGTGTCAATGGAAACCAACGCTCCTTCTGCTGAACGGTGATCTCATTGACGGACCCAACTACCGATCAGGAGCAAGATACCTGACCATGACCGACATGAAACAACAAGCAGAATGCGCTCTAGCTCTTCTCAGGATGATTCCGATCAGACACGCAGAGGTCTACGGGCTCGCTGGCGGTGACTATTCAAGCAGCGAATTCGTCGATCTGCACCAAATGATCGTGGAATCTCTCGGAGGCAGATTCTTCGACGACCAGTTGTTCCTAGATGTGCAAGGACACACGATGCACATGTCACACGGGGGTTCGACGGCCTTCGTCTATTACGAGCAAGTTCTTGCACGAGAGGGAATGTTCGCGGACCAAACCTCAGTCGCCGGCAAAGCTCCCGATGTGGAGATCATGCTTCGAGCGCACTGGCACAAGTGGATACACATTCGACGCGCTTGGAAAGGTGAGTCTGACCGGCACACAATAGTCGGACCCGGCTTTCAGGGACAAGACGAACAAATGTCAAGGCGCAGCCCTCTGAGACTGGTCCCTGACGTAGGAGCGGTTCTGTTGTCTGTCTCTCGGGACCAAGTGCTGATCGATCGCATTCTCTACCCGACACCGTTGGTTCGAGAGAGCATGGTGAAGCTCTAGCGATGAAGAACGTCATAATCATCGATCGGAAGCGACTCAGGGACGCGATCAGACCGAAATCAATGTTAGAACTCTGGCCGCAAGCCTATCAGACCATGCAGGTCATTCGATGCACGCCCGGAATGACAGTACGCCAACTGTCCACGTACTTCGGTTGGAAGGAGAACGCTAAAGTGAGGATGTTACGGCGTCTGGTCAACGAAGGATATCTCACGAGCAAACTCGTTCCCGTCATCGGCAGAAACGGAAGGAAAAGCCGAACAAGAGCCTACTGGGCCCACAAGGAACCGGCGCAAAAGCGAACTCAGCGTGCATAGCGAGCAGGACAAGCTGATCCAGAGGACATCGCTCGAGAACGAGTGAGACTCCACCTGCTTCTCTCTGCAGCCATGATTCACTCACTATCTGAGGAGGTGAAGCTATGAGTCCAAAAAATGGCAATTCTCAGACCGTGGAACCGGCGGCCGACCTTAGCAACCCGCGTGAGACACAGTCGATTCTCGCATACATCGTGACCATTGGCTACTTCCTGGTAATCGGGATCGCAGCCGTGAAGGCGCAGTCCTTCCAAGACGCGATGGCCTTGGCGAGCGCGGTGGGTGTCCCGACGATGGCCGTGATTGCATACTTCTTCGCAAACAAGGGTGCGAAGGAGGCGGTACAAGCAGCTCAGGCCGCATCGGCCTAGTTCCGTGTGCCGCTGCCTATCCAAAGGGAGGTGAAGTCTAGCATTGACAACTGAGAATGGGAATGGTGAACTCAAGCAACTGCTTGAGATCAAGCGCACTTACCGGCGGGACCTGACTTCGTTCCAGGAAGAGCTCACGGCCAAGTATGAGCGTGAACTGGCCGATGGCAAGAAGCGCCTGAAAGAGCAGTACCTCGAGAATGTTGTCGACGCGGTGTTCGCGGATCCGGCACCGGTGAAGACGATTCCCGGAGTTGAAGAGCCGGGTGTTCCCGCTGAGCCGGAGTCGCCCAAGTGTCCCGAGTGTGAAACGCCTGTCGCTGAGGGAGACAAGTTCTGCGCTGAATGCGCTTATCCGCTTCAGGAGGATGTGAGGAACGAGACGAAAGTGGCTAGTACGGGTCGCAGACAGAGCACAAGACGCCGCTAAACGCATTCTCGAGAGTGACCTCGAGCAATTCGCAATGATCCTGACGACCATCGTGGCCGCCACGACCTACGCTTGGGTTGAGGGCTTCGCTATCGAAATCCCGCGGTACGAGGCGACGCAGGTCTGGTGGATCCTCGGCCACTTCTCGACCTACTCGCTCGCGATGGCTGTCCTCTTCGCATGCATTACCGGCGGCTTTGGTCTCCTAAAAGCCCGTTCGATGTTCACGAAGGGCAAGCGTTATTTCCTCTTCACATTCGCGGGCAACTTTCCGTTCTCGTGGCTTGTTGAGGACTTTGCATTCTTCTGGTTCGCTCCGGAATGGCGCTTGACGAGCGAGCGGTGGACAAACTGGTTCCTGGGGGGCGTCTGGATCCTTGACCCTTGGCGTACGGATATCAAGATCTGGATTCCGAACTGGTACTGGCCTGTGCTCGTGTTCTGGCTTGCGATGATGTGGTACGCTCACCGTTGCACCGTCTACGACAATCTGGTGAAGGATGAGATTGCCCGCGAGATCGTGCCGGGCAAGATTGAGATTCCAAGAGTCGAGGTGAAGATGCATGGACCTGCTCAAACTCCTGAAGAAGTTGCTGAGAGGCGAGACGCCTCCGCCAAAACGAAACCGGAGACCCCGCAAGCGGAGCGTGTAAGTGTTGAGCCTCAACCTAGCCCAAGAGAGGTTCCAAAAGCACCGACATCAGCGCCCAAACCTGATCAGCCGCTTGCCGCGCACCCAACAATAGAGAGTCCGGAGCGTACGCGATCGCCTGAGGCTGAGGAAGCGCTCACGCGACTACGACAGAAATGGCTGAGAAATGCTTCCTGATCCAAGCCACGCGCGAACGGCCTAAGCTATCATGTCGGCCGAACCCGTGAAAGCATACGGAAATAGTCACTGTCTCGGCTTGATGAGACTCGTAACTTGAGTCCCTTGTTTGCATTGATCTTCACGACGAGGCCTCGAGTCGCTTCCCTCAAACCTATGTCGCTCAGACTTAGATGTGGAAACCCCTGCTTTCCTTTCACCGCTTTCCCGCGCATTCCCTTCTCGAGAAAGCAAAGTACGATCCAAGCAGCATTTCTCTTGACGATCAGATGCGACGTAATTGTTTCCAAGAAAATCCTCCCTCGGCCGGCGCCCATATGCAGGGCGTAGTTTTGCCGCCGAGGGGGACGGATCTTGTAGGTTTGAATGGTTCCCCCGAACCGTTCTCTTATCAGTTCCAGAACTCGGCGATTACCGTTGGCAACCCTGACAGCCGGATAGCAGTAGTGGTAGTCGTGCCCCTTACGGTCCTTTCGCCGCCCGCACTGAAGGGAGACAGATCCTTCGCCATCGAAGAGCCCTGCGATGTATTGGTCGGATAGGATCATTGTGTCAACGACTTTGATCTGTTGCTACTATTTACGGGCGACAGGTCAGTGAAGCTAAGCTGAAGATGACGCTAGATGGCAAAATTCGCACTGGCGTACTATGTCGGCATGTTCTTGGTCCTGCTCTTCCTAGTCGTATCGCTCCTGCGAGACTTCGCACGTATCCGCCTCGAGGAGGCGCTGCTTCTCATCACGCTCGGTGCGACAATTCTCTTCGCGGTCTTTGCAGCTTGGAGGGCCAGCACGAATGAGAAATGAACTCGCACGCGAACTCGCAGCCTTCCCTTTCGCGAAGCTGAAACCGCTGGACTTCCGTGTTGAGATTGCAGGCTTGAGCGAGCGCGAGTTGGAGAAGCGTCTCGTCAAGGTCTGGATCGAAACTGATGACATCACCAGCGTCCTCAAGATCGCTGGCTTCGCGCGTATCATACGCTCGTATCCGCATCTTGGTTTCGTCTACTTGGAAACCTACGCAAGAGAACTGGCATCGCTTGTCGCGAGCGATCTTGTGCGTTCAGTCTGGAACGATGAACCTGTGGGAGCTCCCGGCTGTGTGGTCACTCGAGCGCATCCAGGCGCCTTCTCTTTGGCGCATGGGATTCACAGGAGAACGTGTTAGGGTCGGCGTCGTCGGCACCGGGATTGATCTTTCGCATCCTGACTTTGCGAATTGCTCGATCAATGCCTTCAGTCTCGTCGGTTCTGATGTCAGCGACCCGGTCGGCCATGAGACAGGCATCGTGTGGCTCATCACGCGTATCGCTCCACGAGCGGACGTGATACTTGCGAAGGATCGCATCGGCACTTATGGCCACATGCACCACGTCATCGATGCATGCGAACGCCTAAAGGAACTTGGCGTCCAGATCCTGAATCTCTCAGTTGCGACTGATTTCCCGACCGACGGGACGGATCCACTCAGTCGCGAAGTCAACTATCTTGTCGAGAACGGAATCGTCGTCGTCACGGCTGCCGGTAACAAGGGGCCCAACTTACAGACCATTGGCGCCCCAGGTGCGGCTGAGCGAGGTATCACTGTTGGGAAGACGAATGACCGCGACCAGGTGACTTGGGATAGTTCACGCGGTCCCACGCTCGATGGGCGTTTGAAGCCGGACTGTGTTGCCCCTGGCACTCGTATCATGGCCGCGTCACCGCTTGCGCTCCGTAGGGGCATGTACTGCACATTCGACTGCACGAGTTACGCAGTTCCGCATGTTGCGGGCACACTTGCTCTCTTGAAGCAGGCATGTCCCGATGTCACGGCGGTTCTTCTGAAGCAGGCGATTGTCTCTGGATGTGAGCCCGCAAAGCCGTCGTTTCTCTCTCGAGCCGCTGGGCGTGGAACTCTGCGCAGACGTCTGACCACAGGCCTCCGCGTTGCATTGGCCAACCGTAGCGACCCGTGGTGGAGCACCGGCGCAGGTCGAGTGAATGCCTCACAGTCATACGAGTGGTTGAGAAAGAATGAACAAGCGGGCTCTAGTTGAGTATCTGCTCCGCAAGCATGAGCTCATTTTGACGCGTGCCGTGTCGAGTCATGAACGGTTCGCGGTGTTGAAGAATCTGGAGCGAGCAGAGAAAAGGTTCCTGCTTGCTTTCGTGGTGGCGCTCAGTGGCGGTGTCTACTGGCTCGCAATGGAGCTCTGGGGGCTCAACGTGAGCGACCTGGTCACGCTTCCGATTCACCGGGTCATCTCGTTGATCTTCGGCACCGCACTGGTGGCCACATCTGCACTTGCGATTCTCGGCTACCTGTCCATTGGGCTCGTGATTCAGCGGGCTGTCGTGATTCGTCCCCGGGACCAGGCGACCGATCATGAACTATGAGATATGTGGGCTCTGTGAGTCGCTCCATCCATCCGATGAGATGGAAACCCTGATGGTCACAGATCCGGCGACGCGTACTCGTAAGCCCTTGCGTTTCTGCCGCTCATGCCTGCATCCCACGACCACGTACATTCAGGGCTCATGGTTGAGTCATCTGAATGTGCAGAGAGATCTTGTCGCCAGCGCCGTCACGGTTGCAGGATTCGTCATCTTGGCGGTCCTCTTCGGAGCGCTCATGGGCCCGCCGCTCGGCAGTGTTCTGATGGTTGCGGGAATCTTGACTGGAGCAATTCTCCTGGTGGCCTTGGTGGTTGCGTCATGTATGCCTCACTACTGATCTTGGCCCTGTCTCTGCTTCAGATCAGTCCTACTGTGGCCGTTGCGACAGATCGGACCTGGTACTCGCCGGGCGACGAGGTCACAATACAGGTCTCCACCACCGGCATGCCCGAGAATCAAACACTGTGGCTCTACGTGGATAAGCCAGATTTGAGAAATTGGTATTTCGGTCAGCTGCCGGCGAACGGCACAACAGTCACCTTGGTGCTTTCTGCAGACGCTCAGGATGGAACATACACGGTCACAGTGACTTGGGATCACAGGTACGTTCAGACAGGCTTCATCGTGGAAGGTCAGCCGATCCCCGAATTTCCGCTCGCACCCTTGGTGTTGATCTTTGCCACGGCGATTGCGTTTCTTGCCTTACCTCGGCGGCAAGCAAGCGCTCGTTCCGAAGCTCTTGCCACTCATCCCTGAACATATCGCGTATGTCGAGGTGTTCGGCGGCGCCGCTGCGCTCCTGCTTAACAAGCCACCGAGCCCGATAGAAGTCTACAATGATCTTGATTCCGAACTTGTGAATCTCTTCGAAGTGATCCGCGACGATGTGGACGCGTTCCTGAAGCGGGCCGATTGGCTCCTGTACAGCCGTGAGCTCTACACGCGCTGGCAGGCCGACCTCGAGAACGGCAAGGTGCCAGAGGATCCGGTTGAGCGAGCGGTCAGATTCTGGTATGTGATACGGTCTGCATTTGGGGCGCATCCAAGCAAAGGATGGGCCTTCCAGAGAGCAAGACCGCGCAACTCAGCCAAGGTGGTCCAGAACGCGCTTACGAACATCCGCACCATCCACGAACGTCTCAAGCCTGTCGAGATCGATCATCTCGACTTCCGGCGATGTATCAGAAACCGAGACGCAACATCCACGCTGCTCTTCCTAGATCCGCCCTATCTCGAGACAGAAGGGTACCGCGTAGGGACCTTCACTCTGCAGGATCAGTGTGATCTCGCGCAGATTCTCTACAACGCGAAGTCAAAATGGCTTCTGACGATAGGAGATCACCCGATCATTCGAAAACTGTACAGGGACTTCGACAAGACTGTTCTCAACTCATCCATCTCCTGCCAGAAAGTGATCACGGGCAAGCGTCGGTCCATGCGGAATCTGCTCATTCGCAACTATGAACCGCCAAAAGAACCACTCTACACCACGACTGCAGGCCAACCCGTCGCTTTGGATCTGTTTGGTCTTGAGGAAGCCTAGAACAGACGGGTTACTGACCGCTCGTCTGCCCGTCAAGTACATAGCTGCTCTAACTGCGGTAGCCCGGGCGCAAGGGAAATCTCGTTCACACATTCTCTTCGACGCGGTCGATCAATACTTGAAAGAAATGTATTACAACCGCGCCCGAGATGTAATACATTTGCAGGATCTCATCCGTTACGCGAAAGAGTATCTGTCGCTCGCTCGCATGACTGTTTCAGTCGCGGGTCTGCCTGCGAAGAAGCGCCGTGACGAACTTGAAGAAGTCATGTGGAAAGCCGTCCAAGCCGCCGTCCAATACGCTAAGACTGAGGAGGCAGCCACCAATGCCGAGAAACGTCTCTGGGCACTGATGGTCGTTGCGAGGCTCGCCCAAGTACACAACGCCATCCTGAGAGAACAAGACCGCTCGTTCGTCGACGACCTCTTGGAACAGATCGAGGCGGACCTCAATGAGCCTGAGAACCAGAGTAAAACGAGGGCTGCGAAAAAAGCGTGAACATAGAGAAAAGTCGCGGGCCCATTCATCCGGTGCCTTCCAGCGTCTGAAAGCCATCGCTGACAAAGGAATCATAGCCTTCTGCGAGGAAGCGCTCGGATTCGAACCCACGAAGTATCAAGCCGAATTCCTGCTGGACACGGAACAGTTCGAGTCTCAATGCTGGTGTCGGCAGTCCGGCAAGGATCACACGGCGTCAAGCAAGCTCTTCTGGTTCGCCGTAGAGAACGAGGGCAGCCAACTCGCCGTAGTGGGCCCGAGTTTCAGACAGAGCAAACTCGTCATCCGCAAGATCAACAACTTCATCCAGAACAAGCTGCCTGATGAAATTCCGTACCGCGAGATCCTAGTCGGCCGGAAAACCCTTAGGACCAAGGTCCCTCTCGTCAACGGTGCCGTAATTGAGGCATATCCTTGCAACCCGGACACGATCAGAGGCCCGACCCTGAACGGAATCTTGGCCACCGAGTTCAACTTCGTGAAAGACGACGAGGAAATGTACGACGCCATCCTATTCACCCTCGGCACAACGAACGGCTTCTTCATAGCCAACTCGACGCCATGGTCCCGCGACCACATCTTCTACAAGATGTGTAAAGACAGAGACTTTGAGGACTTCAGTCGCCACCACGTGAACTGGAAGGAAGCGCTTGAGCCGGATGGTCCACTCAAGAAGAATATCCTGGAGAAGATCAAGCGACAACTCGCGGCGGATCCTTGGCGTTGGCAGCGTGAGATGGAAGCCGAATGGAGCGAAGACGAGTCAAGCTGGCTCCCGCAGACACTGATCGGCCAATGTCAGGACAGCATGCTCGAGATCCGTGTGATCGATAAGCGGCACAGCTTCTGGACCGTGAGCTAGACTTGGCCGCTACGATTCCAGAGCTCACGGGCAACTTCTACGTCGGCGTCGACCTCGCAAAGAAGGAAGACTACAGCGTCGTCGCGGTTCTCAGGAAAGACGAGGACGCGTTTCGTCTCGTTCACTTGAACGTGTTCCCCCAGGGCACCGAGTATGTGGGCGTGATCAACTACCTCAAGGCGCTCTCTGAGCGGTTGAAGACAGTACATCGCTTCCTAGTCGACCAGACTGGCGTCGGTGAGGCTGTTCTCGAGCAAGCGCAGAAGACCGTTCCGAATGTCGAAGGCGTTGTGCTGACGGCGCCGCAGAAGCAAGACATCCTTGGCTATCTGAAGCTCATGATGCAGGAGCGGCGCGTGCTCTTCCCATACGAACTCGACTTCCTCCAGGAACTGAACGTGGAGCGTTTCGAGCTCTCGAAGTCAGGGCAAGTCCTCTTCTCGCATCCTGACGGAACACATGACGATCGCTTGTGGGCATTCGCCCTCGCCGTATTCGCGACCAAGACGACGCCGTTCCCGCAGTTGAAGCGTTCTCACACGACTTGGATTGAGAGGAAATGAAACGAGTGAAGACGAACGCTGAGCCGCGTATCGCGATTACCGCTCGGGCTGTCACAATCTCAGCTCAGCACGTCAAGCGGAGGCACAAGCCCAGGAGTGCGCTTGTGAATGTTGCCGGGGGGCCGGCGCGTGGACATTCTGGTCGCAAGCGCTTGATCATGACGGTTCGAGGCGCAGCCGCGTCTGGGGTCACATTCCTGCGACGCACGGACACGATGTGGAGAGGCCTCGACGACTATTATCGCGAATACGTCCGCAACTTCCTTGTGCGCGGCTCGATTGACGCGCGAGCGTTCTGGGCCACGAAGGAAGGATTCGAGACCGTCATAGAAGATGTCACCCCTGGTACGGTCTCGGAAGAGAAGAAGGAACAGCTGAAGGCGTACGTTGACAAGATCAACGGCGACGTCAACCTAGACAATCGCTTGCGCCTGGCTCTGGTGAAGGGTCCCATTTGGGGTAAGACTGGTTTCGAGATCGAGTTCCAGAAGAAAGACGCTCCATGGCTCGCAGGCAATCAACCTGTGCGTCTGAACTCGCTCAAGTCCACGCTCCTGAGGCCTGAAAAGGATCTGGACGCTTGGAAGCTCAACAGTTTCGAGTACAATGGAAAGCCAGCGTTCTACAAGCCTGAGGAGGTTCTGTTCTTTGTTCGCGGCGAGATTGATGACGACTGGGAAGGACGAAGCGACATCGAGCCCATACTCGTTGAGTCGATTCTTGATGATCGAATAATACGCGAGGACTTGATGGAGGCCGCCACGACTCTGTGGGCAGGCATTGCCGTGCATCAGCTCAACCTCGAGAAGGCGGCGAAGGCAGGCATCACCAACGACGAAGACATCGACAAAATCATGGAGGATTACCGCGAGCAGCTGCGGCCAGGAAAGCACGTCATCACAGACGACCTCTGGAATATCCAAGTACACGACTTGAAGCCGGACCTGCGTCAACTGCTTGATGTCTCTGACAAGTTGGAGCGCCGGATACTTGGCGCATTCAAGGTTCCACGATTCCTATTGAACATCGAGAAGGAGCTCAACCGCGCGACCGCTGAGAAGGAGCTCGAGGGCTTCGTGGAAGGCCCCGTAACAGACGATCAACGCTGGCTCAGACGCATCATGGAGGCGCAATGGTACGATCGGCTCACGCGGCAATTCCTGCAGTTGAAGCCGGACGAGCCCTTGCCGGTCCGCGTGGTTCACCGATGGCGGCAGATCAGAGTGGAAGACTGGCTCGCGATGATAGATACGGCGACGAAAGCCCACGGTGAAGGCCGCGGCTGGCTTGGCCTGCGAAAGCTCTACGAGTTTCTACGCGACGGACGAGCGACCAAATTCGATCCCGCTGAAGCGGCCACGCAGACAACCACCACACCAGTTGAGATTCCGCTTGACATCGTCGCTCGTCCGAAACGGAGCCAAGAGAAGTCCGCGATCGACAAGTCCGCATTATGATTAAATCATATTTTCTGAGGCTCTGTCTAATCTGCGGGACACGATTCGGGCTGTAAACGGTCGGGACATGAATAGGCTTAAGGTCCGAACTGAGCAGATAAGAGATCGTTTTTCTTGGTCTCCCTGAAGAAACTCCCATTCGCCACAATTGCCTTCATAGTCGCTAGCGTTGCTTTCTCTTACTACCTGTGGTACTTCGCCCCAATGTCATTTCAGAGGTGGCTTTTCCTTGACCCCACTGGGCAGCTAGTCCTAGTCCTGATTCATCCAATAGTCCATGTGAGTGTCGAACACTTGGTGGGGAACATGGTCTTTGGGATAGCAATCCTCGGAACGTTGATCGAGTCATGGATGACGTTACTGACGCGGAGACTTCGATATGGTATGCTCGTATTCTGCTACTTAGCGAGCCTAGCGGTTAGTGTCCTCGTCTGGAAAAGCCCCATACTTGGCCCGATCCCCGCCATAGGATCTTCCGGTCTCATTTTTGCGGCTCTTCCTTTTGCCTTGTTCTACTGTTTGGCATATTTCAAGCGAACATGGTTCAAGACTCTGAATCTGTTGGCTCTTGTTGGCATTGTAATTGTCTCAGCCTTTCTGGTTGCCCCCATAATCTTCAGCCAGCATCTAAAGGGCGGCATCCTTCTTGGGATCTCCCCGTTTCTTCATTTGATGTCTTTCTTGATTTCTTTCGTGTTTGCCGGTTTTCTATTTGATAGAAAACGACCAGCGACACGGCAGCCAGACCACTCAACAGACCCATCCACAACCACCACCGCATCACATTCTCATCAACTGACGAAGTACCGAAATACGCAAAGACAATCGGACTGAAAGCAATCATTGAGGGTTGCGAACGCGATTTCGGACTACTCAAGAAGCTCCTCCAGAAGGAGGAGCGCTAGCTTTCAAGGCGTTTTCTTCTGGAAATTACAGATATGGCCACAAGATACAGAACTATGAAGAAACCAAGCGTAATCGCGTTCTCCTGTGAAATCATCTTGTTGAGCCAGAGCCAGTAATCGGCTATCGCCAGAACCGAAGCTGAGACAATGTGCCTAACAAGACCTTTCCATGCTTCTTGAAATCGCCGAAACAACCCCTTTGTTGGAACGAGTACACGATCGACCAAGGCATGAGGCAAGACAGCACCTTTAGCAGACTTGAGCTGTAACTCCTTAAGTGCGGTCAAGATTGAAGCGATTCTTGACCTAAACCATAGTTCGTCCACTTGTTTTATTCCAAAAGAATGTATTTCGAACGCGACAATGGACAGAAGCGCCCCCCTTTCCCTTTTCGAGACGCCCACATAGAGTTCCACTCCGTCGGGCTTTCCGTAGAAGCAGATTGTTCCGTCTTCGAGTTCATCTCTGTAGAGGAGTCCTATGGCCTTGCTCTTGGAGTGTGACGAAATAACATCCGCTGCTTCTTCTCTTGGCACATCGGTTTGGAAAATGCTCCTTCTAAGCTCTCTTTCGGAGCCGTCTAAACCAATAGCCCGAGCCGCGATCCGGTTTTGCACCAAGCCGAAGAGGACGAGAGCGTATCCAGTAATGAATAGTGCGAGACCATAGAATACTGTGGCTACCAAATTGTCCAACGGCCTCAGACTGGTCCACAAAGTCACGGTGTATATTCCAATTGTCATGATATTGATGTCCAAAGGCGATATGACTACTCGTTCTGGAGATGTCACGGAACCGATTAGGGATAGCAATAACGACCAGAACAGCACAAAGATCAGTCCTCCCCAAAATCCGAGGTCGAATAGGAATGTGCCTTGAAGTAACTTGGGAAAGTGATATGTCGTCCAAGTAGTAATGACTGCCCAGTTGAATGCTGCCAACAGAAACGAGAGAGCGACTTGGGAGACTGTGATTTTGACACGCCAAATGTCACGAATCGTGTCAAGGATACTCGACAAGAAACACCATCGAGTAATGCCAATGGTGGATACGCATATATCGGTTCTTGCGTCCGATCGCCTGACCTAGCACTTGGAACCGGACGGTTCATGTCCCGACCGTTTACAGCCGATTTCATGTCCCGTAGATTTGACAGAACCTTTTCTGAAGGTGACGCAAGGTGCCGTGGGAAGAGACTGGAGAAAATATCCGGAGCGGTCACCGCGACGCGGGTTCCTGCGAGAAAGGCAGCTTCCGAACGATCACGATCGATGAAGGGCAGGGTATCCAGGCAGTTGTCTGCAAGCCGCACGGTAGCGATTCAACAGTCACGCAGAGCTTCCTCTTCTCCAAAGTGAAGGGCTGGACGCTCGAGAAGGCCAAGGAATGGTTCAGCAAGCATGAGAGAGCATCAGCGGGCGCAGCGGTGCGATACTGTGTCAGAGCCCAAGCCGTCGAGCGCGACGGAAAGAAGTACGCGCTCATCGAAGTCATAGATGAGAATGTCTCCCGCCCCTGCGACCAACCGCCTGAGACGAAAGTCCGAATAAACCCAGCTGGAAAAGCGAGAGCTCTCGCCACTCTGCTCAAGAAACCCCTCTTGGGTCCGCCAGAGCTCGGACATGAAGCGACGGAAGTTGTCGGACACCCCCTGGATTTCACGAGCAACCACGCCACGCGGGTCCTCTATGAGATCCCGGACGCGGCGGATTGGGAGCGGATGCGGTCAGGCGAATGGGGCCCAGTCAGTCCGAAAATGACCCCGGTCGCAGCACACTACGAAGCCGACACTTTCGTCTTGGACGAGTGGTCTTGGGACCACGTCGCATTCGTTCCTCGTGGTGCGTTTCCGAATGCAGGTGTGAAGTCCACCTGCGTCGGCGATCCACGCCTTTGTGGCTTCACCGCTCAGAAGCCATGTGGTTTCTCTCGAGCGATTGCCGCGGCGCTCGATTCACAGTCACGGCTGGAGGCCACGAGATGGCCGAGAACCGAGACAGATGTGGCCCACTATTCGCCGGAAGGCAAGCAAGTGGACCGAGAAAAAACTGGAGGTCCACTAGGAGGTGTGACCATGGAAAAAAGCAATGAATGCGAGTATGAGAAAGTGATCGCTGAACTCACAGACAAGAATACCGGACTCACAGATGTGAATGCAAAACTCGATGCTGAAGTGAAGGATCTGAAGACCAAGGCCAAAGAGCAGACTGAGACAAACACAAAGCTTGAGGCTGAGCTCAAGGAACTCAAGGAGAAAGAGGAGAAGGCGAAGCCACCCGCACCCGCTGCAGCATCGGACGCTATGGTTGCTGTCCAGGCGGAACTGAAGAGCATCAAGGCTGAGTACGAGACCTTGAAGGCTTGGAAGGTCGCCGCCGAAGACGCGGACCACATGCACCGCGTGCAGGACGTGGTGGATCTTCAAGCCAGCAACGGCTTGCTTGACGCCAAAAAGGTGCAGGCAGCCGTCGAATCCCTCAAGAAGCTACCGAACGACGCGCTCGATGCGATGAAAGCGCAGCTCGAAGGCGTGAAGGGCAAGTTCGATTCCTTACCCTCAGGCCCGAAGGCTCGCTTGATTCCAAGCGTAGCCGCTCATTTCGAGCCAATGCAACCCACCATCGGTGACCTCGTTGGCAAGAAGCCAGGTGAGAAGTAATGCCCTTCACAGTTCCAAGCGGCCGTAAGGTCGTAGTCGCAGGCAGCCCCGTCATCGAGGAACTCACCGCCGAAGGCGCAGGCGTGAAGCCTGGCCGACTAGTCAAGAAAGGCACCGCCGTCACGCAGGTCGTCGTCGTCGCAGCCGCCACCGACAAGCCCTCAGGCTGGGTTGGCTGGGACGCTGAAGGCGCCCACCCAGGCGCCTCACCCGCAACCCGCGACACCGCATACACAGCCGCCAAGAAAACTCCCATTTTCTACGGGCCTGGAACAATCTTGGTCGCTAAACTAGCCGCTGGCCAAACCATCGCCAAGGACGCGCCCCTCATCCCAGCTGCAGACGGTGAACTTCAAGCCGCATCAGACATCGCGGCCGCGCAGCAAGCAGACACAAGACACGTCGGAGCAACCGCAGGTTCGTTCCCACCCGGAGGGATGATCGTTGCCCTCGCGAAAGAGAGCGTCACCACAACCGCCAGCGCCGAGAACATCATCGTGGAGAGCCTCATCTAAGGAGGCTGACTGGCAATGGTTACCTTAACCGATCAACAGTACAAGTACATCGATGAGGCAGTTGCTTGGCCACCGCGCCAGATGCTCATCGGCAGGCGCGTTGCACGAACCTTCGGCCCATTGGGCGAAGGCAAACTCACAATCGAGTGGACCAAGATCGCTGAAGTCGGCCCCGCTCAATTGTTCCGTAGCGAGAAGGTCACCCTGAGCGAAGACATCATCGACAACACTGTTGGCTCGCTGGATATACCGGCCATCGCGAGAGGTTTCAGGATTCCGCGCAGGAGCGTCGAAGCCTCACGCATAACGGGAACACCGCTTGATATCGCTACGGCGAAGTCAGCGAGCTACAGAGTCTCACTGCTTGAGGATACGCTCATCCTGAAAGGGTCAGGTGGCCTCAACGGGCTCTATGACTCTGCCGGGAACGACTACTCGAGCTCGGCTGATTGGGATACCGCCACGAATATCCTTCCGGCCGTAAACGGCGGCATCGACCTACTAACGGCTGACAACATATTTCCGCCATACAACCTCGTCGTGAACCCGACTCAGTACGGCCAGCTCTTCGCGCTGGTTGCGAACACGAGCGAGTTCTACTACGATGTTGTCCAGCGGAGAATTGGCGGCCAGATCTTCCAGAGCCCCGCATTGACAGCGGGAACCGGTATGTTCCTCGCAAGCCCCGACGCTGGATTCTTTGATCTACCGCTAGGCGTGGATATCCACGCTGAGGTTGAGGAGCTCCCCCTGAACGAGTTCAAGGACTTGTACGGCGTCGTGTGGGAAGCGATCACTCCACGCATTCGAGAAGCAAACGCGATCTGCAAACTTTCCGCGATTTGAAAGTCGCCACACAGCCTCATGCGAGGCCGGTGTGCGTGCAAACTTCTCTCCGCCATCTTTCTTCACTGGCGGTCTCCACTTATGCCGTTGGCACACAGGCAGACCAGCGGTTCAAATTACGATGCTCGCATCACGAGACACGCCACCCCAGTGCGAAATTCCGCGCCCGATGTTCGAACAACGATCAGCGGTCTTTCTGTAGAGATCCAATCGAAGGTCGATGTATGCAGGCAAGAGGCTGTTCTTTTCCTCATGCAATCGTTGCTCGGTTCTTGCCATCAGAAGCTCTTTCTCGGTCTCTTCGTTTCTTCAGTCCGTAGGTGATGACGACTGCGAAAACGAATATCAACGCCACGGCCAACTGAAGACGGCCTCCCGCAGAAAGCCTTGTTATGGTTTCGCTGGTCGGTTCTGTCTCGGGACCACTGGTGGCGGGCCCAGTCTGCGTGAGTGTCGTGCGTGTCGTACCCGGTTCGGTTTGTTCAACAGAAACCAAGTAGACCGAAGAAGCCGCCACCTTATGTTGTATGACCGGCGACCCCAGTCGTAGCTGTTCATTTTCCTGAACAAGGGTAAGATCGTGACGATCATCAAGGAGATAGGTCTGGACTCGAAGAGTCTTCCCCTGCCAAGGAAAACCGTTGACAACTAGAGCGAACTCATCATAATCAGCGTCAAAATCGCTGATCAGCACTCGAACAGCATTCCCGCTCGCTGATCTGCCCGCGAGAACAGCAAATCCGACCTTGTTCGATCCGTCGCAAGCCAACCTGATAGGAGTGTCCAGCATTCTTTTCATTGCGAGAAACGCGTATGCGGTCTTCTGAAACTTGCCAGAAAGTGAGAATAGCCCATACTGTCCGCCGCCTCCGTCCGAGGGCCCTCGATATCTGGCAGCTCTCGAAACGGGCGTGTCCTGAAGATAGATGAGTACGGAGGCCGTCCATGCGGCTCCTCTCGCATTCCAGAGCTCTGGGCCCGCCGTGAGCCCTCCGCCTGAATAGTTCCATTCAGTCAGGAAATTCTCGACGTTCTTGAAGCCGTATCTATTGAGTAGACCTTGAACCTTTTGTGCAGTCTCAGCAACGAAATAGGGCGGGCGCTCCGGATAGCTGTGCCATGAAGCAAAATCGAGAGGCGACCTGTTCGCCTTGCAGAACTTCAGAAACTCTTCGAGAAAAGCCATGTTCCAAACCACCCCTGGTCCTCCGACCTTTATGTCAGGGTCAATGGCCTTCAGGGTCTTTGCGACTGTGTCGTAAAGCCTGAAGTACTGTTCAGGCGTCCCTCTCCAGAATTGCTTGTCCGTCAGGTCAGGCTCGGTCCATAGCTTCCAGTACTGGATCCTATGGTGGAAACCATTCGCCCATCCATGATTGTAGTGCAATAGTATGTGCTTGCATATTTCCGAGAATTTCGTGTAGTTGCTCGGCAACTCGTTGTGTGGCGAATTCCAGCTGTATCCGAGACTGTAGAAGACCTGCGCACCGGTTGACCTGATAGCTTCAACATGACGGTCGGTAGTCGTGAAGTTGTAGCTTGACTCTTTCGATGAGTCGGCCTGCATATTTGGAAAGACTATGTCGATATCGAAAGCTCCCCAAGTATCATGGGATCTTACGAAGTCGACCCCGATCTGCAGGTACTGTTCACGAAGCGAACCAATTATCATTCCAGTACGCGCACCACTGACTAACGGACCTGCAACGACTCCCTGAAGTGACTTGATCACGCCAACTGTCCTAGCGAAATCGACAGTTATCACAACTTGTTTCTCGGATGTTGAGGAAAGTGCGGCTTGATTGACCAGGTCGCGTATTCCTAAAACAGGCGTTTCCTGTCCCAACGCCCATGGGTTCGCAACTAGGATGAGAGTCGTCACAATAACTGCAACGCGCAGACAGATGCGGGCGATTAGTCGCATAACCATACACTCGCTTGCGCATACTATGGCTTGTTATGATCCGAACAGGTCCTGCTTGCGCTCAGATATAATGCCGTCTATCCATGCGAGAACCTTAGGGAATGGATGAGCGGCTCACAGAGTATCATGCGAGGGGGAAGCCGTGACATCATACGTCATCAATGCCATCTGTCACCCCACATACATCCAGCTCTTCTGGGGTGAGTACAACCCAGACGGTCCATACGAAGAGAATCAAGTCACTCACATGGAGATTCGAATAAGGTATGATAACCTGGCGAAGATGCCCCATCGCCGTTTCGCGCCACCATGCCGTAGCCTCTGTGGCTTCGATCTGCGCCGGTGGCACCTAACCTGTCTGCTGAGCTGTCTCTTGAGGAGAGTGCATTACGGGAAAATGCCCGCGAAGATTCCCGTGCAAGGATACACGCTGTGGATTCACAGGGGGCGCCGGTTCGAGCGCATGAAAGCAGCGCTCCTCAAACGTGTGATGACGCTAGCAGAACAGTTCGCCAAGTAGGAAGTAGCGGTTGGGTTTCTTCTCCTGCTACGGTTCTGAGCGAGGTCCAAGAATCTTGTGCAAGCGTCTAATCTGTCTCCTATTCCGTCACAGGTTCGAGTTCATCTCGAACTATCGTATCGAGCAAGCGCTTGCTTCCTCGAAGTGGCTCGATATTGAGGAATCGCTCGTCTGTCGACGTTGCGGCAAGGTTGTGTCACTCGGATGCTAGCGGAGGAAGAAGCCACCCGCATCATCGCGGCCCTCACGATCGCAGTTGGTCTGTTCTGGTTCATGAATCGTCTCGAGAGGCGTCGGATGAATCGAATCATTGAGGAGTTGAAGGGGAAGGATGACAGCTTGGACAACCGCGAGTGAGGTTCGTAAGTATGCGCTCGTCAAGTGGGATAGCCTCAACTATGTCACAAGCCCACCGGTGCCGTTCGCGACCGAGGCCGCATTCGAGGCATTCCTAACGGATACGTTGATTCCTCGAGCGCAGAGCCACGTCAATGCATTCTGCAAGCGAGACTTTGATGTTGACTATCCAAACGGGATCCCTGACGCAATCAAGGATGTCGCCGCTCGAGCAACAGCCAACATGATCCAGTATCTCGTCATGAACAAGATGGGCCCGCTCATACGCACTGGCGACTATCAACTCTCGATTCCGCAACAGGCCGTCCTCACGAAGGAGCTGAATGATCTCCTGGCGTCGTGGGTGAGAGGGGCTGGCCACGTGAAAGCGACACCATACAAGACCGACACTATCAAAGAGACTTGGGATGAGACGTGACTGATGAGACGAGGCCCCGCGCCACCTTCCGCACCGCCTTCTACCAGGTCCTGAGTGCGGCGCTCGGTAGTGAGATTGAGATCATCAAGTACCGGCCGCCTGAGGGCATCGCGTCGCGTAGCATCGCGTTGAATATGGTCTCAGGCAGCAACAAGCGCCCAGGCTTCGGCCGCCGGACGAGCGCTACACAGTCAGGCATGCTTGAGCGTTACCGCATCCAGATCGATGTCTTCGAGAACGACCGCGAGCAGGCTGAAGTGTACGCTGACAAAGTGGAGCAGACCGTAATCGCCGCGCTCAACTCCCCCTTCCGATCCGTCTACGGTATAATGGATATTCGCAGACTCGTGGACACAGACCAGGGTCCAACTGAGCAGTTCCAACGTGAGGCTCACGCGATCCTGGACTATGAAGGCTGGATAATCACCGACAAGACCGACTAGAATCCCAAGGCCAAGTAGGTCAGCCAGATTCCAACGACTATCAAGTAGGCTGGGAGCGCTCGCGTGAATGTGATGCGCTCGAACTCTTCCCAGAATATCTCGTCGAAAACCCACAAGGTCAACCGAGAGACAGGATGGTCTTTTCTCGCTTATGAGTTTCTTGGAGATCAAGAACAAGCGTACAGGCGCGAAGAAGCAGCTCAGGATAATCTTCACGGCCAAGCGCCTGCATGTCGTCCTCGACGAAGCCACCGGCCAGGCGTATCAATGCGTGGATGCGAGCGGGTACACACATTCGGAGAATCGTGGGCTCGGGTTCGGCTGCCAAAGCCTCTGCGAACACGAACTCATTCGACCCCACACGACCTGCGTTGGTTTCTGCGCGATTCGCCGCGTCTTGAAAGGCGAGATCCCCACAATCGTGCCCGTTCATCCCTACATGCTGCTTCGGATGCACAACAGGTACAGGCGCCACATCTGGATCAAAGACCTGCTCGCAAAGAAACTCTTCGTCATCCTGGAATGGTTGGTGTCAACATAGATGGCAGACATCGTTCTTGCAGTGTCAGTGACGAAGCTCGGAATCTGGTGGATTGCGCATAGAAACCATGGCAGAATGTATGTTGCACTCGAACTGAAAGTGGAGAACAAACCATGCCGAACTGGTCAATGAAGATCGTAGCCGACACAGTTACGCCGAAACTCGCAGCCTTCGTAAGAAATATCAAGCCTGATGTGGAGAAGGAACTGGACGCTATCGGCCTCGAGATGGTTGATCTTGCACGCTCCCTCGCACCTGTCGATACGGGCGCATTGAGAGACAGCATCTATGCACGAGCCAGCGGCTTCGAACTCGAGTTTGGTAACGCAGTGGATTATGGAGCGTACCAGGAATTCGGCACAAGGTTCCAGCCAGGCACGCCCCACATTCGCCCCGCTCTTGATGCTCACTCTCAGAGGATCCTTGAGGCGGTTCTCCATGGCGCTTTGAACGCGCTCGACATCTGAGCTCCTTCACAGTCACCGCTCGACCTGAGTGATCAGGCGGGCTTTGACAAAATCAATCAAGAGGTGAAAATGGAAGATGCCATTGTATGACGGGAACAACTGGGAAGTCAGAATCGCAACAACCCAAGCAGGGCTAGCAGACGCGACAGTCATTCCCTTCGTGAAGAGCTGGAGTGAGGATCGGGATCCAGGGATCAAGCAAGTTGCTAAGGGCATGGGCTACGGACGCGGCAAGGAAGTCCACGAGACTCTCACGGAGGTCACAGGTTCGCTCGAGAAGACATACTGTGACACGGGGCTTGCTGTTGAATCACCCTTTGGCTCAGCGGAGTCGCCATTCGGTGAGATCGCTAGCATGGAAGACGTTGCCTGGTGGCTTGAGTTCAAGAACAAGATCTCAGGCGATAAGATTCAGTTCGGCGGCGTCCATGGCAAGTATCACCACGACCACGCTGAGGACGACTTCGGCATTGAGACTTGGGATTGGGCTGCTGAAAGCCGAGCCGTAGTCTAGAACCCCGCATTTTTGCGGCAAGTTTCTGGAGGTTAGATTGAGTTTGGAGGATCTTCCCCTAATTCATATTCTGGTGCCTAGTGGCACCGCTGATTTTCGCATGGCAATTCCCCCTAGCGGTGACTCTGAACCATGAGCAAGGTCGAGGACGGCGACCTGGACGTTCACCTTAGCATGGCGTTCGTCATCACCGGCAAGTATCGTGACCTGATGGACATTCGCGCTCTCGTCCGCGAGAAGATTGGAAAGAGTGATGGGGCTCGTTTCATTCACGGCACCATCTCAAGCGTGCCGCTCTACATCGTAAAAGCCGAAGATTGGAGGCGTTTGAAAGATTTGGAGTCGACTGGAGGTGACAAGAAGATTGGATGAAGAACAGAAGAAGGCGATCCTGGAGAAGCGAACAGCGAATCGCAAACTCGCTGAGATCATACAGCAAGGCACACGATATCATGAGCCATTGAAGCTGAAACTGGTAGATGGAAAAGAACACGACGTTGAAGTCTACCCGTTCAGTGAAGAAGAGTTCCGCAACCTCTTGGAAGAGTTCAAAGTCAATCTCAAGGATCTGGCGGATCAAGACAAGATGAGCGAGAACCTGAAGTTCATCGAGAAAGTCGCGCGGCTGGCCACAGGCCAAGAGAACATCACAGACCTAGTCCTAGCAAGCGGATGCTCGGAGATCATGCTGAAGTGCTTCGAGATCTCAGGACTCTCCGCTTCGAAAGGGAAGAATGTAGAATCCTTTCAGTCGAGGGATCTTTAGCCGTAGCCTGTACGTGCTGACTGAACACTACGGCCTGCGACTGCACGAGATTGATCGCTTGACTCCGCTGCAGAAGAATTGGTACTTGGCCGCCTACAGCGACCGAGTTCGTGAGGAGCAGCGAGCCGTGAAGAAAGCGCAGAGAAGGAGATGAAATAGTTGAGCGCAAACAGTCAGTTCTTCAAAGATTCCTCTATCGTATTGATGCATCTCGAAACATCGGCGTGTATCTCATGTTCCCAAAAACGTAAGACCTTCCAATCATTTGCTCTCAAAATCATCTCTTGAGTCACATCTTTTGAGCGTACATCGGGGCGATTGTGCCAATAGTCACCATCACAGAAGACTAGGACTCGCTGATCTCGGAAAATAATATCTGGTTGACATACTCCATCAATTCCGACATTGGTTTCGAATTGATAGCCCCGTTCAGCAAGTGCCACTTGCATCGCTCGCTCAATGCTAGTATTGCGATGAGGAAACTTCTGATTCAATCGGGCCAAGCGATGACATTTGGCAGAGCAATACTTCGGACTAAGCGCACCAGTACGTCTTGATCTTGCAGGCGACACATGAAATGGCGTACCACAGATCAAGCAAACGATTTGAGGCCCTGTCTTATTCGACGGAGCTCGACCCCGTTTCTTCAGACTTGCGGTTGGGTATGTCTTCCCTGTGTGAGCTCGGATCATTTGGCTACGATATGAGGGATCTGCCCACAATCGGCGAAGTCTCTCTGCACACTTTCTTCTGAATATCTCACGCCGCGCCAAATCTAATCGGTGCATAGGATTTGAATCCCCTAGCATGTCTGGCCGTGATTTGGAGAGCATGTTCGTCGCATCATCGTCACCACTTGAATATGTAAACGGGACAGGAGAGTGAAAGAAATTTCAGCCAATCTAGGCTCCGTCGTCGTGGCAAAGTAGCAACAGCTACGCCAATTCAAAGCGGTCGACGAAGCCTCATCAGTGATGGATAAGATTCGAGCTTCAACTAGTATACTCGGTTCTGCGTTTCAGAGCATGGGTGGGGCGATCGGTAGCGTCGGCGATGTGATGCAGGGCTTCGCCGCGGGAGGCGTTGCAGGAGCCGCGGTCGCCGCAGTTGGGGAAATAACGCAGGGACTCAAGTGGTCTATTGGAGAAGCAGCCGCGTCGGAGCAGGCTTTTAAGAATCTTGCTGAGGCCGTGAAGCGAAGTGGAGCCTCCTGGACAGATGTTGAGGGTAAGACGCGAGACTATCTTGCACAACTGCAGAAGACAACTGTTTATTCTGATGAAGCACTCGCCGGCATGGTCGAGCGGCTACTAACATTCGGCATGACATACGATCAGGCGATGACCGCGGCGGGAACCGCCCTTGACTTGGCGGCCGCGAAGCATATGGACTTGGAATCGGCCGCAGGCCTCATGGGCAAGGCGTTCATGGGCAACACTACCATCCTCCAACGTTATGGCATTGACATCCAGACCAGTAAAGAAGCCTCAGCCGCGCTCAAAGACGCTATCACGATATTGGCTGACGGAATCAAAACGGGCGGCGAGAACCTTCAGGGCTTTTCCAGTACGCTTGCCGAAGCAGGCATCACTCTTACAACCACTGAAGGAAAGATGCGCGGTGCTAAGGACATTGCAGAGGAATTGATCGGCGCCTTCCAGTCAGGCACGATTGATGCGGAAGCATTCGATCAGATCATGGGTGAGTTAGGCGTCACAATTGACACATCGAAACTGAAAGCGGCCGACTTTCCCACCGTCATGGCCGCGCTGAATGAGCAGTTCGGCGGGGCCGCCCAGGAGCAAGCGAAGACCTACGCCGGCATCCAGGAACGGCTGAAGAATGCGACGAGCGAGTTGGGTGAGAAGATTGGTGGAATGGTCTTGCCCGCACTCGCAGGCATGACCGAAGCCATGATCCCTGTTGTGGACTGGTTCGGGAAGGGCCTCGATAGCATACAAGCCTGGCTTACTGAAGTTGGCAAGATGCCTGAAGTGCAGGGCGTCATGGCTGTGGTGAATGATGCGTTTCAAGGATTCTGGAACTATCTGAACGATTTGTGGAGCTTTATCCAGGACACATTCGGGCCCGCCCTTCAAGAGCTCTGGTCAGCCTTCAAGGAACTCTGGGATGCGCTTTCCCCAATCGGTGAAGCTCTCCAAGAATTGCTTTCGGTCTTCGGTGACATCGGCAGCATTGATCTGCTCAAGATGGTTCTCCAGGCGGTCGTACTAGAGATCAGAGGCGTAGCCGAGATCATCAAGGAAGTCGCGCCGTACATCAAGGCTTTCGCGGAAGGCTTCAAAGAAGCGGCTGACTTCATCGCCCCAATTCTCAAACAAATCGTGGATGCGGTACAATGGTTCTGCGACATGGTCAAACTAGGCTTTCAAACCTTATACACCTGGCTTGTCGGCGGGTCGCTTTGGTCAGATCTCTGGGATTCAGTGATTAACATCGCAGGCGGGGCCATTGGTCGACTTCTCAACGATCTCACTCGCAAGCTCTTCGGACCAATGCAGAATGCTTTCACGACGGCGACGGATGCGGTCAAGGAGACATGGGACACGAGCTGGCAAGCGGTCCAGACCACGTTCGACACAATCACAACGCAGATCCAGGGAGATCTCAACGCGCGGTTCGATGAGATGAAGACGTTTGTCACGCAGAATCTTGGCGAGTACGCGCCGATAACGAATGACGCCCTCAGTGCCATGCAAGCAGCCGCCAACGCAGTCATGGCGCTCATTCGCGGTGACTGGGGAGGCTTCCTCGACGGTATGAACAATGCACTGTACCTCTTCTGGGGAGCGATTCAGGGCATGACATCAGCCGCTTTCGCCCAGCTAGACTCGTCTTTCAGAGGCTCGATGGATGCACTCAAAGGAATCCTAGACTTTGCGATCGGCGCGATGCAGGGCGCCTGGACCACCTTCACATCGTTCATGTCACAAGGGATCGAGGGATTCAAAAGCGCTGTCTCGACGGCATCTGATTGGCTCACGAGTACCCTCAACACAATGCAGACGACGGCAACCTCAATTCTAGGACAGATCTCTGACACCTTCTGGTCAACCGTCAACAGTCTCGTATCAGCAGCGCAGACTCTATGGAACTCACTTGTCGGCGGTTCAATTTGGACCGACATGCTTGAGGAGATGCAAGCGCAGACCACCTCGGCACTCGGAAACATTGTCGGAGATTTCCAAGGTGCCTTCGGTGATGTGGCTCTCTCCGTACCCATCACGCCGTCCCAGGCGGGCTCATCGCGTGGAAGCGAAGCATCTACACCTCTCGGTTCACAGGGTCCTCAGAGCATCACAATTCCTGTGCAAGTGCAGGTTGACGGAGCGACCGTCGCGAGGACTGTTGAGCGACGACTCATTAATTCTCGGAACATTCGCTGAAGGTGAAAGACATGGGAATTGCTCGAACTCATTGGGGCCTGCGGATGCTTGATGAATTAGACTCGCTCACAGGCTGGACCAAATGGGACTGGAATCCCTATGGGGGCGATTTTACATTTGGAGTCAGCTCAAACAGACATAGTGGTTCAGGCTCGCTCTTCACACAGCAATATGGGGGAGCTGGCTGGGGCTATCTCTATAAAACTTTCAATTTTGGTTCAGGGTCATGGGCGGCTCGTGTTTGGCACTACTCTTATGTTCTGAGTGGAGAACCGAATCATTACGTTCAAGCTTGGAATTACTGCGGATCAACGCCTGAGGAACATGCGGGATCAGGGCACCAGTATTGGCAGATGGAGAAGTTCTCGGGTTCAGGTGGCCCTTGCACAGCACGGCTTGGTACGGCCTTAGTCTATGATCCAGATGTTCTCGTGCAATCCTACGTTGACAAATTAGTGGTCACGGACAATGAGAACCTCAGAGTCGCATCGCTGGTTGCGGGGCAGGTAGTTAAACTCTACCGCGCAGTCGGCGACGTTTTGGTTGACACAAAGACGGTGGGTGGTGGCGGCACCTATGTCGATCTGGACTACTCGGCAGAGGACTATCCTGAATCCTGCTACCTGAAAATATACGGCACAGACGGCATCACCCTACTTGAGACGACCGCAAGCTATGAGATGTGTGGCGGCGACATTTGGGAATGGTTTCCAGCAAGCGGAACGCTGAGTCTTGCTTCTGACGCGAAGATCATCTATATCGCGACTGCCAGCGCGACGCCGAAGACGGCAAACATCACGGCGACCTTGCTAGATAGTGAGAGCGTTCCCTATCCAGGTGCTACCGTGTACTTCGAAACAACCCTTGGCACAATCACCCCCGCATCAGATGTGACCGATGGCGATGGGGAGGCACATGCGGCGCTTACTGCGACCGTGCAGGGCGTAGCCATTGTCACAGCAAAGTTTCTCGGAGATGCAACGGTACTGGCATGTTCCGCCACCTACCTGATCTATGTCTTCTATGAAGCTGAGAGCGGAGATCCAGACAGGGCTTTTCAAGTGTTCATTCACGGGCATGAGATTGTTTTCGTGGGCGGCAGATATGGCCTCAACGAGGAAGGTGTACGCGAGTCCTTTGAAGTTGAACTGCCCGAATGGGACTCTGCCATCGTCTATCATGGACTCGTCAGCATCTACCGAAAAGGCGTGCTAGAGTTCTCGGGTGTTCTGATGGCCAGAGATCGAACGCTGAGTGATTGCCCCCGCGTCATAATTCGTGGGCCTGACTTGTCGCAACTCCTTTTCGATCGTGTGGTTACAACGGAGACATACAGCCTGACGCCGCAGGCAATCATAGCAGATTTGCTCACCAAGTACCCGACGGGAATCATAGCAGGTGTACTTGACACATACCCAAGCACAATCAGTGTCCCTCTCGAAACTGAGTATATGTATGATGCTATCAAGCGCGTGGCTGATCAAGTTGGATGGAAGTTTCGACTGAACGCCGACAGGACTCTAGATTTCGCGGCATCATTCAGCGGCGGTATAGTAGACGCTCCATTTACTGAAGGTCAAAACATTCTCTCAGTCGACCATGACGTAGACTACACGAATTTGGCGAATCATGTGCGCCTGAAAGGCGATGGGATCACGAGCACGAAGGAAGATCTCACGAGTATTCAGGCCTATGGATTGCGGGAACTGCCCGCATTCGAGCCGTCAATTTCTGTGCAAGCAACCCTAGACATCGCCTGCCAAGCCCTGCTTAGTAGATGCGAGATCATGGATGAAACCGTCATACTTGAAGGGGTTGACTCGTATGCGCTTGGAACGTTCGGCCCTGAAGATCAGATTGCGATCACAGTGCCATCCCTCGCCATCTCGGGCAACTACATGATCAAACGAATCGAGCGCGACCTAACGGATGCGGATTATGTTCGCTTCGAGCTGACATCTCGCGCTAAACAGTTTTGGGATCTAGATGCGGCGTACAGGCGTATGACTCAGGACCTGGGTAGATGATGGTCGTAGGAGAAAGTTTGAGGATTAGGTGATTTGAATTGGCAACCATCACATCCGTTGGAGATGGATACTGGGATGTGGCCGGGACTTGGGACTCTGGAGTGCCGACCGTTGACGATGATGTCGTGATCGCGCATGCAGTCGCGATTCGAGACGCAGCCGCGACCTGTAAGACCTGCACCGTGAACTCAGGCAAGGTTCTCACCTTCAACTGCACTTCTGGCCCGACAAAGCTGATGTTCAAAGACGACGCCGCAGCCGCCTTCGCCGTAACGGGTGCCATCGCATGCACCAGTCCAACAGCGACAAACAAGATGACGATTGCTGGCGGATCTAGTGCGAATAAGGTGCTGTGGACGGGGAACGGAACCAGCGCCACATACCTTGACATTGACTACGCGCATCTGGAATACATCAGGTTTGACTGGAATCCCGTCAGGCTCAAACGTCGCGCCTTCATAGACAAAAGCTGCACCTTCAACTACAGTCTTGAATGTTCGGCAGATTGGAACTATACCCACGTTGTGACCGTTGAACCACATGGCGAGAGCCTGATATTGCAAATAGCCAAAGACAAGGGACTTACAGTCAATCAGGGTGCCGAGCTGAACATTCTCGGAACTGCCACCTACAAGGTGTACCTTCAAGGAGCAGACAGCAGCAACAAGATGAGCGGTGTGTCCTTGTATGGAAAAGCCCACGCAGATTATCTGATAATGCAGAACACTACTGCCTGCCTCTATATCATGACACGGGCGGGGGATTTCGACCACTGCGAGTTCACGGGAGCGTTGAACGTACTTTATGGGGCGTATGCTCGCAACTACTTCAAGGCGTGTAAGTTCACTTCGGCTTATCGCGTCTTCAGAGAAGGGAGGGGCGGTCCGTTTATCTTTGAAGATTGTGAGATTGTTTCTGTTGGGAGCGAGTCAGGCGAGAATTATGGGCCGAGTCGATTCGAGTTTCTAGGCGACGCTAACGTCGGCTTCACGCTCAGCAGATTGACGAGTCTAAACTACGCCGAAGTCTTCTACATCAAACGCCTCACGGTGACTGTTCAAGACAGTATCGGCCCGCTAGAGGGTGCCTTCGTCTCCCTAACTCAAGACCATGCTGACGACTATCGGGATCTCGTCACAAGATGGACGGGGCTCACCGATGCAGGTTTGACGGACGCGAATGGTCAAGTCGTTTTGCTGGCGCTTCACAAACGCGCATACTTCTATAATACGCCGGGCGGCTGGTCAACCGTCTACTATTCAGATGCCGACAATAATGGGCCGTCAGGCACGAAAGAGAAGCACCGGCTCACCGTCGCGAAGCCAGGATACTTCGTCAACGATGAGAACACCTACTACATGAGCCAAGACCGTTCCGCCGCAATCAGCCTGCTGACTGAGCCTGTAATTAGCCCAGTGAAATTCGGAGATTACAGTCTACCTCATGTCCTAGACATTCAGGAAGCTAATGCACAGATTTTCATCGAACGCATCCTGCCGGGCGCCGAGGTCGCATATAGGAAACGCTCTGGCGCGACAGGCCGTCGCTGGACGGTTACGGGATACCTCAGCACCGACACAAGGTACAATGATAAGGCAAGCATGAGAGCCCTCACAGATGGAACAGCCCGAGACTTCGATCGCGGGACAGGTGAGGCTCTTGTCAGCTGTCTCATGCTTGATCCGCAGTTCGATGACTCAGTCGATGAATTTGGACGCTTGTCCTATTCGGTGGTTTTCGTCGAATACGACAATCCCTGAGTTCAGCTGCGATCAGCAAGAGAGCTCGTAGTGGACTCTGCTGCGGGGAAGTTCTACGTGCGGTATCAGGTCACGCTTTTAGAGGGTTCATAATGAAACGTCTCTTCGACTGGTTTATGATGAAGATCGGGCATCGCCGTGATCAAACAGCGGGAGGACGCACAATTACTGTCACTGGCCAGATTCGAGACGACGCCGACTATGTTCTACGACTCGAAGAACTCCGAATCAGAGCCGACGACGTGGCTAGGGCGCTCGACCTAGAGGATGGATCCGAGACCATCAACGCGAAACAGGGCATGATCGAAGCCATGTGGACGACGGAGACAGGCGTCAGCAGAGTCACCTACGGAGTCACCTACCACGAGACGAGCTGATGCGAAACTCGTGGATCCTGAATACAGCATTCGGGGCGAGGGCTGGTTTCAAGACAACTATCATGTAGCCTACTCCGTGGCTTTCTTAGAAGTCACGTAAAGCCCCGCCGACCGCATGTCAGCTCAGAGCCGATTCTTTCCAATACTTGAGATGACGCGCGTTGTGCAATGCGTTTCCAGAATTCATACGTCCTCACTTTCCTTTGGGTAAAAGGGCCATCGGCTTGAATATTGCGCCCGTATAATCCGAGTGCTCTAGACATATTCGTGTGTGGAATCAATTAATGCTAATTGCCAATACCTTCGCTTTGAATAGGTTTGCGCGGCAGGCCTGTCTGTGTCGGGTTGACGCGAGTGAAGATGGTACGGTGTGTCCATATTGCCACGTAGGCCAGGAAGGCCAAGTCAACGGGTCGCGAACGTAACCGTGAGCCTACCCTTGACGATCTTGGACAAGCTGGACGAGTTGATTGACAAGGGCAAAGTCCGCTCACGCTCGCAGGTGGTCCGCGAAGCCTTGGAGCGGTTCCTGAAATCCGTCGATTAGCAAATCAAGATCATGAAATTGGAACGAATGGTGAATAGTGATAGGTTGTTGATGGAATGATGAAGCGAGACCTAAGGTTCGTATTGTTTGCGGTTGTTATGGTCACGTTAATGGTCACTCTGGCATTCCTACCCGCATCCGCGCAACTCTCTCAATGGCGTTCCCTGAACCCCACACGCGATGGTAGGCTGGGTCTTCCCGCCCCATATCTGAACGGTGTACAGATGCTTGCCACAAACTACGGTTGGGCAGTAGGTGGCGCCTGTGACATGTTTGATGTTTCGGCATCTGGCTGCAACAGCACCAGCACTAATCGCGGGTTTGTGTTGTTCTGGGATGGTTCCAAGTGGAGAGAGTCACTGATCCCTGGAAATGCGGGTGCTTTGTTCTCAGTCTTCATCGTGAGTGCCAACGATGTCTGGGCGGTTGGCACAAACAGCACAATCATTCACTGGGACGGGATCTCTTGGGTGACTGCACCAGTTCCTGCTGGAATCGACAAGGTCTACTCGATATTCATGCTCCCAGGTGGCATGGATGGCTGGGCCGTTGGATACGATTTTTCTGGCGTGACCAATATTCTGAGGTGGTCAGGAAGTTGGCCGACAGGTGCGTGGTCGGTGTTCCCTACTCCTGCTGGTGCAGCAGATTTGCGCGGTGTAGCGCTTTCCTCGCCAACCGAAGGATGGGCAGTTGGCAGACATGGAACGATCTTTCGATGGGATGGTGCTGGCTGGCTAGCTGCAGCTTCACCCACAACAGTTGATCTGTTTTCCGTCTCGATTGTCAGCTCAGCGAATGCTTGGGCTGTTGGACACGATGACACGATAATTTGGTGGAATGGAGCGTCGTGGACTGGGCCAATGACTGCACCGACAACAAGCGTAGAATACCGATCAATCCACATGGTCAGTGCAGGAGACGGATGGATTGCAGGTACGACGATGACTACGACCAAGGAAGGCCTTCTTCTAAGGTGGGACGGCACCGCCTGGTCGCTTGATCCAGGGTGGCGAAGCTGGGTCACTGAGAACCTGAATGATGTGTACCTCATGCCCGGAGGCGCAGTGGGCGCGGCGGTCGGCGATGCTGAAACCATAATCCACTGGAATGGCTCGGAGTGGTTAGCCCGGACAAGTCCCACCTCATTTGATCTCAATTCCCTGTACTTGATATCTGCGAGTGATGGATGGGCAGTAGGAGACACTGGAACCATCTGCCGCTGGAATGGGCAATCGTGGCATCACTACGAGACCCTGCCATCCGGAGTCAATCTCTTCGGACTATTCATGAAGACTGGCACAGATGCTTGGGCTGTTGGTGCTCCTAACGGATTGACTTCTCCGACAATTCTGCGCTGGAACAGTCTCGCCTGGGCTGTTGTCAGTCCGCCTGGTGTTGCGCTTGGCGAGACTCTCTATGATGTCTATATGCTCAACTCAACTTGGGGCTGGGCTGTCGGAACTGGTAGTGGCGGAAACTTAGCGACTGCACTCAAATGGGATGGGGTGAATTGGGGCTCTTTCCCAAGCGGAACGGCAGCTGGGGCTGACCTCTATTCAGTCCACATGCTTAGCTCCACTGATGGATGGGCAGTCGGTGCCACATCAACCGGCAAGGGGCCTGTCATAGTTCATTGGAACGGTTTGGCGTGGAGCCTAGTGACCGCGCCTCTAGATATTGGCGGGCTGAATTCGGTGCATTTCCTGAGCGCAACCAACGGGTGGGCAGTTGGGAACAATGGAACGGACACACACGCCACAATAATCCATTGGAACGGTGCTCAGTGGACTCGTGTTCCCGCCCCCGAAGGAAATCTGACATCGGTTTACATGACTAGCGCAAGCGATGGTTGGGCTGTCGGGCAAAACTCCACAACGAATAGTCTCAGCCTGATTGTTCACTGGGACGGTCTGACTTGGAACGTTGTCTCTACACCGCCAGTTCCGCCCACAATGCAAGTGGCTCTTCGATCAGTGTTCATGGTCACAGAGCTCGACGGATGGATCGTCAGCAATCAAGGCCTGATACTCAAATACGGCCCCGAGATGGTACCCGGTACGACCACTTCCTACACAACTGTAATTTCAACCACAACATCCACAACGACAAGCAGCAGCGCCACAAGCAGTACCACAAGCAGCAGTACCACAAGCAACAGTACCACAAGCACCAGTACGTATGTGCCTCCTGCTCCGGTTCCAGGCTTTCCAATAGAATCCATCCTTGCGGGACTGTTGGGAGGCCTGATTGCGCTAACGATGATTCGACGTAGGCGAAGGCTCTGAGTCTCGTTGACTGTTAAATATCGAGAACGGCGAACTCTTCAGGTGTAAATCGTCTGGTCCCTTGGAGGTTGAAGCTGGTTGCGACCTGGTTCGCATAGCAAGATAGCGATCATGCTGGTGTTGCTTGCCGCTGGAGTGACTTTGCTGCAGCCTGCCGTAGCCCAACCTGGTCAATGGAGATCAATCAATCCCGTTTTCGCGAACCTGAACAGTGTCTGGATGATTAGCTCTTCATCAGGATGGGCCGTTGGAGACAGTGGAGTCATAGTCCGCTGGGATGGTGCGAAATGGGAGCAGATCGCAACCCCGACTACTAGCAACCTGGAATCCGTGTCCTGTTTCTCCGCGACGAACTGCTGGGCGGTTGGACCCGGCCCGAGGATCTACTACTGGGACGGAGTCGGGTGGACGAACCAAACCATGTGGCTACCCGCAGGCGTTGGTGACTTGCATTCTATCTGGATTCGCTCAGATGGGTTAGGCTATGCGGTTGGGGCCAGCCTCGGCGTTGGCGGTTACAATATCATTCGTCTCATAGTCAGCCCGCTTCCGTTCGTGATTGCGGGGGAAGTGAATCTCGGAGTGCCAGCGGAATTTCGATCTGTCCACCTTCTACCACCTGGAGCAGGACCATCCTTTGGTTTCGCAGTCGGCGAATCTGGCGTAACATACTCCCTAGATTTGGTAGGTGCACCTGGAACATGGACGACGCGGCCAAGCGGCACTGGGAACGCTTTGTATGGAGTCAAAATGATTAGCGGCACTAGCGCTTTCGCGGTCGGAGCGGGCGATACGCGACTGACTTGGAGCGGCGGCCCGAACTGGTCGGTGGATGGTGGAGCTGTTGCCGCGGGAGAGGACTGGCACGGCATATCACTGCTCAGCGCCTCAGAGGGATGGATCGTTGCAACGGCTGGAGCAACCGCGTCGACGCTGGCTCGTCGTGGGGCCACAGGCTACACTTTGCTCATCAGTAACGTGCCGTCGACAGTCAATCTGAACGCAGTCTACATGCTGAGCGCGACCGATGGTTTCGCCGTTGGAGACGGGGGGACAGTAGTCAGGTGGAACGGGTCCGTCTGGAATGCCCTTACGAGCCCGATCGCAGCTCCGAACAGTCTTCGTGGAGTCTGGTTGGCATCCACTGCCGACGGCTGGGCAGTTGGAGATGTTGGCAACATACTGCACTGGAACGGTGTGGCTTGGAACTACTATCAGACCTCGCCAGTGGCAACTAGGCTGAACGCGATTCACGGATCCTCTTCGAGTCAAATATGGGCGGTTGGAAACGATCCCGATGGAGCAGGCGCAGGCCTGCCTGTTATCGTCAGATGGATTGGCGGTCCCGCGTGGACAGCGGTTTCTCCACCGGGAATTGCGAACAACATCAATCTAACTGGAGTCTTCACCATCTCAACGAATCTGGCTTTTGCCGTTGGAGGAGGGGGAACAATGCTGAAGTGGGACGGTAGTATTTGGGGGTCCATCCCTTCCGGAACAACTAATGCGCTGAATGCGACTTGGTGGTCCAGTAGCACAGAAGGCTGGGCTGTGGGCAGCGCTGGCACAGTCGTCCATTGTACCGGCGCAGGTCCGGCTTGTGCGACTGAGACTTCGGGAGTGAGCGTGCAACTTAATGACGTTCAGGCCCTGACGAGTACGAACGTTTGGGCTGTCGGCAACAGTAGCACAATCATTCATCGCGATGCGACCGGATGGCACAACGTTCCCAGCGGTTTGTCCTCAACACAGAATTTGACCTCGCTGTACATGGTTTCATCCAACGAGGGTTGGGCCGTCGGAATCGACGACGGTACAGCGCCGATCCTGCTATTCTGGGATGGCCTGACGTGGACGAGAGTATACCCCATTCCGACACAGCCACGCGCCGGGTCCGGGAATGATGACTTGAAAGCTGTCTGGATGGTTGCCTCACAGGACGGCTGGGCGGTCGGCCAAGCCGGACTGATTCTACGATTTGGACCAATCTCGGGCGTGACAGCCACTTCAACAACCACGACATCGACCACGACGTCAACCACGATATCAACAACGACGTCAACCACGATATCAACAACGGAGACAACGAGCACGGCAACCACAACACCGACAAGCACTGTGACCTCCGCCACAACCTCGACGACAAGTATAGTTCAGACGACGACGACCACGTGGATGCCCCCGCCTCCGCCCTGCATAATCGCAACAGCTACTTTCGGTTCAGAAGCTTCACCGGCTGTTCAGTTCCTGCGGAACTTCAGAGATCATCTGGTTCTCTCGACCAGAGCGGGCTCGGCGTTCATGGAGGTCTTCAATGCGTGGTATTACTCCTTCAGTCCCTCCGTTGCCAGGCTCATCGCGAACAATGATCTGCTTCGAGGTCCTGTGAGAGTGATGTTGTACCCGCTCCTAGGTGCGCTAAGCGTCAGTGCTTCGACTTACAGAATGCTCAGCTGGACTCCCGAATTCGCGATCGTCATCGCAGGCCTCGTCGCTAGTTCCCTGATAGGTCTTGTCTATCTGACTCCGCTTGCTCTTGTTGGCATGAACGCCATGGCAAAGAGAAGGAGAATCCGAGCCAAGGATCTGGCGCGGGCCGCGCTGGTGTTGCTGGCGTCCGCGGCTGCACTGCTGGTAGCGGGTGAGTTGACTGGATCGTTCCTGATGCTCGCCGTGGGCAGCTCAGCCATTGTTCTCCTTTGCCTTACCGCGGTGCCTTCAATCGCTGCACTCGTGATAGTGCGACCGCATCCAGAGTAGTCTTGTCGAATTCCAGTTGCACACCCATTTCGCGGAGTCGGAGACTGCACTGATCTAGAGCATTGCCAAGCGACTGACAGCGCACACATTTTCAAATCTTGAGGCTGATTCTGAAATCCTAGGCGGGATGTTGACCATAACTGGGCGAGCGCAAGCTCCCGACTTCTGGTCGTGGAGTAAGCGAGCCCTTGCAGCTTAAATGTCTGGCACACACCGGATCTGCTGAGCCGAATGAGACAAACCCGGAAGGGACAGTAGGCTCAGATGTGGTTGAGATGCCCGAAGCCTCGAATAAGGCTCCCAACCGAAAATAGGCGGGGCAGGTTCGAGTAAGCAGAGGCATCATGAATATGGCGGCTCGCTGCGGCGAGTACGCTGTCAGGCCAATGGCTTGGCCTATGCTTCTACACTGGGATGGATGCAGGTGGAACCGCAACAACGGAATGCCCACCCTGGAGAGGAGCAGAGTGGAAGCATGAATCTCCCGACTTCAGTCGCGGAGAGAATCAAATGAGAATGACAATTTCAAGCTGTCTCAATTCGAGAACGTTGATCTTGGGCGTCATCCGCCAGCTATTCTGCCCTTTGGCATCTGATCGACCGAATATGTAGGGTTATACTGGGAGGCTTTTTCTATGTTGTAATGTTGCCGTGGAGTTTGCCCAGTTTCAGCCCTATCTCGGTTCGTTGTTGCCCTTCTGAGAAACGAATAACGAGCTCATGTGCAACAGTTCTATCGCGGAAGGGTATCGAATAGGCGCGACCTCAACTATGGCTGAGTGGCAGAGCTGACTTAGGTACATTTATACCGGATCTGAGGAGAAGATGATGTGAGAGAATTTGTCTGAGAGTGTTGTAGCAAAAGTCTCTGTGGGATTCTACCCTAAAGAGAAACCGGGGATGGGACAGGCATTGAAGGGTCAAATGATTCTGACCAATCGAAGGATGGTCTACATTAGGTATCTCGGCGGAAAGTACCTAACCGCCAAAGCTGAGGATTATGGTGACCGACTCGAAGAAGGCTTGAGAAACGAGGGAAGTTTCGAAGTTCCCATCAACATGATAACTGAAGCGAAAGCAGACCGGATATGGGGCACACCATATTTCAGACTGCGTTATCGCACACAAACCGGAGAACGTGCCTGCGCCTTTGTTCTCGTATCTTCAATGAACCTGATGGCTGCTACGGGAGCTATAGGTGCCATATGGGGACTTGCGAAAGGACCCTACGAGCAACTTGCTAAAACGATAGAACAGTTGAAAGCGGAATACGTTGCATGAACAGTAACGAGGCAGTGTTGATATCGACACAATGCAACAAGCTCTTGTAGGAGAGGCGTCCGCGTGTGGGTCATATCGGCATAGGATCTCGCCGCTAGCTCATGATTTTGGCAGGGGATTCCGCGTGGTCTCGCTGAGAGTCTCAAGTCAAAGCACTAGGCCGGCAAGCTGAAACCTTCCACAATTCGGTTTCCGCCTTCCCATTGGGAGATAGAGGTGGCTATGCTTTCACCCAGGAACCCACGAACCTTCACCCTAACTCACTGATAGCTTTAGACCTTCACTCACTTTGCTCCGTCTATCTCGCGGGCGAATAGTTCATTGGACGTTATCACGTTCCATATTCTATGACTTTTCTCGAGACCGCGTAAGGCTGCTTTCTTCGAAATGACAATTACGGCTAGTGTGAGCACTGCCTCATGATGAGTACGGTCACGGTGTCTTTGGCACGTCTGCGTGGTCTGAGTTTTGCCTTCAATTTATGCTGTGGAGTGGCGTTCAATTATTGCAGTCCATTTTGAAATCCAAGTTGGGTGATTGACACAAAAATGACAACTCTAGGGTATTTCAATGCAACATCGGCGATCCTAGCGCCTAATGATTGATTGTTTTGTGCTTAGGCTCGATTTCGCCCCAATATGCATGATTAAATAGCCCATAACCCCGGAGTCATTGATGCGTGTGTTGAGTTTGACTACTCGCACTTCCGGCTCCCTATTCATAATACTGCTGCTAACCTCGGCGCTGTTCGTGTCGGTTTCATCTGTGGTTACCCCACCCAAGGTGAGTGTAGCGGCAACTCTCACGGTTACCCTGACTCCAAACTACGGAAAGGCTGGGGATGTGATAATGGTCACCGCAACCGGCGTGACGGCGGCGAATAGAACAAGTTGCAAGATTACTAGCACTGTGGCCAATGTGGTAACGAAAGACAAAGCCATGGTCATCAACGTCTCACCAACCGTGAACAAGGTCCATGGATCCTTTGTGGTCGGAACCGGGGTTGGTCCGGCAGCAGGCTTTGCACACACTATCACTGTCACCTGCCCGGCCACCGGAACTGTGGTTGATAGTGGCACAGCCTTGTTCACTCTGCTCCCTTCGATTACCATTTCACCTGACACAATCCTCAAACTGACGACCAGCCGACGAGAAATCTCCATCACCGGACAGGGCTTTGCCTCCGACGCCGGCAGCACGTGCACCCTAACAACAACCCCCACCATCGACTGGTCAACACAGAAGTTCCTACCGAAAAGTTGCGCAATCACAAGTCTCGGCGTGCTTTCGGCCGCCTTCTATGTCAATTCAACTGCCGTTGCCGGTACCTATTGGATCACTGTGGTCCCCACCAAGGGCAATACGGCGAGCGCACAGTTCTACATAGTGGCTGGCCCCACAATACGATACACCTCTCCTACCTCAGCCACCGCTCCACGCGGATATGGCAGCATCCCAGATGATACGACATACTATGCGGGTAGAGTGACCATAACTGGAGGAGGATTCAACAACGGGACGCGAACCTGCATATTGGCAGTCACGCAGGCGGGCAATGTTGTGAATACCACGGCAGCAGCATTATCGCTGTTCAACGCCAATTGGGGATGTCTCATAGATCCGACAGGTGCTGGCTCGGGAGTATATGCGAGTTTCGAAGTGTCGTTGAGTGCGTACCTCGGTACCTACAATGTATCAATCATCGATCCGCTAGACACAGCTATCCTTGCAAAGACGCCGTCACTCTTTACTGTGACAGCAGCCCCGACGATCTCCATCTACATCCCCGGAGCCACCAGTGGATACGCGGGTCAACCGGTCAATCTAACCATTGCCAGTGGTGCTTTCTCAACGTTGGACAAGGGGCCTTGCGCGATACTGTCCACGCCTGCTCAGGTAGTCGACACTTCCTCAGTCTTTTGTCTGATAGATGGCTCTGGCGTTTTGTTGGGTTATTCTTCTTCGCTAACAAAACCGAATCAAGCCAGCTTCGTGGTCTCCTCAAATGCTCCCGGACAAATCTACTCTCTTGTGATTAGGAGCCTCGTCCACGGAGACGCGTCTAATGGTACAGCGTCACCGCCAACGTACACGGTTCTAAGCCATGTAGTAGTTAATCCGATTTCAGGTTCGCCGGCCCTCCCTGCAGGTTCTCTCGCTGCAACAACTGTAAGCATCTCTGGGACTGGCTTCAAGCCCTTTGACAAGTCGTGCATTATCACGTATACGGCAGTCTCCCCCGCCAACTTGCCGAACATGATCCAGGTGGGTTATTCGTGCCAAGTAACCGGCAGCACAGGAGCCCTCTCGGCGTCGTTCACAGTCGCTCCCACGGCGGCATATGGAACCGCTACTTTGACAGTGACGACGACACTGCCCGAGACCGCTGGTAATACGCCTCAGTTCAACGTCGTGCCGCGGATTTGGTTGACTCCGAGTTCAGGTGTGTGGAATTCGGTGATTGGGATTTCAGGCACCGGCTTCGCCAACGGCACATCAACAGTTGCATGCAATAGTGTGTCTTCTGCCCCGCCGAATCTGCTCTCACTGTGGGGGTGTAGCGTTCACGCGAACGGCACGGTGGTTGGTGCCTTCCAGATCATACCTGGTGCTGCGGCTGGATCCTATACAGTCACTGTGAACGGCCGAAGTGCATCAGATTCTGCTTCCTATTCGCCCTTCTTGAACGGCGCCATGACCACCCAGACAACGACGATAATGAGTACCACTTCCTCGACGACGATCACCGGAACAACGTCCACGTCTACAAGCTACACGACGACCCTCACGGCTAGCACAGCGACATCGTCTACCATCACGACAGCTACTGCGACGACCACGCCTACGACTACGCACACGACAACTGCCACGCCGACGACCACCATTACTACCTCGTCAGTCACCCTCACGACATCACCAATTACCTCGACCGCTACTACTGTGTCTACGAAGACGGGCCCCTGGGAGCCACCGAGGTGTGTGATCGCTACTGTCGCGTTTGGTTCGGAGGTTTCGTCTGCTGTTCAGTTCCTAAGGAGTTTCAGGGATGGGCTTGTTCTGTCAACGAAGGCGGGTTCAGCGTTCATGGAGGTCTTCAATGCATGGTATTACTCCTTCAGTCCCTCCGTTGCTGGGTTCATCGCGAACAATGACCCGCTGCGGGCTCCGGTGAGGATGGTGCTATACCCGCTGCTAGGTGTGCTGGGAATCAGCACCTTGACATACTCTATGCTCAGTGCGTCGCCGGAGTTCGCTGTCGTGGTGGCTGGATTGGTCGCAAGCTCACTGATAGGCCTAGTATACTTGACCTTGCCGGCTATTCTTGGCGTGAGGGTGCTCTTGAAGAGGAGACGAATCCGGATCGCAAATCTGGCAAAGTGTTCGCTTGCATTGTTGACGGTGGCACTGGCACTGTTGGCAATCGGCGAAGTGGCTGGGTCGTTCCTGTTGCTCGCAGTCGGTGGCTCAGTGGTCGTCCTCACATGCCTCGTTGCGGCGCCGATAGTCGCAGCACTCGCAATGCTCCGATCTCATCCAGAATGAGGTACCCGTAAGTCCTCTCTACCATCTCCATTCCTAGCTGATGGAGCGCTCTTGAGGAAAACGGTCACGGTCAGAACCGCTATCGCAGCCTGCATGATCCTTGCAGCCATAGCAACTCTCGTTCCTGGAGTGCCTGCGGAGATAACCACTGCAACTACCACTCTGACGCTTGTGCCGAGTTCAGGACCAATGGGCACGCCCGTCATAGTCACGGGCTCGAACTATCGAAGCACGACGTGTGTCCTAGCAGCTGTTCCATCAGGTCTCTTCACCTCGGCGACGTGCGTGATTGTTACCGGCGAGCTGAGTGGGAGCTTCACGGTTGCATCAACCGCGTCCACTGGCAGTTATGCAGTAATAGTTCAAACGGACGTTCCTGAAGCTGATTCAGCAACCGCTTCGTTCACCGTTACTGTGGGGACTACTACGGCGGTTACCACGCCCACGACAACTTTCACGCTCCCCACTACAACAACCCTTACAACTGCACTCACAACCACCACACACACCACATCATCCATAACGACCTCGGGCTCTTCGACGACGTTCAGTACCACTGCTACAACGACTGGGCCGTGGACGCCGCCGAAGCCATGCATAATCGCTACTGTCGCGTTTGGTTCGGAGGTTTCGTCTGCTGTTCAGTTCCTGCGGAACTTCAGAGACGACCTTGTCCTCTCAACGAAGGCTGGATCCGCATTCATGGAGGTCTTCAATGCATGGTACTACTCGTTCAGTCCGTCGGTTGCTGGGTTCATCGCGGGCAACGATCCACTACGCGCTCCCGTCAGAGTCCTTCTATATCCACTTCTTGGCATACTTGGCGTCAGCAGTCTTGCTTACTCATTGCTTAGCGGAGTCCCGGAGTTTGCTATCGTGGTGGCTGGACTGGTTGCAAGCTCGCTGATAGGCCTGGTCTACTTGACTTTGCCCGCTATGTTTGGTGTGAGGGTGCTCTTGAAGAGGAGACGAGTCCGACTCGTAGGTGTGGCAAAGGGCTCAGTTGCATTGTTGACGATCGCGCTGGCATTGCTAGCAGTCGGTGAAGTGACTGGATCGTTCCTGTTGCTTGCGATCGGCGGCTCGGCAACTGTGCTCACCTGCCTCATTGCGGCACCAGCAATCTTTGCTCTCGCCATGCTCCATCCGAACCCAGAATAGTATGCTCGGGCGGACAACCCGCCCTCCTTCCTTTCTCTTCCATATGTGGCCGAATGCATTCTCCAGTGCGGCTCTTAGACGAGGATCGGTCATCGTTATATCCTACGTCAAACCGAAGATCAGGATGGAAGGCTCTTGAGGAGACCAGTCATAGCTAGAACGGTTGTCGCGGTTTGCGTCGTCCTTGTGGCTTTGGTGGTTCTTGGTCCTGGAGACGCGCCTGCAGTGAACCTAATGCCTAATGTGGTCGTTACTACATCTACGAGCGTTGAAGTATGGGGTACGGCCTCTTTTACTTTCAGATTCACTTTCACGAACGTAACAACGACTCTGTTGACATCAACTGCTTACGAAGCCACAAGTACGATCCACACCGTAACTTATGTTACCCACAGCGCAACTACATCTACGACCATCACCGTAGCGCATGCCACGACAGTGACAACACATACTAAGACTAAGACTGGTGGGACGACAACGGTTCCCTCCACCTCGACAATCCTGACAACGGTGACGGGCACCACAACCCCTCAGACTAAAACAGCCACGGCGACACAGACCCAGACAGTCACGGAACGCACGACGACAAGTGAGACCACCACGAGCACGTTCACTATAACGGGGGTATCGGCGCCTACTACACCGCCGATTCCTGGTTTCCCAGTCGAATCGATACTGGCCGGGCTTGGTGTAGGCTTGCTAGGCCTGCATCTCATCTACCGTAATCGCTCGGCGAAGAAGCAACACTCAACTTAGGTCAATCCGCAACCTCGTCTGACAAGAATGGCACATCAGCAGGTTCAAGGTCTCAGAGAGGGTTCTTTGATCGGTACTATTGGGCGATTTGTTGATAGCACCTGACAGATGGGTACTCTGCGAATAGGGAGTTCAGTTGCTCTCTAAACAGCGAAGTCTGCTGGGCTGTGAGAAGTAGGAAGTATCTGCCTCTTATCGGAACACCGTTCACGTCATCGCTCAGTTTCAATATTTCGTTCTTGATTTGGACCGCCCAATCCTTGGGGAAGGTTGAGAAATGCTTCAGCGCGATTGCGAATGAAAGCTGCTGGGTCACATGATTCCATGTCGTCGGGACGGCTGATGTCCAACCTGCAAGAGCAAAGTGATCTCTCTTGCCACCTGGAGAAGTGAACAGTGTGCCGTTCTCGTGGTGTTCATATGTGTCCTTGGTCGGGAATCTGAGGAAGACGTTGCCAACTCGCCCGCTCTTGAAGAGCCTACCCTTCAGTAACAACCCCTTCAAGTAACAGCAGATATCATCTTCTGACCAGAAGAATCTCGGCTGCTCTCGAAACTTCCTCATTGTTCTGATTATGCATTTCTCGATGACGGCGAGTTCCTTCTCTTCGGTCGATGTCTTCGCCCTCAACAGACTGTCACACTCAACCGCCAGACAAGACAACAGTAGCGGCCACTGATATGTACTACTTACCCTTCCTTCGTGCTGCTATCATTCAACGTAGCCCAGCTCATGGCCGTTATCGTTCAATCTAACGCCGCCAATCTCAATCTGCCCGGACGGAACTGCAATCCTGGACCAGACCTTGAACGTCATTGTGGAGGGGACGATGTCCTTCAGAATACCAATCTCTTGAAGGAAGCCGTCCGTGTCTAGGAAACCTACAATTGCGTCTTTGAGAGTCTCGATTCTTGGCCGCGACAGTGGGTGCAGATTCAGTGCCTGCGAGGAGAGCGAGTCACGCACACTTGCTCCGTTGGCTCGGAAGGTCTTGAGGGAAGATCCCGAAAGGTACTTCTGATATCCGAGCGTTCTCAGCTCTCTCCGTTCGATCTGGCTTCTCTCCTTGATCATGTCAGGGGGAGCGACGAGCAACGTTGTGCGGTTGCCGGCCTGTAGGATATCTAGTGTGTCTTGTTTGGTTCCGATGCCCAATACAATATCTGGTTGAACCTCGTCAAGCATCTGAACCTTGTACATGACAGCCTCTCTTCCAGTGGTCCACCCATCAGTGTTGACAATCACGAGCTTGCCGGGTTTCGCATGTCTGTCGACGAGTCTTTTGACGCTTCGGATGACTTTGCCTTTGACGCGGCCTGGGCTTGTGAGGCCAATGAATATGCGCTCTGAGGGGCAGACGCCTGAGAGGTTCACTATCTCTTCAGTCACTTCTCCTGCAGCCATCGTTGTTGGAGGGCCCAGATCCGTCTGGCCTATGTCCGCGTCAACGATCGCTACTCGTATGCCCTCCTGAATGAGGAGGTTTGCGAGGAACGTGCATAGTGTGGACTTGCCGGCGTCTGCTTCACCTATTACAGTTGCTGTGCCTTCGCCAAGCTCGGTCAGCGTCGAGGCGGCTTCACGCCACGAGAGTGGAATTGTGCTTCCGTCGAGTTCCTCAACTCCGCCGTCCCCACCTAGCCACACCCTGAATGATGAAGGAGACTGGATCTCGATGGGGGTCTGTTTTCCTCGGAGCACGACGTACCTTCCGGAATCCAATGGTGCGGCGAGTATGGTTGCATTGCCCTCGCGGAGTTCAAATGAGGCTGGGCCGACCACGACAAGTGTCCTTCCGGCCTCAACGGTGACCTCCCTCGGGGTACCTGTCAAGCAAAGCCACGTCCTAGTTCCGACTAACCGGCATCTCATTCTCAATTGCTCGTTAAGGTTTGCGTCAGCTACCAACGATTGAAATCGTTGGCTTGTCCCTGAGGAGAGCTTGAGGCTCCAAAAAGTTCCTCGGAACGATGGGGTCACTGACTTGACCCCTCGCAGCGATATTCAACGCCGCTATGTAGTCGGCTGGACCAGCAAATCTGCATCCGACACATCTGAATTGGTCTCTTGTTGGGCGACTCTTCTTGTCTTGGACCCCGCATCTTGGGCATGTATGCGATGTTCCTCGCGGGTTCGCATAGATGACGGGTACGCCTGCGAGTTTCGCCTTGTATTCAATAAATTGTCGGAGCTGGTTGAAGCTCCAAGAGTTGTGGCGGCGACGCTGCGCTTTACGAACCGTTGTCTGGGCGCGTATTCCTTTCAGGTTTTCTAACACGATTGCGCGACCAGTGTCTAAAGCCTTCGCCACCAGTTTCTTGCTGATGATGTGGTTCACGTTTCTTCTGTGGCGTGCTTCACGCCCACTTATTCGCTTCAAATGACGCTTCGCACTTTTCGACCCGCATGTTTCGAGGGCCCGTTTGATTCTCTCGTTGTGGACCATCACGCGATCTACGCTTTCGCCCTTGTATGTGGTTCCGTCGGAGTCTACGGCGAGGTTGACGAGACCGAGATCGACGCCGAGGGCACCAGTAGGGTCGTACTGATTGGCTTCTGGCGCGTCAACTACGACCGCAAGATAGAATCGGTGGTTGCGAAGTATGAGGTCCGCTTGGCCGCGTATCCGATCCATGCGGACTTTCTGGTATTCCCCGATACGAATCGGCACGCGAATTCGTCCTTTCAGTGTCAAGATGGATGCTTGCTCAAGACGTTTCCAAGAGAGGATGCGTTGATCGTACACCATTGCTCCATGCGGTTTGAACTTCGGCTTCTTGGACCTATCACGCTTGTATGCTTCGCAGACTTTCGCTATGGCTCGAATTGCCATCTGAGCGGACAAGCCGAACTTGTCCCTGACTTCACGGTAGACTTCTTTCTGAAGCCTCATCTTGTTCGCGGTTCGCAGCCTGTACGCAGTGGGCGCGATGAAGTTGCACGCCTCATTGAAGCGTTCCATCGTGCCCAAAAGCATCTTGAATTGCTCTTGAGTGGTTTCCAAGCGTACAAGAAGCGTCTGCCTCAACGGCATGAGGCTCCATTAGGGAGCGTATTATTCAATGCTCCGTTTAAGGGCTCCGAAATTCCTCCCCACGAATCAATTCGGGGGCTTCCTTGCGGTCTTTTGGTGAGGACGTGGAATCGGCCGTTCAGGAGAAAAGGAGCATCCCCGCCATCTGGTTCTATATATCGATCCTAGTCGAGATACTAGAGCACGCAGTAGTCACGTTCCGAGGATGTGTGAAATCCGATGGTTGAAGGACGAGAGATACCAGTCGACCTGAAGTACACGAAGGATCATGAATGGTTGCGTATGGAGGGTGACGTTTGCAGGGTCGGCATCACCGACTATGCACAGAACTCTCTCCATGAGGTCGTCTACGCAGATCTTCCTCAAGTTGGAAGAAGACTCGCGCAGAAAGAATCCTTTGGCACAGTTGAGTCTGTCAAAGCAGTCTCAGAAGTCTACTCTCCGATATCGGGTGAAGTTGTTGAGGTCAACCAGAAGCTTGCAGATGCTCCAGAACTCGTTAACCAACAACCCTACAGAGAAGGCTGGTTAATCCTCATGAAGCCGCTGAAGCTGAAAGACGAAGCAGGCTCACTACTGTCCGCAAAGGAGTACGAAGAACTACTCAAGAAACTTTCAGAACAGAAATGAGATTACTGCTCGTTGCAGGAACCCATGTAGATCCGCGGCCAAGATAAGACATAATAAGCCACTGGCCATCGATCAGGGCCAGAGACCAAGATGGAAGCGGACGCAACAGATCTCTTCGCCAAGAGACACGCGCAGACACGGTACCTCAAACGATTCGTCCTGAGACGGATGACACAGAGAGCCACTACTCAGTCAACTGACAACACGTGTGACAGAGAGATAGCAATCAGATTCATGGAATGCCCATCGCTCGAGAACGTACACCACCTTTGCCTATTCTATGGCTACGCGAAAGTGCGCAGTGCGCTCATCAAGCTCGAAAACGCAATCTTCGAGGATTTCTTCTACGGCAAGATCTTCCTCTACCCACTCTGGCTTAAGGGATTCAGTAGAATCTTCGATGCAGCAAGACCCAGAGCGCAAATCCGGGAGCTGCTCTCAAGCCAAGAATAGCATCACGGGAGTCTACTCAGGAACATGAAGTCTGCAACGGGCTCACGGTCCTGCTAGTAACCATGCAGTCAGCAACATGGCTCTCTCCTGCTCTGAACCGCTTAGTGCTGCTGGACGCCACATACTTGGCAGAACTTTGAATTGGGCAGAAGCACGGATCCGCAGTGTATGCAGAACTGATGTACCACTTCGGCGGAAGGCTGAGGTTCAGCCCTAGCTGGAGCAATCTCCGGCGCGGCCTGTATTCCCATCGGCACACCTAGGTGTCTCTCGCGTTTTCGGAACATGATGAGAATGACCACTACTGCAATGAGCACTACGGCGATGATGAGGATGTTGGGCATCGACGGATTCGTCGGAGCTGGGTCTGTCCCGTCCTGCCAATAGTCGCCGTCCGTATCGGCCTTCAGAGGGTTCGTGCCAATTTGGAGCTCCTTGCCATCTGGTAGTCCGTCTTTGTCGGTGTCGGCTTCCAGTGGGTTTGTTCCCAG
>Ga0315280_10000667_pt1 | contig 63270 bp, 71 predicted proteins | sample YL17G06_40_MG_FD_203697 | JGI IMG/M metagenome (GOLD analysis project Ga0315280, IMG submission 203697) | Sediment microbial communities from Yellowstone Lake, YNP, Wyoming, USA - YL17G06_40 | ecosystem: Environmental > Aquatic > Freshwater > Lake > Sediment | place: USA: Wyoming | collected... | reverse complement strand
TAACGATAATAACAGGATAGAATCCATACTCCTTGAAGTAACCGGGATGGTAATCCGCTAGATCCGGCTCGCTAGGACGGAGCTTTCGCATCGGTTCGTCTCTAAGTTTAGTAACGGAATGCAAATCGAGGTTATACATGCATCCAAGCAGTTGGTGGCTGCCACAGACCGCCATGATGGGCACATCGGTCGTCTTGACGACCTCTTCCAATGGATAAAAAGACCTCACATCGAATTCCTCGAAAGAAAATCCAAAGCCACCCAAGATCATGGCCTTTGGACGGAGTTCATCGACAAGAGCGCGCGTTAACTGAAGATTGTGCAGAACAAGACATGGTTCTCCACTCAGTTTTTCGAGGCGTCTCTTCAAATCGAAACAGCCGCTGCTTTGGACATACATATCCTCGCTTGGAGCTACGACGACAAAGATGATCATCGATATCCCCTTTGCATTTGGATTAAAATGATTTTTCCTGGCTTCTGCCATCAGCATCGAAGCTTTACTTAATGTTAGTTTCTAGTTCGATTCTCAGCCATCGACTTCCCTACCCGTTGATATCCCTCTGAAGCCTTTCCAGCCGTTCTATCCTATTCCTGGTCAGCGGGTGCGTCATGAATAATTCCATTAAGCCGTCACCTTTGAATGGGTTCGCGATCCAGAGCGGACTGGTGGATGGATTGGCCTTTATTGTGTAGCCGTTCCTTACCGCCCTCTCGATCTTCTCCAATGCTGAGGCGAGCGAGAGCGGTTGGTGCGTTATGCGAGCCCCTTCCTCGTCGGCGCTGTACTCCCTCCCCCTCGATATCGAGAGCTGCATAAGGCTTGCTGCGATCGGGACGAATATTAGGCCAACGAGTGCGAGCAGCATCCCTCCGCCTCCACGATCGTCTCGCCTGCCACCGCCGAACATCAGGCCCATCCTTCCCATGTAAGCGAGCCAGGACAGCGCTCCCACTAGTGTTGCCGCGATGGCAGCGATCAGCGTGTCCCTATGGATGACGTGAGACATCTCGTGCCCAATTACGCCCTTGAGCTCGTCCTCGTTGAACAACCTGAGGGCACCCTCTGTTACACAGACGACGCTATTGCTCGGGCTTCTGCCAGTTGCGAAGGCATTGGGGCTCAGGGTCCGTACTATTCCGACCTTCGGCATCGATATCTTTGCTTCAGCCGCTACCTCCTTGACGATCTTGTAGAGCTGCGGCGCCTCCTGCTCCGATACAAGCCTCGCGCCCGTCATCCGCATCACGAGCTTGTCGCCGTAGAAATAGGAGATGCTGTTCATTGCGATGGCTATGAAGAGCGCTATCAGAGTCATCGAGAACGGATCGCCTATGAAGTAGCCCACCACATATCCTATGAAGAGTAGCAATAATGTCATAGCTGTGAAGAGCAGCGTTTCCCTAAACATTTCCTCGTTAACCTCCTGGCCTGATCTCTTGGCGTAGGAACAACATATAGGATGCAGCGAAGCAAACTATCATGCCGACGATTAGGGCCATGATCTGTGGCCAAACCATTGCAAGGGCCTGTGTTAAGTCCCCAGCACCAGCCGCTCGGAATGGGTTCGCTCCCCCTCCTATCTCTATAAATCCACCTCCACCGAATCCACCCCCTCCAATTAGGCCGAGGATGGCAGACCCAGCTTCGTTGTATAAGTAAGAGGGCGAAATCCTACGGATGTTCGTTTCGAGCGTATTCCTTTGCTGGAATAGTGCCCTTAATTCTGGGGAGTTGAAAGGATTAGTGCTGTTACCACGGCCAATTCCAGGCCCGCTAGGCATTGAGATAGGCACAAGGTAGTTGCCCAGGAGCCCTGCGACGATTGATATTACCATAGCGCAGAATATCCACACAGAAACGGACATGAGTATCGATGTAGATATTTTCTTGGTCACGGTCGAGAATAAAATGCCCAGGCAAAGCCAGAATGCGAGATAGATCACCGTGAGCAACATGTACATACCTATCTTCGAAACATCTGCAAGCGTTGGACCAAATCCGAGAATGGATACCGCTACGCCGCACATTATGCCGATAGTACTTACGACCAGTAGCGAGAGAGACGCGGTTGCTGCTAAGATTTTGCCATTGATTATCGAGTCCCTATATATCGGTTGACAGAGGGTTACTGATAGAGAACCGCTCGTCCTCTCCTTATTTATCGCGTCGAAGCCTAGGGCCAAGCCAATGATCGGCCCAAAGTAGACCATCAAAGTCGTGAAGGAGAAACCGAATTGGGAGCCATAGAAGATCGCTAGGAAATTAGAGCCGGTATTATTGCTTATGAATTGAGCGCCCTGATATGCCGACATTGTAGACATAAGGAATATCAATGCGAATAGCACGATGTAACGTTTACTTCCAAGGACGTCTGCCAGTTCTTTCCGACATACGGTCAAAGATCCAGCCATCTAAGCTCCCTCCTTATAATATTCGATGAATATATCCTCAAGGCTGCGTTCCTTTGGCTTCATTAGGAGAATCGTTGCTCCATGCTTGATAATCATCTGCGATACATCACCTGATTTATCCTCTCTCATATGTACATAAAGTTTCCTCTCATTTTGGTCAACAGATATTACACCATCGATCCCCTCAATATCTTTGATTAGGTCCGCATCAACCTTTGACAACTCAAATTCGATGACCACCTTATCTTTACCTGCAATTCTATTCGATAGGTTCTCTATCGTATCCGCCACTATGAGCTTCCCTGCACGTATGATGCCAACCCTCTGGCATGTCTGCTGAACCTCATACAATAGGTGCGAAGATAAAAAGATCGTGAGATTTTCCTCCTTGTTTAATCTGATCAGCAGATCCCTGATCTCCTTTGTACCCTGAGGGTCCAACCCTATAGTTGGTTCGTCGAAAAAGGCAATCTTGGGATTCTTAACCAGTACCTCCGCTATCCCGAGGCGCTGCTTCATACCTCTGGAGAACTTCTCCACCTTCATATCAGCTCGATTCCTTAAGTCTACAGCATCTAGGAGTTCCTTTATCGACTTCTCCATTTCAAGTTTGGGTATGTCATTCAATTGACATATGTAATTTAGGTTCTGCCTCGCTGTCAAGTCCTCATAGAAGCCAGCACCCTCCGGGAGCATGCCGGCAATTTGCCTTATCTTCCTCGAGTCCTTGATGATATCATAGCCTCCTACGGTTGCGGTGCCTGAAGTTGGAACCGTTAACCCCATCAGGGCGAGAAGCGTCGTAGTCTTTCCAGCACCGTTCGGGCCAAGATAACCGAAGATTTCTCCCTCGAAGACGGTCAGATCCAGATGATCGAGAGCTTTTACCTCTTTATAGTTTTTTGTAAGTTCCTGAGTTTGTATAATGGGTTTTGACATTTCCTTTACCTCCTCCTAAGCCTTAAGAATACAATGGCGAGAATAACTACCATCGCGATGGCTATTCCAACTCCCCACAATCCCAACGAAGTTGGGGTTGTAACCGTAACCCTCACTTGGACGGAATCTGATTCAACTTGGTCGCTTACAGCCGTCAATGTAACTAAATAATCCCCGGCGACCGTGTCACTGGTAGTAGTCACCACCTCAGTGAACGTATACGATTCTAGTGGTTGAAGCAGGTCTCTACTTACGGGGGTGAGCGACGATTCCCAATCCGTAGGAACATCAGTACTGACAGTAACGCCTGAGATGGCCGTTTGTCCTGTATTCGTGATCTGTACCGTGAACGTGGTGGGTTGTCCGCTAACCACGCTGGTTAAAAGGGTCGATGGCTCGATGGTTATATCATAGGAGCCGACTATTATGGTGGTTAGGTCCAACGTGTAGATGGCACCGGTTGCGGATTCGACTTGAACGGGTATCGTATATGAGCCCGTCGTAACTGCCGCAGGTGGTGTTTCTTCTAAATACAGGGACACTGCACCCCCAGAATCCAAGGATATGGCTTTTATGGAAGTTGAGTCCCCTGATTTCGTCACGAACGATACAGTCCATCCAGATGGCACAGACAGCGCTGAGAGTTGAAAAGTGTTGCTGCTGGTCCCTAAGTTCCTTAGGGTTAAGGGAAAGTCGATGACCTTGCCGGCTTGAACGTTAATGATGGGGTAGAGGGTTGAGATCGTACTCTCAGTTGAATTTGTTACTAATACCCACAAATCATACGTTGAGTTAACCACTTCATCAGCAGACTGGACTATAACTTCAATATCGTATGATCCATACGCATCAAATGGTGGTATGGCTTCGACTTGAATCGTCATCAAATGACTCGCCAGCATGTAGATTTGGAATATGTGCGCACCTCCGCTCTTGAAGTTTACTATCCAGTCATTTGGTGCATTAGCCATCAGATATAGTAACTCATTTACATTCCCAGTGTTATTTAAGGATAGACTGAACTGCGCTGAACCATTGTTAAGCACCTCGACACTCGGATAATTGGTTGATAGTTCTATCTCTCTAGTCTGTGCTTCAACATCGACCTGAAGCTGTAAGATGACACTTTCGGAAACAAGCTCCTGACCCCTCGCCACGAACCAAAAGGAATAGTTCTCCAGTTCTGCTGTATCTGGGATATCTATTTCAAGATTTAACGAATCTGGCAATTTGCCATTCGTTACAGTCAGACCTCTTACATCCTGTCCTTTATACCATATGTGTGTGACCCAATCACTTGGCAGATATTCCGTTACGAGGGAGTACGTTATTGCCGTTACTGGCAGTACAGCTGTATAGTTGAGCTGTATGATGAAATGGACCTTATCACCTGGCTTCGCCACGATCTCTGTAATATCAGCTATGGCCGATGTTCCTGATTCCGCCGTCGCAGGCGATATTCCTTTGACTGGACCGGATGGTCCTTTGGCCAACGCACTTTGCGGGGCCATCTGGATAAGAAATGCGAATGTGAGTGTGAGAATCATCGCCATCTTAGTCGTTCTTCTCAACTCGCATCAACCCTATGGCTTTTCTGAGCTGAATGAACTCGTAGCACTGTCTTTAATCCTATTGTCTCTGTAGCATCACAGTCACATACGTTCGCGAAGAGATCTGCACCCCTGCCATGTCGGTTAACCGACTTACCATCCTGCTGCAGCCCTATTCTCACGCACTCCATTGCACAACACCTACATCCAACCTTAATTGCTACTAGTCCTCGTAGTAGGATGCAAAAGATATATAAGCATTGCTATATACATAGTAGTTATTAGGACGTCTAGTAGCAATGTCAGAAATCGATTACCTGCCTTCAGATTATCACGCCGATGGCAAGCATTTGGAGGCGATATTCGGCACTTTAGAGGCAAAAATCATGAATGCCATATGGGGGATGAAGACCCCTGTCCGCGTCAGAGAGGTGTATGAGAAACTCAAGAGGGAGAAGAAGATCGCCTATACAACCGTTATGTCCACCATGAATACACTGTACGAAAAGGGGCTGTTGGACCGTAAGATAACCAAGGGGAGAGGGGGACTGCTCTATGTTTATTGGTCTAAGCGCAGCAGGAAAGAGATAGAGCGTTCAACGGTCAAACAAGTCATCGACAGCCTGATAAGGAACTTCGGCGACTCGGTGACCGCCTACCTGGTAGAGATGGCAGCCTCCGATGATGAAAGAGTCTTAGCATTTAGAAAACTATTTGAGAGTCGATTGGAAAAGGAAAAGCCATAGGTGTTGCATAGGAATGATGGTTTGGCAGGATTTCATCCCCAGACCAATGTCATCTTTACTATTTCAGTCCGTAGTGTTATCAATTTTACTATCTTTTTCGATTTATATCGCCCTCAAAGTTATCAAGATACGAGATCCCAAGTTCATAAGTATCCTCTATCTTGCACCTATGTTTGTCCCTCTGGTTATCTATGCAATATTCTTCCCCCCTTCATCTATCTTCCAACCGAGGACGCTCGAGAGGACGCTCAACCTAATCCCACAAATTAAAGGAGGCATCATATTCGGTGAAAACTTTATCAAAGTCTCTATACTCAGGATTATGGGAATACAATACTTATTCCTAACGGATATTCTCTGCTTACTAGGTTTATCATTTGGCACCGCTCTCCTTGCCTTTTTATACGTCTTTGGAAGTAGGATCGTATGTAAGCTTCAGGGAGTAGTAGAGCTTACGCCCCAAGAATATCCAGAGCTCGTATCCATGACGCAAAGGCTGGTTGAAAGGGCTGGGGTATCGATGCCGCGCTTGGGAATCACTGAAGACCTCAGGCCAAATGCGTTCACCATTGGATGGGGGGGAAAGGCCATGATAGTGGTTACATTGGGTATCCTGAAGATGCTCGATGGCGATGAACTTGAGGCCGTGATGGCCCACGAGATAGCCCACATCAAGAATCAGGACTTCCATTTCATGGCACTGATTTCTTCTTTGAGGGCGATCTCGTTCTTCAACCCTCTCGTCTATATTTTATCGCCAGCCATCAGAAAGGAGAGGGAGCTATTCGCCGATAACACGGGAACCAAGCTCCTAGAAAGCCCTGAGGCCTTTGGACTGGCTCTGACGAAGATATGGGATGCCTCCAAGATATTGCCGAGGAGCTTCTTGATACAATGGATATCTGGGCTCTTCATCGTCTCCGAGATCAAACACGCTAGGAATTTTTTGGCCACACATCCTACTTTAGAAAATAGGTTAAGCTCTATTTCTGAGAGCAGAATCCGGACCAATGTGAGTAAACTCGATATAATGAAGACGATCTTGACATGTGGGGTGTTAATATCGGTCATGTTATGCGCCTTCGGTCTGCTCGTTCAGACATTTTTCCCCGTCATGAGAATGAATAGCGTTGGACCTGAACGCATATGGTATAGATCAATAGATACCCCTGCTGACTACGTAACGTTCAAGTTACACCTTTATCCTCCCACCGTAATAAATCAACACGGATTCCCCCCTACTATGATGTTACGTCTCAGCTACCCTTGGGTGCTGAATACAATCTATATGTTATTGATATCGATGATACTACTGAAGATATGGAGACCGTTGGCCAATTTTAATCGCCATTCTGTTGGAAGTAAATCGGTCGTTGTTCGGGGAGCGATTTAAGAGATATTACAAACATAGTTCTATCCAAATCGATTTAAGTTCTATGGCGTTTTCAATAGTGAAAGCCGCGAGGAGGGAACGCCCGGAAGCTATATTTGGACCTAGAGATTAAGACTCTAGACCAAAGCCTTCAGCCCTATGAGCCGACCGATGGCCTCTTCCCTAAAATAAGGGGCATTGTCAGCTCGTTGTTGTCTCTGAGGATGGTGACCTGGATCGTCTGGCCTGGAAGCGTGCTCGCTTCTAAGTAGGCGGATAGGTCATCGCCACTCCTAATCCGCACCCCATTGAGCGCGATGATGACATCTCCCCCGGTAATCACGATTGTTCCCGATACTTGAACCTGCCTTGTACCTGCTCTGATGCCTGCATTGTCCGCAGGACCACCACTGGTCAGAGAAGTGACAAGCCAACCGTAGGTCTTGGACAGGTTCAGTGCATTCGCAATGTCAGGGATTACGTCGATTCCACCCACGCCCCTCCATGAGTGCATATCGTATGTTCCGCTCGAGACGAGGTACGGTAGCTCCCTGCGTATTGTGTCGGAAGGTATCGCCAACCCTACGCCCTGGGAACCCGATATTATCGCCGTCGTTATGCCGATGACCTTGCCTATGACGTTGAGCAGAGGGCCTCCAGAGTTGCCCGAGTTGATCGGCGCGCACGTCTGGATCACGTTAGCTATAGTAAAGCCCCCCTGTCGTGGTCTCTTGGATCGTCCTCCCCAACTGACTGACGATGCCCGTGGTCATCGAGCCCGCCAAGCCCAGGGGGTTACCGATAGCCACAACCATGTCCCCGACTTTGAGGTTGGAAGAGCTACCGAGTACAAGTGGCTTAAGTCCGATCCCGCTGGTTGAGATGCCCAGAACGGCGAGGTCACTGTAGGCATCGGTTCCAAGGACTACGGCATCGAATGCGTCTCCGCTTGAAAGTGTGACCGTCAAGTTCTGGACTTGATCCACGACGTGAATGAAAACGATCGACGTAGTAGAGCCTAAAATCTGAGAGCGAGCTCCGACTCCCAGCAGTTCGGTGGACGAGGACAAAGTGTGCGAATCTGAATAATAAAGCTGTATCAAACCGCAATATTCGATGGGACCCTGACAGATCGTTTGGTAAAACAAACGTACGTTTGGAAAAACAAACATATATACTTGTAACGCTGTTGAGGATCATGCCCGAATTGCTGACGCCAAAGGTCATCTCAATCCTCCGAACCATGTGTTCCCACATTGAAAAGCGATATTATACGAGGGAGTTGGCCAAGCTCGCCAGTGTAAGTCCTTGGTCAGTTTCCCGGCAATTCAGTAAACTTGTGGGCGAGGGGATGATACGTGAAATATCGGTGGGTAGGGAGAGATTTTACAGCCTCAACCTATCTAACGCCAAGACGAGGAAGATTTGCGAGTTCTTTGAGATCGAAAAAAGGGAAGACTTCCTCAAGAAGAACAGAAAGTTTGCGTGGGGCTTAGAGGACTTCACCAGGAGAACTTATGACTTCATACCCGAAATTCAGTCGATCATATTGTTTGGAAGCGCTGCCAGGGGCCAGGCAACTTCGAGGAGTGATGTAGACGTTCTAGTCCTAATACCCAATTATGAGGGGGAAAAGTTCAAGGAGCTCATGGGCTCTGTTGACAAGTTGGCCAACGATGTTGGCGGGAGGCATCCGATCAGGCTTGCGCCCGTCGTCATGACCACGAGAGATTTCGAACAGGGGCTTAAGGACAGGAAAAGATTTGCTACAGATGTCCTCAATGATGGGCTCATCATTTTCGGAGAGGATAGGTACTACAATCTGCTATCTAGGGTGATATGACGCATGTCTAGATCCAGACAATCCCAATGGGAGAATTGGCTGAAAGATGCAAGGATATGCGAGAGGGCAATGCAGTATTTCGAGAACAGGAGGATGAGCTTGATCAAAGTGCTTCCGGATAGGATAGCGAAAGAAAGCATCTTGGGCCATTTGAGGAAAGCCTACCACAACCTCGACTTGGCAAACATAATCTATGAGATACATGAAAGTAAGCACGAATTCAGGTATGAGGGCGAGAACTTCTTCGACTGGGTCATTACAGTTTGCTATTACGCCATGTATCAGGCGTCATTGGCTGCATTAGCCGCAGTGAGGAAGGAGGGAGAAAGTCATGCCGCCACAGTTTGCGCTCTCATCTACCATTACTTCCATAAGAGGAAGGGACTGAGGGAGCGCCACCTCATCTCCTTGGACATGATTGGAAGGATTGCGAGACAGGACGTTCAGAAACTCGTGGAGAAGAAGGAGGAGAGGGAGAGGGCATCATATGATACTAGCTTCATGATGCAGAGGGGTCTCGCCGATAAAGCATTGACGGATGCAAGGGAATTCGTAGCCAAGATAAGGGAGATATTGGAAGAGGGTTTAGGCACGGAGTTTCTTTCGCAAATTTAAAGTTCCCAGCTATCCGATGACTGTCAATATAGTGGAGTATTTATATCATTGACGTAGGCTTCTAATCGATGCTCAAGCACCTCTTGCGCCTTGTGGTGGCGGTCATCCTCGGCATTCTAACATACTACGCTTCATATTCAATCCTAAGCCCATACAGCGAGCACTTGGCCACTCTGGTGGCGTTTGGCCTACTCTTCTCGATACCATTGCCGTTGATTCTAATCTTATATGGAAAGGTGAAGTGGGCAGGAAGGCTGTTCGTCGGATCGTGGCTCGCCTACGGAGTTGTCATAGCCTCGTTGATCATCTGGTCCGCTCTCGAGGCCTTCCCCATGGAGGCTTTGGCTCTCGTACTGGTTGCCGGGGGCTCTGCCCTCTCCTTATACATCCTGCATAGGGCTGGCAAGATCGAGGAGTTCATGCAGCTCCTGAGGCGTAGTAAAAGGGCTGGGGAAGAACCAGAAGAAGTTCAACCGGTCTTGGGGTTTGAGGGAGAGTTGAAGTCAACTGCGGAGGCCAAGGTTCCGCCAAAACAGGAACTTGAATTCGAGCTGGAAGAGCCACAGCCCACTGTGGAAGAGAGGACCAAGGTCCTCGATCTGGGCGAGTTGACGAACTCCCTGGATGTCCTAGACTGCAAGATACTCCTTGTGCTATTGAAGACCGGGTCGGTACTCTCTAAGAAGGAATTGATGCTCGTTACGGGCGCGTCGTATAAAAGAGTCCTGTCATCCACGAAGAGGCTTCAGGAAGGTGGTCTGATCGAGGTCAGGAGGGAGGTCATAAGGGGTAAAAAGGGAGCGGTGATCAGGCACTCAACAGATATCGCCTCAAATTTGGATAGGAAACGGCTTGAGCCCCTTGTCAGGCAGAGGATAGAGAAACTCGAGAAGTGGGGCGTCACAGAGGCTTAAGTTTCGGATCAGTCTGTGATAGTCCATCTATTACCCTGTGCTGACCATGTGTGAGCAATATACAAGCGATGTGCAGGCAATATGCAGGCGTTGTTCCATCGGAGTAACTAAGTTCCTGCACGTTGGCATATTCCCTCGGTCCAAGAGATGGGCGACGAGATCGAGCGAAAGAGGTTGGTGATCTATGAACACACGAAGCTCGGACGTAAAGAGACAAGGAGCCTAAAGCTGAAGTACGCTGAGAGGATACCGCCTCGTACTGCAAAGCGCCCTAATCCGCCCAAAGGGAGGGCACCTGAGAGCAAGGCTCGGTTTATACTGATCGGACTTACGGCCATCTTTCTCATCTCATGGCTCACATTTGATTCCGAGGTCGGATCGACCTCTCTGGTATTGGCCGTTGTATCCTTCTTCTTCGTAAAGCTCCTTGATGGCCTCTATTATAGCCCTGGGCTCAGTCCTCTAGGAAGCCATCTGATCATCCTTTCCTCTGGCAGATTGGTCAAAACTGGCTACCTGTTCATGAAGCCCGCCAACTCGACTACGCTCGCGGGAAACTGTAGGCCGGGTCTGTCAGCTGCGATCATCAACATGAGGCTCAATGGCGGATTCATTACGACTCGAAGGCAGTTGATCTACTTCGTCAGGGCAAAATCGCTCTCCGCCGATGACCTGATCAGTAAGTTGAGGTCAAGGGGTGCTGGATTTGCGAAAGCCTACGAATCGGCATACAACGTCAGGTTAGTTCCAGTCGATGCTCCGTCGAATCTAAATCAGATGGTTAGCGTTAGGGTTTCAGGCTTCAGGACGGCGTCGAATCTCGGAGGGAACGCCGTGAGGGCTTCCATGCTCTCAGGACGATACCACGTGAACCTTCTTCCGAGGATGCCTCTCTTCAACGGAATCAAGTTGAACGACAAGGGCGTGCTTCTCGTCAGCTTCGCTCCTGTGGGAGGGGTCTTCGGCTGGGTGAGGACTTGGTTGAAGAAGTGGCTGTTCGCCAGGGAGATGAAGAAGACATCGCTCTATGACGATGAGCCATCAGAGGGCAGCTATTACGTGGCACTGACGAGGAGGGTCTTGGGTTATAATGCATTATTCAATCTGTCTATGATCGTCCTCACGTTTGGCAAGAGTTCGGCGGCACACAGCGGGAATGTGGAGAGCATAGAAACCAGCATGGGGACGGAGATGGAGCAGCACTCCTACGAGAAAGAGGAAGATAAGGCCATTCGAGGGTTCAGGATAGCCGCGCCGAGATCGGTTGAACTGAAAGATATTAACCCGGTTTCGGCCATCAGGAAGTTCTTCTCTTGCAGCGGTATAACCGTCACGCCTCTTGACTTGGAGTACCTCATCTATCCCCCTCCCCATCTAAAAGGTTACATAGTAATTCCTAAGCCAGTCATGACGAATGGTGATGTGCTGATTGGTACCTCGGTCGACGAGACGCTGAGGAACTCTTATCCATACTACATATCTTCCGAGGATTTAAATGGGAACGCGTTAATCATAGGGACGACCGGAAGCGGTAAGAGCGTAACGGCTGCAACGATCGTCAAGAACCTGAACGACAACGTGCTGATACTTGATTGGAATGGAGAGTATTCCAGGGCACTAGGTCCAGTGGAATTCGATGTCTATACCATCGGCGATTATACTTACAACCCGTTCGAGAGGGCTGGATTGAGCCAAGAGGAAGCTCCTCTAAGGTTCGCAGAGCTCACTAATAGTTTGATGGCTTACGCCTACCATCAACCCCTGACGCCGACACAATACCGCTTGCTGATAGAAGCAATGAGGGAGATGGATAACTACAGCATTCGTATTTTAGTGAAGAAGGTCGGGCAGAAGATGGAGGGCGAGAGAAGGCCGGATGTCCTTAGGGCATGGGAAAGCCTCTACGCCAAGCTGGCGCCATTCGATAAGGATCACTTCATAGCGTCTGGTGATGCTGTGCACTGCGACCAGCTCCTATGCGGAAGGAACGTCGTGAACATGAGGGGGATGGACGAGCACGGCAAACTCCTTCTGGCTCTCAGCATGCTCGAGAACCTGTATCGAATTGCTGTCCATGGTGGGCTGTCTGAGAGATTAGTGGTGGTGGTTGATGAAGCGCACAGGCTGCAGTACAGCACGAGCAAGGAGATAGGTTTGGAGAAGCCAATGGTTGGCGTGCCGCCGCCCGTGGTCGAGAGGATAACGAGGGAGTGCAGGAAACACGGCCTCAATATGGTGCTGATCACTCAGACTCCCTCCGGGGTGACCGATGAGGTTCAGGCGAACCTCGGAGTAGTGGTCTGCCACAGGATGAAGGGGAGGGAAGCAGAGGATGCGGACTCGATAATCGGCCTCAGCACGAGGTTCGGGGAGGAGGCGAGGGCAAGCCTGCTCACTCTGCCCACCGGATACGCATACGTCGAGACGACTAGGGGGCCAATGCAACTCGTCCACATGGCATCTAGGGAGGGTGAACTCATCTTGAGGATGGAGGCGAGAGCAAGAGGTCAAGAGGAAGTAGCGTTATCGAGATGACATGAGGCCCTCCGACGGGCTGATGCTGGGCGCAAATGCAACCAATATCCTTTCTCCCTTCACCTCTTTTTTCCAATCCTTTGAACCCTCTCATGTGCAGCACGATTGCCTTCGGTATGAGAATTATAGTCGGCTGAGGCACGTGAGGGGCATGGGAATGAGTCCTCTGAGCGGATGCTTGGGCTCATCCTTGCTGATCAGTCGATCGGGGATGAGTAGGGCATCAAGCTGGAGGATGACCGATTCAGGGGATTAGGGAAAAATAACCTAAAGTAACCGTCTTCCGAGGAAACGGTCGGTCTGCTCCCGCCGTCTTGGTGCTTTCCTCTGCCTCATGACAGAGTCGGTTCAACCCCGAGCCTCCCTCAAGAACATGGGAGGTGAAAACAAAAGATGATGGAAGTAGAACGACTATTTCTGACAGAAGAAGCTCATGCACTATATAACCGGTTTAAACTAAGTCTCGAGAAATGTATGGTCATCATAGGTAGCCTGTTTGGTGATGCGTCCTTGCTAGTAACTGGCAAAGATCGTGTCCCCAATTTCTATGAGAACCATGCCATGAAACAGCTGGAGTATTTAAAGTGGAAGGCGTTGATGCTCGGTAGGCCTAATGGGGTCAGGTTTCGGATCATGTCTCACGGATATTGCAAAGGCAAGTCAATCCCATATTTCCAAGTTCGGGACAAGGTATTCGTAGACTTGGAAAAAATGTTTTACATTCGAACAGAAAATGGCAGGCGAAAGAAGATTGTAACGGCGGAAGCACTTGAACTATTAGTTGGGTCACCATTAGCTCTTGCTGTGTTCTACATGGACGACGGTGAGTACGACGCATATTCGAACCAAGCAATCCTAAACACCTGTGATTTCACCTTGGAGGAAAACAATATGATAGCGAGTAGACTCAGTACATTGTTACGAGGATCAACAAGAGTAACAATGAAGAGGTACATATATCCAAGGCTGAATCTTTCAAGCAAAGCTACCGATGAATTCGTACGAATAGTGAAGCCATTCATTCATCCAACATTGCAGTATAAAGTTGATCAGAACATTGCGCATCATATTGATCAACAAATAGTGAAGAAGCTTATGGTAGAATATGGAAAGAAACCTGCAAAGCAGATCTCAAAGGATACTGGATTGACAATCATGGAGGTATACGTAATAGCATATAGGTTAGGCTTAACAAAGCGTATTGGATACATACGATATCGGAATAAACCTTTCACTGAACAAGAAAAAGAATATCTAGTAAAAAGTTATGGGAAAGTACCCATAAATGAAATTGCATCTCGTCTTAACACAAGCATTAGATACGTGTATCAGCTAGCAATGAAATTAGGTCTGACTAAAGGAGTTCGTAAGCCAAACAATTAGGGAGAAGCTGGTGAAAGCATCTGCGCCCTCATCTATGTGATTTACGAGATTATGAGGCATATGCTCATACATCGAAAATTGATGGGTGCTTAAATACTATTTTTAATAGAGGGTAATGAGACTAATTGGGCACATCGTTCGAGAATCTTATCTGGAGCTATCTTTTCTTCATAAACACGGGCAGCTTTCTCTTGATGGGATTTGACAAGTCATCCGCAAAGCTGGAGTCCGATAGGATTCCTGAACTGTGGTTCTTCTTATTATCTTTGGCGGCAGGAGTGATAGGTGTTGTCTTGGGTATGTTTACCTTCCATCATAAGACTAGTAAGACGAGCTTTCAGGTGAAAATCGCTGTGCTAACAATTTATGAATGTCAAGGTACATGAGCCTAGAGGGTGCTTTAGGGATTCTCAGAATCCACTGCATTGATGTCTGAGTTCCTGATGATAGAACCAACACAGTTACCACTACTATAACCTAGAGCACGGACGTAGCCTTACTAGTCAGTTAGTTGTAATACTGCACAATCCACGGAAGAGTGGGAGTCGAGGTTACTTGAGGGGCACAAAAATGATAGAGGTCGGTTAAGGCCTCTATATACATTGAGCTCCTGCTCGCCCCGACCCCCGGAGCGCCATGCCTGACCTGCTTGTTGGTGATGGCGAATTCGCCCAGGTAGTGGCCGATCATCTCCTTTGCTATAGCTACAGCCCCGAACTCCTTCCCGCTGTGGACCTTGATGGTCATGCCCACCATCTCCGGTAAAATGGTCATGTCCCTGATGTTCGTCTCGAGGTCCGGCTGGGTGCCGGTCTCCTGCTGAACCCTCCTCGCTTCCCTGATCTTCTCCAAAAGAATCCTTTGCGGCGGGGTTAAACCCCTCTTGAGGCTTCTCCTGGCCCTTGACGGCAGTAATTTGATGACGTCATCCATCGGCATCTCAACTAGCTGCTCTATCGACACGCCCCTGAATCCGACTTGCTTGGACATTTTGCTGATATCCTGTGCCAACAGGGGTTTTTAGGTGTTCCGCTCCTGGAGACCGCACACCTTGGGCCAAATGACTTGGCGAAGGTCATCGCTGCATCCTTGAGTGGATTCTTGATACTTCCGAAGGTCTTCTATAACAGGATTACCCGCTGCTGGCGAATTGGATATCGCATAACTTGTAACGTGTAATCAGCCTAAGCCACAGCGTCCATCATTGCTTATACGTGAAAAGGATTTCAGAAATCATAATAAATCCCTGAAAGTGAAGGCAACCAGAAACTGCATGGACCCACTCCTTGAACCATTTGCCATGAGCTTGATTGCCGGTTCATCGACTGTGATCGGGGGCATAATTGTCCTGATGTTTAAGAGAATCAGTAATCGAATTGTGAGCTTCTCCTTGGGATTTGCCTCTGGAGTGATGCTCCTCGTCTCATTCAACGACCTATTCCTTGAGGCCGTAGGCCTGCTTACACACGTCGAGTTGATGATCATGTTCTCACTTGGCGCCATCGTCATGATTGCCCTAGACCTCATCCTCCCCCATGTGGAACCAGCGACGAAGGTGGGGAGTGAGGAGAGCTCCAAAATTATGAGGAAGGGAATGCTCATCGCTCTAGGCATAACCCTCCACAACTTCCCAGAAGGAGTTGTCGTAGCCGCAGGCTACGCGTACCTGCCCGGGCTTGGCCTGATAATCGCCATTGCCATCATGCTCCACAATATCCCAGAAGGCCTTGCGATGGCCATTCCTTTGAGAATGGGAAATGTAAAGCCATCCAAGGTTGTGGCGCTGACGCTCCTCTCAGGCCTGACCGAGCCTGTCGCGGCCCTAATCACAGCCATCGCTTTCTCTTTTATGAAAACCACTGGCGTCATCGGCTCTTCGCTCGCTTTCGCAGCAGGGGTGATGACCTACATAACGGCGGACGAATTGATACCAGTGGCGCACGAATATGGGTATAAACACACGGTTTCCATCGGCCTTCTGCTCGGGATAATGTTCGCCTTGTTGGTTGACACACTCCTCAGTTAGTTACATTGTAGCTGATGGAATGATATAAATTAAATATTAGTAGCGTCCTTTCGGAGGGGGATGGAAGGCCGTTCTCGGATGAAGATCCCCGTCATTCTGGACACGGACATCGGGGGAGATATCGACGATACTTGGGCTCTGTCGATGCTGCTCAAATCCCCGGAGCTCGACGTCAAGCTGATCCTAACGGAGACGGGAAACACAACGTACCGGGCGAAGATCGTCGCCAAGATGCTTGAGGCCGCGGGACGAACGGACATCCCCGTGGGCATCGGACTTCACTTCGACGATCGGCTGGGCCGTCAAGCTGAATGGGTGGAAGGGTATGACCTATCGGCTTACCCTGGCGTTGTCCATGAGGATGGCGTTGGAGCCCTGATCGAAACCATATTGGATTCGCCTGAACCCATCACGCTCATATGCATAGGCCCAGTTCCCAACGTCGCTGCCGCCCTTGGACGTGAACCCGCAATTACCGAGCGATCTCGGTTCGTCGGCATGCACGGATGCCTGCGAAGAAGCCCTCCCGAATACGGAAGCAGCAGGGGCGTCGTGGCCGAGTACAACGTTACCGCAGATCCAAAGGCTTGCCAGAGGGCGTTCACGGCGCCTTGGGACATGACGATCACGCCCCTTGACACATGCGGATTCGTCAGGCTTGAAGGGAGGAGGTATCGCGCAATTCGCGAGTGCAAAGATCCCATAGTTCAAGCTCTGATCGAAAATTACAGGATCTGGCTGGAGGGTGGAACCGAAAGGTGTAGTGAGGAGTTTGAAGTTCGGAGCTCGATCCTATTCGACACTGTGGCGGTCTACTTGTCCTTCTCCGAGGAGTTGCTCGTTATGGAAAAGCTTGGGGTTCGGGTGACAGATTATGGCTATACAGTTCTAGACGATAAAGCCAAAGTCATCAATTGCGCCACTGGATGGAAAGACCTATCGTCCTTCGAAAACCTTCTCGTGAAACGGTTGACGGGCAGGTAAGTGTAGTACGATATTCCTGCAAAAGAACTCGAAACTGAATAGCGTTAGATGTGGAAATGGTTCGTCTGAGAGTGTTTAGTGTGTACAAGTTAATTAATTTATTAATTATAAACTGGCCGTAATCGTATGACCATGGAGATCAGAGGATGCCACGTTACTCCCATCTTCACCACCCTAATGCCTCCAAAACGTGCAAGGCTATCAGGGTATGACCGGCGAGATTCGGATGCACGCCGTCACCCGTGGTCCAAACGTGATCGGGCCTTTTCATTTTCACTTGCCTTAAGACCTGGCTAAGGGGGACAAAACGCGCTCCATACTCTTCGGCCAGTTTGCATATGATCGCATTATATGGCTCCACCCTAAATCCCCTCCGAGCCCCATCCTCTTCCGCGACGAAGAAGGCTTCAGAGAGGATGAGACGTGCAGATATTGACTTGGTCCTATTGAGGATTTGCCTGTAATGGCCCTCGAAGTCCCCCAGGGCCTTAGAGAGCTCCTTCCTCGATTCGTAATCGCGTGCCACGTCATTTATGCCAATTGCCACTGAGACCCAATCCGGCTTTTCCTCGACCACGTCAACAGTCCACCTTGATGCCAATCCACCAACGGTGTCCCCACTTATGCCCTTGTTCACCCATTCGATAATCCTTTCAGGATACTTGGCGTCCGAGAGATTGACTACGATGCTAACGTACCCATTGCCGAATGGGGGAAAATCCTCCAGTCTACCGCAATCCGTAATGCTGTCGCCGATGAGGACTATCTTTTCCCCTGACTTTAGGGCGAAATCATTCACAAGTCTTCAACGACGGACGAAGAGGTATTAATCCATTGCCGTTCGCCATGATCGGCATGAGCTTCATCCCTTGACCCTCTTACCGATCAGCTCGATCCAGATGCCATCGGGGTCCTTCACGAATGCGAGCGTGTAGCCACTCTCATCCCATGGTTCGACGGCTGAAGATGCCCCGCCCTTCAATGCTGCCTCATAGCTTCTGCGGACATCCTTGCACCAGAAGGCCAGATGATCCAATTGGGAGCCATCCACGTATTCCTCGAAGAATTTCGTCCTCGGAGGATAGTAGTTCAACTCCAATCGCTGTTTTGATCCTTTGCTCACCATGTGTACGTATACACCGCCCGCATGCATCCTGCCTCTAGAGGCCATTCTCATGCCCATTATTTTCCTATAGAATTCGATGGAGCGCTTCAGATCTCTTACCCGGATGCCCGTGTAATCGAATTTCATCCCCTCATACCAACCTCAATAGGCGATGTTGAGAGTTTTGAAAAACGAAGCTGCCAGATAAAGCTTTGTCACGATCGCGCTGATCTAGCTTCCTCGATGGCATGCACGAGACGCGGGTGGCGTTTCTGATTAGACTTAATAACTTAAATTTGTACGCACGTCGGACCATGACCGAAGACAATGTGAACTTGGTCATTTTTGGGATCGACAGCTTAAGGGCTGACCACATGAGCTGCTATGGCTACCATAGGCTCACTACTCCGCACATGGACGCGGTTGCCGGCGAGGGCGTGCTCTTTGAAAACGCCTACAGTCCGTACATTCCGACAACGCCTGGATACACTACCATGTTGACCGGCATGGACGTCATGACCCACGAGATGGTCAGCCTCCGTCCAAAGGGGCCTATAAGTCCGAACATCCGCCTGTTGCCCGAAATCCTCCACGAGAAAGGATATGTCTCCGCCAGCGTTGGATTGGATAATTTCTACAGGGGTTTTGACAAATACGAGAGCTACGAGGCATGGATGGCATGGGAAGATGCCCCAGGGCACAAGGCCGAGTTCCTCAACGACAAAGCCCTGCCCCTTTTGGGGGAGATGGCGAACGGCAAGCAACCCTTCTTCCTCTTCATGCGCCACATGGATCCGCACAGTCCATATCTGCCGCCCCCTCCATTTCCAAGGTTGTTCTACGAGGGCAATTGGAAGGATCCATCGAAGCACAGCATGGAGCCCGTTTTCGCCTTTGACCGTTTCGCCGAATTCTTCAAGTCCTGGATGCCCCCTGGCGTCACGGACGCCGATTACATCTTGGCGCTATACGATGCATCCCTTGCTTACATGGATGTCTGCATCCGACACGTTCTGACCCGCCTCGAGGAGCTCGATCTCATGGATAATACGCTTGTCGTGATTACGGCCGACCACGGCGAGACACTGACTGAGCACGAATGCTACTTCGATCACCACGGGATGTACGAATGCACGATTCACGTGCCCCTGATCTACAGGTATCCGAGCAAGCTCCCAAAAGGTAAGCGCGTCAGGGGTTTCGTTCTGCAACAGGATCTCACGCCCACTGTCTTGGAGCTCATGGGTTTCGGGGAAATACCGAAACAGGTAAGGCTCGAACTGCTGGGCTATGGGGATTTTCCGAAGGGACTCAGGATGAATGGCAAGAGCTCCATCCCGCTGATCAATGGAGAGGTCGCCTCAAACCACTCCGAGTTCTACATAACTGAATGCACTTGGATGCGAAAGCGGGGTTGGAGGACGTCCGAATGGAAGCTAATAGAGGCCCTTGAAACCGATTTCCATAACAAACCCCCAATCGAGCTCTACAACCTCATAGACGATCCGGGGGAGAATCAGAACCTCGCCAAAAAGGAGCCCGAGATCGTTGAAACGCTGAAGAGGAGGATGGTCGGCTGGGTCGAGAAGCGCATGAATGAGACCGGTAAACCCGATCCCATCATGGGTTATCAATTGGGCCCCGACCTCAGGATCGGGTCCATTAAAGCAGCTCGCGACCTACAGGCGGTGGACGAAGGGAAGAAACCGGAGGAAGAGGCAAAACCGGAAGAGGAGGAGAAACCAGAAGAGTACATGCATGGGCGGGCATATGCTCGGGGGGGTTACTGAAATGAAGCTCGGATGCAACACCGTGCTCTTCAATAAACTGGGACTATTCGAAGCACTGCAGCATCTATCCTGGGCGGGTTATGATGGGGCCGAATTGGCCTTCCTGGGAAACATGGCAAAGCACATAGAATTGAGAACGGATCAATCATACATCGACGAGGTCAAGTCGATGGCGCAGAAGCATAGGTTAGAATTGTTTGCCATCGAGGCCGGGGGAACGAAGGACGAGATCGTAAAGCTTTTCGAAGTTGCAAGCAAATTGGGGATCCCCGTCATCGCAATAGGGTCCGGTGGCAAGTCAGGGGACGCCCAACTGACTGAGCAGGCGTTCGCGTACATCCGTGAGCTCGCGGAGCTGGCGGAGAGCTGGAAGATAACCCTAGCAGTGAAGCCCCACGTTGGGGCATCGGTCTACAATGCCGAGACTGCCCTCCAGCTGCTGCACAAGGTTGATTCCCCATCGATCGGGATCAATTTCGATCCGAGCCACCTTTACAGGGCTGGGGATGATATCACTGATGCCGCCCTCAAGCTCGGTAGAGGGATAGTTCATAGCCACTTCCGAGACTGCCCTCATCGCACAGAGGGACCAGGCCTTCCCGAAGAGCAGATACCCGGTCGAGGAAAGATCGATATGATCGCAACACTGCGCGCTCTTAAAGATGTGGGTTATGATAAGGTCCTCGACCTCGAAGTGATAGGTGCGTTCGCATATCCTCTATCAAGGCAGATGGGCATAGCAGCTGAGGCGAGAGGTTATCTTAATAGGTGCCTTCAGGAGTTGAAGCTGGGATGAGGTCGATAATATGGTCCTGAGAGTGGGCGTTGTTGGGGTTCCATTCCCCAACGGCATCGGGATGGTCCATACATCATGTCATGCTAAGGACAAGTTGGCAAAGCTCATCGCCGTTTGTGATATAGCCAAGGAGAGGGCTGACGGTGCCGCAAAGGAATTCGGCGTAAATGCCTATTATAACGTGCCCGACATGCTGGAGAAGGAGCCGGATCTCGAAGTAGTGGATGTATGTACTGGTGGAAATGAAAACGGCAGTCTACATTACGAACCGGTAATTCAGGCCTTGGAAGCCGGTAAACACGTCCTTGTTGAGAAACCCATCTCAAACGACATCGAGGAGGCAAGGGAAATGGTGGCCAAGGCCAGGCAGAAGGGCCTCTACCTTGGATGCAATTTGAATCACTTCTTCACTCCTCCTGCAGACAGGGCGAAGAAGTACATAACCGATGGGGATGTTGGCGAATTGGTGTATTGCCTTCATAAGATGGGATTTCAGGGAGGTGAGAGGACCTATGCGGGACCCTCATCTTCACCTAGGATTAAGGGGTTTCCATATTTTCACGTCAAGGCCTTCCTCACCCACCCATTCAGTGTAATGCGATACTTCTGCGGGGACATCACCCATGTTCAGGCCTTTCTCAGTCGACCGAGCTATAGAGTCAAAGCCGGAGACGAGATGGTTTCGATCAACAGCATACATGTAAAGTTCGCAAACGGATGCGTTGGATATCTCCTGAGTACGAGGGGAGACACAACGATGGGCTTGGGCGGGTGGTGGAGCGTCGAGGTTGGTGGCACTCTTGGAACCTTCTGCATAGAAAATTGTATAGAGAAGGTGACCTTTTGGGCAGCCCCAAAGGATCAAAACACGTCAATTCAACCCAAGATGACGTCATCGGGGATTACGGACTTTAACCAGACATTCCCGAATAGAATTCACGCCTTCCTCGAGGACGTAACCGATGGAGTCCCACCTGAGAAGTTAAGAGCCTCAGGCAGAGATGCACTTGCAGCTTTAGAATACACTTGGGCGGCGATGGAGTCATATGAACAAGGAGGAGTCCTCATCACCCCGCATCCACTGCCTCCCTGATATCCTTAAGACGTGAAGTTATTTAAACGCTAGCTGGCTAAAATATATGGGACGCCGATGTAGTACTAAAAGTTTAAACTGATACTGCTCAGCAAAGCGCATTGGTCGAATGGTCCCAATATATGGATATCGTCCACTCCCTCGTGAACGCCATCTTTGCTTTGCGTTCTAGTATTATCAATCTTTCTTGAGCTCTGACGATCTTTTCCATGTATGATTATTCGTGGATAACCTTAATATGCGTGGGAGCCGAGAAAATCTCGAATATCGATGAATCCTGGTAGAATTTTAGGTATGATAGCAGGCATCATAATCCTAGTCGCTGCATTCGCCCTCCCATTCGGGCAGACGGGCGGAACGCTCTTTGGCGAGGTCAGCCCATTGTTTGGAAACCTTAGTTCCATTCAACAATCAGGGGACCAAGCATTGATAGGCATAACCTATGTCTTCATCGTCTCGTTCATACTGCTGGCAATCGCCGGCGTCGTGGGATTCTTCCCACTGGGATGCGGCGTCATCGGCATAATTACCATGGCGATCCTGACGATAGCGCCGATCGTCATATTCCCTGGAACCGGTTTTGTCCTGTCGGGCTATGGCATCGGTTATTTCGTAGCTTGGGCCGCATCGATCGTTGCTCTGGCAGCTAGCTTCTGGAAGGTACGAGTGGAAAAGGCCTCGGTGGCCGTAACCGTAAATGCCCCGCCACCTCCACCCCCAACGGAAGTCAACGTGAACCCGACGATATCCGTCACCCAGACGCAGATCGCTGGAGAAGGCAGGCCTGCGCGACCAGTCGAAGCAACTCAGGCAAAGCAGGTCGAGCTGCCTCACCTGGAAGGCGAGACGACGCCGGAGGAGGTCGTGAGTGCCATGAACTCCTTGAAACACTTGCAGGCATCAGGGGCAATCACTTCCGAACAGCTACATCAGGAACTGAGTAAAATGGTGTATACTGATTCCTCGGATACATATTGGACCATCGACGCCAATACTGGCAATTGGGTTTACCACGATGGGACCAAGTGGGTGGAAGGTATACCGCCGCCTACCCTCCAAGTGGTAGGGAAGGCCGAGTAGCTGTAGAAGCGTGCCCCATCGGTTAATCAATTGTCCATGAATGCTCTAGCAGGTACCCAACTGCACTAAACTATCTTCCCCAACAAAAGGCCCACCGCGTATGCTGCGCCAGCCGCCATGGCGCCGACGATCGACATCTCGGCTCCTGCGAGGAACCATTTCTTTCCCGTCACGAGCGATCTGGCCGATCCAGCTATGAAGATGGCGAGTGCCGTGAATATGAGGGATATCTGAAAGTCGACCCCAGATAGAGTGGGGTTCAGGAATGAGAGGACAAAGGCGAGCAGAGGGACAATGCCAACTCCTACGAACGATACGAACGTGGCAAACGCACCTTTTGCAGGCGATTTATACTCATGGACGATGTTGAGTTCCTCCAGCATCATAGTATCGACCCACTTCTTCTTGTCAGAGGTTAGGACGTTGACGACTTGTTCCAGAAGTGGTTCTCTGAATCCCTTTTCGCCATATATCTGCCTTAACTCCTCTTTCTCCCCTTCAGGGACATTTTCTACCTCCCATTCCTCCCTCGCCCTTTCAGCGTCTTTATATTCCGATTCGGACTTCGTGCTGAGGTAATTGCCCAATGACATCGAGACCCCATCTCCAAGCAGGTTGGCAAACCCAAGTATCATTATGACCCCCGGCGAGAGCGATGCACCCGTTGCTCCAGCAACGACAGCGAACGTCGTGACTATGCCATCAAGTGCACCGTATACAAAGTCCCCGATGTATTCGCCCTCGGTCTTCTTATGATAAACATCTTCCCTTATCCTCATCCTCTCGTGGGCCTTCTTCGATATCTCGAGGTCCCTCTTTCTATACGCCTCCTTGGCGTCTTCGACCCTTTCAGAAGACATAATACCCTCTGACCTAGGCTATCTATTAAAGCATTAAATTCGCGAAGGATTTACTTTTGGATCATTTGAGCATTAATTATATAATTTCATTAAAGGATGGGATCTTGCCTTGAACATGAGGGTATACGAGGAATTCAGTACCAAAGATGGTCGTAATGTCATCCTAAGGACTATCCGATGAGATGACCTTCATGACCTCTTGGAATTCATCAACGCATTGGTCGAGGAAGGGGCCCACATCTCAAAGAATCGTAAGGTTACTAAAGAGGAGGAAACCGACTGGCTCTCACATCATATGGCGAGCATCGAGAGGGGGAGGACCATTAGTGTTGTTGCGGAAGTTGAGGGCAAGGTCATAGGGAACTCGGAGGTTGGCAAAGGTATTGAAGGCAATAGCCATGTGGGATTCCTCGGGATAGCGGTCTCGCGGGACTATCGGGACCTTGGCATAGGTTCGAGGATGATGGAAATGCTGATCAGGGAATCCAGAAAGGCGGGGCTCAAATTGCTAGTTTTGGATGTGGTCGCGAGGAATGTTAGAGCGCATCACCTATACCCGAAGGTCGGCTTCATCGATGCAGGGACAATACCGAGGATGATGTCCATCGGAGGCGAGTACCTCGATGTTACTAGGATGTATCTTGAGCTATAATAAGCGCGCAGGCATATGATAGCATAGTTTAAAACCGTTAAAATCTATACATCCAGATGGGCAGCCGAATGGACCGGGTTGAGCGACTTAATCGAGCACTGGACCTTGAGGAACCAGACAAAGTGCCGAGGGGAGAACTAGACATACACTATGAGCTAGTATCGGCCATTCTGGGAACCTCCGTGAGCGATTGGTTCGAGGCTCAGATCAAGATCCGTGACCTACTCGGCATCGATCTGGTTAACGTCGGATTGGAAGGAGGCCCGAATGTCGACCTCATCGGTAAGACGGACAAGGGCTACCCGATATACCGCGATTGGATCGGAAACGAATGGGTTGAAAGCGGGAGCAAGACTAGACAGAATCTGAAGTATGGCTTGGCAACAGTGGAAGCCATGAAGCGCTTCAAGATGCCAGACATCTCCCAATACAAAACATCGACAATAGAGAGATGGTCCAAGCACACTAGCTTCTGCGTGTTCACACAGGTTGGTGGCGTCTTAGACTCCGTGTATCCATTGACGGGGCTGGAGAACTATGTAAGAGCACTCTACCAGCACCCGGATGCGCTCAAACACGTGATCGAAGAGGTCTATCGCTTCAACCTCAAAGTGATAAAGATGTATGCCGAAGCTGGTTCTCACGTAATGCTCATAGGCGATGATCTCTCCTATGATAGTGGGCCTTTCATCCCCCCAAGTCGCATGAAGGAGTACGTGTTCCCATACTTGGCTGGCGAAGTAGCTGAGGCTCACAGGCTTGGTCTTCCCGCGATATTGCATTCGGATGGAAATGTAACGCCCTTGATGGGCGATATCGTCGGCGCTGGCTTCGATGGCCTGCACAGCCTACAGCCTAATGCCGGCGTCGACATCGTCGACATCAAGAAGCGCTGGGGCGATAATCTATGCCTCATGGGCAACTTGGATCTGGACTATTTACTCACCCTCGGAAGACCAGAGGAGGTAGAGGCCGAGGTCATGAGGTTGATGCGCGAAGTAGCTCCGGGAGGAGGCTACATCCTGAGTACGACGAACGTGCTCACAAGGTATACCCTACAAGAGAATGCCCTTGCCATGTATAGGACTGCACAGAAGTTCGGAACATATCCGATTAAGTAAGTTCACGAATGGACGATGAAGAAGTCCTCCCTTACGGTTCGTGTCCGAAAGCATTTGTTGCGATTACGATCTCGATGGGTAATTTGAAAATCCTCGCGTGCTCCTTTCCTTCTATGCTGTATCCTGCGTGCATGATGGCCTCCTCAAGGTATATTGGCCTGCAATCAACATATTTCGGCCATTTCCCATGTGCCCATTCATAGAGCCTCAACATCGCACCGCCATTTTCTTTGGACATGCCCACGATACCAAGCCTCCCCCCTTTCTTGAGCACCCTCTCTATCTCTCGAAGGACCCTTGGAATTTCGGGAGTATCGAAGAGTTCCAGTGTGAAGCTCATGAAAACGGCATCGAAAACACCCTCCCCGTAAGGCAAGCTCGCGCCATCCCCGCCACATAGGTCCGTCCTCTCCATTAGTCCAGCCTCCTTCAACCTCCTTCCAGCCACGTCCAACATGCCAAAGGAGATGTCAATCCCGTAAGCCCTCCCCCTCTGGCCGACGCGCTCAGATATTCGCTTTAGACATCGCCCAGTTCCGAAACCGATCTCCAGCACAGATTCACCCTCTCTTACGTTAAGGCGATCGAGGGCCTTCTTCGCTACCTTCCTCTCCGATGACCCTACCAGGTTGTCATAGAATTTGCTCAAGTCGTCGTAGAATCTCTTAGCCTCTCCCTTCGTCCTGTTAACGGGTTTGATGGCCTGAACATGCATTTGCCCTTACACATCTACCGGAGTGTTATTTAACCAGAATTTTTCCCGCCTCGCCATCGAATCCTATTCCGAGTCCCTTCCCAGATGTTTTGGTTCGAAGCTCTCTCGATGAGAGAACTTCTATAAACTTCTTGACGTTCTCCTCCCCGCTCTTGCTCTTAGGTACTATGAAGTCGAACTCCTCCTTGCGCAGTGGGATGAATTGGAGTTCGAAGGATCTTGCAGCTGCCTCGATCCCAATCCCCGCGTCGGCCTTATTGTATTTGATCGCGACCGCCGTCTCAAAGTGGGACCTGACCTCATTGCCATATCCCCTAATCTTCCGTACAGCCGTACTGTATCCCCAGTTCCTCTTGAAGGCATGTGCTTTAATCATGGCATCTGTGAGGTTCCTCGTCCCAGATCCCCTGTTCCTGTTGATGAACACGATGTCATCTCTGAAGAGATCCCCGATCGAACTTATGCCTTTGGGGTTGTGTCTCTTGACGATGATGCCCTGCATCCTCGAGTAGCCCCTGATGAGGGCGATCTTATGGCCTATTGCCTTGTCCTTGAGCAGGAACATGTTGTATTCGCCACCCACTTCGTCGACGAGGTGTACGCCCGCGATGTCCGCGATCCCCTCCAAAACCAGTCTCAAGCCGTTCTCGGACCCCACGTTCACGTTCTCGACGAGGAAATCCCTGAACCTCTCCTCGATCATCCCGACCAAGATCTCGAGGACATTGCAATGGCTTCCCATTATGCTGAGGTCCGGCCTCATGATGGATTTCGCATCCAACATCCTGCTGGCCCTTTTCATCGCGATGAGGTACTTCTGGAGTAGGATCTCGCCCTTCAACGTCAGCTTGGCGCTTCCACCCCCAACCCCACCGAGGATCCTGTCCACGATCTTCCCCCCAAGGGCCTCCTCGATCTCGTTTATCTTCATCCACGCGAGCCTATAGTCTTCGCCCATGTGCTTAGCTGCCATCGAGATCGAGCCGAACCTCTTGATGGACTCGAGGAGCTTCGCCCCATCCCCGTCCAAAACGGCGCGAGATCCCTTAAAGACAAGGGTCGGCGAGACATCTGCCCCGAGGTCCTTGACGAATTTGAAACTCGTGATCAAATCAGCCAAATGCCATCTCGCCTTTGAGGAACCTCGCGGTCATATCTTCCTTTGGGTTGTTGAGAACCTCCACTGCATCTCCCTCCTCGATGACCCTGCCCTCTATCAGTAGCAGAACCCTGTCCGCTAGGCGTTTGGCCTCGAACATATTGTGTGTCGTGAAGACGACGATCCCCTTTTTTTCGCTCGCATACTCCCTGATGATCTTCTCCACGATGATCGTATTCACCGGATCTAGGTTCGCCGTGGGCTCATCCAAGAGAAGGCCCTCCGGCTCGACCACCATGGCCCCTGCCAGGCAGAGCCTCTGGGCCTCGCCTCCCGATAGGGAATGGGCACGAGCGGCTCGAAGGTCGTAGAGATCCACGGCCCTCAGCGCTTCCTCGACCCTCTTCCCCGTCACTTGCTTGTCTATGCCCCTGATCCTAAGGCCCATCGCGACGTTATCGTAAACGTTCAAGTTGTATAATGCCGGTTGCTGAAAGACCATGGCCATCCTTCTCCTGTAATCGATCCTCTCCTCTGGGCCTAGTGCCAGGATGTCGTTGCCATCGAAGGACATCTCCCCTCTATCGGGCACATCGAGCAGATCGGCCATCCGCAAGATTGTGGTCTTGCCAGACCCGTTTGGGCCGATGACGCACGATATCCTGCCCCTTTCTGCTTCCAGGGAAATGCCCCTGAGGACTTCCCTCACGCCGAAGCTCTTCCATATATCTCGAAATCGTAGCAGTTTCAGTCGACCCCTTTCGGCAACCTCGGCCCCCTTGTGCCGAGGTCCTTCATCTGCAGGTACGTGAGGAAGAGGTTGATCATAAAGGACATAGCAAGTAAGATCAACCCCAGGGTGATCGCCATGCCGAACTCCCCCATATTGGTGTAGAGCACTATCGCTGTCGTAAGTGCCCTAGTGAAATATCTGATGTTCCCGCCGACCAACATGATGGCGCCCACCTCCGATATCGCACCACCGAACGCCGCGACGATGCTCGCCAAGATCCCGACCTTGGCCTCCCTAATGATCGCCATGACCAGCTGGCTACGCGTTGCCCCCAATGAGATGGTGCGTTCCACCAAACTCTTCGGAACCGCTGATATGGCGGAGTATGACAGGCCCATTATTATTGGGATCGCCATGATGAACTGAGCGATTATCATCGCCGTTGGGGTGTAGAGCAGGTCCAGGGGACCGAGCGCTCCGGATCTGGATAGGGTGAGGTAGAGTATCAGGCCGACGACGACGGGGGGAAGCCCCATGAGAGTATTGATCAGCGTCACGAGCGCCCTTTTCCCCCTGAAGTCCAACAGCCCGAGCAAGGACCCCAGAGGTATCGCCAAGAGGGCGGCAAAGGCAATGGCGAGGCCAGAGACCCGGAACGAAAGTGCCGTTATGTTAACGACTTCGTTAAGTGATTGGCTGAAGATCTCCGTTATGTTCATGAGACTATCCTTGTAACTTGCCAGTCCAATACGCTACTTCTTCCTCCTCATAGGTGTCGTTTATGCCGAGCTGACTGAGCTTGCCGAATGCGGAGTTGAAGAGCTTCTGGCCGTTCTTTGTGTAGCCGTCGATGAGCTGCTGCCCTTCGCTCGATACGAGGAAGAGCACGTAATTCTCGGCCTCACTGTAGTGTAAGTTCTGGAACATCTCCGGGTTCACGAGAATGGCCCTGTACGTGTTTAGCAGGTTCTTCCCATCCCCCTCGAAGCATATCGTGAGCGTGAATCCATTTTCGCCCCTTACCGCAAGGTAGGTTGCCCTGTCCGACAACGTGTACGCTTGCTCTTCGTTGGCCATCCTCAGCGTAGCAGCCATTCCCTGTCCCGATTCCAAGTACCAGTCCTTTCCGGTCGCGTTGACCCTCGCCTTCTTCCAGAGATCCTCCTCCTTGATATTCGTGCCAGACCCATCCCCCCTCGAGATGAAGAGCGCCCGTCCCAATGATCCAGCATCATATATCTCATTGAAGGCCTCTATCGCATTCACGGCAGAGGACGCATTTGCCGGATCGCCTTGTGGTCCGACGATTACGTAATCGTTCCAAGCCCAGGTGATCCCGTGCACCCCATAGCTCCCGTTGATGAACTGGTCCTCAAGGGATCGGCTGTGCACGAGCACGAGGTCGACATCACCCCTCTTGCCGATCTCGATCGCCTGACCCGTTCCGACGGCCACCCACGTCACGTTGATGTACGGGTTCTCACTCTCAAATTGTGCCTTAATGGCATCCAATAGGCCTGTGTCGTTCAGGCTCGTCGTCGTCGCGATCCTGATATTGACAACCTCTGGGGGTCTTAGGAGTACATAGGCGACGACGATCGTGGCTATTATGATGGCCACCGTTATTATATTCGTACGCGAGCGCAACCCGAGCTGATCGCTATGATAAAAATTCATAACGATATAACCATTATGCAAAAATCAGAGGTGGCATATCGTAACCTCCGAGGGTCTTCAACATGCTGGATTGTTGAGGCGTTGCGCTTCGGTCCCTAGACCTTACATCGATCAGTCCGCGTAATCGGGGGTCGCTTCCTATGCGCTGGAGGCCCTTCGCCTTCCCCTTCCAGTTCTCCTCGCCGCGATCAGGCCCAGCTTCGCGCCTGGAGGGGCGTTCCTTGAGACGGTCGTAGCCATGCCCTTGTGCTGGTGTCTTCCGCCTCCGAACGGGTGATAGGCGCTGATCATCGCCACACCCCTGACCCTTGGATACAGCCTGCCCCTCGACCTCATAAGGGGCAGCTTCGTCCCCGCCTTTAGGAATGGTTTCTCCATCCTCCCCGCGCCCGCGACGACGCCTATTGTAGCCCTACAATCCGAGTCGATCGTGAAGCTTCTGCCAGACTTGTCCTTGAGCATGACCTCCCCATCCACCCTCCCGACCAGGACCGCGTAGTTCCCAGAAGACCTGAAGAGGGCGCCCCCGTCGCCAGGGTCCCTCTCCACGTTGAAGACCATCGCCCCTTCTGGGATTTTCTCCAACGGGAGCGTCGAGCCCAACTGCATCTTCGCATCGGGGCCGATCTCCATGTGTTGGCCGACGAACAACTTTTCGCTTGCAACGGTATAGAAGGACTCGCCCGAATCCAACCTTATGCTCGCGATCGGGACTCCCCTGCCAGGATCGTGGAGGAGCTCCATAACAATCCCGGACCTTGTAACTTCGCCGACATCGGCGTACCTCACGTCCCCAATCCTCCTGTGGCTCGGCGCCTCGAATCTCGGCGAGACGCCCCTTCGCCTGACGATCGGCCTCTTTCCCATCTCGCATCACTCCTACAATATCTTTAACCTCATCGAGAGCTCTGCCGCGCTGCTCCCCTCCGAGAGCTTGACAAAGGCCTTCTTCGTGCCATCGGGAGAAATCAGGGTGTTGACGGACTCGACCTTCACGTTGTAGAGGCTCTCAACGGCTCTCTTAACGTCCGCCTTAGTCGCCCTCCGGTCGACGGTGAATACGATCTTGTTCTCCGACTCTATCACCTTGATCGCCTTCTCCGTCGCTATCGGATTGATGACGACCTCCCTTCTCAAGTTCTTCCGCCTCCCTTAAGCCTCTTGGAAAGGACCTCGAGTGATGGTTCGACCCAGATCGCCAGCCTGCCCGGCGTTCCACCGGGGGCTAGGTCCTCGACGCTTACCTTCTGGGCCGAGACGACGTCGACGCCCGGGACGGCCCTTGCCGCCGAAACGAGCTTGCACCTCTCCCCAACGACGATGAGCGGCCCCCTGGGCGTTTTAACTCCGCCTTTCTCCCTCCTGCGCTTCTCCGAGCACCTGTTCAGCTCCTCACCGAAGCCCAACTTCCCCAGAAACTCGACGACGCGAGAGGTCTTCTCAAGATCCTCGGCCTCTTTCGCAACCACTATCGGGAGTCCCCTCTCGCCCAGTATGTGCCCCCTGGCCCTCACCATGTCTGGGATCGCGGTCGCCGAAATGGCAGAGTGGAAGGCGAACAACCTCTCCTTCCTGTTGATGCCCTTCTTGATGACCTTCTCCGCCTTAGGCGGATGCGTGCGGCGGCCCTTGACGGTCATGGGCGCAAACCTTGCAGTGCCCGTCCTCTCGATCCTTGGGACCCTTGCGATGCCGAAGCCCACTCCCCTTGAGTGGGCCGTCGTCCTCTTGCCAGCCATCGGGTCCCTGCCCTGCGGCTGTATCCTTTGGGACTGTGAGGCCACGACTGCCCTGAGCACGATGTCGCTCCTAACGGGCGATCTGAATGCCTCCGGCAGCACGGTTTCTCGGACCTCGTTGCCATCGAGATCGAGCACCTTGGCCGACAATTCCTGGGTTGCTGTCATCTTGACCTAGACTCCCTGTGGGCTCGACAATGCAACCCCTGTTATGCTTGGCGCCGTTGGCTGCTGGACCCTAATCCTTGACGAGATCCTGAGCTTGATGAGGCGTTTCGGAGGACCGGGCACGGATCCCTTGAGTAGCACATGGGCCCCAGGCACATGGCCATATCTGAGGAATCCGCCCTTTACGTTCACGTTCGCTGGATCGCTGCCTACTGTCAAGACCAGCTTGTTCCTCTCGGTTCGCTGCCAGAATCCGAGTTGTCCTTGCCTTGGAACTGTGCTCATGACGCCCGAAGGGTTCCAGGCCCCGAGCGTCGCAACGTTCCTCCTCGGCTTGTTGCTCTTCCTGTCCCGAATCTTCACGCCATGCCTTTTGATGACGCCCGCCAATCCCTTGCCCTTCGAGATGCTGAAGACATCGACGAACTCCCCAGACTTGAGTGCCTGGCTCACGTCCACCTCTTTACCGAGCAGCTGAATGCCATATTCGACCCTCTCCTGGGGCGTACCCCCTCCTAACGCGATCTCAAAGATCTCCGGCTGCTTCTTGCCACATCCGGACCTCGTTGGGAGCGTCGAGACTATGACCCTCATGTCCACTATCATCTGGGACCGCTCCTTCATCTTGTCCGGGCTTGTTGGTTTGATTGCGTGGATCCTCTTTCCTATCTCCTCGGGCACGTTGCCGGCCCACGTCTCAGCGATGCAGGCCAAGCCCGAACCGTTATCGCCATATCCCCTGATCCCAAGCACTACAAGGGGGGGCGTATCGAGCACCGTCACGGGCGTGAAGATCTCCTTTCCCCTGAGGACCGAATGCTCGTTCGTGTCAAGGACGTAGGCGTGGGTCATGCCTGCCTTGTAGCCTGGAAATCCCAGGAGTCGAGGAGGGCCCTCTGCCTTCGGCCAGTACCTTATCCTGGCCGTCATGGTCTTCGATCTGGCCCTTGGCCTGAAGGCCAGTGACCCCCGCCTCGGCGCTGAATGTCTCCTATGACCCAAGCTTCATCCCTTCAATCATCGAATCCAACACGGCCAAGCTCGCGATGACGGCCTCCTCCGTTCGGATTGTGGCCGTCCCTTGAAGCGGAACCGTGTTAATCACAGCGTCCACCGAGGCCTCTAGATTAACGTTTTCCCTGGCAAGAATGCCAGCAACGCCCTCGCTCGGGGAGCCGAAAATCAAGAGCATGCCCCTCGATTTCGCGAGTAACTTGGAGAGGTCACCCCAGATCGCCGTAACGGGCTTGCCGAATCTCGAGGCCGCGATCACGACACCACGCTCCTTCTCCCTCAGGAGATCGCCCAGGCTCGAACGGTGGGCTGAGACCTTGAACCCCCAGTAGACGTCGACGCTGTCCCTCTCCACGATCCCGCCAAGGTCGTTGGGCGGGTCGATCATCCTAGTGGTAACCCTGGCTCCAGTTTTGAACGATCCCTTAACTTTGAGAGGACGTTCGACGCCGATCTCCACTGTGGACTCCCCCCTGCTCGACGATAGGATGACTCCTTCCCTGTACTCGCCGTTCCTCAGGTTCGCCATCCTCGATACAAGCGGATGGTCCGGCGTCCTGAGGGGCGGAAGGATCCCGACGAACTTCAGTTCAGGATCTCGGTGGAAGAGGCTCTTCCTCAGATATTGAGGTGAGGAGACATACGCGAGGATCTTGCAGACCAGACCGAGCGATCTACTGCATTCAGCGTCATCGGTGTCGAGGTAAACGGCCACCTCCTCAACCCTGAAGATCGCCGCCCCCCGAGCCAGAAGTCCGATCTTGGCCGTCTTCTCCCGTAGATGAGGTACGTCTGCTACGATGCTGGCGGGAATGGCTATGGTGATCGCGATCCGCCTGCGCGGAGGTGGCGGAAGGGCTTCCATGTGACCACCACCGTGGCGAACCAACATTTCGCCCTTAGGCCTTAGGCTTCACAAATACTTCTTGGCCATCGACCTTGACTTCGTACGTTTTGAGTGGCAACTTGGCTGGCGGTGCAAGAACTTTTCCATCTGCGAGGTCGAACATTGACATATGCCCTGGGCAAGTAATCACGGTCCCATCGAGCTTGCCTCCAGCGAGTGAAACGCCCAGGTGAGTGCATTTCACTGCAGAGGCGTAAACCTTTCCCCTCACCTTTGCAAGCAGGATATCTTCTCCCCCTGCCTTTACCGCCCTCACTCCGCCCTCCGGGACATCGGTCACTTTCCCGACCTTCACGAATCCTTCCAACGGTATTCACTTTCCGAGGATTTTATGCATAATATAAAGGTACGGTTTGTTTTTTTTCATATATGAATCGGGAACCCTTATATTGGAATAACGACGTTATATTGATGAAAGGCATTGTACAGTCAGAAAGTGATGGAGCACTTCAGGAATCCGAAAAACGTAGGTGAGATACCGGATGCCGATGGCGAGGGAACTGTCGGTAATCCCGTCTGTCTAACGCCGGACTCTCTCGTTAGTTTGAATAGTAGCTTGACGTCCATCAAGGATGCATCCGTTAATGCAAGAGTTCTTGGACATGATGGAAATTATCATCGGATTGAAAAGGTTACAGCAAGGCCCTATAAAGGAAGAATGTATCGGATTGTGGCCCATAATCTTGGATCAACTGTAGTAACTCCTGATCATCATATCTTGGCTCTTAAAGCAAGTCACCTCATTAGAAAGTATCGTTCTCGCACGAGATGCATACAGGACTGGTATGCTGCGGGTGAGTTGGAAAAAGGCGACATCCTACTTTATCCAGTGCCTAGGGAAACGGTCGATAAAGAACAGATTCCTATAGACGTTGATAGGCAAAAATACGATTTTAGGAGCAAGACGCTCCCAAGCGAGATTGCGGTTGACGACCACTTTCTAAGACTATTAGGTTACTATCTATCGGAAGGCTATCTGCGAACTGAACGAAGCAAGGGAACACTTGGCTTCGTATTCGGTTCAAAAGAAGACACCTATGTTAAGGATGCCATACGTTGTGTTGGACACACGTTCGGTTTGAAACCCGCCGAAATTAAAAGGATTCATGGTGGAATCAATGTTAGCTTCTATAGTGCTAGGTTGGCAAGGTTCTTTTCGAGGCATTTTGGACAAGGCGCTGCTAACAAGCATATTCCTCATTGGATTATGTTGTTACCCCCACAGAAACAAGCTGCAATCTTATGCGGTATCTGGAGAGGAGATGGTTACATTAACAGCAAAGTTGCCAAGTACGTCACAATATCGAAGCAATTAGCATTCCAAGTCAGGGATCTGCTTCTCAGGCAAGGTATTATCATGAGCTTTCTCGAACAGCCTGCAAGTGGCATCCATAAGAAGAGTTATTCGATCTATGTGAAGGACGACAGTTCACTCGGAAAACTGGGGAAAATACTCAATATGGAACTCATGATGCCGATAAAGTTGAAAAATCATCATAAGTCTTGGTTTGAGAGTGGCTACTTTCACGTTCCCATTTGGCAAGTAGAACGGTTAGACTATGATGGCCTTGTCTATAATCTGGAGGTCGAGCATAGTCATTCATTCGCTTCAAACTCTATGACGCTTCACAACTGCGGAGACTTGATGACGCTCTACGTGAAAATCAAGGACGACAAACTCGAAGATATAAAATTCAAGACATTCGGTTGTGCTGCTGCGATATCGACGAGCAGCATGATAACGGAGCTCGCGAAGGGCAAGAGCATAGAGGAAGCGGTGAGGATAACGAGGAATGACGTGGCGGATGCGCTGGAGGGACTTCCGCCGATAAAGATGCACTGCTCAAACTTGGCCGCAGACGCGCTCAAGGCTGCCATCTACAATTACCTTTCGAAGAAGATGACTGAAGACGAAATTAAATCGAAGTATGGCCTGACGCCGCCGGCACACGGCGATGAACATCACCACTAAAACGATCTCCTCTGTTGATGCGAAGACAAAGAACGCCGTGTTGATGCTGGGTTTGGTTCGCCAAACGAAGTATGATTAAATTAATTTCGAGAAGATTTACGTCCCTTTGGGAATCTCGGAGCCATCCTCTTTGGCTCAGGTATGGGGGGGAGCACTTCCTCCAAGGTATATTTCGCCGATCCGACTCCATACCTCTCCGCGAACCTTATGACGTTGTACGGGTCCTTGTATGGTCCGTGTATCCTGGCGAAGGGATGTAGATTTGGATCGTCGTTAACTTCAAGGTTCTGCGACACGTTCTCCTTGATGAGTGGCAAATCCGCGAGGAGGTCGAGGGTGGCCTTGTCGATGGCCACGGCGTCCCTTGAGCCCAACACACCGAGGTCCGGCAATATCTGGCCAGTCGTCATGCCCCAGCAGTCGCAATACTCGGTGATGTCAGTTGCAACGTTGATGAAGAACCTCTCGTCCTTCTCGAAGTGCGAGAGGACGTACTTGGTCGCCATGGCATTTATCTCGACGAAGGAGAGGAAATTCTCCCGCTTTATCTGCAGGCAGCCGTCGGCATCGGCCATGACACACCTCATGCACTGATCGCACGTGTCGAATTCCACCTTAAGGTTTCCATTCTTGTACTCGATGGCACCGAACGGGCACGCCTTCACCAGCTTCCGGGCGTCCTTGGACTTCCCTTTATCCCAGTACTTGTCATATTGCATCGTCCCATGCATTGCCCCCCTCGTCGGTCCAGTGAAGCAGCCAATCGCGAGGTTCTTGATGGCTGCACCATAGCCTATGCTATTATGCCCCTTAACGTGAGACAGGTCTACGAGAACGTCGGCGTCCTTAACATGACCCCCCATCTGCAGTGCCTTGAGGCCCTTGTAATTCACCTCCTTCTCAACATAGTAGCGGTCGCCTAGGCCGGCCACTGGGAGGATCGGGCAACCGAGCACCTCCGGCGTATATCCCCTCTTGGTGCCCTCTGCGAATTGATCGATTATGTCGACGACGTACGGTTTTCCGCCGCCGCTCTTTATCACGTTGACGAGCCTCCCAACTAGAAACGGATGAACCGTCGAGAAACCCCAGTGGCTTCCCAAGTGGAGCTTGATGGCGACGTTCTTACCCTTCACGGCACCCTTTATGCCGAGCTTCTCCACAATCGCATCATACTTGCCCACGAAAGAGTGCTTGGAGCTCGTCGAGACCGTCCTGACGGAGCCAAAGTAAACTATTGGCCTGCGACTCATGTCATCGATCGAATTGACCAAATTTATAAGGATATGGCCCTTCGATGGACGCTCACTAGCGTCGAATGCCTGATGGTTTCAATTGCGCTTTGCGTTCTGATGGGTCATGAGAATACGTTCGCCATCATTGCATGTCCACGTAAATCCTTCCGGTGTCCATGACCTCGGTCATCCTTCTATTACGGGCGTACCTTGCGATCCGACCCAGATGGTCATGGGCCCTGGCTCGCGATTCGCCCATGCGTAGTAGGGGATGGCCGAAAACTTCACGCGACGAGCCCTTCTGCCGGCCACAGGTGGTCGATAGAGCCTCCTGTCCTGCCAATCCGAGTCAAAGGCCAAACCCTCCCCCCGGATTACCATTACGCCGTTGAGCAAGTTGGGCTCCCACTCCGCTGCCAGCAATGCGTCAGTTGGGACGACCAGGTCCCAGACATCGAAGTCACGATTGTCGACCTGCTCTATGCAGTAGATGAGGGGTCCCCTCCTGAGGGCAATTCGCCCGAGGCTCGCATCGACCCGCGGATTCGACTCGATGCGTTCGACGGGCATGTGGAGCGCCAGCCGGACAACGTCTCCGGGACTCCAGGTGCGCCTTAACGTGATGAAGCGATTCGGCCCGATCGAAGTCTCAAGGCGCTGTCCATTCAACTCCAACTCCGCCATCCCGCACCAGCCGGGCATGCGCATGTTAAGGCCGAAATCCGCCTCCGCCTCAGGCTCGATGGCCAATGTCACGTCCCCTTGCCAAGGATACTCCGTCCTCTGCTCTATCCTTATGGCCTTGGAGAATTTGACTTGCAGCCCGCTCTGCGCGTACAAGTTCACCCAGACCTCGCGTTCCGAGACCCCATACGCGTAGCCCTGTAGTGACGCGAGTAACCTGGCGATGTTCGGCGGGCAGCAGGCACACGGGAACCATTCCTGGCGCCTGTGGTCCCCTCGATTCGCGAGCGGATTCACGTAGAAGTAGCGCTTCCCGTCGAGCGATATGCCTGAGAGCGCCCCGTTATACAGAGCAAGCTCAAGGACGTCGACATATCTCGCGTCACCGGTTGCCAGGAACATCCTCCAATTCCACATCACGTTCGCTATTGCGGCACAAGTCTCCGCATAGGCCATGGCATCGGGTAGTTCGAAGTCAACGCCGAAAGCTTCGCCATCGTAGCGTGCCCCTGCGCCCCCCGTCACGTACATCCTTCTCTCAACCAGGCTGCGCCAAAGGCGATCCAGCGCCCCCCACAGGGCCTTTTCGCCGGTCTCCATGTAGATGTCGGTCGCCCCGCAGTTAAGGTATAGCGAACGCACAGAATGACCAACGATTTCCTCCAGTTCTCTAAACTGCTTGTGGTCGATGAGGTTTTGGCCTCCGCCGACTACGCCCCTCCCCCTGTTGTCGAGCAGCGCCTTGGCGACCTGCAGGTAGGTCCTCTTGCCGGTCATGCGGTAGAGTTCCACAAGTGCCATCTCGATCTCGGGATGTCCCGGCGTGCCATTGCGTTTTCCCGTGCTGAAGATATACGCAATGTTGTCGGCCGCCCTGCTAGCCACGTCCAGGAGTTTCCGACCTCCGGTTGACCTGTAGAGGGCGATGGCGGCTTGAAACATGTGGCCATGACAGTAAAGCTCGTGCATCTCCTGCAAGTTGGTCCAGCGCTCTTTCTTGCGCTCGAAGGTGAAGTAGGTGTCGAGGTAGCCATCCACGTCCTGCGCAGCGGCTATGTCATCGACAACCCGCTCTACTAGGTCCCTGAGTTCCTCATTGGGCTCCGCTGCAAGTGAGAAAGCGGCGGCCTCAATCCACTTGTAAATGTCGGAGTCGTTAAAGAAATAGCCCTGGAAGTCCCCTGCCTCCTTACCGGAAGCCCTGCGGAAGTTTGAGATCCTGCCAGTCTCCTCGCAAAGGTTGTACTGCGTCGGAATGGTTCGTTCACGCAACGTCCTCTGCCTTGGAGCCCAGAATCCATCTTCCAGCTTGACGGCCTCGATGGGAACTGGGCGGATCTTCGCATACGGGCTTGTAGAGGTATCGACGACGTGTACCTTATGTTCCATCCTTCTCGATTGCGTGCTGCGCCACACAGATGCTATAAACCCTATTCGTTCGAACCCGCTCCCTTGAAGACCGCCTGCCAATCGGTGGATTTATCTTCCCGTCCATAGGAGTCTGACCCAGTACAGTAACGCGTAGAGCCAAAGGAGGACAATTCGATTGAGTTCGTTCTTTAAACGCAAACGGCAGGAGGAGAAGGGCGCAGACGAGGTGCAGCACGTTGCCGAGCGCCGCCATCTGAAGGAGATGTGCGCAGATGAGGAGATGTACTATGCCGCATCCAGGTCGCTGTACCTAGAACCTGATAAGCAGTTGCCGGACACGCCCATCGAAAACCTGATCTCCGATGCCGAGGAGATGCTTAAGAAAGGCGAGAATAAGAAGGCCTTCTGGAAATTCAGGTTGGTCTTCGACAAGGCCGTCTTCGAAGCCACGCGCCACAAGGACGAGATGGGCCGTTATTCAAATGTGGCCGAGGAATCGATCTCGAAGGCGCTGGCTGCGGTTGAACGCCTCAAAGCCGAGGGTCAGATTACGGGCCTCGAGGACTTGACTAAGGCAATGGGGATCTTGAGCAGGAGATTGGGCGAATTCATCGACGTGGCCTCACACTATTATCAAGAGGGGCCACACCGCTAGCCTACTGGTCCTATTGGCGGCCAAAGACAACGTTATTAGGGCATCTCCATCGTTTCGTCATGAGGGGAATGTCGGTGGAGAGAGACTCGCTTCAGGAAAAGCTCCGTGGCAAATTGTTCCTTTCTTCGATGATGGGCTACACGGATGGTAGCTTCTGCGAGGAGAGGGGCGGAGGGTGCGCAATGGTCCAACTGGGCGCATATCTCGCCGAACCGCTAGCCTACGGCATCACGGAATCCGTCCTTCCGCCCACGCACAGGGACTGCATGCAGTTCCTCCAAGGTGAGTTTGAGAACGTAAGGCAGCGCCTCTCGGATGCGGCCGTGTGCGTCAACATCGCAACTCCGAAGCTGGAGTGGGGCCTGACGGCCGCAGAATACGTCACGGAGGCGGGGGGCATCTTCGAGCTCAACATCCACGGCGGATATGAGCCCTACCTGAGACAGGGGAAGATAAGGGCCATGGTCCTCCCGGAGAACAGGAGCGAGCTCTTCGAGTGGCTCGAAAGTTTTTCAAGGCTCGATGCGCCGGTGATCGTCAAGTTCCGAGAGGGCGCCACCGATGACTACACGCCGATCCTCGATAGGCTCTCGGACCTCAGGTTTCTCGGCGTCCACTTCAACATCCGCGACGATAGGACTGGAGGTCCGGACTTCGGTTTCGTCGAGGAGATCAAGAGGCGGTACCGCCTCTTCCTGCTCGCAAGCGGCTACGTTCGCTCCTCGCACGACGCGAAGAGGCTCTTCATGGCGGGCGCGGACATGGTGGGCATAGGGGAGCCAACAATTCAGGATCCGGACTATATTAAAAAGATCGCAGAAGGCATCTAATCTTCAAAAGCTGCATCTCAAACGGAGAGGCGTTTCGAAGGGGATTGGCCAAGGTTCCGCTCACAATGGAGTGCCCCATGCCTTTCCATATTCCTTGAATCAAGGAATGATGAGGTCATTAGGGATGATATCGACATATTTGATAAAAATACTGGAGAATAGCGGCTTTATACCCAAGTCATAATCAATTTCACATTCCGCTAAGACCAAGGTAGGCATTATGGTAGAGATAAAGCCAACTGGGACGGTTATCCGTGGTTGCGGCCATCGCCCCAGAGGTCACAAGCCATGATACCGCTGGTGGCCGTCTGTCTCCTCCTAAGGATGCGCTTAGGTCTTGGCTTCAAGTCAGTGGGATATGCTAACGGTCGAAGGGCTAGGATGAAGAAGCCATTTGTAACTTTCCTGATGCTCATAATTCTCTCTCCCCTGATCATGGGCAATGTCTACGCCTGGGATCCCACGACGAGCGACCTGACCGGCACAAATAGCTCCACGAACAACTCCGTGAGCGGAACCAACAGGAGGTTCGACATCGATGGGTCCTCCAGTCCCACAGTCTATGGCATGCAGACGGGAGATGACTCGGACAGCATTGCCCACCTAATGAAGACGGGCGCGATACAGGCGTCATCGGTTTTTAGCACTGTAACCACAAGCACCTCGGCTACTGGCACGCAGGAACCATTCTAGAGAAAATGCTTCTATGCTAACGGGAGATACTGGTTCTTCTACTACGATCTATATTATACGAGCACCGATGGTTCCAGTTGGAGTGAGGCCAGCACTGGAGCAAGTGTGGACGCCGTATGGTTCGATGGCACCTACTTGCATTATGTCTGTGGAGGCGCTTACCTCTATTACAGGCGCGGAACGCCTAACGGTGATGGGACGATCACCTGGAGCGCAGCGGAGCAAGAAGTCTCGACAACCTATGGTGAAATCTGGTGGCCGACCATTTCCGTTGATAGTAACGGATACGTGTGGATTGGATATGCGGATGGGTATTCGACTCCCTATCCCTTCGTGATAAAATCTGGAAACAACGACGGAACTTGGGGGACTACGCCCAGCGGCTTTCCCTATCAATTATCGAGTACACCCATGGAAGTGGTCGTACCTATACCGTTAACGGGGGGCAAGATGTTTGTCTTGTATCATTCAAATGGTGACCCCGTATACGGCAAGAGGTGGACTGGATCAGCATGGGGCAGCGAGAGGGGAACCACTAGTTCTGCAGACCAATTCTATTCGGCAGTAGCGGAGGGTGATGATGTCCACCTCGTATTCAACACGTCGCCCACAACTTCCCTAGAATCCCGGGCCGCACCCAAAATATATGATCACGTCGTCTGACTTTATACTCAACCCTTTTATTACCATGTCCGCCGTTTTAAATCGTCTTAGGATAATGTTGTTCAGAGTGAATGCAAGCTTTGCAGGATAAAGGTGACCATCTCCCATCTACGATACCTTCTCAGAATGCCCTTTGCCACCATCATATGCATTAGCTTCAATCCATTCATTTAGCGAGCTAGTAGATGTCGTCGACCAACGCTCATCCTTCAATTTTTATAGAGAATGGTTGTTACCACTTAGCAACGCGGATGATGTCTCTGAACATTGATTCGAGTTGTGGTGAACAGACCAATGGGCTTAGGTTTCTCTACAGACCTAACCCTTGCCAGGCGTCTCCTTAGCCTCTTCTCGCTTCGTGCACTCTAAGTGGGCTGAACCCTTCCCCCTGTCCCATTCTATTTATTCGCCAGGCTCAATGTTCCCCCCACAAACCATCTGCTCCTATATCTAGCCACTATCTTCATCCTAACCACCGTTTCCCCCTACTATTCCATCCTTATATCCACTTGTCCCCGATCGGTCCCCGTTAATCTTATCTCCCCAGTATGTTAAGCGATCAGGGATGATCTGAATGGAGATCAAAGCACTATTCGAATACAACTGGTATTGTAGGCGCAAGTTCCTCGAGAGTATGGTGAAGCTGCCATGGGAGAAGGTTGTTGAAAAGCGAGGAGCAAGCTTCGAATCAATGCGGAACGTCTTCCTGCACAGCTTGGAGGCCGAGCAGGGGTTGTTGAGGATCATAGCCAAGACAGGTGAATGGCCGAGGCACGACTATGAAAGGGACTTTCAGGACGTAGAGGCCATGAGGAAGTATGTGGACGAGGTAGAGACGGAGAGTAAGACCTACTTCGCGAAACTCGGTCCAGGCGACTTGGATAAATTATCCCCATATGGCAAGACCAAGTCACAGGTCCGTGTTGAGGACATGCTGATGCACGTAGTGGAGGAGGAGATCCATCACAGGGGTGAACTCATCTGCCTCATGTGGCAGATCGACTCCGAACCACCCTACACATCATACACCAGCTTCTTAGTTGAGACCAAGAAGGTACCGTAGACCAGTTGTTAAGAATATATGAATTACATTTAAGCTGCGCATGAGAGAGAAATCGACGATCCAATGAAGGACATAATCACCCTCGCAAAAGGGAGAGCCGATCTATTCGGGGTCAAGAACGTAGTAGTTCCCACCAACTCTGGAGCAACGGTAAAAGCTGTACATGACGCATTTGGGTCGGACTACTTGATCATTGCTGTAGGCAACCCCTCTGCCGCCGCTGAACGTGGACTAGTCTACCACCGAGGTGTAAGCGAAGTAACTCGAAAGGAACTGGAAGAAATGGGAATAAAGGTCGTCCTGCAAGATCAGTCCATTTTCCAGGCAGCTGCTATTGGCGGCAAACCCTATCTCATAGGCAGCTACGATGTCTCGGGACAGTGCTTCAACACTGGATGGTCATGTTCGCTTGAGGACGTAATCAGGCAAGCCAGCCCCACCGGTCCCTTTAATCCCGTCGCGATCATCTCCAACATACTGCACTTGTTCGGTGACGGCCCGGGGGTTTGCATCGAAGTGGCGTTGATGGCTGCGGATTCGGGTGCCTTGCCTTTGGATGACGATTGCATCGCGATCCAACGTCGGATTGATGGCGCTTCAAACATGCCAGATGCGGCCATGGTGCTTCGTCCCGCAAGAACGCAGGACATCTTCAAGGGGCAACTTAGGATAAAGGATCTATTGTTGGTGCCAGGACCAAAGGACCATTGGTTCAACAACGGCCCATTGTGGGTCGAGTGAGGCATGCGACAGACCCAGCCGTCCATGCCGTTGGCATTGACCGCGCCAAACGCATTTCGAACATGATCCCCTTCAAAAAGGCTGTCGAGTTTTTCCACTCCCTCACTGAGATATAGCGATGGATGAAAAACCACATAGCGAGTACTTAGACCGCGTCTCTTCTCCTGATCCCCCTCACGCGATCAAAATCCTTGTCATGTGAAAGGATCTCCCTGACATTGTACTTGTTCATGACGACGACCGACAGGACGTCCGTCAAACTCAATTCGCCACGGTACGCGGGATACGCCTTGAGCGACTCCTTGAGGAGCTCTTCGTCGGCAAAGACACAGATCACCCTGGGAGAGGCCAAGAGGTTCAGCGCCACGTTCCTGGCCTTCTCGCCACCGAAGCCCCTCCTCATTCCCAAGATAGTCACAACCTCGTCCATCACAAAGTCCGTTATCAAGGCGGGGCCGAAACTTCCGGTTCTGACGCTCTCCACTAGAGCGTGGGCGGACGAGTGGAGTTCATCGTTGCGGTCGGCGTCGCCCACCCACACAGTAGTGTCTATGAATATCAAATCGCTCCGGACTCCAAGGCCTTAAGATCAGCGAGGGCGTTGCGCCTCTCCGCCGAACGACCGATTCCGCAGATTTTCCTCAGAGGATCTTTGTCAGGAGTGACAAGGTTGTACAGCAAGTGCTCGTATTTCTTAACGTAGAGCTTAAGCGCCTCCTCGCCTTCGATGCTTAACTCCAGCTTGCCGTGTTTCGCCAGCACTATGCGCTTGAAGCGTTCGATGACCTCGTTGGACGTTATAATCTTCACTTGGGGCATAAAGTACCTAGGTACTCAGGTGAAAGAGTACCATTTAACTTTTTTGGATCGATCTCTATTAGTTCTGTCGATGGAATGAATTAAATCACAGACCAAACATATAATCTAGTCTACTGACTATTATTCGAGTTTTATAGGTTCTCGATTATGGGCTCATCCATTATAACCAAGACTTGGTCGGCTTTAAGGGTTCCCGTGGTCTTCCGTAAGATCCCTCAATGGCGCCTATCGGATTTCCGATAGTTTTTAGAATCGAGACCTCTTAAGGCGCCTCTACGTTCCTTAAGTCAAAGGATGTCAAGATTGCCAAATAATAGTGGAAAGTTGGCAGCTTAAATGATAGGTTCAGACTTAAGTGAATCGCAGGTAGATGATGAAAGTGACTTGCGTGGAGCGTTGATCTAAGGCGATCAGAATGCGAGAAGCGAAGGCGGCTAGGCAGAATGCCAGGCGAGGCACTCTACCCATGGGCCATAAGCACTGGCCGCTCACGCTATCTATAATCCTCCTCTTTACCTTCTGCTCTTACCCGACTCCTAGAACCGCCCTAGCACAAGGATGGCTAAGTGGCTACGACAAGAGGGTCAAGCTGACGATCGATTACCTCGACGTCACCTCGGGCCTTACCGACTTCCCGGTGCTGATCTACCTGAGCACGGCTTCTGGACGTGGTGCACCGCAGGACGACCTCTCGTGCGTCTTCAACGAGCTCCAGATCGACGCAAACAGGAAGAAGATCGCGGTCACGACGAGCGACGGGACCACGGAATGCTACGTCGAAATCGAGAAGTGGGATTCAGCCAATAATAAGGCGTGGCTCTGGGTGAAGGTCCTGAGCGTGAGCAGCACCGTCGACACGGTCCTCTACCTCTACTACGACAAGGACCATGCTGAAAACGCGGCGTATGTGGGGGACACGGGTTCTACACAGGCGCAGAATGTCTGGACTAACGGATTCAGGGGCGTATGGCACCTAAGCGAGGCAAGCGGCAACGCGCAGGACTCCACCTCCTACGCAACGTCGGGCACCTACTCTGGATCGCCATACACGCAAGGAGTGTCCGGTAAAATAGACGGCGCCAGCGATTTTGACCCGACTTCGCCTTCATCCGGCCAAGTAAGCTGCGGAGATCCTGTCGACGGGCACCTCGACTTCAGCTCGAACAGCTTCACGGTCGAGTTTTGGATGTACTTCGACGGGGCGGTTAGTGATTACCAACTACCCCTCTACAAGGGAGGGTCATGGGAGGAGGATCCGGGATACGACTTCGAGATGTCGGATTACTCACCATACGACACAGGCTTCAACCTAGCTGACGGAAGCATCGTTGTCTCAGCCCCCTATTTCACTCCCTCTTTGGATACGTGGACGAATTTAGTGGGCGTGTGCGACAGGAGTGCTGGAATGGCCCGCCTCTTCAAGGATGGCGTGGAATTTGGTACTGGAACCAGCCTTGGCAGCCTTGGAAGCGTCAATACAGCTCAGGCACTGAAGTTCCCTAATGGAGCCTATCTGAAAGACCTCATCCTGGACGAGGTGCGCATTTCCTACGGGAGGAGGTCCGATGCTTGGATCAAGGCCAGCTACGAGAGCGAGAGGGACCACTTCATCGACTTCGGGGGTGAAGAGCCAGGGAACACCCTTTTAACTTATAACAGTAAGTACGTCATTACAAGCCAAACTGCCGTATAGACTACTTCAACTTCTCTGCAGGATGACACCCAAGCAAGCCAGGCGTTCAGCTTGACCGCCTCCCAGACGGTCCTCGTCATCTACCAGGCGAACAGCGTGCATGGTGACGCTGTGCCCGCTGAAGGGATGCAAAATGCGATCAGCGTGGATGGTACGGATTACGCTAGAAGTTGGGACTCATCCTATGACAACGATTACTGCACTCGTAACACCGTCTTTTGGATAGGAACTCCCTGCCGGCGACAACGTCGTCGTGGCCATCCTGGAGAGCCAGAACACCGACAGCAGCTCCCGTTACTTGTCGGCGCTCAACCTGAAGCGCGGCTCGAATTTGGCCACGGCCCAGTACAGCGTGTACCATGCGGCGAGCGGCACTGTAGCAGGTGCCTGGCAGGTCCAGCTGATCCCCTACATGGACAACAGCGCGCCCGCCAGTGCCCAATACACCGTGACCGCAACAGCGAGCGCAAACAATGTCGTTAACGGGAGGGCGACGATCGTGGCGTTCAACAGGGGGAGCCTTTCGGCGGCATACAGCGATGGTGGAAGCGTGGCCATACTCGCCAGCGAGACGCCCATAAAAACCCTGTCCACGTCCTTTTCCTTGGGGGCCGATGTCGCGGTCATAGCCTCGGAGCAGTTCGATAATACCGGTACCTCCACGAGGACCATCTCTGCCGGTAACGACAAGCTACAGCAGAACGATCAAGCGACGGGGCAGACGACGAACGAATACATTATGCGGATACCAGTGAATAATGGCAACGACGATGGCAAGGGTTTCGGCCTCCTGAACACATACACCAATGTCCCCGCGTCCCCAGAGTACGAGGTCAAGGCGACAGCCTCAGCTACGAGTGTGAACGGCGAGTCCAAGATACTCGCTCTCTCCAAGCCCCCGAAGGTGCCCGAGTTCCCCCTAGGGCCTGCGCTCGTTATGGTCGTCTGCTTCCCGATCTTATTCGCGGTCAGGAGATGGAAAAGGACGGGATAATGGCTTGATGGATGCACTTTTTCCATTACCCCTCTGCAAATGTTTATAAATCATCTACATATATGTTTATGAGAATGTTTATGGTCAAGAGGACGACCATCATCTTAAGGGACGACATATACCAGATCCTGAAGGAAAAGGCCGGGGCAAGGAATGTCTCAGATCTTGTGAACAGGATCTTAGCTGAGCACTTTTCCAAAAAAGGCAGCATGTTTGGCACGATGAGGCGCACCGACGTAAGCGATCTGAGAGACCACAGGGATCGATCATGAAATACTCGATAGATTCGTACGCTTGGATAGAATACTTCATGGGTACCAAAGCAGGAATGAAAGCCAAGCCCATAATCGAAGGCTTGGATGAGAAGGTGACTCCCACCATCTGCTTCGCAGAGATTTACGCGAAGGCCCTCAAAGTTGGGGGCCAGGATCTGGCCGAAAGGCAGAGGGAATTCATTAAAGGAAAAAGTGCCCTCATTCCCTTGGACGAAAGGATAGCCTTGGAATCCGCCAGAATAGACGTTACCATGAAAGGCAAGGTTAAGGGCTGGGGGTTGGCAGACTCCATAGTTTACGCCACCGGACTCGTCGGAGATGCCCACACCGTAACGGGGGACGAACACTTTAGGAACCTACAGAACATAGTGTTCATCTAATGACCAAGGTACCCTGCCAGCGTATCCAATAACGTCATCACCCAACCTGCTGGGGAACTCAATCCATGATGGATGCCATAGTTCCGCGAATCTGGGTCCAACACGAAAGCTTTCGGACAGGCTTTGGCCCCATGCCTGCCTGATTATACCTATAAGCCCCGAAAATAGCTAATGGCTCAGGCGATTAGCGAAAGGAAGTGTGATATGTGGCGAAAATTTACGAGATCAGGTGGCAGGGAAGGGGCGGACAGGGCATCGTCCTTGCCAACATGGTCTTCGCCGTAGCAGCGCTCAAGGAGGGCAAGTACGTCCAGGCCTTTCCGGAATTCGGGCCGGAGAGGAGCGGGGCTCCGGTCAGGGGTTTCACGAGGCTCAGCACAGGCCCCATCGACCTCCACCAACAGGTCTACACCCCAGACGTTTTGGCGGTCGTGGACAGCGCCTTCCTCAACCAGGCCAGCACCTTCGAGGGCCTAAAGCCCGAAGGGACCTTGGTCGCGAACATAGAGGACGCGCCCAACTACCCCGTCAATGACCTCAGGAAGCAATTCAAGCTCACGAAGCAGAAGATCGTCAGGATAGACGCGGTCAAGGTAGCTAAGGAGGTCTTCAACAGGCCGATATACAACACGACGATGATGGGCGCGGTCGCGAGGGCAACGGGGTTCGTCAAGCCCGAGAGCATCGTCGACACGATACGCGAGAGGGCACTGCCCCAGCTCGAGCGCTTCACGGAGAAGATCATAGAGCAGAACGCTCAAGCCATAAGAAGGGGTTACGAGGAGGCAATATTCTAATGAGCCAAAAGAAGAAGTTGTCTTGGAAGGAGGTCACGATCGCGGGAGCCATTACCACGCCCAAGAGCAGTATGGATTACAAGACCGGCCTTTGGAGGAGCCAGACGCCAGTGATAGACTACTCGCACTGTACAAAGTGCCTCATCTGCTGGATAAATTGTCCGGAACCGACGATCACCCGACTTGTTGGCAATCCCGACAAGGCCGTCGAGATCAACCAGGAGTATTGCAAGGGTTGCGGGATCTGCGCCAACGTTTGTCCCGTTAAGTGCATCTCGATGAGGGCGGGATGAGGTGAGTGAGGGAAGAAGGATGACCGCAGTAACCGAAGTCGAGAGGAAGGAGGAGGCGAAGAAGAGGATGGAGCAGAAGGTCCTCGGTCTAAGGGGAGACGATGCCGTAGCATATGCCGCGAGGCAGGCGAACGTCGACGTGATATCGGCCTATCCGATCACGCCGCAGACCATCATGGTCGAGGAGCTCTCCCGATTCGTCGCGAACGGCTGGATCAAGGCGAAGTACATCAATATGGAATCGGAGCACAGTGCGATGTCGGGATGCATAGGTGCAGCTCTAGTTGGGGCGAGGACGTTCACGGCGACCGCGAGCCAAGGTCTGGCATACATGCACGAAGCACTCTACGCCGCCTCGGGCCTGAGGTGTCCAACAGTGATGGCCGTTGCGTGCAGGGCACTGAGCGCACCACTGAACATCCACGGCGACCACAGCGACGTCTACGGCTCTAGGGATTCGGGTTGGATGCAGGTCTTCTGCGAGAATGCACAGGAATCGTACGACATGACCCTCGCCGCCTTCAAGCTTGCCGAGGACGAGAAGGTGCTCACGCCGATCATGGTCAACCTCGACGGCTTCATCACGAGCCACAGCCTCGAGAGGGTAAATATACTTCCGGACGAGGTCGTCAACCATTATCTGCCGTCGAGGACAGCGAGCCTCAAGCTCGATACGGATAAGCCGGTCACTTTCGGGGCGATGGCCCTTCCTGACTACTACTTCGAATTCAAGAGGCAGCAGGAGGGCGCGATGGCCGAGGCCTACAGGCTGACGCCGAAGATCTGGAGGGATTTCGCCGTCATCAGCGGGAGGAGGTACTCCAATGTCAGGCCCTACAGGCTGAACGATGCAGAGGTCGCAATCGTGTCGATGGGCTCCACCAGCGGAACCGCGAGATATGCGGTCGACGAACTGAGGAACAGGAAGGTCAGGGCCGGCTCGCTCAACGTGAGATTGTTCAAGCCATGGCCGGGTCCGGAGATCGTCAGGGCCCTCAAGAACGCCAAGGCCGTTGCAGTTTTAGACAGGGCGATGTCGTTCGGCGCTCCCGGTACCGCGCTCTTCGAGGACATCGCGACCACACTCTATGCACTTCCGAAACCGCCCACGCTCGTCAACTACGTCTACGGCCTCGGAGGGAGGGACGTGACCACAGCGCAGATATCGAAGGTGGCCGAGGACTCACTGAAACTCGCGAGGCAGAGGAAGAAGACAGTGCCTACGAGATACTTGGGGGTGAGGGAATAAAATGGGAACTACAGAGGAGACGGCGGCTACGACGGCAGCAGCGGCAGCGGCGGCGGCGAAGGTGGAACAGTCGCAGGATAGGAAGGAGGGATACAAGCCGTTCTTGACCAAACTCGCAGATCTGCCGACTGAGGAGTTGTTCGGGCCGGGCCACAGGCTCTGCTCGGGATGCGGACCCGCGATCACGATGAGGATGATGACCAAGGCTTTCAGGGGACCGACGATGATCTTCAACGCCACATGCTGCGTCGAAGTATCGACTTCTCCATTTCCTTACACCGCATGGGGCGTCCCTTGGGCTCACGTGCTCTTCCAGAATACGGCGGCGAGCGCTTCAGGCGCTGTCGAGGCCATCAACAAGATGTGCGACGAGGGCAGGGCCAAGAAGAGCGACATCGTCGTCGTGGGCGGAGACGGAGGGATCGTTGACATCGGCATCGCCACACTCAGTGGTGCGCTGGAAAGGGGCCACGACCTCTGCATCATCTGCTACGATAATAACGCCTACCAAAATACGGGTATACAGAGAAGTGGAGCTACACCTCTAGGCGCGTGGACAACCACCTCCGAAGTAGGAGAGGCGCAACAGGGGAAGACGGAGTGGCAGAAGGACATTCTCGGAATCGCAATAGCGCACAATATTCCATATGCGGCAAGCGCGACAATAGCTGATTGGAGGGACTTCATCAACAAAGTACGCCGCGCTATCGAAGTGGAAGGCCCAGCATTCCTGCACGTTCTAGCTCCTTGTCAACTCGGCTGGCGCTACGATCCATCTCAGACCATCGCGATCGCGCGTCTTGCAGTCGATACCCGATTCTTCCCGGTCTACGAGTGCGTTGACGGCGTCTACACGATCAACCGCAGGGTGCCAGCGCCCAAGCCCGTCGTGGAGTACCTCAAGACCCAGGGCCGCTTCCGTCATCTGTTCGAGGAGAAGAACAAGTGGCTGCTAGATAAGATTCAGCAAGGCGTCGATAAGAACTGGCAGCGCATCGTAACCTTGGAGAGGGCGACGAATCCGGAAGCTCCTAAGACCTAAATTCTCCACTATTTTTTAATAATCTCCTTATTTTACACAGTCTAGGCTAGGATTTGCCCCAAATGGGTTTTAAACCTTCACCAAAGGCATTTCCTATGTTTTAACGAAGGTGCTTCTACAATAATATCTAAATAGAAGTCCTACTATTGTAATTGAGGGTACATATTAATGGAAATAGCCGAATTAAGCCGAACCCTGGATGAGCTTAAACAGAAAATTTCGGATCTGGAGTCTCAGGTTCAAGAGATAAGGGAAAAACCATCTAGAGTTACTGTGAGGGAAAGTGAGGAGGAATGGGTCGAGGAGATAGAGGGTATCGTGGAGAAGTGGTTCGCTCGTGTTAAGCACCCTGTGATAGTCAGCGCCTGTCGAGGGGAGGAGTTACTCGAGGGCCATCGGAAATCCAAGCCATGGAGCTGGGTTAATGGCGGTTCCATTGAGGATCTAACACAGCTTCCAACGGACAAGGTGATGTTCCTGCTTTCGCCTTTCTCAAGTGATCAAAGGCTTAAGATACTCCTCCTGCTCGAAAAGTATCCCAAGTCGTCGACGGATCTGACTAACGCACTGGGCTTCCAAGGAGGGCAGCTCTACCACCACCTGGATGAACTCATGAAGGCCAAGTATATCGAAAAGGTCTACAAGGGGAAGTACTGTCTCACGAGCCTTGGGCGGTGGGGCTTGTACAATGCGCTTCTCACTGCCAAGATTCTCTTGAGTTTCATGGAGAAGGGACAAGAATCTGAAGAAAAGACAGATGGATAGATGAATCGAATGTTGGGAACCACCATTACATAGACTTGCCATTACTTCTCTCTTATTTTCGAATTGGGTTACTACGACCTATTCTTCGTGTCGCTAGGTCTATCTCTTCATTTTGAACTTATTTTACTCCCATGAGTAATCTTCCTTGTTGTACGAATGTTTATGACCTTTTGGACAGATATGGTAGTTTTCTTTAAGACCAATCGTCTCGAAGCTTTTCTTATCTATACTAATCCCAGATGCAAACTTAACGCCACAGGTCTTACACTTAATATAAAGCAATGGCATAGTCAACACTCCTTGTCATTACTTCCAATTAACATTATGGCGAACTAATAACTCAATTAAGTACCTAACTGGGATGACCTTTGTTAGTCCTGAACTATAATACACTTCCTTATGGTTAATGGTTACTATATTTCCGTCTTGGTCCCACGCATTAGTTCTTAAGATACCAACACATACACCAATAACTGTAGCATTCTCTATTAAGTAAACTGGACCTCCACTATTTCCAGGATTCGCTTGGATATCTGCCAGATAGAAATCTGCAATGTTTGGTTCATAAAACCAATTTGGGACAGGTAATATTTCTTGTTCATAACCCCATGATGTCGCCAACCATCCTGCATTTGTAACTAGTACTGTCTGATTTAATGGATAACCGGAGACTCCAATAGCTACACCGTCTTTTGGTCTGTTTGGGTTTAAAGTCACCATACCAAATAGTAGAGGCCATTCCTTATTATCAATCATAAACATTGAATGAACCTCACCCTTGAAGGGATTACTCCTTAGCTTTAAAAGAATTAAATCATGACGATTATCTTCATCGACTATATCAAAGTCAACTAGAACAAAGTTTCCACGCATATTTTCTGAATTTTCTTGCGAAAAACCAATGTTAAGCTGCTTACGGGTTGCCGATATTCTTTCAACTAATTTATTTCCTTCCTGAATGACATGCCTAGCTGTAATTATATGGCCTTCAGTATCCACAAGAAAACCTGTACCGATTGGTTGAGTAAAAAAGGAACGTCCTAGCCTACTACGCATATCTTCGGAGATATCTAAAGCTGTAAAACTAATTTGGACGATACTTGGTTTTATAGATTCAACAGCTTGGGCTACATCCAAATCATCTCACCTTCTTCGTAACTAGTGGAGCATCATAATCAGTCTATAAACCTACCCATAAGCCCGTAATACCTAATGCCTCTAATGGCTTACTAGGTCTTAATCTCCTTGAATCATTTATACTACTCTAGGTAGCAATTGTATGTACGAAGTATATACCATCCATAAATTAATAGTTATGCCTTCAACCCCAACGTTCATCCTCAAATGCGTATTTCTCAAGCTGCTTCTCGAACCACTCTATCTGATGTCTGTCAGCTTCAGCCTCCTTCTTGCGATCTCTGGGTGGAATCCAAGTGCAACTAGGTACTAGTTTCGTACTTGGAGGGTATGAGCGAGATGCAAAACGTAGAACGTGGTCTCTGCTAGCCTCAGTGATTATATTCAGTATTTCTTCTTCACCATATCCCTTTTCCTTAAGAATAGCCTCCAAGTCCTCTCGTGGCATGAACCTAATATGTCCATCCTTAAAGATTTCAGCTAATAATTTGAAGCGCCTTTGGGTTTTTGCTTTCTCTTTTTCCCTAATGGCCGGATCTATCCATTTGCAGAATCCACTGTCAATGTCTATAATTTTCCGCCTTTCAGCCTCATCTAGAGCATCATCTATATCGATGCGTTTATACCCCTTTTTACTAAGTTTCTTTATAATATCGATCCATCCTACTTGTCTAACTTGTCCTCCTATGAATTCTTTTTCAATATTTTTTATAATACTTTCGACATTCATCTCTTCTTATCACTCCATTTATCACGAAATGAATTTATCTCGTTCTTTATTTTTACTACATCACCCTTTCCACTGACGATAATTACCCAGCTCCCTCTAAGACCTACCTTCTCCCCGATATATATTTGTCTAAGCTGAATTTCAGCCTTCACTCCATATGTTTTTTCTATTAAATCCTTTTCCTCATTTAAAATCATAGGAACCCATTCATCTTCTAATTTCGTCACCAAGTCTTTGTATACTTTTCTCAGTTCAAGTGGAATCCTCTTCTCAAGCTCTTCTGATATTATTAAGAACCGCTTTGGTGCCCCTGAAGGCCAATAATCGTCCTCAAAATCTAACTTATCGAGCAGTCTACTATGTGCTTGTGTTATTTTTGATGCTATCTCGCCTGCACCGCTGATGATCAATCTATAATCACCCCGATCTATGCTTCCCTCGTCTTTTATTACCTGGTCAAAATAAGCATTTTTTATCTCGAGGTTACCAAACCATATCGGCGGGGGCATATGGTAATCCTGACTAGCCTTCCTCCCAGCGACCGCCCCGAAGTCCACCAGCGTATCACCGATGAGTGAAGTCTGGAAATGTATGCCTTTAACCCTTCCATCCCTATCATAAAGTGGAACTGGCTCAACGTCGCCGAAGACTTCCTTAACTGCTTCAGCTACGGTCCTCCTCTTCTCCGAGTCAAAATTCACATATTCGAAGTGGTGGTGGGCCACATTAATATCCCCATCCTTCAGGGCAGCTGCAAAAAGTATTCCAGCCTCTGGTTTATTTAGGTCAATCGGAAACTTCGGATTTACTACGGCTTCTTTATCTCCCCTTCCGCCAATTGACTTGATGTATGGTGTAGCGTCATCATAAGGAATACCCGCCATATATAGCAATCGTATGAGATTCTTTACAGTTATCGAGTTTCTACCCTCGTTCAAGGTTCTTTGTAGCGTCGAAGCGTCTATTCCAGCAGCTTTGGATAGCTCGATAAGAGACCCATCTGGACTTCTGTCTGTTGGAAATTTCTTCTTGGCTTCTAGTATATACCAGCTGATTTTTCCTTCCTCCAGAGTTAGTGTAGATTCCTTACGTATCTGCCACCATCTCTTATAGAATCCACCTATCGTGCCTGGTGATTTACTCGCTACTGCGCCATTCCCCTTTTTCGGGTCCGGTGTTCCAGAAGGTATCCCTTTGGCTTTTATCTTGGGCCTAGAGCCTTTACGCTTGCCCACTGCCGCTATGATTCTGCTTATTCCAAGGTTAATGCCAGATTTTTTATTAAATTCGAAATACTTCTCATCCCTTCTCCTCCTCGCCCTTAAGCCGCTCACCCAACCCAATATCGACGTCGTCGTGTCAATCGTTATCCATGTGCCACAGTATATCCCCATGATCGCGAGCTCCATGACTACTAGCGCTAGGATCGAGATTGTGAGGGGCCAAAGCTCCGTTCCTTGTACGTACTTGAGGAACTCCTCGAACTCCTTGAGATATTCCTCGACATACTTCTCGAGGTCTAGAGCTTTTAGGAACCATTTGAGTGCGCCATACACCGTGTAGAAGGCATCCTCCGATCCCTTCGGAGTGCCCGCGGCCCTCATGTAGATCAGAATGACGATGATGGCGAGGAGGGCGGCTATTGCACCACTGATTTTCCCACTTCTATCCTTGAGGACGTTCCTCCTCAAACCATGTCATATGGTAATATTCATACCGCTTATAAGCTCCCATGAATCCGTAATTCCATTTGCTGCCTCCCTACGTCAATGGATACCTACAGGGCCTAAGGATTCTTGTCATTCATGATCTATTGCAGCTTAAATATCCTTTGTAAGCAGTTCCCAATTGGGGTAATGGCTGAAGGCGAGTTCCGTGTATGGGTAAGATGGGTATGAGGCTGGATAAAGGAACCAAACGTAAGTCTCTAGGGGGTCATAGCCCAAGCTGGTTTCATTTCCCACTTCGTTCCATGAAGCCTGAGAAGCAACTTCGATTCTGGGAATTTATGACCGCATCACTCCTGCTGATCGTGATCGCACTATCGCTTGGATATTGGCAACTCGATCGGGAATTAATTGGCCTTAGAGCCCATCACTCGGATCTCGTTGATAGATATGACACTCTCTCTGAAAGATATGCTGATCTCGTGGAGGACTCGCAATTTGCGGTCCTACCGCCATACATCCTGATCAAGAACAGGACTGTGTTCATACTCTTCAGAGCCTCCGATGGATCGATGCACAGGTGGACAGCAACTCTTGAGAATTACGAGACGGTCACGGTTTATGGATACCAGCGGAGGGAGTCGCTTCAGTACGTTACCCTGAATGATAGCATAACGGGTGAGATGTACCAGGCCGTTGACTTTACACCCTTTGTTGATCCGCAGCCGTTCTCAGAGGCCATACCCCAGCTTTTCAATGAAATTGAGGATGATGTAGCCTTTTTCCAAGAGGTCTGGTACGTAGTCACCAGCTTGACTACCTACTCCTCCGAGATTAAAGAAACGCCGAGATACCCATTAGAGACGCTGGTCGGTGGTGGAGGTGACTGTGAGGACTTGTCTATTCTCATAGCTAGCATGCTGAAAGCCGCGCCAGCGAACTATACAGTCCAGCTGGTCTACATGGACGCCTACAGCCCAGGAGATGCTAAGGATGTAAACCACCTGATCGTGATGGTACAAACCCGTAGCGGATTAAGGACCTTCATCGATGGAACCTCGAAAGAGGTCATGAACCCTTATGATGAAGTTGAGGGATGGTACTTCGACGTTTAAGGGAGATTGGCAAGAACTGGCAGCGCAGTGTGAACCCGGAGAGGGCGATGAATCCTGAAACTCCAAAGACCTAAATCCTCCATTCCTTTTAAAATAATTTCCTTATATAGCACAGTCTAGGCTAGGATCCTGTATACGGAATTAGAAATATGCCTATAAGCCTACCTACCTGAGTAACTTGGAGATAAGTTGAGTGGAAAGTCAACGGGGAAACGGAAGGCACGGGTTTGGATAGATAAAAAACCAACACGACTAACTGTTTCTGCCATCCAGACTGCCATCGAAGAATTATTGGATGAATCTAATTCTCTGGGAAAATAACCAAATTGGTAATTATTCATCTGGAATTATTGACCTATTCAAGATGGATGTGGGAGAGAAGTATACACTGCCCATGCTGCAAATTCTGATCTTCTTCTTCGATCCCGATATGAATGCTTCTTCTTCGAACCCGATATGGGTTGTAGGCATCGATACGATGCACGAGAAAGGCGGTTTCTGGACTCAGTTCTACAATATGACATGGATAAACTCCACAACTGCCGAGCCTCCCCAATCGCTTCGCGACGAGAGCCGTGTCGAATTGACAAGAATTAGCGAGGATGTGTGGGTGCTCGATGTCGATGCGTAGATCATACTTTGGTCCTAGCTTATATTCGGGTAATATGAAGGACTACGTTAAGCTCAGCTTCAACCTCACCATTAACAAGAAGAGGGCGATGTAATTGAGGGTTCTTTGGAGTAGAGTAGAATCCAGCTTAAGATGATATACAGGCTTATAGGTAGGCTTAAAGGGAAAGTAGGATGATGTTATGTTTATGATAAAAAAGCAATGTAGCTTTAATACAGAAGAAGGATATGTATTCAGTTTTGCGCAAGATCAATTTAGTTCAAGTTCAGTTTATGTCGAAGCTAGGAAAAATGATGGATCTAGGATGACAGAGGAAGATAGAAAAAGGATAAAAGATTATCTACGTGATATGGGAAAATATGAAACCTATAAAGGAGCTACCGAACCTGCAGATTTTAAGCAAAAAATAGACTTAGCTGTCTCTATAAAATTTCCATATGTAGTAGTAAGTGCGGACGATAAAGGCCAAACCTTTGAAGACTTAATCCTTGGTCGTTCCTATTTCTCTTTAAGAGACAAGGTAGTGGTTCGTGGAAACATAGGCCTCTCTGATATTGAATCTAGAAAACGGGAAACAGTAGATGTACCTCTAGAAGAAATCTTTTCTAAGGCTAAGAATATACGGTGTTGGAGAGCAGTAAAAACAACAGGTAGAGATGTTTGTGAAGAAGAGAAAATTAAGGAACTTGAAGCCGATATTGTTAAGAAGAAAAGCAATGAGCTCGTTTAAACAACAAACCGATTCAAATATCAAATCGATCATGTGTCATTGTGTATTCGAACTGCCCGGGAATCGGGTTACCCTTCTTCTAATGAATGCCATTGAGGGACCTGCACATTGCCCCCGAAAATAGTGATTTTCATGGCATCGTCTGAACCTTAAGCGTGTAACAGTACCTCTGCATGAAGATAGAGGAACTCTTTATGCATCCACTTAAACACCTATCTTCTCACTACCCCAAGAGGTTTATCCTAATTGCTTCCCCCAGGAACGTAACCATTTTCTCAAAGTCCTCCGCAAGCCACATAGAAGGATTGGGCCGTACCGTTCGAAGTGCTAGGAGATAGAGATCTCTAAATGCTAGGAACTCTCTTCGGGTTACATGGTACCTTACCCTGAGGTATCTATCTGTTTCCCTCGTGATCCTTTCATCGTATCCGTCAATCAATTTTTCCAAGTGTATGCCGCATTGCCTTCTCGAGAAATGGAGGATCTTGTTAGCAAATACCTTTCGTGCATTTTCTATGATCTCTTGATCTTTATGCGACTGAATCGACGACTCTGGATGCTTCGATTCGACTTCCTGACCTGGAATCCACCGACCTTGCGCATCGACATAGTATCCTTGATCTGCCATGACATTCACTCTCTTTTCTTTGGATAGATGTGTCCTTCGAACCTACCCATTAGTTTATGTTATATATATATTTAAGACTGCCTATACTCCTCCAAGTCTGCGAGTTTCATTCCTTTAGACACATATGAATATTGACCCGATATGCAATCCAGTTGCTAATTTCGGAGACCAGCGCCACCGGAAATCAAGCCCAGCGACTAGATACATGCACAGACTGCTCGTAATGATGAGCCCACTTAGCACTGTGTCCCATTTCTCAACATTCTCTTTTTTGCTGCCCCGTTCGGCTAATAATTCCAGTGGCAGAATAAGTGAACCGATTAGCAAGATCAAAAGGTAGACCGCCATATACAACCATGCATACAGCCATTCGAGGCTCCCGGCGGAGATAAATAGGAGAAGGGCGATCGATATAAAAGTGGATACCACTTGCCCCAATCGTCGCATGATATTGTGTTTAATTTCAGGTTGGCTATTAGCTAATTTTATTAGGTTTGACATTTGCTTACCCCCTTTTTTTTATTTTGGTAGTTTCATATCAGTCTCAGGATAATGACCCGAAAAATACATCGTACTTCTCTGCCAGCTCGAAACTCACTTTTTCAGCCACCCTGATCGACCCGATGTTATCATCCCAGCAGTCCCAATAGGGGGCGATGTCGTTCGATGCGCAATGATCCACAAAGGCACAGGCGGTGAGCGTTGCAAACCCCCTCCTTTGATATTTCTGAATGGTTTCGATCCCGATCCCGCATTTATTTTTACTTACGTACTCAGCTGCGCACCAGCAAGCGATTTCCACTCCTCCGTGTACGAGAGCAAAACCAAATCCCTTTTTCAGATAATCGTCAAAAGAGTCCCAGGAAGAACTTATCTCGTCTAAGAGGCCGGGGGTGTTTTTTAAGCTGTATTCCTTCAGGAATCGTGCGTCAATCCGCTTCATGGCGAAGCCATACGGTATTTCTCCCATCAGGCTGTCAATTTCCCTACGCTTGAAAGCGTAGAATCGACGGGCCTTTCTCTCCATTTTTTTGAAGAGAAAGGATTTGAGTATGGCCTCCCAAACTTCCAATGAACCGTATAGCTTGAAGATAAAAAGCTCGCGTTTTCTTGCCTCAGGCATTATCTGCTCGTGCATGAGTACTTCCACTGCTAAATTATATTCCTCATTATCTGGGCTGCCCACTAGATAAAAGGAATGCGCCTTATCCCAAATAAAGACCGTCTGAGGGCTGATGGGATCGTCCACCCATATTCTCCCCGGGGTGTTGCATTCGGCGACGGAGGAGATAACAAGGTTCAAGTGTGGCTCTTTGAAAAGAGACCGCACCTTCAGGGATTCGCTTCGTTTAAGCTCATGGATTACGGTACGCATTATGCCTTGCGACAAGTCGGGCACTACACCCTTGCCCTTTTAAGCATGATGCCTGATTATACTGCCTCACATTCTATAGGGCAGATCCTTAAGGATTAACTTTCGTATAAAGTGCTCCCGCGACTTCCTTGGACTGCATCCCCGATCTGAATAAGGGCCGGGCTCATCGCCTTGAGCTTCAGCCACAATAAAACGCCATCTGCGGTCCAGCGCGATTCCGCACCTTCAATGACGAGATTTGTGCCGCCAAGCAAATCTGCTGAGATGAGGAACTGAAATTCCTTGTCCTCCTCCTCTGTATTGAACACGCACACAACTCCGCCTTGCCTTCCATGAAGCGAGTGCAGGTGGATGTTCTCGGCAATACCGTGGAAAATCCCTCGCACGAAGTATGGCTTGAGCCTTGAGTAGATTCTCATCTGTTGCTTGTACGCTGCGAGGCGCTTCTCAGAATTAAATGGCGGCAGACCACCCGAAGGTTCGATCGTCTTGTTGCTCTCTTGCCCACCGATTCCCAGGTGTCTGACCGTTGAAGCCGCCCACCAGAAGAACAGGCAATTGTCGTTATCAGCTGCCATGGTGATATGCAGATAGAGGGGGATATTGCAGCCTAGATTGTAGTAGTACAGAGCCAGTGCCCTTCCGGATTTCAGGTCGTCCAAGCAGCTCCACATGAATTCAAAGCCCCAGTTCTCGTCGTAGGTGCCGTTGTCCCCGAATCCCTGCTGGAAATATGTTGGTGCGTAGATTGAGGTATGCCAGGGCCATACTGGATCGTGCACCTCGATGAGAATGCCGGGGCATTCCTTGCGCACTTCTCTGGCCATGCCATGGACCGCCATAACATGATCGAGGGGCGTGGTCGGTACATGATGCCCGTGCTTCGGGTCATAGCATGGCCCCCGCCAATCCATCTCGTCGAACATGATGAAGCGTACACCGTGCTTGGCGATGTCTAGGATCCGCTCAAGCTTCTCCTTCCAGAAGGCCTTATTGCACAGGCATAATTCCCATAGCTCTTGATTACCCCATTTGATTGGCCCCTTCGATTGGTTAAGGGGGTCGTGCTGAACCAGGTACTCATGTGGCCAGTAGTCCCCATAACAACGCAGGATCGTTCGAAATGCAAAATCGAGCCCATATTTCTCCTTGAGAACCCTGACAAAGGAGGAGACCGATCCTAGGCGTGACTCGTCCCACAGCGTCAGACCCTCCGCGACTTCCCAACCGGGATCCAAGTACAGTGCCTCACAGCCGCACATCCTTGCTTTCTCCGCCTCCCGCAGAAGGGCCTCTTTGTTGTAGTAGCGCCTAAGATCCCCAGGGTCAGAGTGATACCAGCCGATATCGTATAGCTCGTTCCAGTGAACTGGCGGATTGTAGTCGTCCGGGAACCCATGGCCTCTGGAGTCAAGGAAATCGCGATAACGATTATAGGCCTTAGCTAGCCCACCCTCATACGGTATGTATAGGGTCTTGCCAAACGTGAACTCCTTGCCTGGGGCGAGATAGCGGGCGGTCGAAGGTTCACAATACAACGAGAACCCAACTCCTCCATAACGCAGAACTGTTGCATCGCAGTGTTTATGGGGGCTTGCGATTGAAAGCTCAATCGCATCATTGTTGTATTTTATAACTAGCAACCCTTTATCAGCTGGACCCCACACCCATGCCTCAGATCTCAATGAACCAAGATCTGTGAGGGGGGACTCAGGTCGCGATGTGTCCGCGTAGACAGCATTTCGGAACTGACCTTCAATAATCGCCTTCGTCGAATAGTCATGCACGCTGCCATCAAGTTGCACCCTGAAAGGAACGGCACACAACTTCCAATCGGGACGTGTATTGAGGTCAGCGACAAAGCCAAACTCAATCTGATTAAGTGTTATAGTCCTTCCAGATGCATTCCTAAGTGTGATGATTTCCTCGATATGATGATTCACCTGACTTAGCCTCTGTATGAGCTCAATCGACAACTTCGGGAAGTGGCCCTCAACACTGATTTCATCCTGCGTTTGAATGATGCGTTTATCGGCCAGCGACGTCTCGACAATCGGTTTGCTGTCAATTAGTCCCGATATGCCGTAAAGATAGGGCCTATCTGAGAAGGTCAAGCCCATCTTTGGCCAGGTCATGTTCCCATTATGGATGTCAAATTCAAGCATGATTTGTGTCTCCTTGGCCTATATAAAGAAACTTTGATTTTCTTAGGATATAATAAACTTTATCGGCTGGCTTGCTTAATTTTCTCTAATCATGGAAGAATATGATGTGGTCGTTGTTGGCGGCGGGATAGCTGGCTCTATTGCCGCAAGATATGCTGCGAAGAATGGCTTTAAGACCTTGTTGCTTGAGAAATATAAGACTCCCAGGAACAAGCCCTGCTCCGGAATCCAATTCCAATATTTTGAAAAGCTGATAGGTAAAAAGATACCGCGTGAAAAGCTCTGCAAAAATGAACTTTACAAGATTGAGATGATAACTCCGAAGGATAAAGTCATGAAAGGTAAAATGGGGATGTTGAATTTTTGGAGGTCCACATTCGACAGTTGGCTCAACTCATTAGCGGTGGAAGCTGGCGTAGAATTTAATGATGAAACGTCACTGACCGATTGTATTCAAAGCGAAGATGGAGTTATCGTAAAAATATCAACTGGGAACACGCATAAAGATGTGAAAAGTCACTATCTCATAGGCGCCGACGGAATGCTCTCAACAGTTAGGAGAAAATTTAGACCACTAGATTTCGATAGAAAGGCGTCGGGTGCCACTATCAACTACTATTTTGTCGGAGAAACCAATTTAGACCCCAACACCCTTTACATGTTCTATAAGAAGGAGTTTTGCCCTATAATGTTTGCCTGGGTTTATCTCAAGGATGACACATGGGTAATTGGCACCGGAGCAAACCAAAACCCATTAGAGTACGCAGATAAATTTTTCAATTTCGTCAAAGGTAAATATGCACTGCGTGGTAATATCATTAGGAGGGAAGGTTTCTCCTCAACTTTAAAAAACACGGTGTACCTGGGGGAAGGGAGAATACTAATGCTCTTTGGAGAGAAAGTTACATATACTAGTTGTGTCGATAGCTATGCATGCAAACGCGCAAGGCTCGTAAAATTTCTGCTAGGGAATCCATCCGCAGGCGTGGGTTCGCCATGCTGACGGA